>Ga0137403_10010618_pt1 | contig 10195 bp, 10 predicted proteins | sample CZOMad2_1_16fung_FD_122057 | JGI IMG/M metagenome (GOLD analysis project Ga0137403, IMG submission 122057) | Vadose zone soil fungal communities from Angelo Coast Range Reserve, California, USA - CZOMad2_1_16fungal (Hybrid Assembly) | ecosystem: Environmental > Terrestrial > Soil > Vadose zone... | reverse complement strand
GCGGGGTTTAGTCCAACTGGTTTTATCCGCCATGCGCGACGCACGACGGATAAAAACCTGATCGTTGTGCGGATCGAGCGATTGCGAGAGGAAGTAATGCATGACTGACGACGCGTTTTCGTACGCCGCTGCCAGTGAACGCGGTTTCTCTTCACCCGAGGAAGCCGCGCTCGCCGGTTGGCCCGCGGCCGCCCACGCACGAGTTCTGAGGGTTGAGCGTCTCTCTGCCTCACGCGTCGATGTCATAGTCGATACGGAACCCTCGCACCGGATGCGCGTCTATTGCGTGAAGAAGGGCGGTCTGTGGTACGCCGACGGAGATAGTTCGGACTGATGCGTACTTCGCGCCGAGCCACAAACTCGACGCGGGAGCCGACCGCGGGGTTCGCTTCGCTCACTTCCAAGGAGCGCCGAGGTGTTCAATACAACACGTCTATTCTGTTGATATCTTCGATCGATCCACTCGTCAGACTGAGGTGTCCTCGTTACTACCACACGGACCTCCAGCGGTTCATCAGCGAGGATCCGGTGGGCTTCATGGGTGGAGACTTCAATCTATACGCATTACCGAACAACAGGCCGACAGTTATGGATTCTCAAAGAAGGCGGGGTGCACCCTTCTGAAGCCGAGCCAGAGGCACGTGGCCGCGCTCCAACGCGCGATCAGCCCACGAGAAGGGTAGAGATAGCGTCCCGCGCGGCTCAGCGCGCCCTCACAACCCCTTGAAATTCCGGCGTCCAAATTCGATCAGATCCCGCCGGGGTCACCACTGATTTAGGTACGCTACGCACTTGACGTAGCAGGGGTTCGAGACGTCCTCGCCGGTAATGGCGAACTCTGGCAGATCGGCGTGGGGCGTCACCTTCAGCACAGGCCCCGCCAGTCAACGACGGCCACCCGCTGCCTCTACGAGGAGAAGCCCCCGCCTGTTGTGGCAGACAGTGTGCGGTGCCCCTAGATTTCGTCGATGAAAGCGAGGGCACGTTTTAGCGACTATTTAGGTCCGAACGCCCGCTCTACGGAACATGCCCGCCCGCATGTCGACTGAAGTATTAGCCCAAATTTGTTTCGGGGAAATCATGTCCAAAGCGATTGTGATTGCCGCCGCGGCTGCCGCCGACCTCGAACCCGCCCCAGTGGTACACGACGAGGCCCTCAACGGCACGCCGAGAATGCGGAGCAAGGAACTGGCGAGAAGCCATGATGGCACCTCGCACACGATGGTCTGGGAGTGTAGTGCCGGATGCTTCAACTGGCATTACCACAAGGATGAGACGTTCGTCGTCATCTCGGGTGACGCTTTCATCACTACCGAGACGGGCGAGGAACGTCGCATCGTTCCCGGCGACATCGTCTTCTTCCCGGCCGGGACCTCCTCGAAATGGCGTGTCCCGCATCACATCAAGAAGGTCGCCTTCCTCCGCCACACGATGCCGCGACCGCTGGGGTTCGCCGTGCTCGCCTGGAATAGGCTCCTGCGGATGAGGGAATGGTCTGTCAAATGGGCGAACCGAACGCCGGTTCTTGCTCTCACGGCCTTGTTGGAGTGAGCGCGAGTCCTCAGAACACCGCCGCGTCGCGAATGACCTTACTTCTTCTGGCCCGGACACGTCTCCCAGCCACCGGCGTGGTGGTTCCGCGCGCAGTTGCGACACCACTGCACCATCGCGTTGCAGCCGGGGCACGTCCTCGCTTTGTTGAGTCGGTCCACCTGGAACGCGCGGCACGGCTGGCGCCCTTCCGAGTACGGGCTGATCGCGTTGGCCATGGCCTACGGAATCATCGCCTGTTGGCGACGATCCGCTTCTTCAGGCGTTGCAGACTCGGGTCCCTGAAGGTCGCAGTGAAAGCGTTGAAGCGGCCCACGAAGTAGCCGTACTCACCAACGGCGCGGAAGATATGGCCGACGACGCCGTGACTCGACCGGACGACAAGCGTCCAGACTCCGTCTGCGTTGGTGGCCTCCTCGAAGAGAAGCGGGGCCCTTCGCATCATCATCGGTAGGTTGCGCGGGGGATCACCGGTCGCGCTAGTGGACCTTCGTCCAACATCGAGGACACGTTGTCCATCAGCGAGATCGGCGTGGGAGCAACGCGAGTCTCGTGACCAACGCGTCGAGCTCGATCGGTTTCAGGAAGTAGCCGGCGAAACCGCTCGCGGGATCGACCGGCAGGTCGTGGCGCTCGCCGGTGATGGCAAACACGGGCACCTGCGCAGTGCGCACGGTCCGTGAGGCTCTGAGCTGTCTCAAGAACCAGTGTCCGTCTTCGCCTGGCATCCTGATGTCGACGAGGACGACGTCGAGCACGTGCGTCTCGGCGAACGCGAGCGCCGCCCTGGCGCCATCGGCGCCTATGACCGTCGCGCCGGCGGAGTACAGGTACTCCCGAAGCATGTCGACGGTGTCGCGATGATCGTCGACGACGAGGATCACCAGGCGATCCAGCGGGCGCGGCGGCGTCTGAGCGCTCATGGCCAGGATCGAGTTTGTTTTTGAAAAGTCTATCGTGGGCCGCAAGGGCCACACCGCTGCACGTTCGTCTTATCGTGGACGGCAATACGCGGTATTGGAGGCTTCCGGGATTGACCCGCCGAGCAAACCGCGTAGCGTTACGGGCGTCTCATGACCGCTCCCACACCCCTGAATCTCCTCGCTGGCCTCACCCTCCTCGTCGTGGACGACAATGACGATGCCGCAGAGGTCCTGTCCGCGTTTCTGAGGTCGTGCGGAGCCGACGTCCTGTGCGCGCGAACGGCGATCGGAGCCTTGACCTACCTCAACGCGTCGCCGAGCATCGACGCCGTCATCACCGACCTCGCGATGCCCGACATGGACGGCGTCGAGCTCGCCCGCAGAATCCGACGGCACCCATCGCGGAAGTCACTTCTTCCGGTCATTGCCGTGACGGGATTCTACGAGCAGTACCTCGGCAGCCAGGAGTTCGACGCGTTTCTGAAGAAGCCGGTCAACTTGGACGACCTGTGCGGGACCATCGCGGCGCTCACGCGCCGGGGCGATTAGACTCCTCGTCACGCCGAGGGCCGCGCCGAGCCTCTCTCTTTTTGCCACCACTTCTCGGTAACCGCGTCCACACCACCACGCGATACGTCGCCGCCGTGCCGCGCAAATATCGCACGCCCGGCCCGGGTACGATCTTTGCTCGTACAGCGTCTGCCCGAGGAGGTGATGCGATGTCGCGCTGCGTTGCATCCTGGCCGCTCGGAGTCCTCATCGTCGGCGTCATGAGCCTGGTCGCGGCCGCCGAGGGCGCCGCAATGCTCGGCGAATCGGTCCTCCCGGCGGTCGACTCTGTCGAGCCGGTGGAACAGCCCGTCGGCCTGTTCGTGACCGTCGCCTTGCTGATCTGCGCGGCCATCGCGCGGCCCGTGCTCACGCGCCGCAGGCGGCGTTCGCCGCCGGCGGACGTCATGCTCAGCGTCCCGGCGGCGCTGGGCACGGAGCCGAAGTTCTCGGTGATCATCCCCACCTTCAACCGGGCCACGCTCGTTCTCCATGCCGTCGAAAGCGTGCTCGCGCAAACCTACGGCAACTTCGAGCTGATCGTGGTCGACGACGGTTCCACCGACGACACCGTCGAGCGCCTGCGTCGAATCGTCGATCGCCGGCTCAGTATCGTGACGATTTCGCATGGCGGGGTGTCTGCCGCGCGCAATGCGGGAATCGCCGTGGCCAGCGGCGCGCTCATCTCGTTTCTGGATTCCGACGACCTGTGGCTGCCGCACAAGCTCGCGAGCGAAGTGGACTTCCTCGTCCGTCATCCGGAGGTCGGCGTGGTCTTCGGTGACCTGGAAAAATATGACGGCGTGCAGCACGTCGGCTCGTTCATGCGTACCACTGACGTCTTCGGCAAGCGGCTCCACTCGGCGCGGACGGACGGGTTCGTCCTGCATCCGCGTGAGATGTATCTCTGCCTCCTGCAGGAGGTGCCGGTGAAGACGCCGGCCACGACGGTGCGCCGCGATGTGCTGGAGGCGGTGGGCGGGTTCAACGAGCTGTGGACGTCGTCGGAGGACTGGGAGCTACTGCTGCGGCTCGCGCGCGTCACCGCCTTCGGCTACATCGACCGACCGCTCGCCGTGATCCGCATCTCGCCGGACTCGCTCCATCACCTGGATCAGGAGCGGGGCGACCGGGCCATGCTGCACCTGCTGGCGGAGCGTCGCCGTCAGGCCGCCGACGCCGAGACACGCAAGGCGGCCGCGCGCGGCATCGTCAGGCGTTCGAAGCATCTCGGCTGGTACTACATCGATTCCGGCCGGCGCATCGAAGGCGCCACGACGTACATGCGCAGCCTGCTCATCACGGGCGAGCCCAGCCTGCTGCTGCGCGCCGGTGCGGCGCTGGTCATGCCGCGCCACGCTTCGCGCGAATCGAAGGCGTCGGTTCACAGCCTCGTGGTATGACGGGCGCGAACCGCCCACGGGCACCATCGCCTGGTTGAGTCGATCCTGAATCCCAACGCGATGATCGTCGATGGCCGGGCCACGTCGACGCGCGCTGACACGCTGTCAGACGAGGCGTCACCCGAACCGTTCCGCGAATCGGTCGTGCTACCATCGCGGGGCGTGCGCGACGCGGGACGACGCTGGGCCTTCATCCTTCTCGCCGCGGCGGCGGTCTTCGTCGCGTCCGCGGCCGCCGTGTCGCTCGCCGGGGTGCCGCTGTTCGAGCGGCGCTTCTACGAGGCGCTGACGACGGCCATCCCGAACGCGCTCGTGTTCCGTCGCGTCACGCGGCTCGGCAGCGTGAGCGTGCTGCTTCCCGTGTCGGTGTTCCTCGTCGTGCTCCTGCCGCGCCAGTTCCTGCGTCGCTGGTGGGTGTGGGTGGTGGTGATGATCGCCGTCACCACGCTGGAGGGACTCGGCAAGGTCAGCATCGGCCGCTCGCGACCGGGCGGCATGCGGCTGGGATTCCCGAGCGGCCACACCGCGGCCGCGGCGGCCTTCTATCCGATGGCGTGCTATTTCTTCGAGGACGTGGTGCGGCGCTGGGTGAAGTACGCGCTCTACGCGCTCGCGGCGGTGCTCATCGTGCTGGTTGCGCTCTCCCGGATGGTGCTGCGTGTGCACTGGCCGCTCGACGTCGTCGGCGGCGCCGCGCTCGGCCTCGCGGTCTTTGCGGCCGCGGCCTGGTGGCACGAGCGCTATCCGGTGGAGGACGCCGTCCCCGCCGCCGTCCCGCCGCCGTGGCGCGTCTGGATCTATCGGTGGCAGAACGTGCTTCCCGTCGTCCTGCTGCCCGTGCTGTTCGTCATCCCGCCGCTGGCCATCTCCGGCACGCCCTTCGACCGCGGACTCGACGTCGCCGGCGGTGCTTGCATGGTGACGGGACTGGCGCTTCGCCTGTGGGCGACCGCCCATCGGGACACGCCGAGCGCGGCCCCGGCGCGCCCGCCGACACGGCTGGCGACCACCGGGCCCTACGCGCTCATGCGCCATCCGCTGCCGCTCGCGAATCTCCTCACCGGCGTCGGCGTCGCCCTGATCGCGGAGAACGCTCTCGCGCTGATCGTCGTGCCCACGGCCCTGATCGCGATGTATCGCATCACGGTGGCGCTGGAGGACGCGTGGCTCGCCGAGCGATTCGGCCGCGCGTACCTCGACTATTGCGCGCGCGTGCCCTCGCTGCCGAGGATCGCGCTGCCGACCTTCGCGGCCGTATGGTCGGCCGTCGGCTCGATGTCATGGCGCCAAGACGTCCGTAGCCTCATCGCCGCGGCGGCGACAGTGGCGCTGGCGGTGCTGGCGGAGATGAGCGAGCGCATCCCCCACCTCCTTCGATGAGGCGCCCCTCCAAACGCGCACCTCGTACTTCTACCAACTTGACGCCGGACGGCGGCCCGCCCTAAAGTTTCGCCACGAAACTCGCCGTGACCGTCCGCAGATTGCTCGAGCAGTGCCCCGGCGAACCTCTGTGTGACGCCTGCCTGGCCTTCGCCTGTTCCGTGAGCCTCACGGAAATGCGCCTCGTGACCGCCGCCGTCGGCCACGACGCGCCCTTCCGGCGCGACAGCGCCATCTGCGCGAGCTGCCGGCGCCAGACGACCACGCTCGCGTGGGGAAACGGCGACGTCCTCTCCGAGGCCTGAGGCCGCTTCCTTCTATCTATCGCCGTCCGCCCCCTCGCCGACCGTCTCGTATCGGAACGTTCGATTTGACCCCTCGGTCTGCACCGTTACCATTCAATGCGCATCTATAGCTCCGAGGGAGATCTCATGGAACGTCGCACCTTTCTCAAGACCACGCTCGGAGCGTCGACCGCCGCCGCGCTCGGCTTCGCTCCGCGTCTCATCCGCGCCGCCGAGCCACCGACGGAAGCCAACCCGTGGCGGAGCTTCGAGGCCGTCACGAAGATCGAAGTCGCCAACCCCACGGGCGTCACCCGCGTGTGGGTGCCGGTCCCGCTGCTGACCGACACCGACTACTTCAAGCGCGGCGGTGACACGTGGACGGGTAACGCCGCCGTGACGCGCTCGGTGAAGGACGCGAAGTACGACGTCGGCCTCGTCTACGCCGAGTGGCCGGCCGGCGAGAAGACTCCGGTGATCGAGATCACCAGCCGCTTCGCCGCGCGCGATCGCGCCGTCGACCTGTCGAGGCCGCCGGTGAAGGTGGTCCGCGAGGATCGCGCGGTACTCGCGCGTTATCTCGAGCCCACGAAGCTGATCCCCACCGACGGCATCGTGCTGGAGACGGCGCAGGGGATCACGCAGGGCATTGCCTCCGATGCCGACAAGGCGCGCGCGCTCTACGAGTGGATCGTCGAGAACACCTTCCGCGACCCGAAGGTCCGCGGCTGCGGGCTGGGCGACATCAAGACCATGCTCGACACGCGCTACTTCGGCGGCAAGTGCGCCGACCTCAACGCGCTCTTCGTCGGGCTGGCGCGGGCGGTGAAGATCCCCGCGCGCGACGTGTACGGCGCGCGCTGCGCCGACTCCGCGGAGTTCAAGAGCCTCGGCAAGAGCGGCGACATCTCCAAGGCCCAGCACTGCCGCGCCGAGTTCTATCTGAACGGCTATGGCTGGGTGCCGGTCGATCCGGCCGATGTCCGCAAGGTCATCCTCGAAGAAGGCGGCGGGCTGCCGGGCGGGCTGGCGGATCCCAAGGCGCAGCGCGCGCGCGCCAAGCTCTTCGGCGCCTGGGAGATGAACTGGCTCGCGTACAACTACGGCCACGATGTGAAGCTGCCGAAGGCCGCCGAGGGGCCGGTGCCCTTTCTGATGTATCCGCAGGCGGAGACGGCGGAGGGGCGGAAGGACAGCCTCGAGCCGACGAGCTTCAAGTATCAGATCACCTCGCGAGAGGTGAAGGCCTAGCCGTCAGAACCGCGTGGTGAGGTCGACGAGCCACGCCGGCATCGCGTCGAGCACGCGCGCTTCCAGCACCTTGTCGCCGCCGGTGACGCTCAGCATGCCGAGCACCACGAGCGCCACGCCGATGGCGGGCTTGCCGAGGCGCGTGACGAGCGCGAGGCGATCGGGGCGCGTCGCGAGCCGCCGCGAGCCATAGGCGAGGAGCAACACCGGCGCCACCGCGCCCAGACTGTAGGCCGCCATCACCGCCGCCGCCGCGCCGAGCGAGCGGCGCTGCGTCGCGAGCCCGATGGCGGCGCCGAGCGTCGGCCCCCCGCAGGGCGTCCAGAGCGCGCCGAGCAGCGCGCCCACCACGAACTGTCCCGCCAGCCCTCCGGGGCCGAGCCGCGCGAGCAGCGCGGCCGCGCCGGCCGCGATCGGCGCCGCCGCGCGCGCGACGGCCGCGTCGAGCCGCGCGATCAGCAACACGAGGCCGACCAGGACGAGGAGCCCGCCGGCGATCACGCGGACGAGATCGCGGTCGAGCGCGAACCCGAGCAGCGCCACCGCGAAACCCACGACGGTCGCGGCGGTGGCGAGGCCGGCGGCGAGGACGAGCGGCCCGAGCCGGTGGCGCTCGACGGCGCCGGCGAGGACGAGCGGCAGCAGCGGCAGCACGCACGGCGAGAGCGCGGAGAGCGCGCCGGCGGCGAAGCCGAGGACACAGGCACCCACGCCGCGCCGCCGGCGCGGCTAGAGCGCGCTCTGGAACAGCGCGCGGAGCTCGCCGGGATCGGTGATGAACGACGAGCGGCTACGCTCTGCGCGGCCGTGGAAGGCGACCAGCGTGCTGCGGTCGGTCACGCTCAGCTCCTTCAGCGTCGCCTTGTCCGCATAGTCCACGACGAAGACGATCAGGCTCTTGTCCTTGAAGGCGCCGTCGGCCGCGAGCTGCTGGACGATCGGCTGCTGCCGGCGGCACGTGACGCACCACGAGGCGTGAACGAAGACCACGATGGGCCGGTTCTCGGTCTGCGCGGCCGTGAAGGCGGTCTTCGAATACTCGACGAGCGGCGCCGGCGGGGCGGCGGCCGTGACGGACATCGATGCGAGGATCAGGACGACGACGATCGGGAGCGCGCTCGCACGCAACGTGACACCTCCACAGGGCGCCCAGCGTACCATGGCCGCATGAGCGCGCTCGGGGCCCACCTCCGGCGGCACCCCGACCGCGCGGCGGCGGCCGTGTTGATCGCCCTGCCGCTCGTTCTGTTCGCGCCTGCCCTCCGCCCGGGGCACACGCTGTCGCCGCTCGACAACCTCTTCACGGCGGCGCCGTGGCGCGCGATCGCGCCGGGACCCGTGCAGCCCAACCAGGCGCTCGGCGATATCACGGCCGTCTTTCATCCGTGGACGCTCTGGGCCGCGCGCGAGGTCCGCGCCGGGCGCGCGCCGCTCTGGAACCCGTATGCGTACGCCGGCGCGCCGTTCTTTTCCAATCCGCAGACCGCGTGCCTGTTTCCGCTGACGTGGCTCGCGTGGGCGCTGCCGCCGACGTGGGCGCTGACCGTGCCCGCGCTGCTGAAGCTCGTGGCGGCGGGGCTCGCGATGTACTGGTTCCTGCGCGGGCTGGCGCTGCTCCCGCTCGCCGCCTTCGTGGGCGCCGCGGGCTTCATGCTCTCGACGACGCTGATCGCCTGGCTGCCGTGGACGCTCGCGAGCACGATGCCGTTCCTGCCGCTGCTCTTCGGTCTGGTCGACCGCCTGCGCGCCCGCGGCGACCGCCGGCTCGTCGCGCTGCTGGCGCTCGCGGTCGCCCTCGACCTCGTCGCCGGCTACCCGCAGGCGACGCTGCAGGCGCTCGCCGCCACCGCGGCGTGGGCGCTCGCGCGGGCGCCGTGGCGCGCCGGTGCCGCGCCGTTCCTGGCGCGCGTCGCCGCCGGCGTGGCCCTCGGGGGCGCGCTGACGGCGGTGCAGGCGCTGCCCTCGCTCGACTACGTACGTGAGAGCGCCGTCTACGCGTTCCGGAGCACGTGGACGCCGCCGCTCGCGGTGCCGCCGCGCGCGCTCGTCACCGCGCTGATGCCCTTCTTCTTCGGTACCGCCGAGCGGACGTGGTCCGCCTGGCAGTTCAACATCACGTCCACGTACGTCGGGCTGGTGCCGCTCGCGGCGTTGCCGCTGGCCGCGGGGGCGTGGCGGCGGCTGCCGGCGGGGTTCTTCGCCGGCCTCCTGCTCGTCACCGGCCTCATCCACTACGGCGCCCTCGAGACGGTCGCGCCGGCGCCGATCGTCGCGTTCGGCAGCAACATGCGCCTCATGCCGGTGCTCGTGTTCGCGCTGGCGTCGCTCGGCGCGTTCGGCGTCGACACGGCGGCGCGCACCGAGGCGACCCGCGCGTCGTTGCCGATCGCGAGGCTGCGCGTCTGGTTCGCCGTGCTGGCGGCCGCGGGCCTCGCCGCGGTGACGCTCGCCTCTGGAGAGGCGCCGGCGCTGGCCGTGCTGCCATCACTGGCCGTGCAGTACATCGGCGCCCTCGTCGGGCTCACCGCCGCCGCGTGGCTGCTGCGTCGCTGGCTGGCCGACGGCGACGCGCGCTGGGGCGTCGCGCTGGCCGCCGTGCAGCTGGCGACGCTCGCGCCGCTGGCCACCTATCTGCCGGTCCGCGACGCGCGCTGGCTCTATCCGACGCCGCCGGCGGTGGCGTGGCTGCAGCGCCAGGCCGGCTCGTCGCGCGTGGTCATCGCCGAGCAGGTCGGCCTGCTGTACGGACTGCGGCAGGCGCACGGCTACGACGGTCTTTCGCCGCGGCGGATCACCGAGCTCGCGGGGCCGATCGGCACCGGTGGCGCGCTCGCCGCAGGGTATCTGCAGAATA
>Ga0137403_10010617_pt1 | contig 10195 bp, 8 predicted proteins | sample CZOMad2_1_16fung_FD_122057 | JGI IMG/M metagenome (GOLD analysis project Ga0137403, IMG submission 122057) | Vadose zone soil fungal communities from Angelo Coast Range Reserve, California, USA - CZOMad2_1_16fungal (Hybrid Assembly) | ecosystem: Environmental > Terrestrial > Soil > Vadose zone... | reverse complement strand
TACGTGCTTAATCACGGCGCGAAACTGTTGACTTATTCCGGAATTTTCCTTGCCATCGGGTTTGCTCTTACTCGCATCCTTTTCGATGCGGCCATGAGGCGTTGGGGAGTTAGATGGGGCGTGCGTAGTATTGCTGATCCCGCTGGGCTACCGTTGCTCGCGTTGATCTTTGGCACACTGCTGTTCCTTGCCACACCATTTCTCAACACGATCGTACGCGTCACGGAACGAGAAGCAGATGCTTTCGGAATCAACACCTCGCGCGAGCCCGATGGCATGGCAAAGGTAGCTCTCAAACTCGGAGCCTACCGCAAACTCGACCCAACGCCGCTCGAAGAATTTATCTTTTTTGATCACCCCAGCGGACGCGCACGCATCCGCATGGCAATGGATTGGAAAGCCGCAAACTTGCCAGCTGGCGAATCGTCGCCATTAGAGACACCTCTACCACACGATGGTCACTAATCAGTTGAAAGGGCCGGCGTCTGCCTATCAGTAGCCGCCGCCGCCCATGTGGTGCGTCGTTGTCGTCGTCGTGCCTGTTGGGGGCGGTGCCGCCGTTGTGACGGTGGTCTGACGTGTCGTGGTCGTGGTTGTCTCCGGCTCGCTACCACAGGAGACCAACATCAAGGCGATGACCGAGAGCGCAGAACCAACTATGATTGTGTTTTTCATGACGTGAATTGTTTCTTCACCAGACAATTCGGGACAAGTCCCGTCGCCAGATGTATTAGAGTAGAAGATTCTTAGGTGTCTATCTTTGCGCGCTGCTTCTTGAGGTCGCTTCGCTTGCGTTTGGATTCCAGAATTCTCCGTTTCAGTGCAGCTGGCCGTGGCGATTTTCTTCGACGCGCTTTTTCGCGCTCCGCAATTTCCGCAGCGCGACGCGTCTCGCGAGCATTTTGGATCGCATCAAACAAGCGTTCCCGTGCGAGCTTGCGGTTTACTGACTGCGACCGCGAATCCTGCACGGTCACGCTGGTGCCGGTGGGGCGATGGCGCAGCGTCACCGCGGTTGCAACCTTGTTGACGTTTTGGCCACCCGGTCCGCTGGATCGCGCAAATGTTTCCTCCAGATCGTCATTGCGAATGCCAAGGCGACGCATTCGCTCGCTTAGCGTGTCTTTCGACATTGCTCTGTCACTGCATCCCTATTTCTGGAATATTTTCGCGTCCGTAACGAAGCACTCGGGCCATCCAGATTAACTCATTCAGAAACTTGCCCACGCGTCGGACATAACTTTGATCGAGCAAGCTTCCTTGCTCATCGAAAAGTTTTCCTACGTTCCCGAAATTAACATCCTCGAAAATTGTCACCAGGCCGAGCTCGCGCATGACCGGCAGAAGGGCCTCAATCACCCGCGCGCCACCAAACGTCCCCGCCGAGACGCCGCAAATCCCGACGGCCTTGTGGATGTATTCCTTTAAGTTCATGTCGAGCGCGTGTTTCAGAAGACCCGGATAGCCGTGGTTGTATTCCGGCGCCACAATGATAATGCCATCGCAGCGGTCAATTGTTGCTGAGAATGCTGTGTCTTTCATTTGCTCGCCCGCGTCATCGAGTCGCATCGGAAGGTTCTGCACGTCGATCAGCTCCGTCTCAACATCCGCGCGTTTCGTCGCCTCCTCGAAGACGAAACGCGCCACGTTCTCGCTCTGCCGCCCCTGACGCGCAGTTCCAAGAATAATCGGAATGAAAAGAGGTCGCTCCATGGCTGATTAGGTCGATGGCTTAAAACGTGATCTTCTAAAACGAGTCTGGCCAGACTGGATTTCAATTGAAAGAAGAATGGTCGCGAAACGGCGGCACCATCTCTCGCAATCTTACCCGAAAAACTTGGGCGTCTTAGCGCCAGTCCGGCACACTATCCTCGGACTGTAGCGGCGCTCTGTGAGAGCCCAAACCGAACGGTTCCCGGCGGTCAAGCATGGGATAATAGAAAATTTTTCGCGCGGAAACGCGTCCTCAAACGTCTAGGCTTTAGATCGCAAACAATGGATGCCAGTGAACGCGAACAATACCGGGCGGCCATTCACGGCGATCGAGAGGCATTCGAAATGATCATTCGCACGCATAGCCGGACGCTTTTCGCTATCGCCTACGGTATTCTACAAAACCGCGAGGAAGCCGAAGACGTTGTGCAAGACTCGTTGGTCAAGGCATGGAAAACCCGCTGGCGCGTGCGCGATCCGGAAAAATTTTCCGCCTGGCTGGCAACTGTCGCGCGGCACAGGGCACACGATGTTTTTCGGAAACGTCGCGCTGTTTCGGTTTCCAATGAAGCAATTGAAACAACCGAATCCCGATCTCCCGACACAACCGCTATTGATCAGCAGTTGCACTCAGCGCTTGCAGCGTTGCCGGAGCTACATCGCGCTGCGCTGACCCTGCGTTACCTCGAGGAAATGGATTATCGCACCATTGAAAATACCCTGGGCCTGACCAACGGCGCGCTGCGCGGAATTCTCGGGCGCGCTCTTGCTTCGATGCGCAAACAACTTCGCCCGGCTCTCGCCTCAACGGACTGAATTTATGGCAACCGTTCACGACGAAATCGATAACTGGCTCGCTGCCGATTTTTACGGCGAACTCTCCGATGAAGAGCAGCGCCAGTTGCATGCTCATCTCGTCGAGTGTGTCGCCTGCCGAAAAACTCATCAGGAGACCAAAACTATGAACAAAATTCTGGAAGAAACGCTCGCTCACGAAAAACCAGATCCGACGTTTGAACAGCGGATGCTGACCAGTTTTCGTAACCGCATTCCCGAAAGAAGCGGCTTCGTAAAATTGCTTTTTGATCTAATGCGTTTGCGCGCTGCACAAGTCACCGCGATTGCCGCGGTTTTGCTGGGACTTGTGCAACTTGGCCGAATGATCACGGGGGAAACTACAACTCCGGCGACCGCTCATGATCATTACGCGAACGAACAGCTGTTCGAACACCCCTCACAGGTCCTGGCGACGTCGGAGCCCGCTCGTGCTGGTGCTTTGGATAAATCGGACGACCTCGCTGCCGGAAAACCAAAAGATCTGGCCCTGGCACCGCCGCAGTCATCCTCCGAAACCAAATCTCAGCTCGGGCGAGACGTCAAAGCGTACCCAGCAACAGTTGCTCAGGGCGACACGGCGCAGGCGGAGATGGCTGCTAAGGAAAGTGACAGCGAGGCGGTACCACTGAGCTATGCAGCGGAGCCGAGCTCAGGCGAAACGCCTGCGTCGGCTTTAGCGAATCGCAAACTGATTCGGAATGCGACCGTCGAACTGGAGATCGTCAACTTCGATCATGCAGTGCAAACGATAACAGCATTCGCAAATGAGGAACGCGGATACGTCGCGACGACAAATTCCGAGAAACAGGCAAATGGAAAACTGCGAGGGCAGGTCGTGGTCAAGGTGTTGCCGGAAAATCTGGATCGCTTTCTACAAAAACTTCGCGGTCTTGGCGAACTAAAGAATCAAACGCTCGGCACCGAGGACGTCACTAAAGCATACTTCGACACCGACGCGCGGCTGAAGAACGCGCACGTGATGGAGCAACGGTTGATCGACATGTTGAAAACGAAGACCGGCAAGGTTGCCGATTTGCTTCAGGTAGAAAAGGAACTTGGTCGGGTGCGGGAAGAGATCGAGAAGATGCAGGGCGAACTGAAGTACTGGGACTCGCAGGTGCAACTCGCCACAGTGACGATTTCGCTTGCGGAAAAAGACATGGAGGAACCGGCGACCTTCCTGCTCAAGGAACGCGCGCAGCTCTCGCTTTATACGCCGGACGTAGAGAAGATTTACAACGACATCAAGGCGTTCGCGTCATCAAAGGTGCAGATCACGAACGCGCAACTGAACCGCGACTACTCAGGACAAGTGTCCGCAACAATGAGCATGTTGATCGTGCCAGAAGAAAGCGACGCTGTTATCGGTCGTGTCAAAGGATTGGGGCGCGTGGAGAATTTTCAAATGCAAACGCAGCGCATAGCGCAGGGTGGCAGCGGCATGTCGGAGAATGCAAAGACCAAGCGCGACAAGGTCGAACTGAACATCACCATCTCTCGCGAGGAACAGGAGCAGGCGCTGCAGCAGACCAGCCTGCGCATTCGCACCTCGTCGGTAGACGAAAAGACAAAGGAGCTTCGCAACCTGGCCGAAAAACAAGGCGGCCGCGTTCGCAGCTCGACTTTTAGTCGTGATTCGAACGGCCGTGAACTGGCAAATGTTTGGCTACGGGTGCCTATGAAAACCTATTCGGCGCTGATGCAATCGCTCGAGTCGTTAGGCAAAGTGGAGAACGTGACTGTGCAACGTCAGGACCGCACAGGGACGCAAACGGATGCAGCCAACGCGCCGGCTGATATTTCCATCCAGGTTTACAGCCAGGGAAACATTGTCTCTCACGAGAGCGGCCCGCTCGCCACGCTGCGACGAACGCTCGCGCAAAGCGCTGGTGCCATTATGTGGAGTTTGCGCATGATCGGCGTCGCGATTGCATTCCTCGCGCCATGGGTGATAGCGTTGGTTGCGCTAATCTGGATTACAAAGCGCGTAATTCGCGCGAGGCGATAGATGGAAACGCGTCGTTTTCGACGCGCTGGGAACCCAGGTGGAACGCGACCTGTGGGCGCGTTGACAACGAAGTGCGGCTTTTCCGCCTGTTATTTGCGCCTCTGGCGATCGATCAGCCATGGTCTTCGGAGAAGCCGATCCACCGTTGCATGGAATCATTCTTGCCCGCATTGCAAACGAGTCATAATTTACATTCGCCAAGAAGGAGGTGCCAGATGAAAGCCCAAGGCGGTATCAGCTACGACAACGCGGCAGTCGCCAGTTGCCCTAAACATTTGCTCCAATTCGCGGTCGATCAGCGTTACGACGATTATACGTCTGTCGATCACGCGGTCTGGCGATTCATCATGCGCCAGAACACTTTTTTTCTAAGAGAGTACGCGCACAAAGTTTATTTCAAAGGCCTGCTCAACACCGGCATCTCCTTTGAGCGGATTCCGCGCATTGAAGAAATGAACGACATTTTGGCAACAATTGGCTGGGGCGCAGTGGCTGTGGACGGGTTTATTCCGCCGGCCGCCTTCATGGAATTTCAGGCGTACAAGGTGCTGGTGATCGCGTGCGATATGCGCCAGATCCATCACATCGAGTACACACCCGCGCCGGACATTGTGCACGAGGCTGCCGGTCACGCTCCGATTATTGTCGATCGCGAATACTCGAAATACTTGCAGCGCTTCGGTGAAGTCGGCGCAAAAGCGATGTCGTCGAAGAAAGATTTTGAGTTGTACCAGGCGATCCGCCACCTCTCAATCTTGAAGGAGCGGCCAAACGCGGACCCGAAAGAAGTCGAGGAAGCAACGAAGCTGGTCGAGCATCGGCAAAAAAACCTGGGCGATCCTTCCGAGATGGCGCTGCTCTCCCGTTTGCACTGGTGGACGGTGGAATATGGATTGATTGGCACTTTGGAGAATCCAAAAATTTACGGCGCGGGTTTGCTTTCATCGATTGGCGAATCCGTTTCTTGTCTCGAGCCGGCGGTAAAAAAGATCCCCTACTCCCTCGACGCGCAGAACGTCGCGTTCGATATCACCACGAAACAGCCGCAGCTTTTTGTCTGCACGGATTTCCAGCACCTGAAAAATGTTTTGGAAGAATTTGCGAGCACAATGGCATATCAGGTTGGCGGACTCGAAGGAGTCAACAAGGCCATCGAATGTGAGAATGTTGCGACCTCTGAATATTCCTCCGGGCTGCAAGTGAGCGGCGTTTTCAACGAAGTCATCACCGACCAGGACAATTCACCAATTTATCTGCGCACGACCGGCAAGACTGCGCTGGCTTTTCGCGACAAAGAGCTGGAAGGACACGGCATCGATTACCACAAGGATGGGTTTGGTTCGCCGGTGGGCAAATGGAAGCACACGTCAGCATCTCCGGAATTGCTGACCAAGGATCAATTGCACGCGTTGGGCATTGTGGAAGGTAGGAAAGCGAAGATTGAGTTTGTTAGCGGTGTGATCGTTTCAGGTAAAATCGACAAAATTTCGCGACGCGACGGCAAATTAGTGCTGGTCACGTTTTCAAACTGCACCGCGAAATACGGCGACCGCGTCTTGTTCAACCCCGATTGGGGCATGTACGACATGGCCGTCGGCGAGCGGATCAGCTCCGTCTTTAACGGAGCGGCAGACAAAGACGCCTACAATCAGGTAGCGCTCGTGCCAAAGGAGCGCACGATCAAGGTCCCATCAGACGCCAAGCGGAAGCGCTTGGAAAACCTGTACGCGCAAGTGCGCCAGATTCGTGAGAGCAAAACTGGTTATGAACGGCTCGGCGAGATTTGGGAGACGCAGCAGGCCGAACATCCCGAAGACTGGTTGCTATCGATGGAAATTTTCGAAATCCTGGATGCGACCGACCAACAGCCGGAGTTAAAAACGAAAATCAACAAGTTCCTAAACGACACGAAAGAAAAAACGAAGGATCTCTCCACCCTGATTAGTTGGGGATTTCGGCTGGTCGAATATCACAAGAAGCCGGAGTATCAGGCGGCACTACAGGGATCGCAGAAGTAACTGGAGCCGCCACGCTGTGCCAGTCCGGCTGGGCGCAACGCGCCAAACTTATCCCTTGTCATTCCGAGGGGAGCGAAGTGGAATCGAGGAATCTCTGGATTGCCCTTCAAGAGACGTCTCAACTTCGCTCGACATCACAAGCAGAAGAATAATCAAAGACCTTCGTCTTTGAAGTGTCGTTTTCCTTTGAGGGCTTTCGCGTATTCGTCCTTGCTCAGGATATTCTCATCGAGCTGCATGTCGGTGCGAAGAAAGTTTTGGAACCACGTTTCGATTCGTTGTCGATCTTTCAGCACTTCCTCGCTGATATAATTAGCATCGATGTTGATGCAAATCGCGCCAACAATCCCGAATTCCTTTCGTTTGATGGGTATGGTCGTGCATTTGAATTTTCGTGTGCCGATATTCAGCTCGTAATTCAATTTCTCTTCGTTCAGAAGCTGCCGGCGTTTGAGGTCGATCAGCAGATTTGTCGTGCCGTCGCGCAGATGCCGGCCGGTCACGTTGTTTTCCAGCGTAATGAGTGAGTGCGCTGGGTCAGCCAGATTGTGTAGCAAGATCTCGATTCCGGTGTTTGGAAACGATTTTCCGATCAGTCGCACAATCCGCTCGTAGTTTTCGAGAAACTCCTGCGTATCATCGGCGATTGTCTTGCCATTATATTTCTCAAATAGCTGCGCGTAGACCTTTTGCTCGGCAGGTTCGAGTTGTGCGCGTACGTTGTTTTGCTCGCCGATGAAGATGAGCTGTCGAGCCGCGGTGTGATCTTCGTTCTTGAGGAAGTAATGCATGCCCAGCCGAAAATCTTTGAGGCTGAACTCGCCAAAGTTCTCCCGGCTGACGGTGAACGGATAGAAATCGTACTCTTCCAGATTCCTGCCAAACTTTCGGCGGCGCTCTTTATATTTTCCCCAGATAAAGCCCGCGCCTAAAAACATCAGCGATACAATGATCGAAGCGATGACGTTGATACTGAGCTCGCTTTGCAGAGCTTTGATCATAGCGAACGGAAAAAGTTGTGCCACCAATCAAATATTTCCAGCCAGGCTGGAAAGAGTGATGTTTTCCAGTGTCACGTCTGCTGGTCGCGAGAGGGCGTAGACTACAGCACTAGCGATCTCTTCCGGCGAGATCATTTTACCTCGAGGCCATTCGCCTTCGATGTGATTCCAGATGTTCGTGTCAGTCGCCGCGGGGTAAACGTTGATCACGCGGATTTTTCGATCGCGCAATTCTTCGCGCACGGATTGCGAGAATCCTTCAAGCGCAAACTTGCTCATGCAGTAGGCGCTCCAGTTAGGAAAACCACTTTTGGCCGCGATGGAAAGGATATTCACAACACTTGAGCCCGGTGGCATTCGCGGAGCGAAATGCTGTGTCAACACGAACGGCGCGGTGATATTCACGCCGACGGTTTGTTCCCATTCGATTGTCGTGATTTCTGTGAACGGTTTCACCACTGCGACGCCCGCATTATTAACCAGCAAATCGATTGGGTCCTTGCCGACTTCGGCGATCAGGTCCGAGACCCCTGAAGCCTTGGCCAGGTCATGAACCAGGAGGATGACTTTCGCGCAACGTGGCTCGACGGCTTTGCGCGTTTGCGCCAGGGCGACAGTATCGCGACCGTGCAAGAGCAACACCGCATCGTCTCCAGCGAGCTTCTCGGCGATTGCACGACCGATTCCGCGGCTCGCGCCTGTGATGAGATAACGCTTCATCTGTGCTTGCAGAAAACGTCGAACGTCCAACGCCCAACGTCCAACATCGAATTGGAAATTACGTGCGCCGCAAGGTAAACCGATTATTCGCCGTCTCCCACAAACGCAATCGGATGAGCCGCTGGTTGAGACGATTATCGATTGTTGGCCAAAGCGCGCGGACGATATTTTCGCCTGTCGACGGCGCATTTCGAAAATCTTCGGTTTCGAGATCCAAATGCCGATCTCGCCAAGGCTCGATCGATTCTTCGATCGCTTCTCGAAATACAACGAAGTTGTAGAGAGTTCCGCTGCGTGTGTTGTATTCGCCTCCGATCGTCGTTTCCGTCAGGTACCGATGACCGTGCCCGAGTGGATTGTTGCACTTCCCATAGAGCCTGGCGTTCTGCGGGTCCGAAAGCGCGCCTGCATGCAATCGGTGCGCGGCGTGAAACGGCACCTGCAATCCCAGAAAAATCGTATTGCCTTCCCACACTTCCGCAAAAAAATCGTGGCGCTCGTGCAAGCGGACACGCTGCAGCGGCATCATTCCGCTGACGCGTTCGTAGATGTATGTCGCCAGGCTCTCCGTCGTAATGGGACGATCCTTTAGGCCAACGACGTCTTCATTTAGATAGCGGTGATCGAGTTCGGCACGCAATGCGCGCACACAAGCTTCAATTGCGTCGTGCCGGATCAACGGCGTTTTCCCATCGAACTGTTCCGCCCGAAACGTTAGTCGGGCACGATAATTGTGTCCGTGAATTGACGTCGCCTCGCCAAAAAGGCGGGCGTTTTCTTCATGGCTCAGATGGGGCGACATCGTTTTGCGCGCCGCGGAAAATTCAAACCAGTAATTCGCATCACAGGCCCCACTGGAATAATAAGTCGCGCTTCGCTCAGGCGACTCGCTCAGATGACAGGCACATAATTTCGCTTCAACATCGGAAAACAGCGGCGCGACATCGACGTACAGTTGGCGCGCAACATTTTCTGCCGTCGGGGGAACGTCTTGGAAAGCGGGATTGTCCTCGTTAAGAAACTTGTGATCGAATCGCTCGCGCACAATTTTGCCGGCGCGCTCTTTGATCTCACTGATGTTGATCAGCATCCCGGTCGCCGGATCCACTGACCCGGTGAAGACGAAAAATGCCACGTAATTACGACCGCTTCCGTAGCGCGCGTTCGTTTCCGGGCCGAAATTGGCAAGGTTTTCAGAGTCGCTCCACTCGCGAACGTGCAAACGCCGCGAGGCGGAGAATTCAAGCCGTTTGCTGACGGTGAGGAGCATGAAAGAGCAAACACGCTTGCAATCTCCTCGCAAGTACACAGGAAGTCAGGCAGCTTGCCTGACTCGGCCGCCTGGCTGCCAGCCTGGCGAATGAATACTGGATTCAACGGGCAAGCTGCCCGTCAGCCGAGACAGCCTGGCAGGCTATCTTCCGCTAATCCTTTAACAGCGAGAGAAACTCGGAGCGCGTTCGCGCATCGTCCTTGAAGACACCGAGCAAGCACGACGTTTTCATCACCGAGTTTTGCTTTTCAACGCCGCGCATCATCATGCACAGATGTTTTGCCTCAATGACGACACCAACGCCGCGCGGACGCAGCGTCTTCATCAAAGCATCAGCGATTTGCATCGTGAGGTTTTCCTGAATCTGCAGCCGCCGCGCGAACATGTCGACAATCCGCGCCGTCTTAGAGAGACCCACGACTTTGCCGTTTGGTATATAAGCAACGTGCGCTTTGCCGATAAACGGAATTAAATGGTGCTCACATAACGAATATAGTTCGATGTCTTTGACGAGAATGATCTCGCTGGCTTCGGAGTCGAAAAGCGCGTTGTTGATTATTCCATCCAAGCTCTGCCTGTAACCGGCGGTCAAAAATTCGAATGCACGCGCTGCGCGGCCCGGCGT
>Ga0137403_10010616_pt1 | contig 10195 bp, 8 predicted proteins | sample CZOMad2_1_16fung_FD_122057 | JGI IMG/M metagenome (GOLD analysis project Ga0137403, IMG submission 122057) | Vadose zone soil fungal communities from Angelo Coast Range Reserve, California, USA - CZOMad2_1_16fungal (Hybrid Assembly) | ecosystem: Environmental > Terrestrial > Soil > Vadose zone... | reverse complement strand
ACTCGAGGCGGCGATGGGCGTGCTCGATGAGCTGGGCCTCAGGCTGCACGCAGCGGCGACCCGCCGGCGCCTCGGGCAGCTGCTGGGCGGCCAGCGAGGGCGCGAGCTGATTCAGGCAGCCGAGACCGCGATGCTGGCCCAGAAGATCCGCGACCCTGGCGCGATCACGCGGATGTACACCACCGGGTCGGGCGGCTGAGCATATTGGCCGATGCCCTCGGCCCGCCCGCGGCCCCGCGCAACGAGGTGCGCCGTTCGCCATGGTGTAGCCAGGCTAAGGCGACCCATGTCCGGGGCGCAGGGAAGCCCAGACACGGGACCAGCCGACGGGTCGAAGGAGCCACGAGTATACCGCGGCGAACACGAGGTTCATGGCCGCGAGGCCCAGAAAAATTTGCCGCGCGTCATGCCGCAAGAAGTATCCGAAATAGAAGGCGAACCCCAGAAGCCGCGCCAAGACGGCGCCGGCGACGTTACCCAGGTAGCGGGTGGGGTTCAGGGCGGCAATGACGTAGAACAGCGGCACGACGACCAGGAAGACCGCACTGTAACGCGGCCAGAAGTCGTCGTCGATCGGGACCGGCACCTTCAGCCACTCGGCGAGCGGCTTGGAGAGAAAGCGCATCGCGACGGCACCCGCCAGGTCGACGAACACGCCGAGCCAAAGAGAGACTCGCAGCGCCCGGATCGGGAGTCGAGCTACTTCATGCTTCGCTGGTTCCAGCGGCATGGCTGTCATAGACCCTCTCACTCGCAAGTGATTAGATGCCCCTCAAGCCGGCCCTCGCTGTGGAGTTCGCCGGCCCCTTAGAAATACGCGGTCACTCCCGCGAGAAGCCGCCGGCCAACCACCGACCCGCCGTAGAAGTAGTAGCGGCGCTGGTCGAACAAATTGGTGACGACCGCGTGGACCCGGAGGTTCCCGGTCACGACATACCCGGCGCTCGCGTCGAATGTCTGGCTCGGCGGCACTCGCCCCGCGAAGGTGCCCGCCGCCCAGTCGTACCCGCTGACCAGCCGGGTCCAGAGCCGGGCATCGAGTCCCCAGCGGTTTCGATAGGCTATGCCGAAGTTCGCCTTGTGCGCGGGCGTGTTAGGGAGCACGACAGTCCCCGGCACCAGCGACGAGGCGTCCACGTCCGCGCTAAACCAAGAGTAGTTCGCCTGCAGATCGAGCGACTCGCTGACCTTGAAGCCAGCACCGACCTCGACCCCCCCTTCGTGAGCTCGCCCGGCATTGCCTACAGAAAGCACGATGGCCGTGCTGCCGTCCTGCAAGCGGGTCAGGCCGGCCGCGGCGACCGGCTGGCCGGCGGCCGCCAACTGCTCACGCACAACTGCTTCTACCGTTGGACGGATCGACTCCGGCACGGCCCCTGGCGCAGTCCAGGGGGCATACACCGGGTTGACGCCCGGCAGGATATCCGTGACGAAGTCGCTCAGCCGACTGTAGTAGGCATCCACGGTGAAGTAGGCCCGGGTCCCGACCTGCTGACTGTAGCCGACTTCCAGGCTGGTGACGTGTTCCACCCGCAAGTTCTCGTTCCCGCGCACTAGCACCGGAACAGCCGCCGAGTTGGTGAACAGTTGGCCATTCGGCACGCCGGCGAGGGCTGGCCCCAGCGGCGACGCGCGGAGGCCGGCCTCGAGGGGAGAGAAGTCCGCCGGCGGCGCGGCCGGGACTCCGACAAAGAACTGCAGGATGCTGGGCGTCTGGAACGCCCGATTGATCGTGAGGCGAAAGGACTGACGCGCGTTGGGGCTGAAAACAATGGCCCCCTTTGGGGAGAGCTGGGAGGCGAAGAGATTGCTTTCATCGAATCGGGCTGCCCCTACGACGCGGACCCGCGACAGGAGATCGTACTCCGCCTGCGCGAAGAGCGAGTAGTACTGATCGTTCCTGTTATCCAGCGCGGGTGCCAGCAACGTCGTGTCGGTATTGATGTAGTCATCGCGCACCGAGCCGCCGATCACGATCCGGCCCCGCCCGGCTGCGAAACCTCGGTTGTACTGGGCCTCGCCGTGGAGGACGCGGGACACGTCGACGATCGGAACGCCGGATGCCAGGTTTATCTGGTCATGCGAGATTCGCCCGGAGTAATACGCGGACGCGTGGAATCGCGCCCCATCCCACGCCACGCGGGTCCACGGCCGCCAGGATTCGCGGATCTGCACCCGTCCGCCGCCGATTACCAGGGTTTCGTTCTGGGTCCGGGCGGCCCCACCCTCGACGGTGAGCACCGATCCGTTGTCGGCGTAGCGGTCGAACCGGGCGGTGGCGTACGCGCTGGCGACGGCATCGCGATCCCCCACGGCTGGTCCGGGGACTCCCGGTGGGGATTCTCGTAGCTGTCCGCTGAGCGGAACCAACTCAAATCCTGGGAGCGGCGCCTGAACCGGGTAAGCGACGGTGTCGACTGCAGTCGCGTACTCCCGTGCGAAATCCCCGAGGTTGGTACGGGAGCGAGTCCAGGTGTCGCTTCGGTAGTACCCTGCCGAGAGCCGAACCCCGAAGCGGCCGCCCCCGAAGAGTCCGGCGTGGCGCAGGTCGCCGCGGGCGCTCCCGAGCTGTCCGCCGGCCACCGTGATCTTGGTCCCCAACACCTCGCGTGCCGTCGGCGTCCTGAGATCCAGCACGCCGTTGAATGCGTTCGCGCCGTACAGGGCGGAGCCCGGCCCTCGAACCATCTCGATCCTCGTCATGTCCTCGAGCGGCACCGACAGGCCCATCCACTCCTGCGAGCCGAGGAGGGCGAAGGAGAGATCGCGACCGTCCTGGAGGACCAGAACGCGACGGTTGGTAGATGTGTTGAAGCCGCGAGTGTTGACATTGAAGTCGTTGATGCCGCTCTGGACCACGTCGACGCCGGTGAGAGGTGCGAGTGCCAGCGGGGCCTGGCCGAGGATCGAGAGGTCGTTCGCCGCCGCCATGTCCACGGTGCTGACCGCTGCCGGCGCTTGCACGATCGGTTCGGGGCCCCGCGACGGCGTCTCGACGACGATATCGCTGAGCAGTGTCGCGCCTGGCTCGAGGGCAATGTCCAGCACCTGCGAGCTGCCCTGGTCTATCCGGATGGTCCGGGTTTGTGACTGGTAGCCGAGCGCCCGAACCATGATCTCCTGCTGGCCCGCCGGCACCTGTGCCAGCGTGTAGCGCCCCCTGCCGTCAGTGGCTGCGAGGAGACCGGTGCCTTCGACGCTGACGACCGCGTCCCGGATACCTCCCTCGGTGCCGGCCCGCGTCACAGTTCCCCGAACGTTGCCGGTGCCCTGCCCGAGCAGGGTACCCGACCCCCCCAGCAAGACGAGGACGAGACCAGACCCTGCCATTCGAGTCCGGGCGCTGGTCGCCCATAGGAACAGATTCAGGTTGGGCCGCCCAGGCGGCCGCCGCTCGTCCGGCATCAGGCCCTCCGTCTCACTCCCGGGGCACGACCCGCAGTACCGGCTCGGGAGTCGGAGACTCCGAGCCGAACAGTTCCGGCTGCCAACACCCGGCCAGTGCCCGCAACTCACGGACGTGCTCGAGCGCCTGGTCGCACCATTGCCGGCTTCGAGGATAGGGAAACCGGTTGTTCGGGTTCGGCTCCCAGCGCGCCGCTACCTGCGCTGCGAACAGTTCGTCAACGTCGAACTGGCGGGACACGAGTCGCTCCTCGACGGTCGCGAGGTTCCGCTCCAGCTCCGCCATGAGCACCCGGAACCGGACCCAGCGATGCTGGTCCATGCTGAAGTACCTGAGGATCTTCTTCCCGGCCTCATCACCCATGGCCATCACCCGGCGGACGGTGGCCTGGGGCATGGTGAGGTTGAGCCCGCCCTCGTCGCTCGAGAGCCGTACTTGTACCACCCGCTCGCGATATCCCGGCAGCGACGATAAGAGATTGTCGTGCGCGTCATGGAGGGTATTGAATACGGCGAGCCCGAAGTCTCCCCATCCGTCGATCGGCCGCCACTCGGGGTCGATCATGTCGCCGCCCCGTGGTAAGTAGACCGTCTGGTCGATCGCGGGTGCCTCCTCGGCCTGCTCCGCACCCCCGGGCTCCCTCACGGCGGTGACAAATTCCGGGTTCACGGTCTCGTGGTCCGTGAGCGGATCCGTGATTCCCTCGGGGGGCAGGTCGGTGAGTTGGATGCCGAACGTCGGGTGCCTGGGCAACCAGCTGTCGAAGAAGTGGATCGGGAAGTTGCTCGCGAGGCCGCCGTCGCTGAACCAGTTGCGCTGGAGGTCGGCCTGGTTGAGCGATCGGTGATTTGTTTTTGCGAGTCGGTCGACCGCAGATCGCCGGACTGTGTAGAGCGGTACCGCACTGAGGAGCACCGGGAAGCTCAGGCTCATGCGGGTCGCGACGAGGACCGGAAGGTCTTCCCCTCGCGGCAAGGCGAAATAGCCCTCCGGGAGGACCAGATCGCCGAGATTGCGCGCGGCCGGTCCGGCCATGGCGTCTACGACCGAGGCCGGAAAAAGGCGGCCGAACTCCTCGGCGCAGAACGCAAAGGCCGGCTCATGAGATGTCGGATGGTCGCCGGCTTCTCTGCTCAGGGAGGGGAGCTGGTAGCCCTGACTGTGGCTCAGATTGGTGGTCATCATTCTGAGCGTGACGCTTCCCGCTTCCAGGTCACCGAAGGTCAGCGGCACGCCGCCGGCGAGCCCCGCAAGATCCTGGATGCTCTCATGGATCCAGTCGGTGAGCGCGAGGGGCCCTCCCTGGCCGTTAGCGGTGGGACGGCCCATGCAGAGCCCGAAGAAGTTACGGGGTACTTCCCGCGCGAATCTGCGCACCAGATCGAGCACCCCGCCGATCAGGGTAACCGCGTACCAGACCATAAGAGCAGGCAGCAGCCCTCCCAGGCCGAGCACGCCCCAGGACAGTGGCCCGGATAGCCCGATCCGCTCGAGTACGAGCCGGAACACCTCGACCCCCAGCGCGGCGGCAACCCCGGCCAAGGCCGTAGCAACAAACCTTGCCTCGGGGCTTGCCAGCCGCCTCGTGCGGCCGGCCAATTCGACCAGGAGAAGGGCCTTCAACGTCATGGGCTGCGACTGCCCGGGTGGCTGCGCCTGCTCGAGGCGGGTCTTGGCCATCCACGCAGCGTACGCGATATCGAGCAGCGGGCGGGTGTCGTCAGTCGGCTGCAACAGATCCTTGAGGAAGCCGTCGGCTGCCAGCTGGTCACGGCGGGCCCCGAGCTTCCGGAACCCCCCCGTGTCCCGCCCGAATTCGGCCGCGGCGGCGAACGCGGCTGCGATGGCTCCCGACGATGCACCACCGATGTTCCGGAAGGAGTACCTGTCTTTGAGGCGAAGGATGGCCGACGGGTACACTATTCCGCTGGTGATCCCGCCCTTCATGATCAGGTCGCAGTTCTCCCGCTCGACCGTCGTCACTGTCTCACCGCCATCCGGGTTTCTGCTGGCGTGGAGCCGCGCATCCTGACGCTGATGCCTCTTCTCGTTAGGCGTAGCACTCGCCGGCGACGTGTGCCGGCGATCGTGAGGTATCTGTTATTGGGATCGGCTCGGGAACCGAGCATCTCTACAATACGGCACGGGCCCCGGGAGGGCGAGGGACCCAGTGCACGTGGATGCTAAGGGGACACCCGCAAGCGGGGATCAAGTCCCGGGGTACCGGAGTCAAGCGGTAGGGGTGCAACGAGTTTGGTGGAAGGGTGGGGTTCCGGCGCCGCCCACCCCCCGACTCCGAAGCGAGCTCAGGGCTCCGGCGTGCCCGTGTCCGGCCGTCCCCGCTCCAGCGCCGATCGCGCCTCCTCGGCCAGCATCTTGTAGCGCTTCACGAATCCGCGCAGCTGTTCGTCCTCGAGCTCCTCCATATCCAGGAGGGCGTTGTGCGCGCCTTGGGTGGATCGGATCAGCTCGTCCAGCTTGATTTGAATCGCCTGGGTGTCCCGGTTCTGGGTATTCTGAATCAGGAACACCATCAGGAAGGTCAGGATGGTCGTGGCCGTGTTGATCGCGAGCTGCCACGTATCATTGAAGCGAAAGACGGGACCGGTAACAACCCAGACGATTATGAGCGCGAGCGCGAGGATGAAGGTCGCCGGCTGTCCGCTGATGGTGGCCGCCCACTTGGCAAAGCGGGTATACCACGCGTTGCGTGCTTCCATTTGCGCTCCTCTGGTGGATGCTCGAAGGGTGCCGGACCGTCAGCCTGAGCCCGCGCCGTGAGCTTCGGTACGCGGCGGGTCCGCGCTACGCTGGTGCATAACCCCACGGCCGGCGACCGCCAGGCCGCCGCAGGGCTGGTGGCCAAGCTGGAGCAGGCCGACTACGAAGTGACCTATCACTCGAAGAGGAGTGAGGAGCTCGAGGTCGCGCTGGCCGATCCAGGCGAGCTGGTGATCGTCGCCGGCGGCGACGGAACCGTCGCCAAAGTCGCCGCCGCCATCGCCGGACGCGACATCCCGCTCGCGATCCTTCCGGTCGGAACCGCGAACAATATCGCGCGAAGTCTGGGGCTGGTGGGCGGGTGGGGCCACATCGTCGCGGGGCTCCGCAGCGCCCCGCGGAAGCGGCTGGACATAGGAGTCGCCCGCGGGCCGTGGGGCGAGCGCCGATTCGTCGAAGCAGCCGGGATCGGGCTGTTCGCGCGGGCGGTCGCGTTGCTGAACGACTGGGAGGTGCAGCCGGTGGCGGAGCTGGTGAAAGATGAGCCCAACTTCGAGACGGCTCTGCGGTTGCTGCGCCACCTGGTCAACGACTACTCCCCCCGGCAGTGGCGGGTCACGCTCGATGGGCGGGACCTCTCGGGTCGCTATCTCCTGCTCGAGGCGATGATCATCCGCCTGATCGGACCCCACCTGCACCTCGCGCCCGATGCCGACCCGGGCGACGGCCTGTTCGACGTCGTCCTGGTGTCCGAAGATCAGGCCGAGGCGCTGCTCCGGTATCTGGGCCACCGGCTCGAGCGCGAGGCCACTCTGCCCGCCCTCACCGTCCACCGCGGCCGGCGGCTCGAGCTGCTCTGGACCGAACCCGAGATCCACTTCGACGACGAGGCCTGGACCAAGAACGCGGCCGGCCCACTTGCAGGCCGCCCGGCCGGGGCCGCGACCAACCCGACCGTTCAGCTCGACGTCGGCGAGGAGTGGGTAGATGTGCTCGTGCCCGGGCCCTGAGGCCCGAGTCGGACGGGCTCAGCCCGGTTGCTGCGCCGGTCGGCCGGGGTGCAGCTTCCCGTCGCTTCTCCCTTTCACATACTCGTAGATGGCCTGCAGCTGGTCGTCCTGGATGACCCCGGACCAGTTGGGCATCCCTTTTTCGGCCCGGCTTCCGTGGACTACGCGCCAGAATTCGGCGTGGTCCACTTTGCCGCTCTTGAAGCTGTCGATCAGGTGCGGGGCCAGCGTGGTCCCCGTCACGTCCTCGCCATGACACCGGGCGCAATTGAGATTGAAGTACTTCCAGCCGGTGTACACCACCTGAGAGACGGTGTCCTTCGGCGCCGGGTGATACTTGTCATGCAGCTCCTGGGTGGGCTGGTCGGAAGCGGCGCTCGTTTTCTTTGGCTGAGGCTGGGTTGGGTTGGTATCTACGGGAGCGGGCGGGTTGTCCGGGGTGAGGCGGGGCTTTGGAGGAGCATTTGGATTGGCCCGCGGAGCGCGGGCAAGCTCGCCGGCTCGACTCGTGTCGGTGCGATTGGAGCTCGGCTGCTGCCCGCCTTGGGTCCTGGTGTCCGTCGTGCCCCCGATAGTGTCCGTCTCGGCCGCCGGAACGGCCGGCGTCGCCACTCCTCCACTCTCCCCCGTCCCGACTTTGTCACCGCTGCCCGCGATTCGGTCCCGGCCGCTACAAGCGGCGAGCGCGATAAAGCAGGCCAGCAGGGCGGACGCGTGCCGTCCGCCTGCGATCACGCTGGAATATGCCATCGTTTCCATGGTCTGCTTCCTCCCTCTGGACTCTACCAGGGAAGATGCCCAAAGGCTGGGAAAGAATGGCGTGACGCGGCTCACCGGGACCCGCGGCTGAGCCGCAAGCGGCCTATGCGACGGCCGGCGGAACGGCACCGTCGGGATCCCGGATCACCAGCGAGTCGGTGCGGACCTTGGCCCACTCCTGCAGCATCAGTCCGTGGGACTCGAACAGCGCGCGGATCCGCGCCGCATTCCATCCGGCGATCTCCTCCAGGATGGGCACCACCATGCTCAAGGCGTCGTCACCCAACACCGTGCGTCGCGCGATGGGGGTGAGATACTCGTTCTCCGACACCGCGATGGTCAGCCCGTCGAGCCGGTTGACGTGCAGCATCACGTGTACGTCCGAGTTGCCGTCACCCACGTAGACCACGCGGTCCGGGCCCAGGCCCAGGTCTGCCCGCAGCTCCTCCAGCACGGCAACCTTCCCGTAGCCTGCCGGCACGCGGGCGATCGACTGGATCTCGCCCAGCCGCGGCTCGTAGTTGAAGCGGGTGCCGAAGATGTGATCCGGCGGCACGATGCCCTCCAGGGCCGACTGGATGACCTCCTCCGGCGCGGCCGAGATCACGTAGAAGGCGAAGTGATGTTCCGGCAGGTCGTTGAGCAGCCGATGGAGCAGCCGCAGGTTCTTCTTCACCCGGATGCGCTTCCCCGCCTCCCACAGATGCTCCCGCCGGACCCGCCGATACTCCGGGTCGTGCAGCAGCAGGTAGCTGAGCTCGGCGCCCTGCTGGACCAAATGGATGCGCGACAACCCCGAGCTCCGCTCCTCGAACCCGGCGATGCCGAGCAGCTCGCTAAGCACCAGGCCCGAGTCGTTGAAGCTCAGGGTTTGGTCGAAGTCGCTGGCCAACAGATAGTGTTTCATCATCCTCGCGTCGCTCTCCCCGCCCACCCGCGTGAATACCGACGCCCCCGTCGGCGTACAGCTCCGGCGGGGGCGAGGGTTTTCCCAGTGCTACCCCAGTGGGCTTACGGGCTGGTTCCTGTGTGTCGGCTCACCCGGGGACCTTAAATGCCTCCGCGATGGGCTGTCAAGCAACCCCCCGCGGGTATCCTGCACCCACAGAATTGTGACTGTCGCGGAGGTCTAACGGCCGCAACAGCTTGGGGTGAGAGGTCCCTACTCGGTCACCACCACTCGGCGGCGGCGGCCACTGGCCGGCGAAACGTCGATCGCGAGCGCGATGACGAGCCCGGCGATCGGCCAGAGGGTCCACACCCCGCCGAACCAGCGGTACACCACGGAATACCAGAGCAGCGTGGTGGGCAGGAAGATGAAGCCGAGAATGGGCCAGAGCGACCGGCTGAACATGCCGCTGAACCAGGTCGTGAAGAGCCACAGGAGGAAGACCACCAGCCGCGGCGCAACCAGGGCGAGCAGCGCGAAGAGGCAAGGCATACGCCACCGCTCACGCGTATGCCAGAGGACGGATGTTCTGGTTCAGCCGGAACAGGTTCCGCGGGTCGTACTTGTTCTTGAGCTTGCTCAGTCGATCGTAGTTGCGGCCGTAGGCTGCCCGCACCCGGTCTTCCTCGTCCTGGGTAAGGAAGTTCACGTACACGTTGCCGGTCGCGAACGGCGCCGTCGCATTGAACAGGTCACGGGCCCAGCCGATGCAGGCCGAGTCCTTGCCGCGGTCCTGCCAGCGACCGTGCACGTTGAGCACGAACTGCCCGTCGCGATGTCCATAGGCCGTGGCGTCGTTCGGCACCCGGCTCACCGCGCCGCCCAGCTGGGCGAACGCGATCTCGGTGTTGGGGTCCGGCAGCGTCCCGGCATGCGCGATGAGGGTGTCGATGAGTCCGTCGCTGACCTCGCGGAAATCGTGCGACTTCCAGTAATTGCGGAAGCCCGGTGTGAGCAGCGGATCCATAACGGCCTGCCAGGCGGTGTAGGGATGCGGCGCGACCACGTCGGCGATCGGCTTGCCGAACCCGCGCAGCGGCGCGGCTACCCGCTCGCCCTCGGCCAGGCTGCTCCCGGAGTAGCACATCGCGAGCGCGAGGATCTCCTTCCCATGCCACTCGGTGGGCAGGAAGGGAAGCGGCGGTGCTTTCCGCATCACGAACCAGCAGACGAACTCGTCCGGAGTCGTGGGGAGGAAGTCACGATAGAAGCGGAGGACGTCGCCGGCGGCGTCGAGCGGATGCACGACCAGTCCCGACAGGACCTCCGGCCCGACCGGGTGCAGTCGGAACTCGAACGACGTCACCACCCCGAAGTTGCCGCCACCGCCGCGGATCGCCCAGAACAGGT
>Ga0137403_10010615_pt1 | contig 10196 bp, 11 predicted proteins | sample CZOMad2_1_16fung_FD_122057 | JGI IMG/M metagenome (GOLD analysis project Ga0137403, IMG submission 122057) | Vadose zone soil fungal communities from Angelo Coast Range Reserve, California, USA - CZOMad2_1_16fungal (Hybrid Assembly) | ecosystem: Environmental > Terrestrial > Soil > Vadose zone... | reverse complement strand
GCCTCGCCTGCCGCTGCCTCAAGACTGGCCAAATACCCGCCGGGCCGGTCCCTCGTCCGGAGGGAGAAGGGGTAAGTTTGCCTTTGACGCGCGGAAAAGTCAACGAAACTCGTGCTTGCATCGCTTTGGAACTCGTGGCAACCATAAAAATCGCATTCCTTCCGAGGTTTCTGTGGCTTCCGGCGCGACCCTTTCGGTATGCTGACCATCGTATGAGGTGCAAGGCGACCCTATGACCGGTATGGCACTCACCGAACTGCTTGGCGCACCCGTCTATGATGCAAACGGGACGGCAAGCGGTCGCGTGCGCGAGGTTGCCATCTCCCCCCAGGACGACCTTTCCCGCGTGTCGGCGGTCATCGTCAAGACTCGATCCGGCGACCGTCTGGTGCCTTATTCCTCGATTTCCGCCTTCAATGGCGGGGTCAAGACCTCGAAAGCCTTCGCGGAGTGGCAAACGCTCGAGAGCAGTGAAGGCATGCTTTTGCTCGAACGCGACCTCCTCGACCAGCAGGTCATTGACGTCCACGGGCGCAAGGTGGTTCGCGTCAACGATGTGGACCTCTACCGCGAGACCCTGGACCATCACCCCATCCTCAAGATCGCCTCCGTGGACGTTGGAGCCCGCGGCGCCGTCCGGCGGCTGCTGCAGGGCGCTGTGCCGAACGTTGCGCTGCGTTCGCTGTTGCGCCGTATTCCGCCTCGTGCGATCCCGTGGGAGTTCGTGGATCTCATCGAATCGGACCCCGCCCGGCGCGTCAAGCTGAAGATTTCCAACGACCGTCTCGCCGAGCTTCATCCCGCGGATATCGCCGACATCGTCGAAGACCTGGCTCCGGACGACCGGGAAGCTGTTTTCGAAACGCTCGATCACGGCGTCGCGGCGGAGGCGCTGGAGGAGGTCGAGCCCAAGCTTCAGAAGGCTATTGTCGAGTCCCTAGATTCTGACCGCGTGGCCGACATCATGGAGGAGATGAACCCCGACGCCGCCGCCGACCTGCTTGGCGACCTCTCCGACGAACACTCCGAAGCGATTCTGAAGGAGATGCAGCCAGAAGAGCAGCAGGAGATGCGCGATCTTCTGGAGTTCGAGGAAGACACAGCCGCCGGGCGGATGACGACCTACTACCTCTCGGCGGAGTTCAACGGCACGGTAGCGGATGCGATTGCTGCGTTACGTACATTTGAAGGCGGACCGGCTGCTGTCAGCACGATTTTCCTGACCGATTCTCACGGAACTCTGGTTGGCGCGGTACCCTTGGCCAATCTGGTGCTGGCGTCGGGCTCTCAACCGTTGCTGTCGCTGGTTTCGGAACCGCTAATATCCTGCCATCAGGAGACCCAGGAAATTGAAGTCGCTGAGTTGTTCGATAAATACAACTTGCTGACCCTGCCCGTGGTGGACGACCACAAAATGCTGGTCGGGGTGATTACGGCCGATGACATTATTAGCTTCCTGCGCAGCCGAATTTAGGGGGCTGGTAATTCCTAAAGCAACTGCAGATCCCTCCCGTTGGTCGTGATGACAAATCCAAATTAACCGGGTCCCTCCACTTCGCCGTTGCTTCGCTACGCGAAGCGACCGCTCCGGTCGGGATGACAATCTTTGTGAGTAACGCGGATTTCTTCCGCAAAACGACTTTCCCTGTAGCCGAATCTGCTCTCCCCGTTTATCCTGACCGTTCGGCAACGCGACCTGAAATGTCCACAGACGGCGATCATGAAATGGCTCCGGCGTTGGAAAATCCAAATCCTGGTGCTTTTCTCGGTTCTCGGGCCGGGATTCATCACTGCGAACGTCGACAACGATCCCGGTGGGATCTTCACGTATTCGCAAACGGGAGCGCAGTTCGGCTACTCGCTGCTTTGGACGATGATCCCCATTACGGTGGCGCTGATCGTTGTGCAGGAAATGGTCGCGCGGATGGGAGCCGTGACGGGCAAGGGCCTCAGCGATCTGATTCGCGAAGAATATGGCCTGCGCGTCACGGTACTCGTGATGTTGGGGTTGGTGATCACGAACTTCGGCAACATCGTCACTGAGTTTGCCGGTATTGCCGGTAGCATGGAGCTGTTCGGCCTTTCGAAGTATGTGACGGTTCCGATTTGTGCGCTCATTGTTTGGCTGTTGGTGATCAAAGGCGCACAAAAGAACGTGGAAAAAATCTTCCTCGCGGGTTCGTTTTTCTATATCACCTATATCGCCGCCGGAGTGCTTGCGCATCCGGATTGGACGCATTCCCTCATTTCAACGGTGAAACCACCGACGCTCGCATCTTTCAGAGAGAAGGGTGCGATCTTCACGGTAATTGGGTTGGTGGGAACGACGATCGCGCCGTGGATGCAGTTCTATCTGCAGGCCTCGATTGTGGAAAAAGGCGTTACCAAGCGGCAATACAAAGCTTCGCGGCTCGATGTGATCGTCGGCTGCATTTTTACGGATTTAGTAGCATGGTTCATCATCGTGGCATGCGCGGCCACCTTGTTTGTGCACGGCTTCCACAACATCACCAGCGCAAAAGATGCGGCGGAGGCTCTGCGCCCTCTGGCGGGGCAGTACGCCTTCATCCTCTTCGCGCTCGGGCTGTTTAACGCCGCGCTATTTTCGGCAACGATCCTGCCGCTTTCAACCGTGTACGCGGTTTGCGAAGGATTGGGCTTCGAATCTGGGCTGGACAATAAATTCAGCGAGGCACCCGTGTTTTATTGGCTCTACACGGTGTTGATTGCGCTGGGAGCGGGCGTGATTCTGATTCCTAACCTGCCGCTGTTCAAGATTATTCTCGGATCCCAGGTGGTGAACGGCATGGTTCTGCCATTCGTTCTGATCTTCATGCTCTTGCTGATTAACAAGAAAGACTTGATGGGCAAGTACGTGAATTCCACGCTAATGAACCTGTTGGCGTGGACCACGACAGTGGTGTCGATCGTTCTGACTTTGATTTACGTTGTAGGCTTGGTCCGCGGAGGCGGCAGCTAGAGGATTTTTCCCGCCGCCAGATCGCGAACCAGTTGCAGGTCCGCATCGAGGAAATCGTATTCCGGTAGCTTGGCGCGCTCGACCCATTGCACGTCCCGAAAGATTCGGTTTTCGATTTCGCTCTTGTACTCCGGAACGGAGAAGAAACGCAGCTCAACCGCACTGCCCGTTTTGTAGACGTGCTGTATGCGGGCGACCTCGTCGCCGATGCGGGCGTCGATTCCGATTTCTTCTTCCAATTCCCGGCGGAGGGCGTCGCGCGGCTGCTCGCCGGTCTCGATCTTGCCGCCCGGGAACTCCCACTTCAGCGGCATGGGCTGGTGCTGCGTGCGCTGGCAGATGAGGAACTTGCCTTCGCGGAGGATGAGAGCAGCCACCACTTGCCGGACCCGGCCTGTCACTTCCCGCATCGAGACATACCTAACTGTCAGGGATTCACTGCGCGCGCTTGGGACGCCTGCCGTCGGCCGGAGGCGGTGCTGCTACAAAGGGCCCGGTTCCGCTAAACTCGTTCCATTAAATCATAGTTAAAAAACTAGGGGCGATTTTCCTGGAAAGAAACTGGTACACGGATTGCCCGGGGAGGGCGGAGTTCGGGGAAAAGGGAAGGGTGCAAAGCGGCCGTCAGAGCGTGCAGGCCTTGGAGCAGGGTAGGGGCTGGCGTGTTGAGATGCTCGTCGGGGATGCAGTAAACACGCCCTTCGCGGACGGCACGCAGGTTATTCCAGCCTCTCTGGGCGACGATTTTCTCCAGAGGAACGCGATCACCCGCTCCGCACCACGCAGCCACCAGGACGTCCGGGTCGGCAGAATGAATTGCCTCGGGTGCCGTCTGTTTTCCTGGCTCACCGATAAACTCCCCGCCGGCGGCTTCCACAAGCTCCGCCACCCATCCCTGAGAGGCAATGAGAGGTTTGCCCCATTCCTCGCAGAATACCGTCAGCCGGGCCGGTTTGGCCGCCTCGACGCGCGCCCGGACTCGCAAGATCTCCTGCTGCATGGCGGCGACAACTTGCTGTCCTTCTGCGGGTCGGCCGACGACTCCCGCAATCGTCATGATGTCGGTATAGATGTCCTTCAGGGAATGCGGAGCCAGACCAAGAAATCGGACGCCAGCCTTCAGAATGTCCGCGACCGCATCGAGTTGATAGGGAACCGACGCCACCACGAAATCCGGTTGCGTGGCGAGAATCTGCTCACGATTGGCTGTCCAGGAATCGGCGACAATCCTGGGCTGGGAATCCCGCAGCCCCGGCACGACGTCAAGGCAATACTTAGTGCAAGCGACTAGGCGATCGAGGCACCCGAGTGCCGCCAGGGTCACGGTGGCGCTGGGCTGGAGGCTGACGATGCGGCGAGGGTAGAGATCGTCCGGCACTGGAGCGATTATATGGCGGGATACAATGACACACGCTGTTTGCGAGAGTTTGAAGTCGCTCGGACCTACCGTTTTCTATTTAGGAAGGAAAATGTATTCCCCTCGGCTTCTCGACCACTTCCAGAATCCTCGGAACGCCGGAGAACTCTCGAACCCGGATGCTTCGGCGGAGTTGGAGAATCCTGCCTGTGGCGATGTTCTGCGTTTGACGGTGCGAGTGGAAGGCGGTCGGATTGCCGAGATTCGTTTTTTGGCCCAAGGCTGCGTAGCGGCGGTGGGGTGTGCGTCGGCGGTGACGGAGTTGGTGGTGGGGAAGAGCTTGGCTGAGGCGCGACGGTTGCAAAGAGAAGAGATCGTTGTGGCCGTAGGCGGATTGCCGGTCGAGTCTTCGCACGCTAGCCATCTGGCGATCGATGCATTGCAGGCGTTGCTGCGGCAGTTGGCGGGGTGAGTGGGACTGTAGAGGATGAGCTTGCGAGCGTTGCTCGCCTGCCCGGCCGAGGGCGTCCGGGCCTACGCGATTTCGGGTTAGGGGAATTCAGGTTAGGGAAAATAGATCGTCCAGGAGTTTGCGCGGGCTGCTTGTTCTAATTCTGGACTCGGATTCACGGCGAATCCGGCCTTGGCCATGACTAACATGTCGGCGTCCCACTTGGAATTGCCGAAGGCGGCGTCGGGGGGCTTGCCGACAACATCGCGCAGAGCTTGCGGTTTGCCGGGGCCGCTGGGAACGCGAACCAGATGGTCTGTGATGCGTCCGTTCTCGATGAAGACCTCTGCGGATAGAACTCGCTCCGGAGGGATTCCGAAATGGCGCACGCCCTCGCGGACGACCCACTGATTGCTGGAGGACACGGCCCAGATTTCACAGCCGCGCGTGTGGAGCTGCCGGACGAGTTCCATCATCGCGGGGAAAAAGTTTGGCACGATGTGGGCGGAGATGAATTCCTCGGCGGCGGCGGCCAAATCCGCATCGGCTAGGCCTTGGTGCAGGGTCACCATCTCGCCGCACATGGTGTCTTCGTCGACGAGCCCCTTGCGATAGTCGGCATGACGTGCCTGCACGCGCTTGGCGATGTCCTCGGAAATTAGGCCGCGCTCGATTTCCCAGCGGAAGAAGCCCTCGCCCGCGTCGCCGCTCCACAGGGTGCCGTCGCAGTCGAAGGCGGCCAGCTTCGGATCGAGCCGCAGGACGGCATCGAGGAAGTCTTGGTCTTTCTCGCGAAGACCTTTCTGGGGGACAACTGTGCTGGTCTTCGAGCTTGTTTTCGAGGCAGGGATGTCTTGCATGTGTTGCGAAGTCCTTTTCGGGAATTTCCGAAATCAGGCTTACTGCGAATTTGCCGCGGAGCCGGCGAGTGCTGCGTAATCTTCCGGCGTATCCACGTTTAGTGTCACTAGCGGGTCGTCCACAGGGACGTATTCGATGAGCTCTTGGTGTGCGTGCCGGACTTCCCGAGCGTTCGAGCTGGCAGGCGCGCGCAGGAACGCTTCTATCATCTCACGGCCTACGACGATGGGGTGGCCATGCTTGCCGTTGAATTCGGGCACGACGGCCCATTTGTTTTGGTCGATTGCACTTTCGAATGCTGGCAGCAGAGCTTGCAGTGTCGCGGGCTGCACGGGGGGACGATCGACCAGCGTGATCACGGCCGCGTCGCGGCCTCGGCTTAGGACATCCTGCAGGCCCACGCGCAGGGAACTGAACTGACCTAGTTCGGGCTGAGAGTTCTGGACGAGAAAAGCGCCTTCGGCGTAAACCACGGGTTCAAGCTGGGGAGCGTTAGCGCCTGCTACGACGATCACGAGTTCGGTTTGCGCCGTCAGCGAGCGGATCACTGCTGAGAGAAACGTGCCACCGTGGGGGTCGTTGGGAGGCCAGGGAAGAAGAGCTTTATCGCGGCCCATGCGTGTCGAAGCGCCTGCCGAGAGAATCACTCCGCAGAGGCTGGGGGCGCGAGTCATTAGAGAAGTTATTCGTCAGCAATTGCGAGCGCGGAGTCATTAGCGTTTTCCGTACGGCGCAGGAACCAGCTCATGTGGGGGAGTTTGCTCTCGCTGCGGCGGCGGACGGCGATCATTTCCGCACAGACGGCTACCCCGATTTCTTCGGGCGTCAGAGCGCCGATATCCAAGCCGATGGGGGCATAGACGTGGTCGAAGAGGTTCTCGGCGAGCCCTTCTTCGCGCAGGCCGCGGTGGATGCCGATGACCTTGCGCTTGGAGCCGATCATGCCGACGTAGCGGGCGCCGGTTTGGACGGCCCAGCGCAGCAGGCGCATGTCGTCTTTGTGGCCGCGAGTCACGATTACGATGTACGACATCGAGCTTGGGGTTAGGCGCGCGGTGACAGTGTCGAAGTTTTCGGCGATCACTTCGTGGGCTTCGGGGAAGCGGTCGCGGCTGGCGTAGGAGGCGCGGTCATCGATGACGCAGACTTGAAAACCGGCGATATTTGCGACCTTGTAAATATTATGGGCAACATGGCCTGCGCCAAAAAGATAAAGTAACGCTAGAGGTAATACCGGTTCGACGAAAATCTCGAGCGTGCCACCACAGACCAGGCCCGTGTCCAGTTTCGGATCGTGGTTCAAGTTGAACTTTAAGGTGCGGGGCTTCTCCTGCTCCATTACTTCCTTGGCCGCTTGCCAGACTTCGGCCTCGACGCAGCCTCCGCCGATGGTTCCGGCGATGGAGCCGTCGTCGCGGACCAGCATCTTGGCGGTGCGAAATGAAGGAACGGAGCCTTGCACGGTGACGATAGTAGCCACGGCTCCCCGTCGTCCTTCGCGGCGCAGCTTTACGATTTCTTCGTACACGTCCATTGAAGTTGATTATGCGTGGGGCAAAAATCGAAGTCAAACCTTTAGACGCGGGTTTCTGCTGGCGGTTAGGGCGTGATGAATTCTTTCGTCACCTTGTTCGTGCGTGGACCCTGCAAGTGGTGTGATCGCAGCGTCTCATCAATCTTCGGACCGTCTTGAAGTATTGTGCGATAGACCCATCGGTAATGGTCGCCAGCCCAGAAGTTCGTCACATTCTTGGTGCGTTCCTCGCCCAGCAAAACTTCGTCGGCGCCTTGTTCGAGGCGGCAGACCAGCAGATGCAAGTAGGTTGACTCGCGGTCCTGGGCGCCTTCGGGAAATCCAACCGGCACATCCGGGTAGAGCTTCATCAAGTCGCTCTCCGCAGCGTGGGTCTCCTCTTCGTGAGCCGATAGATACCAGTGAAGCTGTTCGTGAACATAAGTCGAGAGCAGTTCGTCGTCCTGTTTGAGATGTCGCGTATGCAACGTGAGCACTGGGTGACTGTGGGGTATGGCGCTGTAGTCAATAGCTATTTCGTGAGTGAAAGTCCACGGCCTCAGGTCATACTGCTGCATCAGCCGTTCCAATTGAGCCTTGGTCGCGAGTTCGGAAGGGGCGTTGTGAACTGGATGAATTACCGGTGGCGACTGATAGGGAGTCGCGCATGAGCGCAAGACGAGTGACACGATGAGGGTAGCGGCAACGGTGCTGACGGGACTCATCCGGGCAGAATACACCTCCTAACACCCATCAAATGGAACGCACCACAGCAGGGATGCAGCCTATGCTAGCCTGATTGGCTCGATAGTTCGTGCGAGCGGCAGGGAGCGACCAATGAAGGCAGTACGCATTCACCAATTCGGGGGTCCGGAAGTCCTGCAATATGAGGATGTGCAGGATCCAAAGCCGCGCAAGGATCAAGTCCTGGTACGCGTGCGGGCGTGCGCCATGAATCATCTGGATCTGTGGGTGCGGAAGGGCTTGCCGGGGATTCGTTTGCCGCACATTTCCGGCAGCGACGTTGCGGGAGAGATCGTTGAGATTGGCGAGTATGTGAAGGGCTTCCAGGTGGGGCAGCGCGTCCTGATTGCGCCGATGCACTTCTGCGGGCAATGTGTGGCTTGCGCCAATGGGCGGCAGAACGAATGCGCGCAGTTCACCGTGCTTGGCAATGCCGTTGACGGCGGCGACTGCGAATTGCTGGCCGTGCCGCCGATCAGTGTTCTACCCATTCCGAATCATCTGCGATTCAACGAGGCGGCCAGCGTGCCGTTGGTTTTTACGACTGCCTGGCACATGTTGGTGACGCGGGCGCATCTGCTCCCGGGACAGACGGTGGTTGTGCTGGGGGCGAGTTCTGGTGTGGGAACGGCTGCGATTCAAATTGCGAAGCTGCTGAATGCGCGCGTGATCGCGACAGCCGGGGACGAGAACAAGATGGCCAAGGGGCTCGACCTGGGTGCCGACTTCGTCATCAACCACTACAAGCAGAAGATTTCCGAAGAAGTGCGCAAGCTTACTAATAAAGTCGGCGCGGACGTTGTGTTCGAGCACGTGGGCGCGGCGACGTGGGATGAGAGTATTCGGTCGCTAAGGCCGGGTGGGACGCTGGTGACTTGTGGCGCTACTACTGGCCCGGAGGCGAAGATCGACTTGCGTTTCCTTTTTGCGCGGCAGCTTTCGCTGCTCGGCTCCTATATGGGGACGCTTGGAGATTTTCACGAAGTGATGAGTCACGTATTTGCAGGAAGACTGAAAGCGGTGGTGGATCGCGTGTTTCCCTTGGCGGATATTCGGGCTGCACACGAATATCTGGCGACTGGGCAGATGTTCGGGAAGGTTGTTCTGAATCCTTGATGGTTGGAGTTGTTGGCACCCCTGCTCCGCACGGACCCGTGGAGAGCCAGCCCAGCCTGCGCCTCTAAGCCCGAACGGCGTGCACTTCCAGATACTCATTCTTCACAAAAGTCGTGCCGTCCTTGGCTTCATTCGCCTGAGCCCACTCGTTCTCGAGGTCGGCAGCTAGCGCGGTCTGCCCAGCCGAATCGAGCTTGGCGAATGCTGTCTGTGTAGGCCCAAAATAGCGCCGAAAAAGCTGTATGACTTCGGCCGGTGTCGCGTCATACCGAAACTCCGCAATCTGCGGCGTACAGGTCAGCTTGCTGACCCCGTTCCCAAAGCGTTGCCGCACCGTTGCCTCCTCCCCCCAAAGCACCGGAGGAGGCACTCCCGGCGGCGGCACGTGCTTAGCCGTAGTCTGAAATGTCTTTCCCGTAAATCCGGTGGGCGTCCAATTTCCCATCGCGATCAAGCCCCCGGGACGGCAAACGCGCAGCAACTCCCCAGCAACTACTTCTGGCCGTGGGGCGAACATGGCCCCAAACATGGAAAGCACCATATCGAACGAGGCATCCGGGTACGGCAGGCTTTCCGCGTCGCCCTCATCGAACTGAATGCTGAGTTCTTCCTTCAATGCGCGCACCCGCGCCTGTTCCAGAAGATTGGGAGCAATGTCAACGCCGGTCATTGCAGCGCCCGCACGGGCCGCTGGAAGCGTCACGTTGCCCGTGCCGCAAGCCACATCCAAAATCTTCGTTCCCGGCCGGATGTTGATCCTCGAAACGAACTGCTCGCCGAGTTTGGTATTGTACGAGGCGATCACGCCAAAGTCGCCCGCCATCCAGGTGTCGCGCATGCGCTGTTTGAGCGCTGTCAAATCGATTGTGGAACTCATAAGCACCTCACACAAATAAAAGTTGGTGATCCACGCAGTCCGCCCGAACATTCTCCATCACGCTAGCCAGCAACTCAACGCCGTACCGCGCCAGAAACTGCGCAGCCGCAGACTGCCGCTCCTGCGGAACCTTGTCGGGATAAAGCGAATTGCTCAGCACCGAAGCGTGTCGGGACAGCACTTCGTTCCGCCGCAGTTCCGCGTTGGCGGCGCGCTGCCGCAGCCGCGTCAGCTGGTACTGAATTTTTCGCGACGCACGATCGGCAGCGTCGGTCAGCGTCGGATCGAGACGAGTCA
>Ga0137403_10010613_pt1 | contig 10196 bp, 8 predicted proteins | sample CZOMad2_1_16fung_FD_122057 | JGI IMG/M metagenome (GOLD analysis project Ga0137403, IMG submission 122057) | Vadose zone soil fungal communities from Angelo Coast Range Reserve, California, USA - CZOMad2_1_16fungal (Hybrid Assembly) | ecosystem: Environmental > Terrestrial > Soil > Vadose zone... | reverse complement strand
ACTCGCGACCGTGGCCGCGATGGTGGGGTGGCGCGTGGGTCCCGTCCCGCTGATGGCGGTGGGAGCGGCCATTGGCCTGCTCTGGGGGGCTGGTTAACCTGCTTCTACGAGAACTATTGCCACCATGGGAAAACGGTCGTGTCCTGAACATGGAGATGACGGGTAACGCCGAGCGTCTTCGGCTTCCCAGGAGTTTTGGAGACAGAATGCATTCTGTCTCGTCGCCCTTGACAGCAGCGCCGGAGGGCATACGGGCCGTCAAAAAAGTTGAACCCCTGCGGCGGGGGCTTGTGGCCAGACCGCCCCAGAGCGTGTCGAAGGACCGGCTGTATCCTCGGGATACGGTGCGGCGGGTGCGGTTTATTAAGCGTGCTCAGGAATGTGGTTTTTCCCTGAAAGAAATCAAGGAACTGCTCTCTCTACGAACAGCCCCTGAGGCGGGATGCGCCGATGTCCGCGAACATGGACGAAAAGACTCATTCGCTCACTGCTATGAAAAAAGCTCTTTCAACGCTTGTCGCTGAGTGCTCCGGGCTCGGTCGACCGCCAGTAGTTAGAAGTGGCCCATTTTCCCGCGAATCGTTGCCATACCTCATGTCCACTCGCACCGGCTGCTGACAGAAAAAACACGCGGACCGAATGCTCGCTCCCTGGCCCAGCATGAAGGAGATACCCAGAGCATCAATCGCGCACATGGCATAAAGAGGTTTGCCGGCATCGGTAAGCACCTGATGTACCGTCGAGACCCCTGAGGACGGATACGCGCTGAGGAGGCATGCCCCGCCCTTCTTCCAGACGATGAGGTCGTACTCGGCAAGCTTCTGGAACCCGGCAAGCACGTGCTCGAGGGGAAGGCTGAGGGCCTGAGCCACCTCGCGCACGCTCGGGGCTTTGCCATCCTGCGCGAAGGTCTTGAGAATGGCTTTTCGGATGTCATTCTCCTGAGAACTGAGCTCTGCTTGGGCCAGCCTCTCGACGATACCATTTCGTGTCCGAGCACGCGGCTCCGGCATGAGGGTTCCTCTCGTAAACGCGCCTTGCACTTCCAGCCCCAGTTGCGCCTGAATCCACTCGGGGGCAAACCCGAGCCCAACCTCCTGGCCAATCACAATGGTGGGCAGAACCCAGGTGCCCCCAGCCCAGCGCTTCATCTCTTCCACTTTTGCGGCATCGGCTGTAGTGTCGATTTCGGTGTAACAAATCCCTGCCTCGGTCGAGAAAGCTGCGCGCATCAGTAGCCCGAGCCGTTCGCGCTGATCCCGGGCCATGATGACGAGGAGCTTCGCTATTTCGGGCAAGCCTAGCGCGTCCTCCTCCGATCACTCTCGACTTTGCAATGTCTTAGTTCATAACTGCTCGCTTCCTAACTACTCGAAGTAGAGGCGGCGGCCTTATGTCTCTGGCTCGAGGCGCACTTGTTTCGCCACACTTGGGACGCCAGCCTTGTCGACGACGAAAAGCATGTAGATCCCCGGGATCGCCTGCGCAGGCCGCCGGGGCTCGATCACCCTCGGCTCTCCTTTGTGACCCGCGCCTTTTTGGTGAAATGCGAGTTTCACATAGCGGTCACCGGTGGTCAAGCCGTGGGTGTTGTGGTCGCTGCGAAGGAGCACAACCGATCCGACCTGATCTGGGTCCCCCGCTACAGTGATATCGAAGTGCCCCTGGAAGGAGATCTCCTCAGGCGCGTCAAGGATGACCGGTCGGTCCGCCAAACTGTCGTCCGACTTAAACAAGTAAGCCGGCCGGTAGATTTGCCCGTTGGGAACCCCTAGATCGGGATCTCCACGAGGGAGCAGCCCGTACGAGGCCTGAAGTGGAAACGATGGATCGTCGGGCCGAACCAGCGCTTCCCGAATCTCCCCGGCGATGAACACCGTGGCATCCGGAAGAAGCGTCGCCGTACCGTGAAGACCTCGCGACACGGTGGTCCGGGCCAGGGTCGTTGTGGTGCCGGTGTCGGGGTCAAGCATCTGGAAGCGGAGACCTTCTCGTTCCTCAAAGGGGTCCCCGCCGCCGCGGTTCAGCCCGTGGCCCAGCCACACTTTTCCAGCAGGAAGGAGCACAGCCTTGAGCGTATCAATCGGCTGTCTCGTCTCGCCGACCTTCGCCCACTGGGGGTTCGCATCGGCGAACTCGATTTGCTCGATGGTGGCGGTCGGACCGTTCTCGTCCTCGCCTGAAATGATGAACCACCGGTGCGATGTCGTGTGCCCGCTCTGGTCAATCTCGATCAAGCTGGCGGTCGGGCAGCAGTAGGGACTGGATTCAGACGCCGTGTCGAGGAGCTCCCAGTGGTGCTGGCCCGGGACGTCACGATTCGGATCTTCCAGCGCCGCCAGGACATCCAGGCACCACGCCTTGCCGGTCCACGGGCCGAAGAACCTGGCTCCACCCCGGACGACCTCGGGACCAAAGTTCTCTTCACCACCAAACGTGCAGACCTTCCAATCGTCCCTCCTCGGGCCGGTCTGCACCACTTCCATCTGAGGGTAGAGCGGAAAGGCCATCCGTGCGTTTTCCAGCGCAATGTTCCGATCCGTTTCCGGGTCGTACACCTCGGGCACGACCTGATTGACCCTGGTGGCTGTGAACGCGGTATCGGTTTGAGAAATATTCTGCTGACCTTTCGGCACTCTCAGGGGGTCGGGCCCCACGAAGGCATCTTGATCGAACCCACCGCTGATGAGCGCCATGTTATTCGGCAGGGGAATCGCCGTCGGATACCAGCGCGCGTACTTCATGTCGGAGGGGTCGAAGGGCTGGGTGCTTTGAATCCCGCGGGGATAACACCCCGGGTAATATAGAGCATCCGGGTCGATGGCAAACAAGCTCAGTCCAAATGGGTCATCGGCCCAGTGCTGTCGAGTACACGGCCGCGTCCGCCGCACATAGGTCTCTGTTTCGGGGTCGAAGATTTGAACCTTGTACAAGCCGTTGTTGCTTTGCATATCGTGACCGCCGAAGATGTACACGTGCCCGTCGGCTAGCGTCACGCGCGCATTGCAGTAGATGTTGTAGTCCAGTCTCGCGGAGAAGTCGACCTCCTTGAACGCCGCTCGGTTCAAGGCGAAGTCTGCCTCGTCCAGCAGGGCTGTGTGGAATTTGCCGTTGTTCTTGAACGCGTCAGGGTGGGCAATATCAAACAGCAGACTCCGTTCCATGGTGCGATTGGCTGTGATGCGGGTGGGCACACTTTGACTGAGGCCCTGGCGCATCAGAAACCCGCCATACGTGAGCCTCTGGAAGGAGTCATCTCCTGAGCTGAGGTGTGGGACCACACATCCCCGGAGGCGCAGGCATTCATCCGGGCGATCGAGGCCCGCGTTGTAGTGTAGGAGGCCACCGTCCGGCGTTTGAAAGAGGCTGTCCAGCACTTGGAGGCGACGGTTCGACGCTTGCGCGAGCGGCTGCAGCGGTAGCCACGACCTCGTCGCGCCCCTCGTCGAGCGATCCACCCCAAGCACACGACCAACATGCGCGCCGCGAGTCCAGTCGCCGTCAGCCCGCCGCTTACCTGGACGAAACCGGCTGGTGGGAAGAATGCGCACGCGCCTGGTTGTGGGCGGCCGTCACGACTTGGGTCACGGTCTTTATCGTACGGCTGTCGCGCGACAACAAGATAGCCCAGGAGCTGTTGGGCGAGCGGTTCAGGATTTGGTATGAACTGGTGCTCTACACTGGCGCACCGATGTATCGCTGATCTTCCAGGCCATTCGTAGAGGAGCGAAGATCAGGGAACATCGCACGACCGACAGGACGAGCATGGACGCGGTGCTCTGGCTACCGCACAACCGCTTCAAGCCGCAACCGGCGCAAGAGCATGGCGTTGATGGCCACGATCACCGTCGAGGCGCTCATGAAGATCGCGCCCACGGCAGGGGAAAGGAGCACGCCCCAGGCATATGCCACGCCTGCCGCCAGAGGCAATGCCACGATATTGTAGCCAGTAGCCCAGAGGAGGTTTTGGACCATCTTGTGGTAGGTGGCACGCGAAAGCTTAAGGGCGGACGTGACATCTAAAAGATCATTTTCCACCAGCACCAGGTCGGCGGATTCGATCGCTATATTGGTGCCCGCGCCGATTGCCACACCCAAGTCGGCTTCCTGGAGGGCTGGCGCATCGTTGATCCCGTCCCCGACGAAGGCGGTCTGTCCACTGGCCTTGAGCTCACGGACGATCTTCGCTTTGTCTTGAGGCAGCACGCGGGCATAGTAGCGCTCGATCCCCAACTCGTTTGCCACCGTCGCTGCCACCGCTTCGGCATCTCCGGTGATCATCACCGGGCTAATCCCCAGGTTTTTCAACTGTGCGATGGCTGCTCTCGCGCTGGCGCGTACCTGATCGGCCAGGGCGAAGAGGGCCAGCACCTGCTTGGCATCTATCAGCGCAATGACGCTCTCGCCCCTCGCCTCAGCTTCGCTCAGCCCACGACGGAGAGTCGGACTGACATCCAAGCCCAGCTCCGCTGCCCATTCCGGCCGACCCACACGGTAAGACCTACCGCTCAGGCTGCCTTCCACACCCTTGCCGGGTATGGCCTTAAAGTGTTCGGTCTGCGGAATCGAGATGCCGCGCCGTCCGGCTTCCCGCACGACTGCCTCGGCCAGAGGATGCTCGGAGCGGGCTTCCAGGGCTGCGCTGACCCTTAGGGCTTCTGCCTCTGCCATACCCTCAACATAGACGGCTCGGACCCCAAATTGCCCCTCGGTCAGCGTGCCGGTCTTGTCGAAGGCCACTACTCGGGTCTCACGGGCACGCTCGAAGGCTTCGCGGTTGCGCACCAGAATACCGCGTTGGGCAGACATTGCGGTCGCGTTCACGGTCACGAGCGGGATCGCCAGGCCCAGCGCATGTGGACAGGCGATCACCATGACGGCTACCATGCGGGTGAGCGCGAAGTCCGGTGCAAAGCCGAGGAAGAGCCAGACCGCCAAGGTAAGCAAACCTGCTCCTAGAGCAACCAGCGTGAGCCAAAACGCCGCCCGATCGGCCAGTGCTTGGAAACGGCTGCGCGACCGTTGGGCCTCATCGACCAGACGCCGAATCTGACTCAAGGTCGTCGCCTCACCCGTGCGCTGGACCTCGACCACCAGAGCCCCCTCGCCATTCACCGAGCCGGCAATAACCTCAGCCCCTTTTTCTTTCGGCACAGGGCGCGATTCGCCCGTTAAGAAGGCTTCGTTCACGCTCGAGGCACCGTCGACCACCACCCCATCGATGGGAATCTGCTCGCCAGGACGGATTAAGACCCGCTCGCCGACGCGAAGCTCGCTGACCGGTACGTCCTCGACCCGATCGTCGACCATCCGATGGGCTTCTGCGGGCACGAGCGCGGCGAGGTGTTCCAGCGCCCGGCTTGCCCCCTGGACCGAAGCCATCTCGATCCAGTGCCCAAGGAGCATGACGACGACGAGTGTGGCGAGCTCCCAGTATAGTGGCATGCCCTGCAGTAGCCCAGCCGACACCACCAGACTGTATGCGAAGGCCACGCTGATGGCCAAGCCGATGAGCGTCATCATCCCCGGCTGCCGCGCACGGAGCTCACGCATGGCCCCCTGCACAAAGACTCCACCGCCGTAGAGATAGAGGACCGTACTGAGGAGGGGCTGCACCCACGCCACTCCAGGGAATTGCACGGCTTGATAGCCGAACCAGCTCTGGAAGTGCATGTCGAAGTATAAGATTGGCAGGGTCAACAGCAGGCTCAACCAGAAGCGATCCCGGAACATCCCCGGCGTATGGCCGGCATGCTTGTTGTGCCCAGAATGAGCGCTCGCTTCATGCGTCGGGGATTCCGTCATGACGGACTCGTGGCTGTGGGCAGCAGGGCCTCCAGCCTCATGGATCACGGGCGCCGCAGGACCGATTTGATGCCCGTGCTGCGCATGGTCATGGGTATGCTCTTGGGGTCGCATACTCCTCTCCCTCTTAAGCCCCACTCCGACCGGAGCGGATTCAGTACCCAAGCGAAAAAGCTGTGGACAAGAAGACCCGCGGCCGGGAGGCGCAGCCGTTCGAGATCCGCCGTGATCGCCGCCTCTGTGCCTCGTGTGCTCTGCAGCGACCTCAATGCCGCACCTCACACGCTTCGCGTTCGCAGGCCGCTTTTTGCCTCGGTGACAATCCACCTACCCAACTGACGTCACCGGGTAATCCTCCTCCTCGAGGATTGTCTTGATGCGCTCAACATTGACGCGGGTCTCATCGTAGTCCACATGGACCCGCTGCGTTGGGATGTCCACGTGGACGCGGCGTACCCCCGCGACCGGGGCGAGCGCGTTCGTAATGGTACGCTCACAGTGCTCGCATGAGATGTTCGGAACACTCAGGACCGCGGTTGCCATGGGTTTCTCCTTTCGCTAGTGCTGACCACCGAGTTCTTGCTGATGATCCGGATGGAGCGGCTGCTGCACCGCTGCGCCTTCTGTCCGTCCAACGCCGCCATCGGCGGCGTGGTCCCTCTGTACAAAGGTCAGCGCTGCCACGCCGACGACCAGCGCGACGAGGGCGATACCCACCAGGTAGGCATACTCACCGACGCGCTCCCGCAGGGACGGATGCAAGATTTCACGGGCGCTCTGCGGCTGGCGGAAGCGCCGCAGTCGCAGGGCATTCGTCACGACGCTGACGCTGCTCATCGCCATCGCGGCAGCGGCGAGCACCGGGTCCAGCAGCACCCCAAACACCGGATAAAGCGTCCCCATCGCTACTGGAATGAGGAGCACGTTGTAAGCAAAGGCCCAAAAGAGGCCTTGCTTGATGACGCCGACCGTCTTGCGTGACAACGCGATAGCCGTCACAATATGCCGCAGATCACCGCCGACGAGGGTCACGTCAGAAGCCGCCATCGCGACATCCGTACCGGTGCCGATAGCAATCCCCAGGTCAGCCTGGGCGAGCGCTGGCGCATCGTTGATGCCGTCGCCTACCATGGCGACGACTCTCCCCTGCATCTGCAGTTCCTGGATCTTGGCCGCCTTCTGCTCTGGCAGCACCTCGGCCATGAAACGGTCAATCCCGACCTGATGGGAGACGGCCTCAGCGGTCTCTCGGTTATCCCCGGTGAGCATCCAGACCTCGAGCCCCAAGGCCTTGAGCTGCTCGATTGCTGTACGAGACTCCGGTTTCAGGGTGTCAGCGACAGCGATCAGACCAGCACCTTGGCTATCGATCGCGACGTACATCGGTGTCATACCTCTGTGCGCCAGCTCTTTGGCATGGGCCTCCAACCCGTTGAGCATGACCCCGGCCTGCGCCATCAACGAGCGATTACCCAGCATCACCTCTCGGCCGTCGACCTGTGCCCGAACCCCTTTGCCAGTCACCGCTTCAAAGGCGTCGGCCTTTGGCAGGTCGAGTTGCAGTTCGCGCGCCCTTTCAACAATCGCCTCCCCGAGCGGATGCTCAGACCCGACTTCGACGGCCGCTGCCAGCCTCAGGATCTCAGGTTCGGATAACCCGTTTCCTGCGACGACTTGGGCGACAGCCGGCTTACCACGGGTGAGCGTGCCAGTCTTGTCAAGGACGATGATATCGATCTTGCGCGCCTGCTCCAGCGCTTCACCACCACGGATCAGGATGCCGTACTCCGCTGCCTTGCCGGTGCCGACCATGATGGCGGTTGGCGTTGCTAGGCCAAGAGCACATGGACAGGCGATAATGAGCACAGCAATAGCGGCTGTGAGCGCCATTGTCAGCGCAGGTGCGGGACCGAATAGTAACCAGCCGACAAAGGTAAGCATCGCCAGCACCAGCACAACCGGCACGAAGTAGCCGGAGATGGTGTCGGCCAGTCGTTGCATCGGCGCCTTTGAGCCCTGTGCCTCCTCGACTAGCCGCACGATCTGAGCAAGGGTGGTGTCCTGGCCGACCTTCGTGGCCTCGAAGATGAAGCTGCCAGTTTTGTTTAGGGTCGCGCCGATAACCGTGTCACCCGCCCGCTTCTCGACCGGCAGGCTCTCGCCAGTGAGCATGCTTTCATCCAGCGCGGAGTGCCCCTCGCGGATAACGCCATCGACGGGGACCTTCTCGCCAGGGCGGACACGCACAAGGTCGCCTACGCGCACAGTTTCGACGGGGATATCTTGTTCGGCGCCGTCGCGGATGACCCGCGCCGTTTTCGCTTGCAGCCCCATGAGCGCTTTAATGGCGGCGCTCGTCCGCTTCTTGGCTCGGGCCTCGAGCCAGCGGCCCATGAGGATTAACGCGATGATAATGACCGCGGACTCGTAGTAGAGATGATACGGGAAGCCCCAGCGCGCGGCGAGCGATGGCCAGAGGGTCACAAAGGCGCTGTAGCCATAGGCAAAACTGGTGCCTACGGCGACGAGTGTGTTCATGTTAGCACTGCCATGCTTCGCAGCCGCCCAAGCCGCCCTGTGGAATATCCCCCCAGCCCAGACCTGCACGATCGTCGCGACAATTAAGAGCACCGGCGCCAACAAGGTCACGTCGACGCCAAGTGGCAGGAACATCAGCCCCATCATGCCCAGCCCTGCCACCAGGCTTACGATCCATTTGCGCCGCAGGTCGTCGAGTTCCTGCTGGTGGTCGCGCTCGTGTATATCGACCGGCTCTGCCGCCCGGGTCCTCCCGCGCGTGCCGTTCGACTGAGGTGCGGTTGACGGCGTCGGAGTCTCCCCGACTGTATACCCAGCCTTCGCCACCGCAACCTTGAGTTGATCAAGATTGACGACGGCTGGGTCGAAGGCCACGCGGGCCTTTTCCATCGCGAGGTTGACGCTCGCCTCGCGCACACCAGGCACCTTTTCAAGTGCCTTCTCGACCCGTGTGACGCATGAAGCACATGTCATCCCTTCGATCGGCAGCAGCAGCTCGCCGACGTCTTGCCCAGCAGCAGTTTTGGCGATCATGGCCTCCTGCGGTGTATCGGTCGGGGTTTGTGCCGTATCCGGCGGCATCTCACCGACCCCATACCCCGCCCGTTCCACGGCGGCCTTTAATTGGTCAAGGTTAACGATATTGGGATCGTACACCACCTTGGCTTTCTCGGTCGCCAGATTGACGCTGGCCTCGCTGACCCCTTCGACCTTGTGGAGGGCCTTCTCGATGCGCCGCACACAGCTGGCACAGGTCATGCCGGTGACCGCAAAGCTGACCTCCTTCGGCGCGCTCGCTGCAGGCCGTTGTGCAATCGATTGTCTTTGGTTAGTTGCCATATCATTCGCCTTTAGTGATGCTCGTGTGCCGCATCCTGTGATAAGCTCGGCCTCAGGTTGCCCTGCTCTATGAGGCCTGCCTTCGACAGCGTAGTGGCGCCTCGAGTAGCAAAGGTCTGAGGACTTGTGTTAGAGCCGCCCATCCGAAGGTCCTGCTTTCACCCCCGAAGATGTGGGACGATGCCATAACCTTAGAATACGATGAAAGCCATCATGGCAGCAGCACTCCAGACTGAGTGTACGCAGGTTACCGCGAGTACTTGTAGATGAGGTCCAGGAGCTCGTCGTACATCGCTTTGGCCTCTTCGGGAGAACCTTTGCTGATGGCCTGGGTCGCGCAGTGGCGCAAATGATTCCGCATTAGGGAGCGTCCCACGCCCCGCAGGGCCTCCTGCACCGAGGCGATCTGGACCATGATGTCAGCGCAATAGCGATCCCCCTCGACCATCTTCTGCAGTCCTCGGATCTGGCCCTCGATTCGGCGCAGCCGCTTCAGATTTGCAACCTTGATGCCCGGTTCGACGGCGATAGCCTTGCGCTCCACCGCGTGCGTCTCGCAACCGCAGACTGCACTGACGACCTCTGTTCTCGGCATCGTCTCATGTGTCGTAGCCATGGTCCCTCCTCTTTCTCTATACCCCATACCCCTATATTATATACCCCTACCCCCTATGTCAAGTGGAGACAGAAAATAATACTTATCGGCCTACGCAACCCATAGTGCAGCGAGGCCATGCCAATGATCCCCGTGCCGGAGGTAGGCCCGATTCCACTGCTGATGTGGAGCGTGTTGCCGCCGCTAGTCAGCTGGCTCGCGCACCGACAGCTCCGCTGGTGTCGTTAGCGTGCGGACGGATTGCGCCCACGCTCGCCAATGGCGTCGTTACGGCAGCGGCTGTCCTAGACCCGCAGCCCGCAAGGTTGGCTCATCCGGACCACGGCCGGCGCAGCAATCCGTCAGCGTCCCATCGATGACGACGGCCGGAACCGAGCGCACGCCCAAGCTCTTCGCC
>Ga0137403_10010612_pt1 | contig 10197 bp, 7 predicted proteins | sample CZOMad2_1_16fung_FD_122057 | JGI IMG/M metagenome (GOLD analysis project Ga0137403, IMG submission 122057) | Vadose zone soil fungal communities from Angelo Coast Range Reserve, California, USA - CZOMad2_1_16fungal (Hybrid Assembly) | ecosystem: Environmental > Terrestrial > Soil > Vadose zone... | reverse complement strand
TGCCGGAAGGGGGCACGCTTACCGTGGGTTTGGAAGAGCGGCCGTTCTGGCTGCGGATTGCGTTTCGAGACACGGGGATCGGCTTGGATGCAAAGCAACGGTCCAAGATTTTTGAGCCTCTACAATCAGGGTTTCCCGGCGGCACCGGTTTGGGACTGTCGATCGTCTATCAGATCGTGCAGGCTCACAGCGGACGTATCAGCGTAATTTCGCAGAGAGACCGCGGCGCGGAATTCATCGTGGAAATACCGCGAGTGGCTTGAGGTGCTATGCAGGCAGCAAAGACAGCAGTGAAAGACCACAGCAAGGAAATGCCGCACATCCTCGTGGTGGACGACGAGCGCTCCATCTGCGAATTGCTGGAGATTACGTTCCGCAAGGAGGGGTATCGCATCGAGGTGGCGCATAACGTCGAGGCGGCGAGGCGCAAGCTGGAATCGCAAATCTTCGACATCGTGATTTCCGACGTCCGCATGCCCGGAGAAAGCGGCGTCGATTTGCTGAAGTTGACCAAGGAGATTGCGCCAGACTGTTTTTTCCTACTGATTACGGGCGTTCCGACCGTCGAGACGGCCATCGCGGCGATCAATTCCGGCGCCGACCGTTATGTGATCAAGGATCACGAACTGGTGGATCAGCTGCGGCGGGCCGTGCGCGAAGTGTCGGAAAGCCTGAAGTGGAAGAAGGAGGCAGGCTACCTTCGCCGGGAATTGCGGCGGCTGACGGGGCTGGACAACATTATTGGGCAAAGCCCGAACATGCGCGCGATCTTCGAGCTGATTCAGACCATCGCACCGCAGACGAGCCGGATCCTGATAACCGGAGAGAGCGGGACGGGAAAAGAATTGGTGGCGCGAGCGATTCACGAGAATAGCCAGCGGTCGCAGGCGCCGTTTATCACCATCAACTGCGGCGCGTTTCCAGAAACGCTGCTGGAATCGGAGTTGTTCGGGTACATGAAGGGGTCGTTCACCGGAGCGAACGAGAATCGGCAAGGGCTTTTTCAAGCCGCGCACGGCGGAACGTTGTTCATGGACGAGATCGGCAATATGAGCTTGACCATGCAGGTGAAGCTCTACCGTGTGCTACAAGAGGGTAAGGTACGGCCCATCGGGAGCAATGAAGAGAGCGACGTGGATGTGCGCATTATCGCGGCGACGAACAAGAACTTTGAGAAAGAAATCGCGGAAGGAAGGTTTCGCGAAGATCTTTATTACCGGTTGAGTGTCATTCCGATCCAGTTACCGCCTTTGCGAGAGCGCCGCGACGATATTCCGTTGTTGGCGCGGCACTTCCTGGAGACGTTCCGCAAAGTGATGGAAAAGCCGGTGGGAAGCATTTCCCCGGAAGCCATGAGCCGGTTGGAGTCGTATGAGTGGCCAGGGAATGTACGGGAGTTGGAAAACACGATGGAGCGGGCAGTGGCGCTAGAGACAACCGGTGAGGTCACTCTGCGCGTGCTGCCGGACCGAATCGCCGGTTACTCTGGCAATTCGCCAATGGCCGGACCGGATGGCGTGGCCGGTTTCCCAGCCGAGGGCGTGGACTTTGAGAAAGAGATCGCGGAGGCGGAGCGGCGATACTTGCAGAATGCATTAGAAAGGGCGAACGGCGTGCGCACCCAAGCGGCCGACTTGCTCAAGATTAGCTACCGATCCTTCCGCCACTACGCCAAGAAGCACAATCTTTAAGAAGGACCAGGGGTAGCGGATTTGTCTCGTCAATGGTGATACCGCGTCGGTCATCGGCCAGGCATGTCGGTAGAGAGAGTGATGGAGGAGGCAGTGTGCCGCGTGGGAAAGACGACGGCATCGTAGGACAAGTGATGCCCAACGTCGATTAGAGGCTTTTCGATGAATCGCCAAGACAGACGGCAGAGAGTGACGGTCAGCCCGAAGGCTACGACACACGCGAAGAATTCGCGAACCGAGGAGATGGTTGGAGGACGGGAAAAGACAAGACCGAAAGTAAGGTACAGAATCGCTTGATGAAAGAGATAGACGCCGTAGGCAATGCTTCCGAGCCAGGTCAATGCCTTGAGCCGGAGGAACCAACCTAGAATGCTGCGAGGAAAAATCAGAACATACGCGAGAAGCAGGGCATACAGGGCCGCGATTGCAGTAAGGCCCAAAGAGGCGGTCTCCAAACCGTACGCGACGTAATACATGTGAGTTGCTAGTGGGACCACGACCAGCAGCAACACGATAGATAGCAGCAGCAACTTGCGATGGCGTTCTAACCAATCCTTCCACGACGCGTTTCGAATGGCAATGGCGACAAGCACTCCGAACAGAAGCGCATCGGCGCGGCAAGGCATCAGCACAAACCAAGCTTGGGAGAGATTGGGCTTCAGAAGGTACAGCCCAGCTCGGATAAGCGGTGTAAGGGATATCATTTCGATTACCACCTGGAGAAGCCGTTTTCCGCTGAGGAAACGGACCAGGACCGGAAAAGTCAGATAAAACTGCTCCTCCACGGCGAGTGACCAGGTGATTGTGGCAGCGGGAGAGCTCAAACTATTTGTGAGTCCCATCCAAAAGTTCTGCACCAGAAAGAGGTAGCTGTACCAGGGCAGCGCGTCACGTGTGATCCACGGCCATTGTGGGAGAACAGCGGCCCTTTCCAGAGTCGTGAGCAGCAGGAGCGAGAAAAGAAAAATCACGTAGATCGGCACGATGCGAAAGAAACGGCGCGCATAGAAAACTGGAAAATAGTTACGCGCATTCCTGGCGTCGAGAAGAATGCCGCCAATGAGGAATCCCGAAAGAACGAAGAAAAAGTCGACGCCAGTCCAACCGAGGCGTGCTGGAACCAAAAGGTACCAAGAGAGAGAGCCACGCTGGACCACGGCAGTCTCGACGAGATAGTGATAAAAGACGACCATTCCAATAGCGGCGCCGCGAATTCCGTCGAGCTCTGGAATGTGCCTTGAGAGCTTTAAGGGCCCTCGCGGGTCTTCTTGCAACAGAGGTAAATTGGCCGTCATTGGAATTAATTCGTAATCGAGAGGTTCACTCTTTTGGTCGAAAGTATGAATCCTACGAAGCCGTCGACCAGATACCCGCATGCCTGGTCGTCTCGTCTCCAGGTACCAATTCGAACATGGTGCTCAACGGAAGCAAAGACATGCGGTTATGGGTTGTGTCTTGGAATGAATCAAGCAGCTTCGAGAAACGCTGCGGGGTGCCCCACCTGCCTGTTTTGGTCGTTTCGCTGGTGACAAAAATGGTCACTTTATTGCAACTTGGGACGGTTCGGAGACCAGTCGCGAGCCATACCAGTGCGGAACATCAATAACCTATGTATTTACAATGATTTAACTGGGTTCCAGCTACTAGTACCACTGGTTTTAGGATTGGCCGCTGCATTGCCCTAGTGTATGGCGTGCTCTGGCACTTACATAACTCTCAAGGAGATGTACTTACATGAAGAAGCAGAAGGGTTTCTCTCTTATCGAGCTCCTGATCGTCGTGGCGATCATTCTGATCATCGCGGCTATCGCGATCCCGAACTTGCTGCGGTCGAAAATGGCCGCCAATGAGTCTTCGGCGGTTGGTTCCGTCCGCACGATCAACACTGCGGAAGTTACCTACGCGTCCAACTATCCGGACACCGGTTATGCGGTTGCAATCGGTAACCTCGGTGGTGGCGCGGGCGTTTGCATCGCCGGCTTCGTGGCCACGATTGCTACCTCCTGCTTGATTGACCCGATTTTGAGCAGCGGTAACAAGTCTGGATACACATTCACAGCGGCCGGTGCAGTCGTCGGCGGCGGCCCAGTCAACAACACGTTCATCGCTACGGCGGTACCTCAGGGTATCGGCACCACTGGTCAACGCGGATTCTTCTCCAACGAATCTGGCGTAATCCGCTACACCTTGAACGGTACGGTGCCAACGGTTGCCAGCTCGCCGTTGCAGTAAAACGGGTCTTAGCTCGCCTGGCTGGGAAGTCGAAAGACTTCCCAGCTTTTTCTATGGCATAGGGAAGACCTCAAGTCAGTGCCCTTGCAATCGCTTTAAAGCCGCCACCGCCTCTGCACTGGCCGGATCGGTTTGCAGCACCGCCTGATATTCTCGCCTTGCCTCGTCGCGCCTTCCCGCCGTCGACAACAGGTTCGCCAGTTGCAAATGCGAATCCCCATCGTAGGGATACTGCGCGACAATTTGGCGCAGAGTCGCTTCGGCCTCCCGAAGCTGTCCGGTTCGGACGTAGACCATGGCCAAACCTCGGAGAGCGCCATACGAGGCTTGGAGGTCCAACGACTTCTTATATTGAATCTCTGCTTCCGAATTTTTTCCCACCGCCGCGAGCTCCTCGGCATACCAGCGTCTCGCCTCCGGATTGACAGGCGCCAGATCAACCGCGGTGCTGTGTTCGGCGAGGCTCTGGGTATCGCGTCCGGTTTTGTGCAGGAGGATTCCGTAATCATAATGGGGATCAGCCCACAAGGGCTTGGTCGCGATGGCACGCTGGAGCATCGCTTCTGCTTCCGGGTAACGTTGCTGAACCGTGTAAAGAATGCCGAGCGCGTTCATGGTGATGACATTGTCGGGTTTTCCGGCGAGAGATCGCTCCCACTCCTGTCCTGCGTGTAGGTAGTCGCTACGATCGAAATAGACTCCCGCCAGGTTGCTGCGGATGATGTCGGCGTCCGGATCGGTTTCAAGGGTTCGGGTGTAGAGGGACAAGTCGCTCTGCCAGTCACGATTGCGCAAGGCAATGCTTGTCGCTCCAAGAACCGCGAGAGCGCTGAACACCAAGACGACACCGATTCGCACCGATCTTTGACGAGGTACACGTGCTGCGTTGGAATCCCACAAGCGAATGCAGCACCAGCCAATAAACCAGCAAAAACCGACTGAAGGCAAATATAGATAGCGTTCCGTGAAGACGTTCGCTGCCATCCATCGGGCGTTGAGCACGGGAGCAATGGTGATACCCATCCAGAGCAACGCGAAAGCTGCCGCCGTCGATACTCGCCGCAAGAGCAGAGCTCCGGTGACGCAAACGATTGCCAGGGCCAGCCCAGCGAGAACTGCAGGCTGAGCCAGAGAGCTACTCGCGTGGAACACGTGAAAAGCCGACAGGGGACTGGGCCAAATCAGAAACCGACCGTAGTCGGCGAGCAAAGCGAATGCGGAATACATCGACTGTGCCCAGCTGATCTTTGGATGCTGCAAGACAGGCGCCAGCTTGCCGAACAAGGCGATCCTGAGCAGCAGGTATGCTGCGCCGACGAGGCAGAGCGGGGCGTAGCGAAGAAGCTTTTGTCGTGGCGGCGAGATCCCTCGGTCGCCCCTGACGGCGTGTTCGAACGCGATAGCCACCGCGACCAACATCAATGCGGGCTCTTTGGCTAGAAGTGCCAAGGTAAACAAGGAACCCTGTGCTAGCCATCGCCTCGAGCCGGGTCTTTCGGAAACAACAAAAATTCCGAACGCGGCGAGGAACAGGAACGCGCTCTCCAGATCAGGTAACGCGGCGATCCAGTCGACGGCCTCCGTATGAATGGGATGGAGGGCGAACAGCAACGCTCCCACCCAGCCGACGCGCCAGTCTTGGAAGACTTTCCGGCCGACATAAAACACTAAGACAACGACGCCCGCGTGAACGACGATGCTAAACAAGTGGAATCCGAAGGGAATAGGCCCAAAAAGCTTCCAGAGTACGAGGAAACTCAGGGTCATCAGGGGACGATAGTAGTTTGTCGCACCGGCCTGGCCGACAAACGACCAGACCGTGGTCGTAAATATTTCCGGCAAAAAACGCCAACTGCGAAGGTAAGGGTTTTGGAGAATTTGCTGGTCGTCGTCATACACGAAGCTGTTGGCCAGGATGTTGCCATAGCAAAGCAGGGTCACGAGAATGAGCATAGCGACCAGTAGCGTTTCTGGCCGCAACGGAGCGCCCACTCCGCGAGAGGGAGCACCGTTCGCTGAAGCTGGGGGCGGCGGCAGGATTTCTGACACCGCCGCAGTTTGGGAGCTCACTCTACGACCCCACTTTCCGAAGTATTGATGACGCCAGGAGGCGACCTTCAGTCTAGAATGACGGACAGGACGGCGTGAAGCGATGCGATGCGAGTGTGTCGCAGCCTTCAATAGGCCGCTATCGGGAGGATGACCATTCAAGCGCCGAGTGCGCGTTGTTTCGCTTCGATAAGCTTGCTTGTCGTCGGGTGTTTCACCATCACCATCGCGCTCTCTCCTCGTGCCGGACTGCAAGCGCAGACCACCCCCGCGAAGCCTTTGGTGCAGTTATTTGAGGCTCGGTACCGGTCGGCGAAAACCCTCCAGGCCACGTTCCTGGAGCGTTACACGGAAAATGAGCAGATCATTCGAAGCGAGGCTGGCACCGCCTACTTCCGGCGGCCGGGTAAGATGCGCTGGGATTATGAATCGCCGGAACGCGATCTGTTCCTAGTGGACGGCAAGAATGCGTGGTTTTACGTTCCGAGCGACCACACGGTAACTCGCGTGCAGGCCAAGCAGAGCGCGGACTGGCGCACGCCGTTGGCGCTGCTCGCGGGCGAGATGAAGGTATCGCGGGTTTGCGCGCGAGTCGATCTGGCCCCCGGTGAAAAAGCCGCAAGTGAAGGTAATGTGGTGCTGCGTTGCCAGGTCCGCGGCGCGGAATCCAACGTCGCCGGCACACGGGGCGGTCGTCATGGCGAGAATGAGGCCGCATCACCGCCCGGGGGACAGGGCGACACCGTATTCTTTGAAATTGTGCGCCAAACCGGCGAGCTGGCGCGTCTCTTGGTGCGCCAGAGCGGCGGCATTCAGGTGGAATTCCGGTTCGAGAACTGGCGCATGAACCCCCCTGTGCCGGACTCGCTCTTTCGATTCGAGGTGCCGGTCGGGGTCGCCATTGTAAATGGCGATTTACCGGGGGGCGACTCCGCGGTGAAATGAGGGCGGTCGAGCCGCCTCAGGGCTGCAAATGCTGCCGCAAATACGAATGTTACGTACACGCTACGGCCAACCCTTCGTCCCTTTCCCGCATATGAGTTAGTTGAGGTAAACTGGGACGCATGGGGGAGTTTGTCTGCCGCGTTGCGGATGCGAACGGGCGAGTTTTCTCGCACGTCGAGGCTGCCGGTACCCTGGCGGAAGCGCGCCAGAAACTGGTGGACCGGGGTCTATACGTTTACTCGGTGCAATCGAGAAATGGATTGCTTTCCGGAGTGCGCCGGCAGAGCGGGCGGACCATTGGCGGCACGGACTTCCTGATCCTCAACCAGCAGTTCAACACGCTGATCAAGGCCGGCCTGCCCATTTTGCGAGCATTGGACTTGCTCGCGGACCGCGCGTCGTCGCCCAAACTGCGGCCGGTCATCACGCAAATTCGCGACCGCGTTCGCGAAGGGAAGTCGCTCTCGGAGTCCGTGGCCGAGGCGGGTGTTTTCTCAAAGGTGTACTCGACCGCCATTCTAGCGGGGGAGAAAAGCGGCAACCTTTCGGGCGTGATGGATTACTACATTGCGTACCAGAAAGTTAGCACTGGGGTACGCAAGAAGATTTTGGCGACGCTGATGTATCCCGCCTTGCTGATCATCGTATCCGTGGTCATCGTGAGCTACCTGGTGACCGCGGTGATTCCGAAGTTCGCGTTGCTATACCGCGACTTGCACGTGGACCTCCCGGGACCCACGCAGGTGCTGATTGCGTTGACAGTGGATTATCGCTACATATTCGTGGGGAGCATGGTGACGATAGCGCTCCTTATTGTGGCGATATACTTCTGGTCGCGGACCGAGGACGGCGGCGTGGCCTTTGACCGATTGAAGTTTCGCTTGCCTGTAATCGGGGATACGATGTTGAAGTTTCAGGTGGCGCAGTTCTCGCGAACGCTGGCGACCTTGCTTACCGGCGGCACGCCCCTGGTCGCTGGGTTGCAGACCGCGTCGGACGCCATCAGCAGCAAGCTGATTCGCGGCACGGTGGCGCAAGCAACGCAGACGGTTCGCGAAGGAGAATCGCTGCACAACGCCTTGGCAGCGACCCGCGTGATGCCGCTTATGGCGCTGGATATGATTGAGGTTGGCGAATCCAGCGGCGCGCTGGCGCCCATGCTGACCAGCGTGGCGGAGTTTTACGAAGATGAAGTGAATTTGAAGCTGGGCGCAATGGTGTCACTGATCGAGCCGATCATGCTCATTTTCATGGGCATGTTAGTCGCATTTATTCTGATTTCGCTCTACCTGCCGATTTTTTCATTGTCATCCGCGGGGATGAGCAAGTAAGGGAACGATGGCACAAACGGATCAACACTCGAATGTCATGACCGGCTTGGCGCAGCCGACCGATGAGCAGGCCGAGCGCGAACAATCGAAAAGACTCGCTGAGAGGTATCGGTGCGCGTTTGTCGACCTCCGCGAGCAGCGCATTGACCCGGAACTTTTCCGGACCATTCCGGCGGACCTGATGTTCCGGTACAACTTCGTGCCTCTGGAAGTGCAGAGCAACCTGCTGTCGATCGCGGTGGCCGACCCAAGCCAGGTTTTGCTGAGCGACGAACTGCCGCTGCTCCTGGGCAAGAAACTTGCCATTAAGGTTGCCACGCCGCGGCAGATCAGCGACCTGCTGAAGCGCACCGAACAGTCCCAGCGCGTTTTGGAACAGGCCACGGAAGCGTTCACCCTTCAGGTTGGGAAAGACGAAGAAGAAAGCGACGAAACGATTTCCGGCGACCGCCTGACACGGGACACCGCGGTCAGTCCGGTCGTCCGCTTGGTAGAGACGATTATCTTTACCGCGCTCGAGCGTCGGGCGAGCGATATTCACATCGAAGCGCGGGACGCCGAAGTGGCGGTCAAGTACCGCATTGACGGTGTTTTGCAGCACGCCATGCAGCCGATCGCGAAGGAGTGGCACTCCACGGTGATCTCTCGTATCAAGGTCCTGAGCGATCTGGACATCGCGGAACGCCGCGTGCCCCAGGACGGCCGTTTCCGTGTGAAGTACAAGGGACGCTTTATCGACTTGCGCGTGTCGATCATGCCCGCGAGCCACGGCGAAGACGCCGTGCTCCGCGTGCTAGACAAAGAAACACTTTCGGAAAAATTTCAGAGTCTTAGCTTGGATGTCGTAGGTTTTTCGGGCGAGGAGATGCGGAAATTCCGCCGATACATCCGCGATAATCCAAAAGACGCAGTCGTAAACAAGTAGACGCGCTGAAAGTGCACGATTATCTCCATAAAATTCACTAATGTCAATAACACTATAAACTTTACAACGTTTTACTGTTACATCAGTATGGTGAACAAGAATCATTCCTCGCACATCTAAAGCATCGAAAACCTGTCCATTAGCTGTAGAAGTAAGATCTCCATTTACGACTGTCAAAGATGTTCCTACGGGAACACCAGTATTAGTCACATCAGGGAAACCTAATATAGGAGGAGGTGGTATTACCGGTGGTAAAGAACCAAATGACTTATGTGGCACGACGGGCTGTCTTTTCCCAACGCTTAATCTTCTCTTCGAATGGATCACAAGATTTTCCTACGCAATTAGAGCAAATGAAAGATGGACGATGTTTATCACCACATAGGTGACAGATACCGCCCATGTCTTCAGCTCGCATCATAGGTTTTACAACTACGACACGGTTACAATGGGCACAGGTGAACGTATCCCGCTCACCCGTTCCCGGGTCAGGTCCAGTGATAATAGTATATCCCTGCGCTTGGCGCATGGATTATTCAGCGAAGAATAGTGTCACAACACCAGTACTTGCATACGTAGGTGAATAAGCACGACAACCGATACCTGTAACTGTCGTAGCAGGAACGATCATGGCTGATTTCTCATCCCGAGCGATCCAACGTTGAGAGTTCCTTTGGTTGAGTGCAACAGCCATAAGGGAGACACCAAGTGTGGGTTCTGCCGTATGGTTGCCTGTAGCAACTAGTCCAGCTGCAGTATCTGCAAGATCCATCGGAGATGGAGTCAATGCAGTTCCTGTGCCTACCGTGGTGTTCCGCATGAACTCCCAGGTAATAGCACAATCAGTAGCATTCGGTGCACCGTCAGCACCAACTTCCCATTCATAAATCCAACCACGTTTTAACGTGGCAGCGCCAGTCAAAGCAGTAAGATTAATCAGGGTTTTACCGGGAGATGCAGCAAGATTCTGCTGAGTGCCGGCTTGTTTATTGTTAGTCGAATAGAGAGCCATAGTTAACCTTTA
>Ga0137403_10010611_pt1 | contig 10197 bp, 4 predicted proteins | sample CZOMad2_1_16fung_FD_122057 | JGI IMG/M metagenome (GOLD analysis project Ga0137403, IMG submission 122057) | Vadose zone soil fungal communities from Angelo Coast Range Reserve, California, USA - CZOMad2_1_16fungal (Hybrid Assembly) | ecosystem: Environmental > Terrestrial > Soil > Vadose zone... | reverse complement strand
GGGCCGGCGGAGCTCGCCGCCGTCCTGGCCTCGACCTCGATCTCTTTCGACCTCTCGGTCTTCGAGCTCTTCGCGCCACTCGCCGCGGGCGGGACGGTGGTGCTGGCCGCCAACGCCCTGGAGCTCCCGGAGCTGCCGGCGGCGGGCGAGGTGACCCTGGTCAACACCGTCCCCTCCGCCATGACCGAGCTGGTGCGGGCCGGGGCGCTGCCGGCCGGGGTCAGGACGGTGAACCTGGCGGGCGAGCCGCTCAAGGGCTCCCTGGCAGAGGCCCTCTACGCTGCCGGCGTCTCCCGGGTCTTCAACCTCTACGGTCCGTCGGAGGACACCACTTACTCGACGTTCGAGCGGGTGGAGCGGGGGAGCCGGCGCGAGCCGACGATCGGGCGGCCGATCGCCGGCACCCGGGTGCGTCTGCTCGACCCGGAGGGGGAACCGGTGCCGGTCGGCGTGCCGGGGGAGCTCCACCTGGGCGGCGCCGGCCTGGCGCGGGGCTATCTCGGCCGGCCGGAGCTGACCGCCGAGCGCTTCGTGCCCGATCTGCTGGGGAATCCCGGCGGCGCTCCGGGCGAACGCCTGTATCGCACCGGCGACCTGGCGCGCCACCTGCCCGACGGGCGGATCGAGTACCTGGGCCGGCTCGACCACCAGGTCAAGGTACGAGGGTTCCGCATCGAGCTGGGGGAGATCGAGGTGGCCCTGGCGGCGCACCCCGGAGTGCGCGAGGCGGTGGTCACGGCGCGCGGTGAGCCGGGGGGCGACCGGGCGCTCGCCGCCTACTTCGTGGCCGCCGACGAGCCGGGGGTCCCGGCTCCGACCGCGGGCGAGCTGCGCGCCTTCCTGCGCGGCCGGCTGACCGGGCCGATGATCCCGGCCTCCTTCACCCGGCTCGAACGGCTGCCGCTCACGCCCAACGGCAAGGTGGACCGCAAGGCCCTGCCGGCCCCGGAGAGCGCGGCGGCGGGCTCCGGCAATCCGGGCGAGCCGGGCGACTCGCTCGCTCCGCTCGACCCGATCCCGGAGCTCCTGGCCGGGATCTGGGCCGAGGTGCTTGGGCGCTCCGACCTCCCCGGGGTGCACGACAACTTCTTCGAGCTGGGCGGCCACTCGCTCCTCGCCACCCGGGTGGTATCGCGGGTCCGGGCGGCTCTCGGGGTCGAGCTGCCGCTGCGCGCCGTCTTCGCCCATCCGACGGTGGCCACCCTGGCCGGGGAGGTCGAACGGACCCTGCGGGCGCCGGGCGCCCCGGCGCTCCCGCCGATATCGCCGATATCGCCGGTATCGCCGGCTGCGCCTGGCGACGACGCCCCGGCCTCCCCCGGCGAGGAGCGGCTCTGGTACTTCCACCAGCTCGACGCCTTCGGCGCGGTCTTGAACCTGCCGCATCCGCTCGACCTCCAGGGTCCCCTGGACCCCGCGGCGCTCCGGCGGACCCTGGCCGAGATCGCCCGCCGGCACGCCAGCCTGCGCACCGCCTTCGTCTATGGAGACTCCGGACTGAGGCGGCGGATCGCGCCGCCCGCCTCGCCTGATCCTCTGCCGCTCCCCGTGGTCGACCTGGAAACTCTGCCGACGCTCCGCCGGGAGGCGGAGGCGCGCCGGCTGACCGACGAGGAGGCCCGCCAGCCGTTCGACCTCGCGGTCGCGCCGCTCTGGCGCACCCGCCTGCTCCGCCTCGGCGCCGCGGCGCACCGCCTGCTGGTCACCTTCCACCACGTCATCGCCGACGGCGCTTCGACCGAGCTCTTCGAGCATGAGCTGGCGGCCCTCTACCCGGACCGCGTCCTGCCCGAGCCGGTTCTCCAGTACGCGGACTTCGCCGTCTGGCAGCGCCGCTGGCTCTCCGGCGAGGCGCTGGCCCCCCAACTCGCCTACTGGCGCCGGCAGCTCGCCGGGATGCCGCCGGTCCTCGACCTCCCCGCCGACCTCCCGCGCCCCGCCCGCCCGGGCTTCCGCGGAACGACCCGCGCCCTGGCGCTCCCCCCCGCGCTCTCCGCCGCGGTCCGGGAGCTCGGCCGGCGGGAGGGGAGCACGCTCTTCATGACCACCCTCGCCACCTTCGCCGCCCTGGTCGGCCGCTACACCGGACGCACCGACGTCGTGCTCGGCGCGCCGGCCGCCAACCGGCACCGACCGGGGACCGAGGGACTCTTCGGCTTCTTCGTCGACAACCTGGTCCTCCGCCTGGACCTCACCGGCGATCCCACCGGCCGCCAGCTGCTCGCCCGGGCCCGCGAGGTCGCCCTGGGCGCCTACGCCCACCCGGACCTCTCCTTCGAGCGCCTGGTCGAGGAGCTGAACCCGGCGCGCGACAAGAGCCGCCACCCGCTCATCCAGGTGATGGTCTCCGTGCAGACCGCCCCTGAGCCGTTCCGCTTCGCCGGCCTGACCGGTATCACCGGCATGCCGGTCGCGGTCCACACCGGGACCTCCCAGTTCGACCTCAGCCTGTTCGTCACCGACGCGCCGCAGGGGCTCACCCTGACCGCCGAGTACGACACCGCTCTCTTCACCGCGGCGACGGTCGAGACCCTGCTCGCCCACCTCGCGGCCCTCCTGGAAGCGGTGGTGGCCGACCCGGATCTCCCGCTGTCGCGCCTCCCGGCCGAGATCGCCCCCCGGCCGCGGCAGCCAGCGGCTCCGGAAGTCGAGCCGGAAGCCGCGCGCGGCGAGGAGACGCCGGAGGACGACCTCGTCCGCCGCCAGGCCCTTCTCGCCGAGCGCCGCGCCCGCCTCGCCGCCGCCCAGCAGGAGCAGCTCTCGAACCGCCTGCGGAGGGGGAGATGAAGGGCGACGATCAGGAGGCGCGCCAGGCCCTCCTGGCCGAGCGCCGCGCCCGGCTCTCGGCCGAGCAGCAGGCGCTGCTCCAGGCGCGGCTGCGCTCGCGCGTCCCCCAGGCGGCCACGACCGCCGGCATGGCCCCCGCCGCGCTGGTGGCGATCCAGCCCGCCGGCCCCCGCCCGCCGTTCTTCTGCGTCCATCCGGCCGGCGGCGACGTCCTCTGTTTCCAGGCCCTCTCCCACCACCTGGGGTCGGACCAGCCGTTCTACGGCCTGCAGTCGCGCGGGCTCGGAGCGGGGGAGGAGCCGCTCACCACGATCGAGGCGATGGCGGCGGCCTACCGGGAGGAGATCGCGCGGGTGACCCCCGGCCCCTACCACCTGGGCGGCTGGTCGCTCGGCGGCGCCGTGGTCTTCGAGCTCGCCCGCCAGCTCGCGGAAGCCTGGGGAGAGGTGGCGCTCCTCGCCATCGTCGACGGCACCCCGGGACCCTGGCCGAGCGTCGAGGACCCTGCCCTGGAGGACGAGAGCGACGCCCGCTGGCTGCTCGACATCGCCGACTACCTGGAGCGCCTGTGGGGCATCGACCTGGGTCTCTCCCCCGAGACTCTCCGCGCCCTCTCTTCGGAGGAGCAGCAGCGCCGCTTCCTCGAAGGTCTCAAGCAGACCCCCTTCGCCGCCGGCGCCAGTCCGGAGCCGCTCTCCCGGCTGCTCCGCGTGTTCAGGACCAACGTGCGCGCCTTCCGCCGCTACCAGCCGGGCCGCTATCCGGGGCGGATCACCCTCTTCCGCCCCGCCGCGCCGGGTCCCGAGGCGACCGATGCCGCCGATCTCGCCGCGGTCGCCGACCCGACGCTCGGCTGGGGCGCGCTCACGCCGTTCCCGGTCACCCTCGAAACCGTGCCGGGCGACCACATCAGCGCTCTCGCCGAGCCGCACGTGGCGGCGCTGGCCGGGCGGCTCCGCACCGCGATCGACGAGGCTTCCGCCACGCCATGAGACGCCTGCTCAAGATCCTGCGCTGGACCCTGCTCACCCTGGCCGTCCTGCTCGTCGTCGCCGGCCTGGTCTTCTACTGGCTCGTCCGCCGCGCCTGGCCGGAGGTGGACGGCCGGCTCGAAGTCCCCGGCCTCACCGCCCCGGTCGAGGTGGTGCGGGTCGAGCCCGGAGTCCCTCACCTCTACGCCAAAAACGCCCACGACCTCTTCTTCGCCCAGGGCTACGTGCACGCCCAGGACCGGCTCTGGCAGATGGAGTTCAACCGCACCCTGGGGGCCGGCCGGCTCGCCGCCCTGTTCGGCGAGGGCGCGCTCGACGCCGATCGGGTGATGCACGTCCTGGGGCTCGCCCGGGCGGCCGAGCGCGACTGGCAGGTGCTGGCGCCCACCACCCGCGCCCTCCTCTCCGCCTACGCCGACGGGGTGAACGCCTATCTTCAGACCCACCGCGGCCGGCTGCCCGTCGAGTTCACCCTGCTCGGCGTCGACCCCCGCCCCTGGACGCCGATCGACTCGCTGACCTGGGGCAAGCTGATGAGCCTGAACCTCTCCTTGAACAACTCCTTCGAGATCCTGCGCTCCCACCTGATCGCCAAGCTGGGCGAGCCGGTGGCGCGGCGGCTCATGGCCCCCTATCCGGCGGACGCGCTGACGATCGTGTCGCCCGGTGCGGGCGGTGGGTCCCTCCCTCATGGGATAGGAGGGGGGCGTTCCGCCCAGATCGCAGCTTCCCCCTTCCTGTCGCTGCTGGGACCGATCGCCGGCAGGGGAGGGACCTGGGGGAGCAACGGCTGGGTGGTGGCCGGCAGCCGCACGGCGAGCGGCCGGCCGTTCCTCGCCAACGACACCCACCTGGGGCTCCAGCTGCCCTCCGTCTGGTACCAGATCGGCCTCCACGGCGGCGGCTACGACGAGGTCGGCTTCTCCTTCCCCGGCATGCCGTTCGTCGTCATCGGCCACAACCCGCGGATCGCCTGGGGGATCACCAACCTCTGCGCCGACGTGCAGGACCTCTACGTCGAGAAGCTGGACGATCCGGCGCACCCGCGGCGCTACCAGTTCCAGGGCGCTTGGAAGGACCTCGCCGTGCGCCGGGAGGAGGTGGCGGTCAAGGGCAAGCCTCCGATCGTCCTCGAAGTCCGCGAGACCCTGCACGGCCCGATCGTCAACGACGCCATCGCCGAGCTCAAGGGGAGCCCGCCCACGGCCCTGCGCTGGACGGCCCTCGCCGGTACCCACCTGATCGACGCGCTCTCCGCCTTGAACCTGGCGCGCGACTGGCCCTCCTTCCACCAGGCTCTCGCCGCCTGGGACACCCCGAGCGTCAACTTCGTCTACGCCGACGTCGACGGCCACATCGGCTACCAGTCGACCGGCCGCGTCCCGGTGCGCGCCGCCGGCCATGACGGGACGGTGCCGGTCCCCGGCTGGGACGGTCGCTCCGAGTGGCAGGGATTCCTTCCTTACGAGGAGATGCCGCGTCTGCTCGACCCGCCGGCCGGCTACATCGTCACCGCCAACAACAAGGTGGTGGGCGACGACTACCCCCACTTCCTGGCCGTCGACATGGCCGACCCCTACCGGGCCGAGCGTCTCAACGAGCTGCTCGCGGCCGGGCACCGCTTCACCCGCGAGGGTCTGCGCGCCATCCAGGCCGAGACCCTGGGCCTCCCGGCCCGGGCCCTGCGCCCCTATCTCCTCGCCGTGCCGCCGGCCAACGAACGCGAGCGGCAGGCGCAGGACTTCGTGCGGCGCTGGGACCTGCGCTACGAGCCGGGCGCGGTCGGCGCCACGGTCTACGAGGTCTGGTACTGGTACCTCCTGGGCGACATCCTGGGCGACGAGCTGGGGCCGGACGTCCTGAAGGAGTACCGTGAGGTGGGATTGAGCGAGGTGCCGCCGATCCTCGATCTCATGGCGCGGCCGGACGACCCGCTGTTCGACGACCGGCGGACCCCTTCGGTCGAGCATCGGGACGACATCGTCCGCCGGAGCCTCACCCACGCCGTGGCCTGGCTCGCCAAGCGCTACGGCAACAATCCGGCGGGCTGGACCTACGGCCGGGTGCACTCGGTCACCTTCGTCCACGCCCCCCTGGGGCAGAGCGGCATCGCGCCGCTGGAGCGCCTGTTCAACAGCGCCACCTTCCCGGCCCGCGGCACCGCTTTCACGGTCGATGCCGCCGTGTCCGACTTCACTCAGCCCCAGCCCTTCGCGGTGAACTTCGGCACCTCGCAGCGGATGATCGCCGATCTCGCCGACCTCGAAGGCTCGACCTGGGTCAACAGCACCGGCCAGAACGGCCAGCTCTGGCACCGCCACCGGGAGGACCAGATCCCCAAGTGGGAGGCGATCGAGGACTACCCCATGCGCTTCGGCGCGGCCGCGGTCCGCGCCCACGCCGAGGCGCGGCTCACCCTGGCGCCGCCGGCGGCGCGATAGAGGGCGAAAGAGATCTTCCGGAGTTTCCGGGGCGCTGAGACGTTGCTGCCAGTCTTAAGTGCCAGGTCTTTAGCCCAGCCCCTCCTGTCGAAGCGCAAGGGGACGGACCGCGCCGCTGTTTACCTGGTAACGAACGGGCGAGGCGGACGCCTATCTCCTTGAGGGTCGTAGCGCCAGCAGAGTCGCTGGAAGGACCGCACGCAGAGCCCATGACCCGGTTCGCCGATCGCGGTTCAGGCTCGCCATGAAATACGACGCCTTCCTCTCCTACAGCCACGCCGCCGACGGCCTCCTCGCGCCCGCGCTGCGTACGGCGCTCCACGGCTTTGCCAGGCCCTGGTATCAGTTTCGCGCCGCAGTCCATGTGTTTCGGGACCGGACCAGTCTTTCCGCCAACCCGGCCCTTTGGCCCTCGATCGTAGCCGCGCTGCAGGAATCCAGATGGTTCCTGCTGGCGGCATCCCCGCAAGCGGCGGCATCCCCGTGGGTCCAGGACGAGGTGCGGTGGTGGCTGGAGAATCGATCGCAGCAGCAGATGTTGATCCTGCTCACCGGGGGTGACATCGCCTGGAACCGGGCTGCGCGCGACTTCGACTGGGAGGGCACGACGGCCATTCCGCGACTGCTATCAGGCAAGTTCCAGGACGAGCCGGCCTATGTCGATCTGCGCTGGGCGCGTACCGCGGACCGCCTGAGCGTCCGGCACTCTCAATTTCGCGGCGCGGTGCTCGACATCCTCGCGCCGGTGCGCGGCGTCGACAAGGAAGCGCTCGACGGCGAAGACGTACGGCATTTCCGCCGCGCCCGCCGGCTCGCCCGCGGGGTCGTCGCCACCTTCGCCGTCCTGGCCGTGATCGCGGGATGGCAGGCGTGGGTCGCCACCGAGCAGCGCGACGAGGCCGACAGCCAGAGGGCTGACGCGGTAGCGGCCCGAAACGTGGCGAGCTGGAAGCAGAAGCAGGCGGAGGCTGCCGCCGAAGCCGAGCGCAAGGCCAAGGACGCGGAGCGCCAACAACGGGAGCGGGCCGACGCCAAGACCCATGAGGCACAGCAGCGGCTCGCGGATCTGTATGAGGAGCAGGGTCGAGTGGAGTCGCTGGGCGGCGATTCCCTGCGCGGCCTGGTCTACTTCGGGGAGGCCTACCAAGCGGGCGGCGCGTCGACCGCGCTGCGGGTCCTGATCGGCCAAGCGGTGCGAGGCGTGGATGCCCAGCGCGCGGTTCTCGCCGCGGTGGATACCCAGAGAGCGCTCTCCGGCCAGGGAAATCTCGTCTCGGTGCGCTCAGTGCGCTTCAGCCCCGACGGACGCCGGTTGGTCACCGCTGGCGGCGACGGCGCCGCGCGCGTCTGGGCAGTCGGAACCGGGCGGTTGTTGCTCAAGCTCGACGCTGGCCGAGCGCCGCTGGCTCTCGCCTCTTATTCCCTGGACGGCGGACGAATCCTGACTCTCAGTGACGGTCCTCTGGCGCAGGCGTGGGATTCGGCCACCGGGCGCCTCCTCGGCCGGATCGACGGGCACGCCGGGCCGCGCGGCTGGGAAACTTGGACGCTGAGCGCCGATGACCAGCTGTACGCGAAAACCGACTTCGGCAACAGCGTCGTGCTCCGCCAGGCCGCCGACGCTCACGAGATCCGCCGTCTCAACGGCCACACCGATCTCGTGCGGGCGATTGCATTGAGCGCCGATGGCCGGCGCGTGGCGACGGCTTCCCAGGACCACAGCCTGAAGGTTTGGAGCGTCGCCGACGACAAGCCGCTGGTGACCATCCCCACGCTGGGAGGCCAGCCTACGACCTTGGCGCTGAGCTCCGACGGCTCGCGGGTGTTTACCTCCTGGAGCTACCCAGACAAAGCGAGCATTTACGAAGTCCCCTCTGGCAAACCGGTCTGCTCCCTCGTGGGTCAGGCCGGATCCATCGGAGCTGCGGTGTTCAACCCGGACGGCAGCCGACTCGCGACGGGCGCGACCGACAAGCTCGCCCGGATTTGGGATGCCGACTCCTGCGCCCTGCTGATCGTGCTGTCCGGACACCAGGATTCGCTAGAAGACTTGACATTCAGTGCCGACGGACGGACCCTCGCCACCGCCGCTCACGACGGCACGGCCCGATTGTGGGACCTGGCCCTCATTCCGCTCAAGGCTGTGTTTCGCCCCGGACACGAGCTGTGGTCGGCCGCGTTCAGCCCTGACGAGCGCTTGGTCGTCGGCTCCGGCTATGACACCTGGGTTTGGGAGACCGGCTCCGGGCGCCTCGTCACCGAGCTCAAGCAGTCGGTCTCCAGGGGTACCGGTCAGGTCTTCAGCCCGGATGCGAGCCATCTCCTGGTTCCGCGCAAGGAAGGAGTCGCCGACGTCGTCGCTCTCGGCACGCCAGGGCGCGCTCGCTACCCGGAACACCTGGGCCGCCACGGCGGATGGGTTTGGGAAGCGACCTTCGATCGGACCGGGGGGAGGGTCCTGACGGCTGGCTTTGACGGCAAGGCCGAGATCCTCGACGCCCGAACCGGGCGGCTCCTGCACACCCTGGAGGTTGGAGGTGAAGTGCGGTATGCGCGCTTCAGCGCCGACGGGCGCCGCGTCATGACGACCGAAGGGTCTCGCGCTATCAGTTGGGACGCGCGTACGGGTGCGCGCCAGGGATCGCGCCAAATCGGGGACCGCGCCTGCTACGGGGAGCTCTCCTCGGATGGGCGTCGCGCGGTGACCATCGGAGGAGAAGCCGCGGAGGTTTGGAACACGGACACCGGCCGGCTCGTCCTCAAGCTCCAGGGTCACACGGAGGGCGTGGAGTTCGCCGCGTTCAGCGCCGACGGCAAGCGCGTCGTCACGCTCGGCGGCGGGCTCGGAAAAGTCTGGAGCGCCGGCGACGGCAGCCTGCTCGCCACCCTCGAATCGGCGTACGACACGGCGGCCTTCAGCCCCGACGGGACCCTCCTCGCGACCGGAGGAGAGAAGGGTGCGGTGCTCCTCTGGAGCACTGGGGACGGCAAGCTGCTGCTGAAGCTCACCGGCCACCTCGGCTCTATCCGGTCGCTACGGTTCGACCGCAGCGGCGGACTGCTCCTGAGCGCGAGCCAAGACGGGACGGCGCGGTTGTGGGACCTGCGGCCCGAGCGCCGCTCGGCGGCGGAGATCGCACGGCTGGTCCGCAGCCGAGTGCCGGTCCGGCTCGATCGGGGGCATCTGGTGCTGCCGAAGCCCTAAGAGTATAAATTACTGCCGATATTCTGAACCGCGGCGCCGACGCTAGCACTTTCCAAGAGCGCAGAGCGGCAAGACATTGTTGTGCAGCTTCTCGTGTAATGTTGGGATCAGGAGGATTCCGTAGCGTGATGTGCGAGGTGAGCCGATCTCGTTGATCTCCTGGCCGGGGCGCAGGAGAAGGCGGCTGTGGACGGCCCCTTGGCGGCAAAGCGGGGCGCCTCAACGGCAGGCAGGAGCGTCCGGAACCCGAGGAAAGTCCTCCGAGAGGCCTCCGGGAGCTGCCAAAACCTCTCCGGACGCGTCCGGAACCCCTGGAAAGTCTTCCGGCACCCGTGGAAAGTCTTCTGGAGCCTCTCCGGGAGCTTCCGGACCGCCTTCGGGCGCTTCCTGAGTCCCTCCGGACGCTTCCGGGACCCCTCCGGGAGGTTCCGAACCGCCTCCGGGTGCTTCCCGAAACTCTCCAGAAGCTTCCAGAAGCTCTCCGGGAGCTTCAAAAACCGTGGAAAGTCTTCCCCGACGCGTGGAAAGTCACTTTCCACGCCCGAAAAGTCGAGCTGCATGCATGGAAAGTAAAATACCACGCATGAAAAGTCTTCCCGGAGACGTGGAAAGTTACTTTCCATGGATGGAAAGTCGACCCGGACGGATGAAAAGTCGACCCGGACGCGTCAGAAGTCGATCCGGACGGATCAAAAGTCGACCCGGAGGCGTAGAAAGTCGACCCGGAGAGGTTGGGGAAGACTTTTCACGGGTTCCCGAGGACTTTCCACGG
>Ga0137403_10010610_pt1 | contig 10197 bp, 8 predicted proteins | sample CZOMad2_1_16fung_FD_122057 | JGI IMG/M metagenome (GOLD analysis project Ga0137403, IMG submission 122057) | Vadose zone soil fungal communities from Angelo Coast Range Reserve, California, USA - CZOMad2_1_16fungal (Hybrid Assembly) | ecosystem: Environmental > Terrestrial > Soil > Vadose zone... | reverse complement strand
ATCTCTTTTGCTTCCCGGCCCACGGCGACCACTTGGCCACTCACCTTGTTGATCGCCACGATCGACGGCTCGTTCACCACGATGCCTTTGCCATGTGAGAACACCAGCGTGTTTGAGGTGCCCAGATCGATGGCCAGGTCGGACGAAAACAAACTGAACACTGACCTCATGTTGTAACCGTTCTTATTCGGGATTTCCTTTCCTCTGCGCGGGAATGCCAGGCCGGATCCCCGAAATGTGCCTGGCAGAACCAGCGGTTACACGGTTCGCAATACTTGGTGGCAGAAATCATTCACGGCTCATCCTAGAGGGACTTGTCGAACAAGTTCGGTGTGCGGGGATGCTCCCGAAAACGACCTAATCAAGGGCGATGTGGGTGCTTGTCCCTGCAGCCCCTTCCGGCGGAGCTCGCTATTGGTGAATTAAGACTGAGGGCGAAAGATCTACGGCCGGTCCTTATCGTCATACTCGCCGGGAACATCGTCTTGCGGAACCTCGTGCGTGGTCACTTCGGACTTGCCCGCATCCGGAGCATCTTCCACACCGCTGATGATCCCAGCCTCGAACGCCTGCCCTTCTTCGAGCAGCTCCTCTGCGCTCTCCGAATCCACGTTCTCAAGAATGGAAATGCCCTGAAGGTCTCCAGCTCCCACACCGGCGCGCGTTCCCAGACCTTTCGGTTCCAGTGAAACGGTCTCGACGCTTTGGCTCTTTCTTCGCACAGCCGCTGTTGCACGGACTATCTTCGTTTTGCGCGAAACCTTTTTCGCAGGCTTGCTTTTCGCGGCTTTACTTTCTGCCGTTGTTTTTTTCCCGGCAGCTAGCCTCTCTTTCCGCGTGAACTTCTTGGAAGTTCTCGGCCTTTGCTTCTTTTGGTTCTTTTTCCGATTCGTTTTCTTTACGCTCATCACCGCAGTCTACCACCGACACACCCGTAATTGTCCGCACTGCTACTGCCGGCCCGTGATTCGCGGCTTGCCCACAGCGAACACCACCCGCCTGCCGCCACCGAGCAGGGCGTTCGCTTGGCGTAGTGCGGATTTCAGAGTTTACAGTTGCCGGTTCTCCGCGCAACTGTCCTACGACAATTGGCCTGTTGCGACGACGGAGGACGCATGACTCATTACGGTGGCCCGCGCCTACGGGTCTGCGTCACAGCGGCTAGGATTTTCTGTGAAATTGGTTTCGTTCCATTGCTAGTGTAGACCCCGACGGCCACGCCACCGTCAGAGGCGTCCGCAGAGTAACAAGGCTTGGAATTCTGTCCACTACGCGAGGGAAAATCTGCTGAACTTTTGCTGAACTATAGATTACAAATGAGAGTATGTGGCCGCAACTGGGAAGCGCCTAATGCAAACAAGATACGTGAAAATCGGTCAGTGCGAATCGGGCAGGTAGAATTAGACATCTTCTAGTTGAGCTTCGGTCATCCCGAAATAGTGGCCTAGTTCGTGGAGTACTGTCAGCCGGATTTCTTTTCGGATTTCGTCTTCGTTGGAACAGACGGCTTCGATGTTCTTCTGATAGAGCACGATGCGGTCGGGACCCGCAGATAGGTCAAACACGCTTTTCTTAGTTGTTGGCACACCTTCGAAGACACCGAGCACCAAATTCTCAGCATCGTCCGAGTCTAGGATCCCCGCATTTCGCGAGCCTCTGCGTGGCATCTGTTCGGGAGGCACGTTCTCAACTAGAACTGCGACGTTGTAAATTCGCTTGCGAAACCTCGCAGGCAGCGTGTCCAGCGCCTCCTCCACCAGTTTGACGAAGGCTTCGGCGGTGAAACGCTTCCAGGCTGGCGGCAAGAAGGTTGCAATGGTAGAGGACGGCGTGAAAGACGCCCCCGCCCTGGCAACCGCAGATGTGGGAATTGCAATAGGTGCGGGAACCGACGTAGCGATTGAATCCGCCGGAATCGTACTCGTGCGTAGCGACCCGCGCGACGTCGTGGGTGCGATCGAGTTGTCGCGGGCCACATACAGGAAAATGATTCAAAATCTCATTTGGGCGACGGCTTACAACCTGATTGCCATACCGGTAGCTGCCGGGGTTCTTGTCCGCTGGAGACTGGATCTCCTCATGAGCGTGGGGGCGGTCGCCATGAGCATGTCTACGATCATCGTGGCGATGAACGCGCAACTCTTGCAGCTTGAAATTGCGCCATGGCGCCTCGGCAGAGTCTGGATTGACCAAGCGTCCGGTGGCGCTATTAGGCAGCTAAGTTTCATCGGGAGATTGACGCTCAGCGTCCGCTTTGTGCGGCTTCATCCTGACGCACGTCCGGACAAACTCAATTGCGCAGATGCAGTGCTTCTCCGGAAACGGCTCTGCGCGATGTGTGGGTTGCTGACGAGAACGCATAGTCGGTTCAACGAGCCGGATAAGCCTAGGAATTTTGCCACTTAAGTTTAAGATAACGGTCCGGATGAGAAAATGAAGCGCATAGCGCTTGCGGTAGGCGTAGTAGGGATGATCCTAGCGACGGGCACAACGATCGCCCTTTATTCAATGCACGCGAGTGCTCACGCCACTCCCAAAATCAATCTGTTGCGGACACCACATGGCGGGATTCAACCGCAGACTGTGCTTGCCCGCAATGGTGTGCTGCACATGATTTATTTCAGGGGAGATGCCTCGGCGGGCGATATTGAATACGTGAGACGCGCCCCCGCGGGGAAAGATTTTTCCCAAGCGATTCGCGTGAACTCCGAGCCAGGAAGTGCCGTGGCCATAGGTGCGGTGCGGGGGCCTCAGATGGCTGTCGGACGAAACGGGCGAGCCTACGTCATCTGGTTTGGTCCACAGGCCCGATCCGGGGATTCCACTGCAACCATGCCAGTATTCTTTTCCAGACTCAACGATTCGGGTACCGCATTCGAGCCGCAGCGCAATCTGACGCAATACGCAAAAGGCGGTGACGGCGGAATTTCTGTGGCGGCCGACGTTCGCGGCAACGTTTATGCAGTCTGGCATGCCACGGGTGAGGAGCCGGGCGACGACCATCGCCGCGTTTATCTGACGCATTCCACAGATGACGGAAAGAATTTTGCGCGCGAAGTACCCATCTCCCCGGCTGTACTTGGGGCTTGCGGATGTTGCGGCATGCGCGCGTTCGCGGACGAACGCGGCGCTCTTTATGTTCTCTATCGTTCTGCGGCGCAAAGCATCCATCGAGACATCACGCTTCTTGTTTCAACAGACCGCGGCAATATGTTTCGCACCCTGGCGGTTGATTCATGGGAGCTGAACGCCTGTCCAATGAGTACGGCTTACCTGAGCGAAGGTGGGCAGCGAGTGCTAGCCGCGTGGGAGAAGGCGGGCGAAGTCTATTTCAACGAGGTCGATCCCGATTCCTTTAGGCTTTCTCCGGCTATCGCTGCGCCCGGGGTTGGGAACAATCGGAAGCATCCTGCCGTGGCCGCAAGCACGAATGGTCAGATGCTCCTGGTCTGGACGGAAGGCACCGGCTGGTCAAAGGGCGGCTCCCTCGGTTGGCACCTTTTCGATAAAGCAGGAATGCCCACCGGCGTAGAGGGTCATGCACCTGGAATTCCCGTTTGGGGACTGCCAAGCGTCTTTGCAGATCATCAGGGTAACTTTACAATCGTGTATTGATTGGGTTCGGATCGTATGTCGATCCGAGGGTTCAACTGCTCATGAAATCCAAGCCGACGGATGTCGCCAAGAACTTGTCCGAGGCTTGTCAATGTGAGAGCGGCTCGAAAGACCATGAGTAACGGCAGGGTGTGCTCATTCCGCTTCACGGCGAATGCTTTTCGCCATGACACGCGGTTGTGTTGCCGATTGGTTTAATAAACGCTCCTGCTCTCTGACTATGCTCATGGCAAGATTGTGATCTCAGCCATAGCGGTATCCTAATTTCGCGATGCTCCGAACGCTCGATACCTTCACGGCAAACAGAGGCGCTGGCTGCAGAACTTCGTTCTTGTTGGGTGGGTTCTTCTTAGAGTTTTTTTTCTGCCATGCAGCCCAGATGCGGTCGATATTCGAATGATGAAGCCAGAAGATCGGGTCGGCTGGAGAGGATGCAGAGTCCATATCTCCTCCTACGGCAATGTGTACCGCGGCGTGTACGCCACTCTCCAACATTTTCTGAAAAAACGTGAATGTTGTCTGCGAAGTTGGCTCCGCTGAGTACCACAGCAAGTCGTCTATGTCGAAGCCCTAGGACTTTGTGTCAGGTGCTTGGTGAAATGCGGTTTGAGTGCCGGCCTACCCACCCGCGAAAGGCTACATCCTGAGTCGGCATCCTTATTTTGGGATTACTTCAGGGTTGTCTGTCGCTCGGGAACAGTCTTACTGCTCGCTGGCGAAGACAAACTCGATCGTCTAGATTACAGTCTTAAGCGGAATGAGTAGAAACCCGGCGCTCCTCCTACGCGAGAGAAGGTCGCACATGATCACCATCCTCGGAGCCGGCGGCGTTATAGCCAATGAAGTGGTCAAACTCCTCTCTGCGCGGAAGCAGCCGTTCAGACTCGTCGCTCGTCACGCACGTCCGGTGCCCGCCGCTACGGAGATAATCTCCGCCGACCTCTCTGACAAGGACCAGGCCATCCGCGCCGTGGCAGGCTCGAGCATCGTGCATCTTCTCGTTGGTCTGAAATACGATCACAAACTCTGGGCCGAAATGTGGCCGCGAATCATGGCCAACACCATTGAGGCCTGCAAGCGCTCAGGCGCGAAGCTGGTCTTCTTCGACAACGTGTACATGTACGGAAAAGTTAGCGGCACGATGACGGAAGAGACGCCGTTCAACCCTTGCAGCAAGAAGGGGGAAGTCCGCGCGAAGATCGCCACCTCGCTGATAAATGAGTGGAAGGCCGGCTTCACCGCCATGATCGCGCGCGCAGCCGACTTCTACGGACCGGAAACACCCAATGGTCTGCCGAACGTCCTGGTGTTCGAGCCACTCGCCAAGAATCAGAAAGCTTCATGGCTCGCGAATGATTCCGTGCCGCACTCCTTCACGTACACGCCGGATGCGGCGCGCAGCCTCGTTACGCTAGCCGAAAGTGAATCCGCGTGGAATCAGACGTGGCACGTCGCGACCACACCGAATGCGCCAACCGGAAAAGAGTTCATCGCCATGGCCGCAAAAGAGCTCGGCGTCACTCCGAGATACCGCGTCCTGAGGAGGCCGATGGTTCGTCTCATTGGGTGGTTCAATCCGTTAGTCGGTGAAGTCTATGAAATGCTCTACCAAAACGACTCGCCCTACGTCTTCGATTCTTCCAAGCTCGCGAGAGCCTTCGGTTTCTCCGGCACGCCCTACGCCGAAGGAATTCGCGCCACCGCAGCCTCTTTCCAGAAAGTTGCCCCGTCGAGGAAGTAGAGAGAGTTTGCCTGTCCCAATTCGACATTCAATCGCCCTTCTTGGAGGATAGTTGGCAACTCTTGCATGACCGGATTGGGCCGGCGCGGTATACTTTCTCCGATGCGATCTCAAGTTTCACGGGCAATTGTCACCCTTACTTTGATCACTTGCCTGGTGTGTCCGTTAGTCGAGTTGTTTGACAACTGGGATTACACGATTCAAACCGGGAACGATACGGAGTACACGTTCGTCGTTCTTGCATTGTGTGTAGGAGTGACGTATTCGTTTGGGCGCTTTATCTTCAGGTGCTCCCTATCGGCGTTTCTGGCAAGAAATGCCCTCACGTCGTGCGTTCTGAGACCTTTCCTTTCGACACCATGCAGTTTCACTTTGCTGCTCTTTGATGCGACAAGTCCTCCTCCTCTCCCGCTGCGTATCTAGAAATCTTCGATAGCTGACACACAAACGCGTCTTTAGGGACCAGTCCGTCTCTTGCGTTCACCGTGGTCGAACGTCTTGTTCTTCAAACACTCGTGGGAACGGGGACCCGAGATGATTCTTGATTGCCGTTTTTTCTCTGTGCGTCGTGTCGCTATCGACTTTGCTGTATCGGTTTTGCTTCTACTGTGGGCGGCCAACGCAGGTGCTCAATCGTCACGAGTCGGAGCGATTCTTGAGGGCATCGTGAGCGACACCAGCAGCGCTATCATTCCGAACGCAAAGGTTACATTGCACAATCCTCTGACCAATCAATCTCGGACGATAACAACTGATGAGCAGGGTTTCTTTCGGGCAGGGCAGCTTGCTGTCAGTACTTACGAAGTCGCGGTGGAACAAGCGGGGTTCGCACCCTATCGGCACACGGGCGTCGTCTTGAGCCTTGGGCAAACCGTTCATCTCGACATCGTTCTCTCTCCGGCGTCGGCATCAGAAAAAGTGACGGTCAGCGCGCAACCCTCGGCCATAGATATGTCGCAAACGTCCGTCGTATCGTCGGTGGACCAGGAGAGGATCGAAGAGCTGCCCGCAAGGAGCCGCAACTACCTCGACTTCGTTCTCTTGGCGCCTGGTGTTTCGAGTTCCCCAGCAGCATCCGCCGCGAGCGGCTCAACGCCGCTGACGGGCAGCGGTTTCACGTTCGGCGGTCTGCGCCCTCGAAGCAACAACGTATCCATCGATGGGCTCGACAACAATGATGAGTACACGGGATCAAGTCGCACGGAACTATCGCCAGAAATCGTCCAGGAATTTCAGGTCGTCAACAATGGCCTCTCGGCGGAGTCGGGCGGCGCCTCGGGAGGTTCGATTAACGTCATAACCCGCTCCGGGATAAACATGATTCATGGCGACGCATTCATTTTTGTCCAGGACACCATCCTCAATGCCCGAGACCCGTTTGAAACGGGACCGGGCAAACCATCCTTTCGACGCTTTCGCACCGGCTTTGCCTTAGGTGGGCCTGTCGTCAAAGGCTGGACATTCTATTACGTCGCTATCGAACAGGAGCACAACCGGGGACAGATCGGCTCGGATATCGATCCCACCGTCGCGTCAACCATAAACTCGTTCCTCGGGACGGGCGCATTTCCCGGCTTGGCGACGAGACAGATCACCACGGGTTTCTCGCCCATCGCACGCGCTGAAACAGAGGTCGCAGGCAAGCTCGACCACCAGCTGACGAAAAATACCGCTCTCATGCTCCGCTACGCCTTCACAAACAATAAGGAATCGGGCGGCGCATTCAACACCAACGGTTTAATCGACGCAAGCGCACGTGGCAGCAGCTTCACGAGTGACAACGCCCTTGCTGGATCGCTCACGACCGTGCAGGGGTCAGAGGCTGTGAGCGATGTGCGCTTCCAGGCCGCCACACGCCACGCTGTTCTGCGCACAAACGAACCTTTCGGTCCTGAGATTGATATCGCTGGACTGGTTACCTTCGGGCGTCCCTACGCAGGTAACAGCGAGCGCCGCGAAAATCATTATCAAGCCAGCTATACATACACGCGCACGAAGGGTGAACACCTTTGGAAAGTGGGCGGGTCAGTAAATCGCGTCAGACTGCGGGCCGACGCACCGGACGGGTTCGGTAGCGTATATCTCTTCAGCTCGATCGCGCATTTTCTCACAGTGAATCCTGATCAATTTCGACAGGCCTTCGGGAATTCGCACGTGGATTTTCCGGTGACGAGTTTCGGTGGATTCGTTCAGGATCACTGGTCGCTTGCGCGGCAAATCACGCTCGATTTGGGTGTGCGATACGATTTCGAGCGCCTGCCTGCTGGGTTCAATCAAGACACGAATAACGTAAGCCCGCGAATTGGTCTCGCTTGGAGTCCGTCTCCTAAATGGGTTTTTCGTGCGGGGTATGGAGTTTTCTTCGACCGCTACGTTCTCGCCAATTTCACGCGAGCCATCGAGAAAAACGGTTCACAGGCATTCGAGCAAGTAGTGGATGGAAACGCGGCATCCAGTCTTTTCGCGGTGGCACAGGGCGGGCCACTTGTTGCGCCTGTATCTGGGATTGCCCCATCTATCTTCCGACCTGGTCCACGCATGGCGACTCCCTATAGCCAACAAGCCAGCGCCGGTGCGGAATACTTGCTCGGGAAGGATCTTACGCTGCGCGCTGACTATTTGTTTGTTCATGGAGTTAAGCTGCCTCGAACGCTTAACGTCAATTTGTTACCTCCGGTTGTCCTCACTCTTGCGAACGCGCCTAGCCTTGGTGTTTCAAATCCAACGCCACAGCAGATCGGACGAGAAGTCTTTTCTCCCGGTCGTCTCGACACGCGATTCGACGGCATCTATCAATTACAGAATTCCGCGGCGTCAACCTATAACGGTGCCTCGCTCACACTGAGCCGCCGGATGAATGAAGAACTGGAATTCTCGGCGAGCTACACACTTTCAAAAACGTTTGACGATGCGTCTGACTTCGACGAACAACCCCAAAACCCTTTCGATCTGAGCACGGAGAATGCAATTTCCCGCCAGCATCAGCAGCAACGTTTTGTTTTCAACGCGCTCTGGGAATTGCCCATTGGGGAGGAAGAGGACAAAGGCGGGAAGCCAAAAGAAAGCACAGGCTGGCTCACGCGGACGTTCAGTCACATTGAAGTTTCGCCGATTTTCACGGCAGAGAGCGGGCGCCCCGTGAATCCACTAACCGGACTTGACTCCAATCGAAGTCATGCCTTTCCACTGTCGGGGCGGCCGCTCGACTTCGGGAGGAACTCGATGCAGACGCCGGCAATCGTCACAATGGACTTCCGCATTCTCAAGTACTTCCCCTTTGGCGAGACAAGACGCTTGGACTTAGTGACGGAATTCTTCAACCTCTTCAACCGCGCGAACGTTGCCCAAATCAATCCTGTGTTCGGCCCAAACCTGGCACCCCTACCCGGATTCGGACGAGCCATTGAGGGAATCGGAGCCCGCCAGATCCAGTTCAGCATGGATTTCGAATTTTGAGAAATGCACGGCAAGAAGATTGCCGGTAAGAACGCATACGACTTTGAAAGGAATTCCAAAAATCATGTCGACTCGAATCAGAAACGCGTTTCCTTATTTTGCACCGTCGTTGTTAGTCTGCATCGCCTTGATTTGTTGTTCGGCAACCGCCTTTGCTCAGATTACAGACTCATCCGATGAACAAGCACAGGAAGCGCCAGCGGTTTCCGTAACGTCCTCATCGGATCAAGTCTCGGAAGATCCGCAGCAGCCTTCCACGCAACCCGCAATCTGCGGCGTGAAGCATCTCGGGCAGTGTTTCAAAGATATCGGCCACGATCAGGCCGGGATCTGGACTAGCCCATTGCGCATCCAGCCGAGAGACGCATTCTGGCTGGTGCCGTTTGCCGCAGGCACAGGGGTTGCGCTTCACTATGATGCGCAGGCGCAGCAGAATCTTGGTATCGACAAGAGTCGGATTGATGCGAGCAATATCATCTCTGGCTTTGGTTCGCCCTACGCCACTCTCGGAGGTGCTGCTGGGCTCTACTTTCTCGGTTTGCGGACTCACAATGAGCACCTTGCCGAAACAGGGCGTCTCGGAGCGGAAGCGATCATCGATTCCTTACTCGTAGTAAACGCCCTGAAGCTCGCCACCAATCGCGAACGGCCCAACGAAGGAAACGGCCAGGGAGGATTCTGGCCCCATGGAACGCGTTCCTACGAGGTGGACGGCTCATTTCCTTCTGGACACGCAGCGGAAAGCTTCGCGCTGGCGCGAGTGATTGCGTCTGAGTATCCAAGCAAGCCCGTACAGATAGCTGCTTACGCCTTTGCCTTGGCAATTAGCACGAGCCGCGTGACCGCGCGCCAGCACTTTCCTTCAGACGTTCTTGTCAGCGGCACTTTTGGATATCTGATCGGCGGATACGTGGTTCGACATCACGCAGCCCAAGGCGTCAATTCGGGCTTTGGCTTTACTCCTGTGATGGACCTGTCCACCCACACTTTCGGAGCCAGCATCGCGCTACGCCCTGAGGAGATGAACTTGGCAAAAATCGGTCGGTTCGTCAACGCTTTGCATCGGCCACATTAATCACTCTAGATCTCAATTGCCGTTCAGGAGTGTTTCTAGCGAGAGAAGGACTTAGCCCAGTCTTCCAACGAAGAAATATGGGGATGATGGCTTAGGGGAGCAGATTCACAATTGCCGGGTGGAGTTCCCATAACGTCGTAACCTGGCCAGATCCACGATTATGCTCAAAATCTTCAAATGCCATTCCCAGGACCTCTGCTGGCAACGCTTGTGGCAGTTCCCCACCATGCTCTACGTCAAGGCGAAAGCCATGTTGTGCTAATTGCGATTGAATATTTTTTCGCGCGCTGCAAAACTCGCTATCGACAGG
>Ga0137403_10010609_pt1 | contig 10197 bp, 7 predicted proteins | sample CZOMad2_1_16fung_FD_122057 | JGI IMG/M metagenome (GOLD analysis project Ga0137403, IMG submission 122057) | Vadose zone soil fungal communities from Angelo Coast Range Reserve, California, USA - CZOMad2_1_16fungal (Hybrid Assembly) | ecosystem: Environmental > Terrestrial > Soil > Vadose zone... | reverse complement strand
CATCACTGGCGCCGGCGGCGTCACCGTTCCCGTCTACTTCCACGAGTCCCCGGACCGGATGACCTACATCCTCAGGCATTGTGGCGCCAAAGTTGTCTTCGTCGCTGGCGCGGAACAATTGCAGAAGCTTCTCGCCGTTCGCAAGGAACTTCCCGAACTTGAGCAAATCGTCGTCGCCGATGCCGGTCCGGACGTTCCCACGGAGTGCCTGCGCTACGAAACCCTCATCGCCGGCGCAAGCGCCGCGGACGTTGCCTCCTACCGCTTGCGCGCCTCTCACGTTCTCACCGGCCAGCTCGCCTCTCTCATCTATACTTCCGGCACCACCGGCGAGCCCAAGGGGGTTATGCTCACGCACAGCAATTTCTGCTCGAACGTTTCCGATCTGGGCGACGACTTCCGCCTGGATCCCAAGAATGACGTTGCCCTCTCCTTTCTCCCGCTCGCCCACGTCTATGGCCGCACGCTCGATTACATCTACCTCTTCCAGGGCGCCGCTCTCGCCTACGTCGAATCCGTGGATGCCGTCGCCCAGGCGCTTCTCGAGGTTCGTCCCACGGTTACCGCGGCCGTCCCGCGCTTCTTCGAAAAAATTTACGCGCGCCTCGTTGAGCAAGGTTCCCGGAACACCGGCATCAAGCGAAAACTGTTTGATTGGGCGATGAAAGTTGCGCAACAGGCGATCCCCTGGCGCACCGCCGGAGCTCCCGCCAGCGCCGCACTTAAGCTTCAGTGGAAGCTTGCGGATAGGTTGGTCTACAACAAAATCCGTCTCGGCACCGGTGGCCGCTTGCGCATCATCTCGTCCGGCGGCGCGCCTCTTTCCAAAGCGCTTGCCGAATTCTTCTGCACTGTTGGCATTCCCATCTATCAAGGCTACGGCCTGACCGAAACTTCGCCGATTGTTTCGAGCAACTACCCTCACAATCGAGTTGGCAGTTCCGGCAAGCCCATCGCCAACGTGCAGGTTCGCATCGCGGAAGACGGCGAGATTCTCGTCAAAGGTCCTTGCGTCATGCAGGGCTACTACAAGAAACCGGAAGCAACCGCCGAAGTGCTCAGCGAAGACGGCTGGTTCCGCACCGGCGACATCGGCTACCTGGACAAGGACAACTATCTCTACATCACCGATCGCAAGAAAGACTTGTTGAAAACCGCCGCGGGCAAATTCGTCGCTCCGCAGCCCATCGAAAACGCTCTCAAAACCAGTCCGTATATTCTTAACGCCATGGTCGTTGGCGATAAACGCAAATTCATCGTGGCCCTCATCGTCCCGAATCCCGTAACCGTCTCCGCCAAACTGGCGGAGCAGGGAATCAAGTTCGCCTCCAATCAAGAGATGGCCACCCACCCCGCGGTGCACGCGCTGATCGATGCCGAGGTGAAGCGCCTCACCGTACATCTCGCGCAATACGAAACCATCAAGCGTTTCGCTCTGCTCCCCGAGGATTTCACGTTTGACAATGGGAGCCTCACTTTCACGCTCAAGCTCAAGCGCCGCGTCGTCGAACAGCAGTACAGCGCGGTCATCGAATCCCTCTACGCCGACGTCGCCGAACCCCGTCCGATCCTTCAGGATTGACCTCGGTTCTCAGCATTTCGATGAGCCATTTTGTTGCTCTCAAACATCTAACCCGGTGGATGACAATTTTGAATTAAATAGGAGGGGATACACCATGACCAAGACAGCAACTGCAACAGTTCGCATGTACAAGAGCAGCGTCGGCGAGATCGAGGCAAACCGGCAAGCCATTGTTGCGCTTCTGAATGCCCGTCTCGCGGATAGTGTTGATCTCCGCAGCCAGGTGAAATGGGCCCATTGGAACGTGAAGGGCATGCATTTCATCCAGCTTCACGAGTTATTCGATTCCGTTGCCGCACATCTCGAAGATCAGACCGACACCATCGCTGAGCGCATCGTAACGCTCGGTGGTGTGGCTAACGGCACCGCTCGCGAGTCCGCCGCCAAGAGCGGTCTCAAGGAAGCAGACCTGAGCGCCTCCGACGGAGCTTCACAGCTCAAATGGCTCGTCCACAACGTCGCCCATCACGCCAATGCCCTTCGCCAGGCCATCAATGAGAGTGATGATCTCGGCGACAAGATCACCTCCGACCTCTTTACCACCGTCACGCGTGAATTGGACAAGGACCTCTGGTTCCTGGAAGCCCATTTGCAGTCCTAGCCCGGCTCGAAAAAAAAGGGTCGGCAAATCTGGCGGCATGGCATGCCCGGATACCCGGCGTTTCGCCGCGCCGGCAGCGGTAGCCCTGTTCGCCTGTACAGGTTCGTCAGTGGAAACCACTCCGGCTGTTCCTAGTGGCCTCGGGCATTCTTTCTTCGTAGACTGCAATTGAACTATCCAACGCCCACATCAATTCCCAGACTCAGTTACTCGTTGGCACTGGAATGATTCCAGAATGCTGCTGCCAAATCGAATATCAAATTGGAGGGGACAATTGAAATTCAGCACGAGCTCGGCTGACAACCTTTGGGAATTGCTGGTTCTTAGGTTTCTTCTCGCAGGATTTGTCTTTACGCTTGCGTGTCTGAGCCTTTGCCCCCCGATCTTTGCGCAATCCCCGCTTCCCGCCGCCACCGGGGCGGCAAAAGACAACCCCGGAGGCTTCACTCCCGGCTGGACGCTGGGAGCCAAGTTCGAAGGAAGTTACAGCGACGGCGACGGTTCTGTCTACGATGTGGGATCGGCGCTTGGCTACAATTTTTCCCGCCATTTTGGAATTGATGCAGGCGTCCCATTTTATTTCGTGACCACTCCGACTTCCATCAAGCAGAAGAATCCCGGCGCGGTATCCGGCATCGGCGTCGGAACTTTATTCGCCGACCTCCGTTGGAACTACCCAAACAAGTCTTTAAATTATAGTTCCGCCGTTCACGTTACCGCTCCCACGGCCGATACCAAGAAAGGCCTAAGCACGGGCCACGCAACTTGGAATTTGGCGAACCATTTTGATCATGCCTTTGGAGATTTCTCGCCGTTCATCGACGCCGGAGTGGGCAACAGCGTCATGGACACAAAGTTTTTCCACCGCCCGTTCATCACCTTCGGCTACAACGCGCAATTTAACGGTGGCATCGAGTATGATCCGGGCAAATTCAGTTTTTCGGCCTCGGCTTATGATGTTGCGCCGTGGGGAAATCAGACGGTGACCAGCCGCGTCTTCCGGTGCGGCTCTGCGGCGAAATGCAGCGCGAGTGGCACTACGAGCGATCGCAAGAGCTTCACTTCATCCAGCGTTTCCACGGGCGCAGCGGACCTCGTGCGCGACAATGGCTTCAACGCCGGTGTTGATTTCAAACCAGTTGATTATCTCGATCTCGAATTCGATTTCAGCCGCAGCGTTCCGCTGCGACTCAACAGCTACTCCTTCGGCATCGGCGTGGACCTAAGTTGGCTTCTGCGGCCACGCGCTCGTTAAAAGCTCGCCATTCTGTCAAGTCCCTCAGGATTGTGTGGCAGGCTGGTGGCTCTCGGGCCGCCAGCCTTGCACTGGTTAACGGACTAGCCTGTGATTTGTCCGCCAGCCTCCGAAGGTCTAAAATCCTGATGAGGTCAACCATGCCGGACAATTTGGTGATTGCGGGCCGCGCTTTCAATTCCCGACTGATCGTCGGAACCGGGAAGTACCGCAGCTTTCAGGAAATGGCCCGCGCCCACGCCGCGAGCGGCGCGGACATGGTCACCGTCGCCGTTCGCCGCGTAAACCTCACCGACCGCAGCAAGGAATCTTTGCTCGACTACATCGACCGCGAAAAGATCTTCATCTTGCCCAACACCGCGGCTTGCTACACCGCCGATGAAGCGATTCGCACCGCGCGGCTCGCGCGCGAAGTCGGGCTGTCGAATTGGGTCAAGCTCGAGGTCATCGGCGACCAGCAAACATTATTTCCAGACACCGAGCAGCTCATCGAAGCCACCCGCGTCCTTGTAAAAGAAGGTTTTGTCGTTCTCCCTTACACCAACGACGATCTCATCGCCGCCCGCAAACTGATTGACGCGGGCGCCGCTGCCGTCATGCCGCTCGCCGCGCCGATCGGCTCCGGCCTTGGCATTCAGAATCCCGCGAATCTCCGCATCCTCCGCGAACGCATCACCGAAGTTCCTATGATCGTGGACGCTGGCGTCGGCACCGCTTCCGACGCGGCCGTTGCGATGGAACTCGGCGCCGACGGCGTGCTCATGAACACCGCCATCGCCGAAGCGCAAGACGCCGTCTTGATGGCCGAAGCCATGCGCGACGCGGTCATCGCCGGCCGCAAATCCTATCTTGCCGGCCGCATGCCCAAGCGCCTCTACGCCTCAGCATCGAGTCCCATGAGTGGAGTTGTAAAGTAAGTGTTTCAGCGGAGACTTCAAGCTGCCATCGTTCCGCGGCAACGAAATTCAAACAACAGCGGGCGGAATAAATGCCCGTCAAATTGCAGTTATTACCCAGCAGCCTTCTTCGCCAGCGCGCTGTCGTAGCTTTCGCCGTAGATGGCCGGCACCTTGCCGCCCATCGGCCGCAGGTAGGTTGTTAACTGCCCGCGATGATGGATCGAATGGTTCAATCCGATCTGCAGGAAAGTTACCGCCGGCCGCTGGAACATCCCGCGGAAATCCACCATCCTGAGGAGTTGATCGCCGCTCAATTTTGTGAGCGCTTCGCAATTCTTTTCGAATCGCTCCGCGTACCACGCCGCAAAATCCGCCGGCGTTTTGGCGCTCTCGGGAAATGCCGCGGGCGCCGCGCTGAACTCTCCGTTGATGGTAGTTTCCAGAAACCGGTTCTCCGACGCCGCGATGTGACGCACCAGCTCCATCGCGGTCTTCGCATTGGAATCAGGCCGGAAGTCCGGCTTGTCCGCGGGCACGGCTTCGAGCACCGCTTTCGTCATGCGATGCTCGGCCTTCAGCATCGGCATGTACATGTCCTGCAACAAGAAAATTGCCTGCTCTGCCGTCAAACGTTTCGCCATTTTCGTCCTCCAAGGTTTTACAACCCGATTCTATACCCGAAGGATGCGGAGTCGACTTATTTAGTTATTTTTCACGTGGTCATTTTCTGGAGCCACGGCGTGGCAAAGCGCCGAGCTACTCGTATCGCAGCGTCTGGATCGGATCGACGCAGGTCGCGCGTCTCGCGGGAATGTAACAAGCCGCCAGCGCCACACCAAACAGGATTACTGTGACGCTCGCAAACGTCGGAAGATCCGTCGCGGTTACGCCGAACAGCAAACTGGCCATCAACCGCGTGAAAACAAAGGCCAGAACAAGTCCTGACGCCACACCGATCAAGATCATTCCCGCTCCCTGCTTCATCACCAGGCCCAGCACGTCTCCGCCTTGCGCGCCGAGCACCATGCGCAATCCGAATTCTTTTGTGCGCCGCGCGACGGAATAGGACACCACGCCGTAGATGCCCACTGTCGCGATCGCGAGAGCGACGCCGGAAAAAAGGGAGAGCAGCAGCGTGAGGAATCGCGGACGCGCCTGCGCCCGCGAGAGGACATCCTCCATCAATCGCACATCCGCGACCGGCAGCGTTGGATCGATCTCGCCGAGTTGCTCGCGCACGACGCCGGCCATCGCGCGCGGGTCGCCTCCTTGCGCACGCATCACCACGTACATATCGGAACTTCCTTGACCCGAAGGCTGGCGGAAGGGCAGATAAATCTCTGTGCCTGCCGGCCGGTCGAGTCCGGCATTTTTCACATCGTCCACGATTCCCACGACGGTGCACCAGGTCTTGTTGCCGCCGGGACGCACGTGGCGTCCAAGGGCATTCTGATTCGGCCAGAAGGTCAGTGCCATAGTCTTGTTGACAATGGCAACTTCCGGCCCGTCCTGCACGTCGCGCGATTCGAACAGCCGGCCATCCATCAAGCGAATTCCCATGGTCGCAAAATAATCCTTGCTGACTGATTGGTAGAAATCGACGTTTTGAATCGGACCGCCTTCCTTCATTACGAATCCTTCGATATCCGTATCGTTCATGTTGGGCGGCCGGAGCGGCGCCAATCCGGAAGCGAGCGCGGCGGATCGGACTCCAGGAAGATTTGTCAGGCGTCCTTCGAAGCGCGTCCAGAAATCGGTGATCTTGGCGTTGTCCGTGTACGTTCCGCTCGGCAGCGACACTCGTAGGGTGAGCACATCATCGGCGTGCAGGCCGGTATGAACTTCCTGCAATTTCCAAAATGCGCGCAGCATCAGCCCGCAACCAATCAGCAGTACGAGCGCCATTGCCAATTCGGCGGCCACGAGAACGCGGCGAAAGATTTGCGCTCCAGCCGCGGCCGTGGTGCTGCCCGCCGTATCCTTTAGCGATTCGGAGATTCCGCTGAAGATGAGCGGGGCAATCGGCGCGAGTCCAAAAAGAATTCCTGTGAACACGCTCGTCCCGAGCGTGAAAAGGAGCACGCGCCAGTCCATAGAAATTTCATCGGCGCGCGGAATGCCGCCCGCATTTGTCAATTGAACCAGGCGCACTCCCGCAAACGATAACGTGACGCCGAGGGCCGCGCCGCAGAGCGCGAGTAAAATTCCCTCGGTCACAAATTGCCGGGCGAGCCGCACTAATCCGGCTCCCAACGCTCCGCGAATGGCAATTTCGCGGCGACGCGCCTCCGCACGCGCGAGAAGCAGGTTGGCAACATTTACGCTTGCGATCAGCAGGACGAACACCACCGCGCCCAGCAGCATCAATAAAGCCGGCCGCACGCTCGAAACGACTTCCGCTTGCAGTGGAAAGCTGACGATGGTGTGAGTCTTCGGATGGAAGCTATGCGTCTTCGGCACCCGCTTTTCGCCGTAACTCTGAACGAGCGAAGCGAGCTCTCCCTGCGCGGCTCCTCCGGAAACGCCCGGCTTCAGCCGGCCCAGCAAGTAGTAGTTGTGGCCGCCTCGATTTCCCGGATTGGCCGGATCCAATCGTAAAGCGGTCCAGAGTTGCGCCGGCTCTGGTTCGCCCGGAGGAAACTGAAAACCCTTCGGCATCACGCCGATGATGTTGCATTTCAGGCCGTCGAGGTACGTCTCCCGCCCCACGACATGGGGATCACCCGCAAAAACGCTTTGCCAGGTGCCGTAGGAAATATCGGCCACCACCTGCGCTCCTGGTACATCGTCCGTCTGCGATATCAGGCGTCCCTGGATTGGCGCCACGGCAAGCGTTTCCAGGAGCCCGCCGCTCACGTAGGCCGCGGTGACGCGCACGGGTTGCGTTTTTCCGGCCAGGTTTGCTCCGCCGGTGATCCACATATCGAGTGAGGCCCAGGAATGGGTATCCCGGCGAAGATCCAGAAATTCCGGCCCGGACGTCCAGAAGCGGTGGAGTCCGCCATTCGGGAACGTCGGAAATTCCGTGTAGATTCGAATGAGCTGTTCGGGATGCGAGTAAGGCAGCGGTTGCAGGAGCACGGCATTCACAACGGTGAAGATTCCAGTGGTGGCTCCAATTCCGAGCATCAGGCATAGGACCGCCGCAGTCGTGAAGCCGAGGTTCTTGCGCATCATTCGAACGGCAAACTGGACGTCTTGCCAGAGCGTTTCCATTGGATACCTCCACCGGGGAAAGGTACGTTTGCCGATAGCTGGATGTTCCTGGTAACTGCTGATGGTAGACGTGTAAAACGAACTTTGGTTTCCTGGCCAGGATTGTCCCTGACCTGCTTTGGGTTCAATAGTCTACGGCGTTGACGGAGGACTCTTACGAGAAAGTTTCTGTAACGACGGGCGGGGAGGAAAGCTGCTCGCGCGAGGCGAGCCATGCTTCCAACTGCTCCCGTCCCTTGTCATGGAACGAATGAATAAGGATTCCGGACATTCCTTCCTGATTCGTCCAGGCGACTTGTCCTCTGCCGCTCACGGTTGCCCCGAACGGCAATTCGAATTCGAAGTCAATCATCGAGGAATGCTTCAACGCTCTTGTGGCGCGAACCGCGATCCCGCCTTCGCTCAGGTTGGCCATCCTGGCCCGCTGATCCCCATCCGCGTCTTCGAGCAGCACAGGCAGGTTCAGGGGATGACGAAAATACCGCCTGTGCTCACGCTCCATCATCTCTTTCGCGATGGTGATGTGCAGAGCGACGCTCTCAGCCGTCAGAGGTTTTAAAAGCAGGAAATTGGCGCCGGCGCTCAGCGTGACCGTGGATTCTTTCGAGCTCTGGACGCAGGCGAAAATGACCGACTTCGAATTGGACGTTCCTTTGCGGATGTCCATGATCAGTTCCAGCGCCCCCGGAGCCTCCATGTCCACGAAGACGCCGTCCAATTTGCGCCGCCTCAGGCTATCGCGCGCGGATTCGGCGCCGGGCGATAAACTCGATTTGGCTCCGTATTTCCTTACCCCGCCGGAAATGGCGGTCACAGCCGCGTAGTCGCTGGACACCAGAGCGAACTCGAGCGGCAAGAGAGGGGTCATGGCGTTCGAAATACCCACTGCTATCTAAGAGTCTTCTCGATGGGCTTACAACTTCCGACAATAAGGCGGGGACCTCTCAACTGTCGAGGCTTTTCGTCCCGCCTGCCCCCAATCGAACACTCCCAGGCCCTCTTCGGTACGTTACCAATCGATGGATCGTGACCCAGAGGAGCTCAACATCGATGATCTGGCTCCCGGATTATGTAGTTCGGAATAAAAAATGCCACAAGACATCCACGGCGGCGTGGACCAGCGCCGAAGCGAAGATCGAGCCCGTCTTGCGCCACGTCCATCCGTAGAAAAAGCCCGCGATGGAAGCGAGCAACACGTAGCGCCAGTTGGGAAAGCCCATGTTGGTGATGTGGGAGAAACCAAAAAGAAGGGAAGCGGTCCACCAGCCCGCGAGGTCGCTTTTGGAAGCACGGGCCAGCATGTTTTGGAGCAAGCCGCGAAAAAGAAGCTCTTCCGGCCAGGCGGTAAAGAAGAGAATGCCGAGCGAAAGTAATGGCAGCGATTTCCATTCGCTGAAGCGCGGAGCAAATTCGATGAAGTGGATGGCTTGGCCGAGGGGAATGGCGATGCAGCCAAAGACGATGAAGCTAGAGAGCACGAAAAAACTCCAGTGGCGGCCCCAGTCGACGGAATAACCGATGCCGTTGATGCGGCGCAGGAGCACGAACGAGGCGAGCGCGACGTTGACGCAGAGCAGCACCGTGAAAACGTACGCCATGCGGCCCCCGGGATAGGGCCACAACCAGTGCGACGGAGAAAATTTTACGGCCACCCAAATTCCTGCGATGGTCACGAAGTCTTGCCAGCAGCCGGGTGGTTGCCGCTGCGCGGAGGCCGCGAGCGCCAGCGGGATGAAAACAAAACCAGCGATCGCCGCGGCACGCGTGAATGCGAAAGTATTTGTTCCCAGGGCGTAAATCAGGTAGACAAGGAACACCGCGACGCCCAGCAGGAAACCGCTGCCGGCACCGAAGCGTGCGGCAAGGCTTTCCGGGACGCCGCGCGCGGCAAATAGAAGCATCACCAGAAAGAGAATCGCGAAGGCCGTCAGCGTGGCCGCAAAGCCGCGGCCGCCGTAACCGAGCCACGCGGCATAAAGCGCTCCCGTAAGCGTGAGCGCCGCCCACAGTCCGAGCATGGGAAGCGGGCCGAGTTGGCGAGTGGCGGACAAACGAGGATTGTAACGCAGAGCGATGGCAGACCAAATCCAACCCGCGTCCCAACGCCTCGCGTATATCGACTGGATGCGTGGCCTGGCGTGCGTGCTGATGTTCCAGACGCATTGCTATGATTCCTGGCTGAGTCCGGAAGCGCGAAATTCCGCTTTGATGGCCTGGTCGCGGCTCGGCGGGACACTGCCGGCGCCGCTCTTCATTTTTCTCGCAGGGATTTCCGTTGCGCTGGTGACGGAGAAAATGCGCGAGAAGGGAATCGACCGGAGCGCGATCGCGAAGCAGACGATTTTGCGCGGCGCGGAAGTGTATGGACTGGGATTGCTTTTTCGCGTGCAGGAATTTGCGCTGGGCTATCCCTGGTCGCCCGCGACGGATTTGCTGCGCGTGGACGTACTCAACATTCTGGGGCTCTCGATGATGATCCTGGGAGGGCTTTGTTGGCTCACCGGAAAGGGCGACGTCAACGCCGCGAGGGTTCGAACGCTTATCGCGGGCTTAGTTGCTGCCGCGGCCGTCGCGATGGCCACGCCCCCGCTCTGGACCACGCATCGCCCGAGATTCCTGCCGTGGCCGCTGGAGTCCTACATCA
>Ga0137403_10007262_pt2 | contig 10197 bp, 9 predicted proteins | sample CZOMad2_1_16fung_FD_122057 | JGI IMG/M metagenome (GOLD analysis project Ga0137403, IMG submission 122057) | Vadose zone soil fungal communities from Angelo Coast Range Reserve, California, USA - CZOMad2_1_16fungal (Hybrid Assembly) | ecosystem: Environmental > Terrestrial > Soil > Vadose zone... | reverse complement strand
CGAAGCGCCGGCAGACCCCAAGCGTCTTTCAAATCTGGATCGAGAGAAAAGCTGTTGTTTTCGACAGGCAACGAAGTGCCGTGGCAGAAAATCTCCACGGTGCGATTGAAATAGTGTGCGAGGGCAGTCTTGAAGTCCTTCCCCCAGCGGGGCGTCCCGGGGGGTAGAGCGTTTAGCGCAAAGTTGATGGGCGTGAGATCAAATCGCGCATCCAGTCCGCCGCCGCCGTAGAAGCCGACCTTCTGCGGATCAAGCTCGTAGAAATCGTGCAGCACGCGGCTCACAGCGAAGCCTTTGTAGTCGTTGAGCGGATGTTCGAACACCCCGACGGTAACACCGCCGCTGTTCAGCATAAGATTCTTGCCGACGAAACCGCTGGAGTTCGCGAGGCCATTGGGGAATTGCTTGTTGGCGGAGAGCAAAAGCAGCCGCGGAGTCTCCGCGCCATTCGCGCAAACTACAACCGCTTTGGCTTTCTGCAGCTGTGTGTTGCGTTTCTCGTCGAAATAGACGGCGCCAGTTGCGCGCCCAGTTGCGTCCGTCTCAATGCGATGGACATACGAATTGGGGCGGATTTCGCAGCGGCCGGTCTTCTCCGCCACTCGAATGGCGGTCGCCAGCGAGCTTGATTTGGCTCCGACTTCGCATCCAAACGCGAGGCAGAAACCGCAATTGATGCAAGCGCTCCGTCCGGGGCGCGGTTGCGACAGGATCGCCATCGGCGCAGGGAACGGATGCCATCCCAGCTTCCGGGCTGCGCGTTCGAAAATCACTCCGGAAGATTTCACCGGCAGAGGCGGCATCGGGTACGGTTTCGAACGCGGCGGATCAAAAGGGCTGGCGCCGGCCAGGCCGGAAACCCCGATTTCCCATTCCACTTTCGTGTAGTACGGCTCGAGGTGGGCATACGTGATGGGCCAATCGACAAAAGTCGTGCCGGGAATGGGGCCAACCTTGCTGCGCTCGATGAAATCAATTTCGTGAAAGCGCCAGAAATTCGCGGTGAAGTGCACGCTGGTCCCGCCCACGCACCGGCCATAAAGGACGGCACGCTGCGGCTTCGCTTTTTCGTCGGGCGTCTTGCGAAAGGTGTTCGGCTGGAGCTTTAGGTGGTTGGTAAGCTTGTCCTGGGCAAAGATTTCGACTTCGTTGTGCGTGAAATCGGCTTCCGTTAGATAGGGTCCTTGCTCCAGGACAACCACGCGAAAGCCGTTGGTCGAAAGTTCCTTGGCGAGGATTCCGCCGGCCGCGCCGGAGCCTATGATGACAAAATCGACTTCATCGGAAGTTTTGTACTTGGGCTGGTCGACCATCATTTCTTGTCTGCCTCTTTCGGCATGGGTTGCCAGCCTGGATAATCCTTGTCGTAGAAACCGAACGGCGCTTGAAACATGTGTTCGCGTTCGCGGCCGATGACTTTCCATCCCGCCCCACTGTCGTTGCCGCCATAATCAGGATCGATCAGGAATCCGGCAATGGTGTGCTGCCGCAGCGTCTCGAAGAAATTCTGCGCGCCGGGACGTGGACGGAAGGGCCGCAGGGGGGATGGCGCATTTGCATCCAAGGAATGCAAGACTTCGTCCTGCTGTTGGAGCGTCAAGGAAGAGATTTTGGCTGCTTTCGGAAACATTTCCGTCACTCTCCCCTGCAATTCCGGCAATCCCTCCCGATACGTTTTTTGGTCATCGGCGCTGAACGTGGCGAGTCCCCGATCGATGAAATACAAGACGCCGGCTTCGCGTGCTCCGGGCAGCTCATCCGTGGGAATGATGCGCGCGGTGATGGCGTCGATCTCAGCGGCTTCTTCAAGCGTGAAGAACTGAAATTTCGGCGGTTTAGCCGCCACAGCTGCGTCATGCGCGTGTTTTGAGGCAGAAAGCAGCGCGGGCCAATTGGCTGAGATCCATGCGGCGCTGATGCCCGTACCTGCGCGCAGGAGAAAGGTACGGCGGCTCAGTTCGTTGATCATCGTCGATGAAAGTTCCTTAAACTCCCAGACTCTAGGCGGAAGGTGGCTTACCGTCAAGAAAAATTGCCAGATACGAGCGATTCAAATCTTCCATTTTGGTTGGCATTGTGGCACTGGTTGTTTGCCGCATGCAAAGAAGCTAGTGTAGGATGCCGCAGATTTGGAGAGGGCTAAGGCCATTTCGCGAAAATGCTGCATTTGAGACACTGTTACAGCTATGGCTACATTCACAGGAGCGATCGGAACCGGCAGCAAGTGGCTGCTCGACAGGATTGTCGGCGCCGTCGCGGCCACGGGAATTAATCCAAACGTATTAACCTTTCTCGGATTGGTCGTCAATTTCATCGCTGCGGCCTTTTTTGCGGTAGGCGGATTCTTCCTGGGCGCGCTCATCATTCTTTTTGCTGGTTTCCTGGATATGCTGGACGGCCAGGTAGCGCGGCGGCAAAACCGCGTCACCGCCTTCGGCGCATTTTACGATTCAACGCTGGATCGCTACGCGGACATGGCTCTGTACATGGGCCTGCTGGTCTACTACTCGGTGAGCGGCCGCACGCCCTACGTGGTGCTCGCCGCCGTCGCAACGGCCGGTTCGGTCATGGTGAGTTACGCGCGGGCCCGCGCCGAGTCGCTCATACCCCTCTGCAAAGTGGGCTTCATGGAACGCCCCGAACGGCTGGTCTTGCTGATCATCGGCGGCCTCTTCAATCGCATGGGCCCGGTGCTCTGGGTCATCGCCGTGGTTTCCACGCTCACCGTCATTCACCGCATTGTCTACACCTGGCAGGAAACCCGCGCGGGGCGCACTCTTCCCGGGATCAAACTGTCGCTTTAGTGAGAATCTATCCCTGACCTTCGCCAGACCTTGATTGCAGGCCGATTCTCGGCTTGACTTTGCGTTAACCCGTGATATACTTACTTCTGTACATATCCCTGCATTCCCGAATTGGAACTCGTTTCAGCCTTTCCGCAGCCCTCAATCGCCCTTCTTGGACTCAAGTCTTTTCGTTTGATGGGCTTGCGAATTGCTATGAAGTAGCGGGAAGTCCCGGCCTTTTAGAATCAATCAATTACGAATTGCCCATTTTGTAAGTCCCTTGTTTTGATATTCATGTATCGGATGGGGGGTGTACCCCCCATCAATTCCCCTATCGCCTCAACGCTTCCTCCACCGGCCTGGCCACAATTCCACGCACACGCTCGCGCAGCGCCGGCACATCCTCTTTGGTGAGCCCCTTGGTATCGATAGTGTCGTGCAAATGCACCGTGATCTTTGCCGGCCACAGCATCCAGTGACCCGTGCGGTGATGCTGGAAGGAGCCCACCAGGCTGACGGGCACAATGGGAACGCCGAGCTGCTGCGCGACACGGAAGCCGCCGTCCTGGAACTGATCCACGTGGCCGTCGCGTGTACGCTTGGCTTCGGCAAAAATGATCAGGCTGGTGCCGCCATTGATGGCGTCCTGCGTCAGGCGCCACATTCGTTTCAGATCTGACGGACGGCGAATGTCCGGAACGGGAACATTTCCGAAGCGTTTCATCAGCCAGCCGTAAGCCGGAATTTTGAAATGCGATTCCAGCTCCCAGCCGCGGACGAACTGCGGAATGGCGCGGTAGAGCATGAAGGGATCGAAAACATTGACGTGATTCGACACAAAGAAGGACGTTCGGTTGGGATCGAAGCCGGGCGCGCGGCGGATTTCGATTCGTGCGCCCGAAAGAAACACAATGCGGCGGCAGAAAGTACGCTGCAGCCAGTCGTGCTTGTGGGGATCCAGAAAAATTCCGAGAAGGACGAGCAGCGGCGCAACAATGAAAAAATGCAGGCCGCTCAAGATCCAGAGAATTGCGCTGCGCACCACCAGCCAGCTCTTCTTCATATGTAGACGTCCACTGCGGCTGGCACAACGTCGAGCGAGCGGCACTCCAGCGTAGCCACTTCACCGTCGATCATGACATCGACGGCTTCTTCGATCTTGAATTCGACGTGGCGCACCGCGCGGCGCGATGCGAGCGGGTGATCGATGTGTGTGCCGTCGTACAGCCGCGGCAGCATTCGGAGAAGGCCCAGCCTCCCGATGGGTCCCCACTGCACAAACTCAATGTGACCATCGGCGGGGTCCGCGTGCGGCGCGATGAGCATCGTGCCGCCCGTGTACTTGCTGTTATTGAAAGTCAAAAAAAGCGAGCGGCGTTCGTTCCATTCCTGATCCTCATCGCAGCGGAGGGCGAAGGAACGCCGGCGCAACTGCACGACACGAACAAAAACTCCCAGAAGATAACCAAGGTGGCCGAGTGGTTTGAACATGCGATTGGTAAGCGCGGCGACATCGGCGGTGAAGCCAACGCTTAGCAGATTGAACGAATAGATTTCACCGCCGGAGTGCGTGAGCCGAATCAGATCAACGGATCGCTTGCGATCTTCGAGAAGAGCCCGCATCGCTGCTTCCGCGCCGTCCTTTGAAAAATCGCGCAAGAAGGAATTGCCGGTGCCGAACGGGAGGAAACCAAGCGCAATTCGTCCAACGGTCTTTCGGCCGGCAAAAATGCCGTTCAGGATTTCGTGGGCCGTGCCATCGCCGCCAACGGCAAGAAAACGCCGGTAACCTTGATCGTAAGCCTCGCGCGCAAGCTGCACGGCATGGCCGATCCCGGTAGACGCAATCACGTCAATTCGCAATCCCTTCTCGCGCAAGCGCGCAAGAGCGGGGCCGGCGAGTTTTGCGGAACGGCCGCCACCGGCGGCGGGGTTCACGATGGCGAAAAAACGGTCCATTTGTGGCTCGGGCAAACTTGAACAGCTAACTCCTCTTCAACTCAATGCAATTCAATGCGCTTTCACAAAGACAGAATCGCGGTGGCGTTGTCTAGTTTCGCGAGACGTTCCGCCAAGACATTTCTCTTGATCTTCAGGGAAGCCGTCCGTGGAAAGTCTTCATCCAGGATAACGACCCCGTGGACACGCTTGTAGTTTAGCAGGCGCTTGTTGCGCGCGTTGATGTCCCGCCGAAGCACTTCGCCATATTGCTGGCCCGGCTCGAGATGGACCACGAGCACAAGCTTCTCGCCAACCATCGAACGTTTTGGCCAGATGTAATTCGCGGCAAACACGCAGAATTCTTTCACGGCAAGACTCTCGAAGACCGTCTCAACATCTTCGGGATAAATATTTTTTCCTTCCTCGGTGACGATCATGTTTTTCTTGCGCCCGCTCAACTGCAAATGGCCGGTTTCGTCGAAGCGGCCCAGGTCGCCAGTCAGCAGCCAGCCGTCAACGATGGTTTCCGCCGTGAGTTCCGGGTCATTGAGGTAGCCGGCCATCACCGTTTTGCTGCGCACCGAAACTTCCCCGACCCCGTCCGCGGCAGGATTCATGATGCGCACTTCCATCCCGGGCAAAGGCTTGCCTACCGTGTCGGCGCGAAAAGGCTTCAGATCGTTGACGGTGATACCCGTGCACGCTTCGGTGAGACCGTAAGCATTTGCTACAGAAATGCCAAGATCGTAGAAGAACCGAAGAACCTGTGGCTCAGTGAAAGCGCCACCCACGATGATGGCGCGAAGCTGGCCACCGAAAGCTTCGTGAACTTGTTTCAATAACAAGCGGCTCAAGCCAACACGCGGTCGAGAACGAGTGAGGGCCTTGTTGACGGCCACGAGACCATTAAAGAGCTTGCGCTTCCAAGGCGATAGCGCCTCAAAGCGGGCTTGCAGGCCCTTCTGCAGGTTCTTGAGAACCACAGGAACGAGCGTGACGTAGGTAATTTTGTATTTTGGAAAGGCTGCGCGAACATATTCCGGGCGAAGCGTTCGAAGGTGAACGACGATTGCGCCGCTCACGAAGGGATAGAAAAAACCCAGCATGAAGTCAATCGCGTGGTTCGTCGGAAGAATGCTGAGGTAAGTTGCACCAGGCCACAAAGGATACAGAGCAGGAAAAGGTGCGCACTGCTCCAGATAATTCTCGTGGGTCATCATGCAGCCTTTCGGGCGGCCGCCGGTTCCGGAGGAGTACACGACGCATGCCGTGTCCTTGCGCCCGCGCGGAACGAAAATCGGTTCGCCCGCGCCGCGAAATTCTTCCCAGCGTTGCGCGCCAGCGAGATCGGCATTTGCTGGCGCTTCGGTAACCAGAATCGCCTGGACGTTCGTCGCGGCCGCACGGCCAGCGGATGCGCCCAGTTGCCGCCAGATGGGATATTCCGTGATGAGAACGCTGGCGCCGGAATGCTTGACAAGTTGCCACTGCTCATCGGCAGTGAGTTTGTAGTCGAGCGGAACCAGCGTGCCGCCCGCAAAAAAAATGGCGTATGCAGAAATCAGCCACTTGGACTGATTCGTCATGATGATGCTGGCCCGGCCGCCCGCTGCGAAACCGCCTTCCTGCAAAGCTGTTACGAACGGATGTGCGCGTGCTTTGAAATCGCGATACGTCAGGCGTTCTTTCTCGCGCTCGCGGTCCGCTTCAATCAAGCACACTTCGTCCGCATACTGATCCAGCGCATCCTTCAGCGCTTGGCCAATGGATTGATATTTGGAAAGGTCCAGCATTACAGGCGGGACTGGATCCGCTCGGCCAGGGTTTTGAAGTCGCTGACGCCCTGGACTTCGTAGTCAGGCAGCTCGATTCCGAAATGATTTTCTATGCGCGAAAGCATCTCCAGTGTCTGAAGGCTGTCGATGCCCAGCTTCTTGAAAAAATCATCCGCGGGCTCGAGCGAACCTGCAGGCAGCTGAAAATGCTTCGCTGCCAGGTCAAGGACTTCCTGTGTCGTTTGTTCCAGTGTGCGCATGGACAGGTAAATTTATCATTCCTGCGACAGGAAAGAAAATTGAACGAGCCAGGCCCCAAAGATCAAGGCAAATACGGCATGGGCCCGGAGTCTTCGACGAACTTCTTGAGAGCAGCCAGGACAGCGGGCCGCGCGAAGAGCTCGCAAAACAGATCGACCTCGCGGCGCAGCTCTTCGTGAGGAACAGGCTTGATGAATTTCTTCGCGGCGGCCCGCGTAACAGCGTCAAATTTTGTGATTTGAGCAGCGGTCGTGCGCGCGATGCGGAGAACTTCGCCTTCGCCGGCGAGTTGCGCGACAAGGCCGACAGCTTGGGCGCGAGTGGCGTTGACCGTGCGGCCGGTGAAAAGCAAATCGCGCACGAAAGCATTCCCAAGATCGCGTTTCAGGCGGGGGATGCCGCCGAATCCGGGGATGAGTCCGAGGCGCAATTCAGGAAACGCGAAGCGCGCCATTTTGTCCGCGATGATGATGTCGCATGCGAGCGCGAGTTCGAGTCCACCGCCGAAACAAACGCCGTGAACGGCGGCGATGGTGACGAATGGCGCAGCATCAATAGCGTTGAGGACAGCGTGAATACGTTCCAGAAAATTGCGAATACCCGCAAGGCGCTCTTTTTCCGGAAGCGGCGCCGCACCGCGGTAAAGCTCGCGCAGATCCGCACCCGCCGAAAAAACAGATTTGCGCGCACTCGCAATGATGCAGACGGAAGTCTCCGGCGTAAGCGTGGTGGACGCGGCAGCAAATTTCTCAAGCTCCGCGAGCATCGCCGTGCCGATTTCATTAGCGGGTTCGTGGTCGAGCGTCAATTCGATCACACTTTCGCGCCACTCCCAACGCAACGTTTTGCCAGAAAAACTTTTCATGCGTGTTTTCCGCCGGCGGCTTCGCGGACACCCTTGGCATCGTACATGGCGTAGATTTCCGAAGCATAACGCGCATTGATGGCGGAGCGGCGAAGTTTGCCGTTCACGGTAAGCAGACCATTCTCGATGGTGAAGGCATCGGGAATCACGGTGAAATTGCGAATCTGGCGGTAATGCGGCAAGGCCGGATTCACGGCGTCCAGCGCGGCTTGAACGGCCGCGCGTTCGACGGCGCCGGTGACCAGCGCACAGAGATAGCCGCGTCCATTGCCAACCACGACGACCTGCTGTGCCGCCGGAAGAAGCTGCCCGATTTTTTCCTCAATCGGTTCCGGAGCGATGTTGTGGCCGGAATTCAGAATAATCAGGTTTTTGATGCGCCCGCTGATTCGCCAATTTCCGCGTACGTTTACTTCGCCCTGATCGCCGGTGTGAAACCAGCCGCCTTGCAGCACCCGTGCCGTTTCTTCCGGTTTGTTCCAGTATCCTGGGAAAATGTGCGGGCCGCGCACAAGGATTTCTTCGTTCTCACCGATTGTCATCTCGATTCCCGAAATCGTGGTTCCGACGTAGCCCGGTTCGACGGGCACGCGCGGATCATCCAGGGTGCAAATGCCCGTCGTCTCCGTAAGTCCGTAGCCTTGCAGCACGGGAATGCCGAGCATCAGAAAGAATTGCTGGGTCTCCGGAGAAAGCGGCGCGGAGCCGCAGATCAGCGTCCGAAGATGCGTGCCGAAGCGCTCCTTGATCTTGTCGAAAATAAACTTTCGGCCAAGAGTGAGCCAGAGTGCGTCAAATGCACGGCCTCGGCCAACATGCAGACGCTGCCACGCATCACGCGCCTTCGCGAATAGCGAACGGATCATGGCAGGGCGCTTCGCAAGAGCTTCCTCCACGCCGCGGCGCACGCGTTCCAGGAGCGTCGGAACATTCAGAAAATAGTGCGGAGAGGCCAGCCGGATTTCGTCGGCGAGCTTGTTGAGATCCGTGGAAAGCGTCAGAACACTTTCGCTCGTGAGGTAGGTGAGAAGAACAATCCACGAAGCAGCAAAGTTGAAAGGAAGATAGTGGAAGACACGGTCTGGCTCGTGCGTTTCGCCCATCAGTTGATCGAGCCGCTCGGTGGTGCAGGAAATCATATGCGTGATGTTCCCGACGTTGAGGCAAACTCCCTTGGGCTCTCCCGACGTTCCGGACGTATAGATGATGGTGACAATGTCCGAGTTCTGCCGCGGACTAGGAATGTCCGGAATCGACTCCGATGAAGCAGGCTGTTGAAAAACTTCCTGGAACAAAATGCGAGGCGGAGCTTCGGGCCAAGCCTGCGCGATACCGAGACCAAGAGCGGCATCACCTACAAAAAGGAATCGTGGCCTGCAATCCTTCATCATGGCGGCGAGCTCGGCGGGCGCCTGGCGCGAATAGAGCGGCACCACGATGGCGCCTTCGGCCATGAGCGCGAGGTCAAACGTGACCCAGCGGACGGAATTCGTCGCGAGAAGTGCGCAGCGATCGCCCAGTTGCAAGCCGGAGCGGCGCAAAAAGCCGCGCACGCGCTGAACCTGCTCCAGCATCTCGCCCCCCGTCAAGCTGACAAACTGCTCGCCACGAATTTCGCGTAAAACGACGCGGCCGTCTGCTCGTTTCAATTGCGAGAAAATATTTTCGAGAAAGTTGGGCATGAAAAGTCAACGAACTGCGGCGAGCGCAGCCGGCGAAGAGTCGAAGCGCTCGGCGAGCTGGAGCAAATTGCGGCTGAGCGGCGGCAGATATTCTTCCCAAGAGAGGATGCCCGAACGCAGCGGAAATTCGGGGTAAGTGCGGCGCATGGCGTCTTCGAGAAATGTTCCCATGCGCGCCATCACTTTCAAGTTGCGGACGACGGTGCGTCCAATGCCTTCGCGCACGAATTCGGCTTCTGCAACGAGCGTTTCCATGATTTGGAGAAGCTTCGGCTCCAGATCGGGATCGTCCACGGTCAGGAAAAGATGCTGATGGCCGCGCTCGCGCATGAGGTTGCGGATGCGCTCGTCCATGGTGATCCCGGCGGAGGCGACAAGACTTGGCATACAGGTGACGATGCCATGATAGCGCGAAGAAACCATGTAAGAGCCAGCGCGCAGGAGCGACACGAGCTGGAACATGTCGTAGTCGTCGGACGTGAAAATCGGCGTGCCCGGGATCTGTGCGGCGATATCACGGCACGCGACCGCGTCCAGGCGCTCCATCGCAACCAGGATCGGAAACGCGCGATGGCGTTGAACAAACGCCTGCGTCGCCTTGGTGAAGCCAGAAATGTAGTGCCGGTATTTCCGGTCCGTTTCCGCTCCGGCCTCGAAAAAATAAACCGAACGATATTGGCTGTCTTTGTAGGCGCCAGTGGTCACGCGAGCAAGATATTTGGCGATCGAAGCTTTCACCGGCCATACGAAAGGATGAATCGGACAGAGAACGAGGATCGGCGTCTTCTCATCCCAGCCGGACTCGCGCAGAACTTTGAGGGCGTATTCGGGCGGATGCGGCTCGAAGGTCCAGGCAGTGTCGGTGCCGAGTTCCGTCGGAATTCCCA
>Ga0137403_10009269_pt1 | contig 10198 bp, 12 predicted proteins | sample CZOMad2_1_16fung_FD_122057 | JGI IMG/M metagenome (GOLD analysis project Ga0137403, IMG submission 122057) | Vadose zone soil fungal communities from Angelo Coast Range Reserve, California, USA - CZOMad2_1_16fungal (Hybrid Assembly) | ecosystem: Environmental > Terrestrial > Soil > Vadose zone... | reverse complement strand
TCCGAAGAATCGCGCGGCCCTCGAGAAGGCGGCCCTGAGCTTCGCCGGCAAACCGTACGATCCTTATTTCGAATGGACCGACGATCGGATCTACTGTTCCGAGCTTGTCTGGAAGGCGTACCAGCGCGCTCTCGGCGTGCAGCTGGGGCCGCTCGCGTCGCTCAAGTCGTTTGACCTGTCCAATCGGCTCGTGCAGACGAAATTGACAGAGCGTTATGGTGACAAGGTGCCCTTGGGCGAGCGGGTCATTTCTCCCGCCGCGATCTTCGACTCGCCGCTTCTCGAGGTGGCGCCGTAACTGGAAACTCGAACCGCCCGATATTTTCTGGCCGCCCGTGAAGGAGCCTCGAGCGTGATCCAGGAGCTGTTCTGGTCGAGCTGGTGGCCCGGCCTGTTGCTCTGGGTCGCGCTCTATGTCTCGGACTACCTCTGCACCATCATCTCTTTTCGTGCCTATCGCGCCCGGGCCGCGGGCGGTATCACCTACGAGGGCAGCTTCGAGCTCACCCCTTATTTTCAGGCCGATATCGATTCCCTGCGATGGGTCAGCCCGCGGTTCATTTACATGCTGGTCAGGTCGAGCGCGGTGCTTCTTCTCATCTGGTGGCTGACGCATCGGTCTCCCGGATGGCCGGCCGCGTACGAGATCGTCCTTGGCTCCTTGGTGTTGCTCGAGCTGACCGTTCACACGCGGCACCTGCGAAATCTCTATCAGTTCAGAACGGCGTTCGGGCCCGACGGGATCCGCGGCAACATCTACTATCCGAGGGCGGTCATGCTTCGATTGTCGGCGTTCGAGATGCTCGTGTTCGCGGGTCTTTATCTTGTCCTCTTCCTCTTCACAGGCAGCTGGTTTCTTCTTGGCGGGGTGCCGAGCTGCCTGGTCACCGCCCGAAGGCAGGCGGTGCTCGCGAAAAAGGCTCGTAACGTCCCGCAACCCCAGGGGGGTATCAACAAGCAGATCGGACTGGCGCCGTGACGGCCCGCGGCGTATAGTCCCCGGCACGAAGCAGCCGGCAGGTCCTGGTTACCCGGGAGTGGCACCCTCAGCCCGCGCCGCAACTCTGGAGGAACGATGGCCATACGGAAAGCCTTGGCGATCATGGCTCTGACCTGGGCGATCGCGAACGGACTGGTGTCCGCGGAGGGCCCCAAGGCTCCGCAGGTCACCCCGGAAGAGTTCGAAGCGAAACTCGGCTACCAGACCGGCACGGTCACCCTGAACAACGGCATGGCGACAATCCGGATGCCGCCTTCGTTCCGGTTCATCGGGCCCGAGGGGAGCGGGCGGCTCCTGGTCGAAGCGTGGGGGAACCCTCCGGGCGCCGCCGAGGGGGTGCTCGGCATGCTGATCCCCGCCGCCGTCAGCCCGCTGACCGCCGAAGGGTGGGGCATCGTGATCACCTACGACGAAGATGGCTACGTCGACGACAAAGGCGCGGCCTCGATCAACTACGACAAGCTGCTGAAGGAGATGCAGGAAAGCATCGCAGCCGCCAATCCCAAGCGTCAGAAAGCGGGGTTTCAGCCGATGACCCTCGTCGGCTGGGCCGAGCCGCCGGCGTACGACCCGGCAACGCACAAGATGTACTGGGCGAAGGAGCTGGCGTTCGCGGACAACACCGCCCACACCCTCAACTACAACATCCGCATTCTCGGCCGCCACGGCGTGCTGGTGCTCAACGCGGTCGCCGCGATGTCACAGCTCGAAGCGATCCATGCCCAGACGCCCGAAGTCATCTCCGCGGTCGAGTTCAACGACGGGCATCGCTACGCCGACTATCTGCCCGGCAAGGATAAAGTCGCGAAATACGGCCTCACTGGCCTCGTCCTGGGCGCCGTCGCCGCCAAGGCCGGCCTCTTCAAACTTCTCTGGGTTGGCATTCTGGCGCTCAAGAAATTCATCGTCATCGGCGTCGTCGCCCTCATCGCGGCGATCAAGCGGTTCTTCGGGATGGATAAGAAGAAAGACCCTCACGATGCGCCGCAAACGTGAGCGCTGAAGACATCGCCGCGAGCCTGCTTCTCGGCTTCATCACCGGGATACCAATCTTCGTGGCCACTCTTCTTTCGAAGCTTCGCCGGTCGAGGCGCGGCGCCGCCGGCCGTTCCCCGGGGCGTGCCGCGGCGGATCCCCGCCATACTTCGACGGTCCCCTCAGCGCCGTCCGAGGGTCGGGGCGTCCGGCCGCTTCTCGCGCTCCTGGCGATCGACGAACTGTACGTCTTCGCCGGGCGCCTGGTCCTCATCGCGATGGTTCTCTACGGAGCCTGGGTCGCCCCCCGGATTCGATGGGCCGTCCTGGGTGCGGCGATCACGTACGTGGTCTTGTCTCTGCTCTGGCGCCTCGCGGCGCGATGGGTGGGTGGCAAACGCGACTCTCCGCAGACGACCGGGGACGACCCCGCATCCAAATAGAGCCGCCCCGGGTCGACGGCTCGCGATGTCTTTGGGGAACCCCCGGATCCTGGAGGCGATCAATTGATGGCTCTACGGCCTGTGCAAGGCGGTGTGGCTGGCCGGAGGCGGAGCTCGATCGGCTCCTCCAGGTTTCGAGCGCAGGGGAGCTCGGCGCTTTTGTGAACTACGAATTCGGCTCACAATTCTCCCCGGACTATGCCATCCTGCTCGATGAAGAGGCGCAACAGAAGGTAGCGCAGTTCGTCGAGGAGCATCTGTTCGAGAAGCTGCATCAACCGTAAGGAGGTGTCGGATGCGGAAGGTTCCATTCTGGAGCGCGATGCTGGTCATGGCGGCGGTCGGAGCGGCGGCGGCTCAGGAGGCCAAGGCTCCCGCCCACGTCATGACGGCTCCGGCGGAGATCAAATGGGGCGCGCCGCCGCCGATTTTCGAGAAGAACGCCATGTTCGCCGTCATGTCCGGGGATCCGGGCAAGCCGGGCCTCTTCGTCGTGCGCCTGAAGATGCCGGCCGGGTACAAGATCGCCCCGCACTGGCATCCCACGGATGAGCATGTGACGGTGCTGTCGGGCACCTTCGTGCTCGGCATGGGGGACAAGCTCGACAAGGCGACGATGAAAGAGCTCCCGGCCGGCGGGTACGCGCTTCTGCCTGCGGAGATGCATCATTACGCGCTGGCGAAGACCGACGTCATCGTGCAGGTTCATGGCATGGGCCCCTTCGCCCTGACCTACGTCAACCCCGAGGACGACCCGAGCAAGCGGGCTCCGGGGAAATAACGGCGCCGGCCCGCCGCCGCTTCCGTCGGGCGGCGGCGGGCCGACGATCATCATGCTGCCATTGCGGTTCGTGCCGATCGATCGTGCGGGACTGCCCGGCGGCCACTGCCCCGAGCTGGGCCAGGCTTCGAAAGAGAGCTGCGCCGCGACGGCGGCTCTCTATGAAAGGGTCGGGTTCGTCCCTCCCTGGCTCGGGTACCTCGCGGTATCGGGCGAGCTGAACGTCGGCATCTGCGGATATACCGCTCCTCCGAAGTCGGGCGAGGTCGAGATCGCCTACTTCACCTTCCCCGGGTTCGAGGGACGCGGCATCGCGACCCGGATGGCGCACGAGCTTCTGAGCCTGGCCCGGGCCACCGAGCCGGGGGTCGTCGTGACGGCGCAGACGCGGCCCGAGCAGAGTGCTTCGACCCGGGTCCTTTCGAAGCTGGGGTTCCGGAACAGGGGAACCGTCGTCCACCCCGAGGACGGCGAGGTCTGGGAGTGGGAGCTCGCGCCCGGCTCGGAGCGGGGTCCTGCTTGATCTTGACGCGGCACGGCGTCTAACATCCACCCAACGATGCGAATCGGGGCGGGGATGCGCTCGACGGAGACGAGTCGAAGGGTCCGTCTCGTTCTGTCGGCGCTGTTGATAGCGGCGCAGGGCGCGGCGTGCTTCACCGGCGGCGTCGTGCGCCTTTCGGGCGCGGAACATGTCCATCTGCAGTCGATTGCCAGCGTGGCCAAGGCTTCGCTGCGCGCCGAGAGTCTCTTCGTGACGCTCGATCTGCAAAGCGCGCATCGAAGCTCGATCTCGACCTATCTCCTCGAGATCCCCTTGACCTTCCCGATGGCTCTCCCGGACGAGTCGGCCCCGCACCCGTTCAGCGCCAACGGAAATCTCCTGCAGCATGCCGGCAAAGGGTTGCTCCGTCCGATCAGCGACCTGCCGGCGGATGCGTCCGAGATCCCCGTCATCCCGGTCACCCTCGAGGATCTGGGAGGGCTCGAGGCGATCGCGAACGGGAGGGGCCCCGGTGTCCATGTCTTCAGCATCACCTACACACCGGACCCGCTCGTACGTCGCAAACAGGAGCTCTCGAGCGGGCAGCAGCTCCCCGCGGGGCCGTTTCTCGGCGTTGTGAAGGTGGCGTCTTCGGGCTCCACGGAATCGCTGCTCGTGGGGGACGTTCACAAGAAGACGACCAAGCACAAGGCGTGGCTCCTGCTCACCCCGCTCACCGTGGCGGGGGACCTCGTCACCTTTCCAATTCAGCTGATCCTGGCGCTGGTGCTCATCCATTGCTGACCCATCAGGCTCCCCGGAGGTCACCCATGATGCGCAGGCTCCTCCCTTTCCTTCTTCTATCGCTCGCAGCCTGCGCCCGCACGGCATCCCGTTCGGACGGCCGGGCCTGGTGGGGTTACGTCAAGAGCCTGTCGGGAGACGAGCTCGAGGGACGCGAGACCGGAAGCCCCGGGGAACGCAAGGCGCAGTCGTTCATCGTCGATGAGCTGCAGCGGCTCGGGATCGAACCGGCGGGAACCGAGGGGTTCTATCAATCGGTCGCCTTCGTTCAGCGGGACATCGTCGAGAAGGACTCGAGCCTGGCGCTCCTGCGCAACGGGGCGGTCGAGCCTCTTACCCTGGGCGAGGAGGCGTACCTCAGCACCCGGATCGACCTGGCGCCGCAGACCGAGGCGCCGCTCGTCTTCGCCGGGTACGGGCTCAACATCCCCGAGCGCGGGTACAACGATCTGGCGGGGCTCGACCTGAAAGGGAAGATCGCCGTCATCTTCTCCGGCTCGCCGGCCGAGGTCCCCGGCGCGCTGGCGTCGCATTACCAGACCGCCTTGGAGCGCTGGAAGGCGCTGAAGGCGGTCGGCGCGGTCGGCGTGATCAACATTCCGAATCCGGCGTCGATGGATATCCCCTGGTCGCGCATGTCGCTGAACCGCACCCACCCGAGCATGGCGCTGGTCGGCGCCGAGTTCGACGAGACCGCGGGCGAGCAGGTCGCCGTCACCTTCAACCCGGCGCACGCCGGGATGCTGTTCAAGGGGACGGGCCACACGTTCGACGAGATCGCGGCCCTCGGAAAGGATCGAAAGCCGCTGCCGCATTTCGCGCTTCCTTTGGCATTGCGCGCCAGGGCGTCGGTGACGAAGCACAACCTGTCGTCGACGAACATCGTCGCCCGGATCGCGGGGAGCGATACCACGCTCCAGAACGAATGCGTCGTCCTGTCGGCGCACATCGACCACATCGGCGTCGGCGAGCCGATCAACGGCGACCGGATCTACAACGGCGCGATGGACAACGGCTCGGGGAGCGCCCTGCTGCTCGATCTCGCGCGCTCCTTCAAGGAATCGCCCGACAAGCCGAAGCGCTCGATCCTGCTCGTCTGGGTGACGGCCGAGGAGAAGGGGCTGCTCGGCTCGAAGTACTTCGCGGCGCACCCGACGGTGCCGGCCGCCTCGATGGTCGCCAATCTCAACAGCGACATGTTTCTGCCGATCGTGCCGTTGAAGGTTTTGACCGTATACGGGCTCGCCGAATCGGACCTCGGCGATCGCGCCCGCGAGGTCGCGACGGCTCTCGGCGTGCGGGTGCAGCCCGACCCGGAGCCGCTGCGCAATGCCTTCATCCGCAGCGACCAGTACAACTTCGTCCGGCACGGCGTCCCGGCTCTGGCGATCGACGTCGGCTACGATCCCGGCTCCCCCGAGCAGCAGGTCTTCAAGGATTGGCTGACGCAGCGCTACCACGCGCCGGCGGACGACACCAACCAGCCGGTCGATCTCGCGTCGGCCGCCGGTTTCGAGGAGATGATGCGCCGGCTGACGATCGCCGTCGCCAACGACCCGAAGCGCCCCGCCTGGAAGGAAGACAGCTTCTTCAGGCGGTTTTCGACCCCGGAGCCGCCGGTCGCCGCCCGGGCCGATCGCGCCGGCCGATGACGATTCGACGCGAGGAGGAGTTCATCGGAGTCCGCGAGGCTGGCCGGGTCGTGAGACGGTGTCTTGTCGAGATGACCGACCATGTGCGGCCGGGGGTCACGACCGCAGAGCTGGACGACGTCGCGGGCCGGGTCTTCCGCCGGCTTCGGGCCCGCTCCGCGCCGAGGCTGGTGTACGGCTTCCCCGGAGAGGTCTGCATCAGCGTCAATGAAGAGATCGTTCATGGGATCCCTTCGGATCGGGCCCTTGAGGAGGGAGATCTGGTCAAGCTCGACGTCACCGTCGAAAAGCAGGGTTATATGGCCGACGCCGCGATCACGCTCGGTGTCGGCCGGCTTCCGGCGGAACGGCAGGCGCTCATCGACTGCTCCCGGCGCGCCTTTTTCAGGGCGATGCGCGTCGCGCGGGCCGGGCAGCGCGTCAACGCGCTCGGGCGCGAGATCGAGTCCGAGACGAAGGCGGGCGGGTTCACCGTGGTGCGGGACCTGACCGGCCACGGCATCGGCCGGACGATCCACGAGCCTCCCGCGATCCCGAACTATGACGACCCGCGCGCGCGGCAGCCGCTGGTCGAGGGAATGGTCCTGGCGGTGGAGCCGATCCTCTGCATGGGCTCGGGCGAATCGGAGACGGCGAAGGATGGCTGGACCGTGCTCACATCCGACCGGACCCTGGCGGCGCATTACGAGCAGACGATCGTCATCACGGCGGAGGCTCCGATCATCGTCACCGAGGTCCGCGGCGCAACGGGTGGGTGACTGGTACGCCGCCTGCGTGCCGGCGTTGTTCCCGCGGCTTCGCGCCGTCCGTTCGCCGCAGGCCGGATGAACGGGTTGCTGCAGGGGAGATGAACCGATGCCTGTCACCGCCGGGATCATCGCCGGCCATCCGGCCAATGCCGGGCTCCGCCGCCATCGCGAAGCGGGGCGTTCGAGGCTCGACCCTGTCCGCTCCCCCGACGAGGTCGTTCGGCCGTACGACTCGCTCGGCACCCATCCCGACCTGGTCGCGCGGCTCTGGGACGAGCTGGCCGGGGATCTCCCGCGAGAATGCCGGACGATTTTTTTCGGCGGGCCGGCGCTCGTCCATCCCGGAACAGGGATACTGTTCGGGTTCGCCGAAGGGACTCATACTTACGCGCTGCGGCTTCCCGAGATCGAGCGGCTCGAGGCGCAGCGGCAGGGGGCGGCGCGGGTCGTCCGGTATGGCAAAGGGCCGTCGTTCGATCTGACCGACGTCGGCCCGGAGTGGATCTTCTGTCGTTGGTACAAAGGGGAGGAGGCCTGGTGCCGCGCCGCCTACGACTTCGCCGGCACCGCCTCATGATTCGCATGCCACGAAAGAGCCGGATCATCCGCTCTCTGGCCCAACACTCCCTTGCCCTGCCGGTCGTCGTGCTGGCGGCTCTCGCTGTGACGGCGGTCGCCGCGCCCCCGGCCGCGACGCCGGAGGTCGACCGCCTGGTCGCCGCGATGCTGGGCGACACGCCGATGGTCGAGGATCTCCGAGTCCTGACCGACGAGATCGGCGGGCGCGCCACCGGATCGGCCGCCAATCTGAAGGCGGTCGAGTGGGCGCTCGCACGGTTCAAGGCGGCCGGCGTCGAGGCCCGCAAGGAGTCGTTCCCGATGCCGGCCCGCTGGCTGGAGCGGTCGGCGTCGGCGGTCGTCTCGGGCGACGTGAGCTTCGCGCCGCGGGTGGCGGCGATGGCGTTCTCGACCGCGACCCCGATCGAAGGTCGCAGTGCTCCGCTCGTCGACGGGGGCGCGGGCCGCGACGACGATCTGAAGCGGCTGGGAGGCTCCGTCAAAGGGGCCTGGGTGGTGGTCGAAACGCAGGAGCTGTTGACGGTCGACGACCTGTTCCGGGAATACATGGAAGCGAGCGCCGTCGAGGGACGGTTCCTTCCCGCCGGCCCGGCCGGGATCATCTATGCCGCCTCGAGGCCGAGGGACCTGCTCTATCGCCACATCGCTTCACGCGGCCCCGACAACGCTCATCCGATGATGATCATGGAGCGCGAGGAGGCGCAGAGGATCCTGCGGCTCCTGCGGGCGGGGCGGCATCTCGTGTTGACCGCGCGGATCGACGTCGAAGCGGGCGGGCCTTACGAGTCGTACAACGTCATCGGCGAGATCCGCGGCTCGGATCGCGCCGACGAGATCGTGCTGATCGGGGCGCATCTCGATTCCTGGGAGCTCGGCACCGGCGCGAACGATGACGGCTGCAATGCCGCCCTCGTGATCGATCTCGCCCGGCAGATGAAGCGGCTCGGTCTGCGGCCGCGCAGGACCATCCGCTTCGGCCTGTTCAACGGCGAGGAGCAGGGGATGTACGGGTCGTGGGGGTATGCCGCGAGCCACCGCGCCGAGGTGGGGCGCCACGTGATGGCGTCGGCCTACGACATCGGCAGCGGCCGGATCAACGGCTTCTACACCGACGGTCGGGCCGATCTGCTGCCGCTGGTCGAGGCCGCCCTGGCGCCCGTCGCCGGCCTCGGGCCGTTCCGGCAGCTGAACGAACCGGTGGTCGGGACCGACAATTTCGATTTCATGCTCGAGGGGATCCCCAACCTGGTGGCGAACCAGGAGTCGGCCAACTACGGGCCGGGCTACCATGCGCGGTCCGACACCTTCGACAAGGTCGACCTGCGCCAGCTGCGGCTGAACGCCGCCATCGCGGCCGCCGTGACCTGGGGCTTCGCCGAGTCGTCCGCCATCCTGCCGCGCCATACGCTGTCGCAGGTCGACGAGCTGATCGCGACCACACCTCTCGGGGAGCAGATGAAGGCGATGGGGCTCTGGAAAGACTGGGACGGCCGGCGGCGCGGTCTGAGCCGCGAGCGCGGGAACGGAGGGCCGCACCCCTTGCCCGGCAAGGAGAAACCAGGAGGCGACGGACAATGATGACGAGACGCAGACCCGTCTTCGGCGCTTTCAACCAGGGTGGCGTCCCGACCATCGCCTGTTTCAACCGGGCGACGGTCGCGCTCGGGGTCGATTGGAGCGCGTTGATCAAGGCGATGCAGAAGTATGTCGATCTGCATGTCGCTCCGGTCTGGGGGACCCCGGCGAAGCTGATCACGTCGAAGGGGTATGTCAAAGGCGCCTGGGCGATGATCTTTCTCGACGACGCCGATCAGCCGGGCGCTCTCGCCTACCACGATCTGACGCCCGACGGGATGCCGCAGTCGAAGGTGTTCGTCAAGACGACGCTCAAGAACGGGGACAAGGTGAGCGTTTCGGCGTCGCACGAGCTGGTCGAGATGCTGGTCGACCCGGCGATCAACTTGATGAGCACCGGGCCCGACCCGAAGACGATCTACGCCTACGAGAGCGCCGACCCGGTCGAGGCGCTGAGCTTCCCGGTCAACGGCATCCCGATGAGCGACTTCGTCTACCCCTCCTGGTTCGAGACCTTCCACAAGCCGGGCTCGGTGCCGTTCGATCGGATGAAGAAGGTGACGCGGCCGTTCCAGATCCTCTCCGGCGGCTACCAGATCATCTTCAAGGGCGGGACGTGGAGCCAGATCTTCGGCTCGGCCGCGAAGAAGAAGCGCTTCGCGCGCGAAGACCGGATGCGCGTGCTGAACTCGCCGGGAGTGGCGTCCATCGTGGGATTCGCGAAGAACGACATCACGGTGGATGAATCCGAAATCGCGGCGGTGCGGGTCGAAAATGGTCGCTTGGGCGCAGAATTTCATTCTCTAGTGAACCCGGGTCGGCGGGTGCCGGCAGCCATCACCCAATTGACCGGCATCACTAATGATCTGCTACGCGACCAGCCGCGTATCGATGCCGTCTTTCCACAACTGCAGGCGTTCCTCGGCTCGGCGGTTCTCGTCGCCCACAATGCAGACTTCGACCTGAGTTTTCTCAACTTCGATGCTCATCGCCTCTTATCCGCCTCGCTCCTCAACCCTTCGCTCTGCACTCTGCGTTTGGCCCGGCGGCTGCTGCCCGGATTACGTTCCCGCTCGCTCGACGCAGTCGCGGCAAACCTTGGTGTGTCATGCCTAGATCGTCACCGCGCCCAGGGTGATGCCCGCATCACCGCCGA
>Ga0137403_10010607_pt1 | contig 10199 bp, 16 predicted proteins | sample CZOMad2_1_16fung_FD_122057 | JGI IMG/M metagenome (GOLD analysis project Ga0137403, IMG submission 122057) | Vadose zone soil fungal communities from Angelo Coast Range Reserve, California, USA - CZOMad2_1_16fungal (Hybrid Assembly) | ecosystem: Environmental > Terrestrial > Soil > Vadose zone... | reverse complement strand
CCGAGCGGGGATTTCCGCAGGAAGGCAATAATCAGCAACGCGACAACGCACGCAACGGCGATCAAATAGAATCCCTCGATAAATGTGAGCGTATAGGCCTGTAAGCGAACCCGGCCGCTGATGACTCCTACAGCTCTCCCCGTTGCCGCGGCGATGCCAGACGACTTGCCGAACAATCCAAGCGCGAGGCCGCGAATTCCGCCTTCGGTGATCCAGGTCCCGGCCTGCACGTGAAGGCCAATGAGATTCGAGTGCAGTTTCTCGCGTTGCGCGATGAAATGGGTCATGAACGCCACTCCCATTTGGCCGCCGAACAATCGGACAAGGTGAAAATAGGCGGAATACGTGAGCACCGCCGGCGGCCTGGTCAAAGCTCCCGAAAAGAGTGCATTCAAGACGGTGGTAGAAACTACCCCGATGAACGCGAAGGATTGTCCGATGGCCATGAGCAGTTCGGATCGGTAGTAGTTTTCCGCCGACCATGCGCTGGTGAGGCCGGCGTTCATGCACGAAGCGAAGGCCATGCAGGCAAAGCCGATCGCCATGAGCACCCGCGAGTCCAGCTTGCTGAGCAGCTAAAGATGGGCGTGCGAGAAGCAAGGCGCTTAGGGGTTCCGCTAAACCATATCATTATTCACCGGGACGGGAGGTGGTGGTCACGATCTCCGGCGATCAGTTGCTTGTAAAGGACACCGCGCATTCCCGAGACAAGTTGTTCGTGGCTCGCTCGGAGACCCACTTTCTATCAAGCGTGAGCGAAGACTCCATCGAGTTCGTTAAGGATGCCAAGGGCGCGGTCACCCACTTCACGTCGGCCACGGTGCCCTTGCGCGGACCCTTTCGGGTACGCGCGTTCGTGTGCGTACGTTGTCCGCGGACGGGCAGGTTGCGGCGGTGACGGTATCCGCGATAGGAACCAATTTCGATGAGACGCTTGATGTTCATCGAAACTTCCTTGCGGAGATCGCCTTCCACCATGCCTTCCGCTTCGATGACCTGGCGGATACGGTTGACCTCGTCCTCGCTCAAGTCCTGAACTTTTTTCTCTGGTTCGACCTTGGCCTGCTCCAGAATGCGAGCGGCGCGCGGATGGCCGATCCCGTAGATATAAGTGAGCGCGATACTCGCGTGCTTGTTGCGCGGAAGATCGACACCTGCGATACGTGCCATAAGCACTTAACCCCTTCTGTTGTGCCAGCCTTGTTGCTTCTAGCTCCTAGCCGCTAGCTCCTGCAAGCCTCTGTTGTTCTTGCCGGCAGCGAAAGCCAGCAGCTATCTTCAGCCTTGACGCTGCTTGTGTTTCGAATTTTCACAAATCACCCGCACCACTCCACGGCGGTGGATGATCTTGCACTTGTCGCAAATTTTCTTTACTGATGCTCGGACTTTCATAAAGTTTTCAGTTCCCGGTTTCTCAGTTCTCAGTTACAGCTCGCGCAACTTGCAGCGCCTCGGTGATGCCCATGATCGCGGACAGAAATCTACTTGTACCGGTACACGATGCGGCCGCGATTCAAGTCGTAGGGCGACAGCTCCACGGCGACCTTGTCACCCGGCAGGATGCGAATAAAGTTCTTGCGCATCTTGCCGGAAACATGCGCCAGCACCTGGTGCTTATTCTCCAGCTCCACGCGAAACATCGCATTGGGCAGCGGCTCGACCACCACCGCCATCACTTCAATCGCATCTTCTTTGCTCATGCACTCCTTAAGTTCTCACTGCGTCAAAATCATCGGCCCGTCTTTTGTCACCGCCACGCAGTGTTCAAAATGCGCACTGTAGCTTCCGTCGGCGGTCACGGCGGTCCATTTATCACTCAGCACGCGCGCTTCCGGCTTGCCGTAATTCACCATGGGCTCGATTGCGAGCACCATTCCCTCTCGCAGCTTGGCACCATGTCCGGGAGTGCCAAAGTTCGGCACCTGCGGCTCTTCGTGCAACTTGGTGCCGATCCCGTGTCCCACAAACTCCCGCACCACGCTGAAACCTGCCGCTTCCACAAACTGTTGCACGGCCGAACCGACATCGCCGACCGAATTCCCAATGCGGACTTTCTCAATCCCGCGATACAACGAGTCTTCTGTGACCTTCAGCAGCTTCCGCAATTCGGGCGTAATCTCTTCGCCCACCGGCACAGTGATGGCTGCGTCCCCGTAGTAGCCGTCGAGCACCACGCCGCAATCCACGGAAACAATATCGCCCGAGTTCAGCGTGCGCTTATCGGACGGAATCCCGTGCACGATCTCTTCATTCACCGAAGTGCACAGCACACAGGGATATCCGTAGTACCCCTTGAACGCCGGCGTCGCTCCCAGTTCCGCGATCAGCTTCTCGGCGGCTTTCTCCAGGTCCATGGTAGTGGCGCCAGGTACGACCAGCGCTTTCACGTGGTTCAGAACCCGGCGCACCAGCTGCCCGCTGCGCCGCATCTTCTCGATCTCTTCCGGCGACTTGCGGACGATCTTGTCGTCTCCGAAACTCATCATTCTGGCTTTGCCCGTCCGCTCGCAAATTGCGTGGACGCATGCCTGTCGATCACGTCGAAAATCTCGGCGCTGACTTCCTCAATCGGCCGATCCGCGTTCAGGGCAATCAACCGTCCCTTCGACTGATAGTAATCCGCTACCGGCCTGGTCTGTATCTCATAGGCCTCCAGACGGGGCCGGATAACCTCTTCACGATCGTCGTTGCGTTGTATCAGCTTGGAACCGTCCTGATCACACAACTCGTCGAAGCGAGGCGGTTGAAAGTGGAGGTTGTAGATCCGCCCACAGGTGGGACAGGAACGCCTGCCGCTAATCCGTAGCAGTAATTGAGTATAATCCACATCCATCCGGATCACAACCGGTGAGCACTTCTCCGACTTTTCAAAGAACTCTCGCTCCAGGAAGACATCCAGCCATCCTGCCTGGCCGGCCGTCCTCGGAAAGCCGTCCAGAATGAACCCCCTTGCGCAATCCGCCTGATTCAATCGGTTCGCTACCATCCCGTACATCAACTCGTCTGGAACCAGTTCGCCTCGGTCCATAATGGCCTTGGCTTTCAGGCCGAGTTCCGTCCCGCGGGCTACATGCTCACGCAAGAGATCCCCGGTGGAAATCTGGGGAATGCGGTAATGCTCCGCGATTCTTTTGGCCTGTGTTCCCTTACCGGCCCCCGGAGGCCCCAACAGAATCACCGGCCCGATCTTTTGTGCGGTCTCGTTGGCCATTCGAAATGGCCCCTTTTATTCGTATTTCCTCTCGCGGAGGGACCGCACTCCCGCGCCCACATTTTCTCTCGCACCGGTTCACACCGGCCCTACCCTCTTCACCAGGTTCGACGTCCACGAAGGCGCCCGCTCTTCGGAGTAAACCCGTCGTAGTGCCGCATGATCAGTTGCGCTTCGATCTGGGTCACCGTATCCATAGCAACGCCCACTACGATCAGTGTCGACGTGCCGCCGAAATAGAAGTTCACACCCAAGCCGTTCAACAGCCAGGTGGGCAGATTCTCCAGGTAGCGGCCTACCAGCCACAGGTGGTTCAGCTTGATGCCCGTAATCATCCACTCCGGAATCAGCGAAATGATCACCAGGTACAGTGCGCCTACCAGCGTAATCCGGGTCAGGACATCGTTGATGTAATCGGCGGTTCGCTTACCCGGCCGGATCCCGGGGATAAACCCGCCCCACTTACGCATGTTGTCCGCAACCTCGTTCGGATTGAACACGATCGAGATATAGAAGTAGGCAAAGAAAATGATTCCGACCGCATAGAGGGTCGCATAGAGCGGTTCGCCCCAGCGCATCGCATCCAGGATCGGTCCGATAACCTTGTTGTTGTGAAATGGCGTGCCCAGCATCTGCGGTAAGGCCAGAATCGAAGATGCGAAGATTACCGGCATCACACCGCCCGCATTGACCCGTAGCGGAAGATGAGTAGACTGCCCGCCCATCACTTTCCGTCCGACCACCCGCTTGGCATACTGCACTGGAATCCGGCGCTCGCTGCGCTCCACATACACGATGAATGCCACCACCGCGATCATGAGAAGCAGCAGCATCACAATGGCCGGGACCGTGAACGCTCCCCAGGCATCGTTCCTTGCTTTTTCGTACAGGTCGATGATGCCGCGCGGCAGGCCCGTGACGATGCCGGCGAAGATCAGCAACGACATGCCGTTCCCAATGCCGCGTTCCGTAATCTGCTCACCGAGCCACATGATGAACGCCGAGCCCGTGGTCAGCGTCATCATCGTCATCAGGATGAATCCCGGCCCCGGATTGGTAACGAAATCCCCTGCCTTCTCCAGGCTGATCGCAATCCCGAATGACTGCACGGCGCTCAGCAGGACAGTGAGATAACGCGTCCACTGCGTGATCTTCTTCCGGCCCATCTCGCCTTCCTTCTGCAGTTTGGCAAGTGGCTCATAGACCACCGTCAGCAACTGCAGAATGATCGACGCCGTAATGTAGGGCATGATACCGAGAGCGAAAATCGTCAGCCGGCGCAAATTGCCGCCGCTGAACAGGTCCACAAACCCGAGCACCGTTCCCCGGTTTTGCTCAAAGAACTGCGCCAGCCGTTCCCCGTTGATCCCCGGAGTAGGAATGTGCCCGCCCAGGCGGTATACCGCCAGGATGCCAAGCGTGAACAGCACGCGCTTGCGAAGGTCAGGAACCCGGAAGATGTTCGCCAGCTTTTCCAGCATTACTGCAACACCTCAAACTTGCCGCCCGCCTTGGTGATTTTTTCTTCGGCGGTCTTGGAAAACTTGTGCGCCTTCACGGTCAACGCGCTCTTCAGTTCGCCGTTCCCGAGAATCTTGATCCGCTTCTTGGTACGTACGACGCCCGCCTTCCGCAGCACATCAGGAGTGATTTCAGTCTCGCCAACTGCTTCCAGCCGGTCCAGGTTCACCACCGCATATTCTTCGCGGAAAATGTTCTTGAAGCCGCGCTTCGGAATACGCCGGTGCAGCGGCATCTGACCGCCCTCAAAGCCGCGCAACAAGCGCGCTCCTGAACGCGACCACTGCCCCTTGTGTCCGCGCGTCGAAGTCTTGCCCATGCCGGATCCCATGCCGCGCCCGACCCGCTTACGCTTTTCCGCCGCCTTGCGCGGTGCTCGTATTGTCGAAAGATTCATAACGCCTTCCCAGGTTGCAGGTGGCAGCTTGCAGTTGGCAGAAAAATCCAGAGTCACTGAGTTTTTCCTGCAATCTGCAGCCTGCCAACTGCGAACTTACTTCACAATCTCCACCAGATGCGGAATCTTCTTTACCATGCCGCGGATCGCCGCGTTGTCCGGCCTTTCAATCACCTGGTTGAGCCGAGTGAACCCCAGCCCTTTGACCACCAATTTGTGCTTCACCGGCGTACAGATCGCCGATCGCACCCACTTCAGGTGGATCTTGCCGCTCGCTGCTTTTGATGTCTTTGCAACCATTGTCATTCCCACCTTGGCTGCTAGCCGCTCGCTACTAGCTAGTAGCTCAGGGCTAGTGGCTCGAATTTACAGTTCCTGCGACGTCTTGCCACGCAATGCAGCCACGTCATCTCTATTCTTCAGCTTCTTCAGCGCGTCAAACGTCGCCTTGATCACGTTGTGCGGATTGGTGGTGCCAATCGACTTGGTCAGCACATTCTGAATTCCCGCCGAGGTCATTACCGCGCGCACCGCTCCGCCCGCGATCACGCCCGTACCTTCCGGTGCCGGCTTCAACAGCACCCGGCCCGATCCATAGCGTCCCAGTGAAATGTGCGGCACGGTGGTTTGGGTCAGGTTGATCCTCATCAGGTTCTTCTTCGCGGACTCGATTCCCTTGCGGATGGCCTGCGGCACTTCTTTGGCTTTGCCGGAACCGTATCCGACGACCGCCGCCGAAGGATCGCCCACCACCACTAGCGCCGCGAACGACAGGTTCTTGCCGCCCTTGACCACCTTGGTTACGCGGTTGATCGAAACCACCTGGTCTTTCAGCTGAAACGAACCCGCATCAAGCTTCTTAATAACAGTTGGCATCCTGAATCTCGCAACTCTCTTCTTCGTTGACGTTCGTCAGAATCGCCGGTTCAGATTTTCCTGAGACCCGAGACCTGACACCTGAGACCTTTTTTAGAATTTCAGTCCCGCTTCTCGCGCGGCATCTGCCAGCGCTTTAATGCGTCCGTGATAAAGGTAGCCGCCGCGGTCGAACACCACCTGCGTGATTCCCTTTTGCTTGGCCCGTTCCGCAATCGTCTTTCCGACGCTCTTGGCCGACGCCACGTTCCCGCCGGTCGTGCGATCACTCTTCTTACCCTCGGCCGTGGACGCTGCGGCAATCGTTACGCCCTTGAGGTCGTCGATGACCTGCGCATAAATGTGGTTCAGCGAGCGATACACATTCAGACGCGGACGCTCCTGGGTGCCGACCATTTTCTTGCGAATACGGTCATGGATGCGCTGCCGGCTAACGTTTTTTGAAGTTCTTGTCAGCATTTTATGAAGCCCTCAGCTATCAGCTATCAGCTATCAGCTATCAGCCGTCAGTTAAACCTGGTCAGTCTCATATTCATACTTCACAGAAGTAGCTGAGAAACTGATGGCTAACGGCTGAGAGCTATTTTGCTCCTGTCTTTCCAACCTTCTTCTTCAAGCGCTCGCCCGCATATCGGACGCCCTTGTTCTTGTACGGGTCCGGGGGACGCAATCCACGCATCTCGGCGGCGACCTGCCCGACTTTCTGCCGGTCAATGCTGGTCAACGTCAGACGAGTCTGCTTCGGATCAACCGCGCAATCCACACCCGTAGGCAGCGGGTACTCAATCGGATGCGAATAGCCGAGGCTGAATACCACCATCCCCTTGCCCTTCATCTCCGCGCGATATCCGATGCCGACGATCTCCAGCTCTCTCGTCCAACCCTTGGTGACGCCCTCCACGGCATTGTTCACCAGCGCGCGCGCCAGCCCGTGAATCGCCGCCTGCGAATCGTTCTCACGCACTGCGAGCAGGGTGCCGTCCTTCTGCTCCATCTTGATACCTAACGGAAGCGGCGTGTCCAGCTTGCCTTTCGGCCCCTGGACTTTTACCGTGTTGCCATCAAAACTAACCGTCACACCCTTCGGGATCGGGATCGGCTTTTTTCCAATTCTTGACATAGCTTTAGACTCTCAACCCGCTCGCTGTAGTAGAGACGAGGCTTGCCTCGTCTCCGCTCGCATAGGAGACGCGGCAAGCCGCGTCTCTACCAGATCTCACACAACAACTCGCCGCCCAGCCCCTGCTTGCGCGCCTGGCGTCCCGTCATCACGCCCTTCGGCGTGGTCAGGATGTTGATCCCGAGCCCGCCCAGCACTCGTGGAATCTCGGTGCGCCGCACATATACCCGGCAGCCCGGACGCGACACACGCGCCAAGTTCGAGATCACCGCTTCGTTGTTGTTGCCGTACTTCAAGTAGACCCGCAGGACCTTGTGGCCTTCTTCTTCGGACGGCTTGAAGTTGGCAATAAAGCCCTCTTCTTTCAATATGCGGGCAATTTCCGTCTTCAGCTTCGAAGCCGGAATATCCACTTTCTGGTGCCGCGCGCGGATCGCGTTGCGGATGCGCGCCAGCATGTCTGCGACCGGATCGGTCAACCTCATCTTCTGCTTCTCCTCGAGCCGCCCGTTCGCTCCGCGTCCAGCGGAGAACCTGCTGCAGCTTGCTTCTTACTCTTGGTCGTTAGTCGTTAGTCGTTGGTCGTTAGCGAACAACCACTGACTGACGCTCCTACCACGACGATTTCGAAACACCGGGGATCTCGCCTCGCAGCGCCAACTGCCGGAAACACAGACGGCACAGGCCAAACTTCCGTAGATAGGCCCGCGGACGTCCGCAGAGCTTGCAGCGGTTATGCTTGCGTGACGAAAACTTCGGCTTTCTCGCGTCTTTCACTCGTTTTGCTGTAGTTGCCAAACTTTAGCTCCTGACTTCTCTGCTCTAACTCGTGTGGGGACGGGTCTCTGACCCGTCCCGCCGGGTCGAAGACCCGGCGCCACACTTACGCCCTAAACGGCATACCCAAATGCTTCAACAACGCCCGGCTCTGATCGTCAGTTCGCGCGGTGGTGACAATCGTGACATTCATTCCCTTCAGCTTGTCGACTTTCGCATAGTCGATCTCCGGAAAGATCAGCTGATCGTGCAATCCGAGCGTGTAATTGCCGCGCCCGTCGAACGACTTGGTCGAGACGCCGCGGAAGTCGCGCACGCGCGGCAGAACAATGCTGACCAGCCGGTCAAAGAATTCGTACATCCGGTCGCCGCGCAGCGTAACCATCGCCCCGATCGGCATGCCCTCGCGGACTTTGAAAGCCGCAATCGACTTCCGCGCCCGCGTTACGACCGGCTTCTGGCCGGTAATCTGTCCCAGTTCGTTCACGGCCGGATCGAGAATCTTCGCATTCTGCGTCGCCTCGCCCACACCCATATTGACGACAATCTTGTTCAAACGTGGAACTGCCGCCGGGTTCTTGAGGTCGAGCTCTTTCATCAGCGTCGGGGCCAGTTCTTTTTCAAACCGCAACCGCAACCGCGGACGCTCTTTCGCCGAATGCCGCGGCGCTTCCGGCCCAGCCTTCGGCTCTTCCGGCTGCGCGCTCTTCCCGGACTTGCCTTTCTTCTGTTGTTCTTCTTTTGCCATTGTCGTTGCTGCCTTCTCTCACGGTTTCGGAGTGATTACCGGTTCGTGAGCATTTGCAATTTCCAATTTCTATTTGTCGAGCGTCGTGCCGCACTTCTTGCAGACCCGCACTTTGCGATCGCCCCGCACTTCGTGTCCTATGCGGACCGGACCGCAGGTCGCACACACCAGGGCCACGTTCGAAAGCGAAATCCGGCGCTCCTGCTCGGCGATGCCGCCCTTGATGTTGCGCTGCGGATTCGGCCGGACGTGCTTTTTCACGGTCATCACATGCTCGACCAGAACTTTGGCGTCATCAGGAAACACGCGCAGAACGCGCCCTTCCTTGCCCGCGTCGCGGCCCGTCATAACTTTGACGTTGTCGTTCCGGCGGATATCCACTCGGGTATGTACTTTCGTCGTTGCAGTTCCCATTGCTAAACCTTTCACTCCCAATCCCGCTCAAACCCGTCGTCCTGAGCGAAGCGAAGGATCTGCTTCTCTTTCGCCCGCTTAGACGCGGCAAGCCGCGTCTCTACGCCTAGAGCACTTCTGGCGCCAGCGAAACAATCTTCAAGAACTTCTTCTCACGCAGCTCGCGCGCTACCGGGCCGAATACGCGCGTGCCCACCGGCTCGCCGGAGTCATTGATCAGAACGGCCGCATTCGAATCGAAGCGGATATATGTCCCATCCCGCCGGCGATGCTCTTTCCGCGTCCGCACGATGACTGCCTTCACTACTTTGCCCTTCTGCACTTGGCCGTCGGGCGAAGCTTCTTTCACGCTAGCGGTGATCACGTCGCCCAACCCGGCCCGGAGTCCGGTCGAGCCACCCAGGGGCAGGATCATCTGCAACTTGCGGGCGCCCGAATTATCGGCGACCTCGAGCATGGATCTCATCATTACAGCCATGTTCGTTTCTCCCTTCGCCCTTACTGACCCGCCACGATGTCGACGTCGGCTGCAACTTCCGGCACCAGCGCCGTCTTCCGTACGATATCTTTCAACGTCCACCGCTTCAGGCGCGAAAGCGGACGCGATTCCTCAATCCGCACGACATCGCCGATATGCGTTTCGTTCTTCTCGTCATGCGCGTAAAACTTCTTGCGGATCGCAATCACGCGCCCGTACATCGGATGCGCTTTCTTGCGCGTCACTTCGACCACAATCGTCTTCTGCATTTTGTTCGAGACCACCGTCCCGATCAGCTCTTTGCGGCCGCTGCGTTTTTCCGTCTGGCCCGTCGTTTCTGCCATTACTTTTTCTCCGTCTTGCGGGCGCCCAACTCCTGCTCGCGCAGGATGGTTTTCACGCGCGCGATGTCCCGGCGCAGCCCGCGGATCTTCTTCAAGCTCCCCGTCTGTCCCATATTCATCTGGAACTTCAGCTTGAACAGCTGATCGGACAAATCCCGCTCCTGGTGCTTGAGTTCCACATCCGTCAAATCACGAACCTTGTCAGCTTTCATAAAATCAGTTCTCAGTTCTCAGCTGTCAGTTCTCAGTAAAAGCTTAGGTCGCTAAACAAACCGGTCTTCACTTCTGCAATCTGACTTCTGACTTCTGCAAT
>Ga0137403_10010606_pt1 | contig 10199 bp, 11 predicted proteins | sample CZOMad2_1_16fung_FD_122057 | JGI IMG/M metagenome (GOLD analysis project Ga0137403, IMG submission 122057) | Vadose zone soil fungal communities from Angelo Coast Range Reserve, California, USA - CZOMad2_1_16fungal (Hybrid Assembly) | ecosystem: Environmental > Terrestrial > Soil > Vadose zone... | reverse complement strand
GCCGGAGTCATGGGCGGCTTCGACACCATGATTACCGAGAAGACCCGCAACATCCTCATCGAATCCGCCTGGTTCGATCCATCCATAGTCCGCAAGATGTCCCGCCGCCACGGCCTCCACACCGACGCCTCACACCGCTTCGAACGCGGCGCCGATTACGAATCCACTGTCATGTCTTGCGACCGTGTCGCCGAGCTGGTTCTCGCCTCCGGCGGAGGCACACTGGAAGGCAACGCCGTCGATGTCATCGCCCGCCCCATGTCCAGCCCGGTCGTGACTCTTCACCTGTCGGAAGTCGTTCGCCATCTGGGAAAGATCCTCCCACGCGACGAAGTACAGCAGATTTTGGAACGGCTGGGTTTTGTGCTGGAGGCGGCCGACGCGGCGCATGAGGACCCAACGTTCTCCGTCCGCGTCCCCAGTTGGCGTCTCGACGTAACCCGCGAGGTCGACTTAATCGAAGAAATCGCCCGACAGCACGGCTACAACAAATTCGCTAACACCCTGCCCGCCTTCTCCGGCGCGGTCGTCGAACTCCCCGAAGCCGCCAAAGACGCGCGCCTCCGTTCCAGTCTCCTAGCCCTCGGTTACAACGAAGCCCTGTCGGTCACCTTTATTTCCCCCGACCAAGCCAAACAATTTTCGGATGCGGAACCTCTGATGCTAGCCAACCCGCTCAGCGACGAAGCCTCCGCAATGCGTACCTCGCTCCTCCCCGGCATGCTCGATATGCTCGGCTGGAACCTCAACCGCGGCGCAACCAGCGTCCGCCTCTTCGAAACCGGGCACATCTTCGAGAAGACCGCCTCATCTCGCGACGAAAAGAAGCACATCTGTTTGGGCGCCACCGGGAACGCCACCATGGCCAACTTGCACGAGAAGCCGCGTCCTTATTCGTTCTTCGATCTCAAGGGCGACCTCGAAACTCTCTTCTCGAGCTTCGCCGGCACCGTCAGCTACGACACCCAAACCCCCTCGTACCTTCACCCCGGCCGCTCCGCTCGCGCCCAACTCAACGGCGCCACCATCGCCCAGTTCGGACAACTCCACCCCGACCTCGCCGCCGCTCGCAAGTTCCGCCAGGAGGTCTTCGTCGCCGAAATCTACCTTGCCGTCCTCTATCGGCAGCAACTCCGCCAGCCTGCGTACACCGCTCCGTCCAAATTCCCTGCCGTCGACCGCGACTTCTCCTTCGTCTTCGCTGACGCCGCCAGGTTCGACCAAATCCGCGCCGCCGTCGCCGCCCTCAACATCCCAGACCTGCGCGCCTTCACTCCTGCCGAAACCTTCCGCGGTGGCAACGTCCCCGCCGGAAGTTATTCGCTGCTTCTCCGCGCTGTGTTTCAATCCGTAGACCACACCCTGCGCGACGAAGAGGTAGCAGGATGGTCCACACAAATCATCGCCGCGCTCAAAGCGCTTGGCGGAACTCAGAGAAGCTAACAGCTTGTACATGTGAAAATGGTTCGCGTGACGGAATTCACCGCAACGCTTTTCGCATCTGCTGCAACGCTTGTTACAATTCCCGAAGGAGTTCCCATGAAAATCGCCGCCTGCCTCTTTTTCCTGCTTCCCCTATGCGCTCTGGGACAAACGCAACAGAAATCTACGCTCCGAAGCATCCTGCTGGAGCAACTCCATACCACGCACAACGCAAAGGACTGGTTCGTGGATGCCAACACCGCTGTTGCGGGACTAACTCCAGAGCAGGCCAACTGGAAAGATGCGAGCGGCAATCACTCCATCGGCCAGCTTGCCTATCATCTGGTGTTTTGGAACAAGCAGGCTTTGGCAAAGTTTAAGGGCGATGATCCGGCCAAATTCAGTGGCGACAATAAGGAAACTTTCACCAATTTTGACGCGAAGCAGTGGGCAGCTACCGTACAGCAGCTCGACCAAATCATGACCGACTGGGAAAAAGCCGTTGAAGCGGTGGATGACAAGAAGCTCGAGACCTCAGCCTCTACCATCGCTCATGTTGGAACCCACAACGCCTACCACATCGGGCAGATCGTCTACATCCGCAAACAGCAAGGTTGGTGGGATCCGGAAAAGGGCGTGAAGTAGTTTACGAGAGGGATCGAGCAATCACCGCCGTCTGACTTCCTGGAAAAACTCATGACAGTCCCATCGAAATCCTTCTTGAGCGACAAAGTCTCTCACTTCTCCGAATCCGTAATCCGAGAGATGTCACGGGAAGCCGTGAAATACCAGGCGGTAAATCTAGCCCAGGGCTTCCCCGATTTCCCCGCCCCCGAAGAAATCAAGCGCGCCGCCCAGGAAGCCGTCGGCAAAGACATCAACCAATACGCCATTACCTGGGGCAGTCGTCATTTGCGCGCCGCCATCGCCCGCCAGATGCAACTCTGGCAGTCTGTAACCATCGATCCAGAAACAGAAATCACGGTCTGCTGCGGCTCGACCGAAGCCATGATGGCGTCGTTACTAGCAACGACAAACCCCGGCGACGAGGTCATCATCTTCGAGCCCTACTATGAAAACTACGGCCCCGACACCATTCTCAGCGGCGCTAAGCCGCGCTTCGTCAAACTCCGCCCGCCCGCCGCACGTTCTGATCGCACAGAAGACTTCGAGTGGACCTTCGACGAAGCCGAACTCCGCGCCGCCTTCCACGCCCACACCAAAGCCATCATCGTCAACACTCCCAACAACCCCACCGGCAAAGTATTTTCACGAGCAGAACTCGAGCTCATCCGCGACCTCTGCCTCCAGCACAACGTCCTCGCCATCACCGACGAAATCTACGAGCACATCATCTTCGACAACACCAAACATATCTCAATGATGGAACTCGACGGCATGCGCGACCGCACCATCGTCATCAACGGCATGTCCAAAACCTACAGCGTCACCGGATGGCGCGTAGGATGGGCCGTCGCCCCTCCCCTCATCACCGACGCCATCCGCAAAGTGCACGACTTTCTAACCGTGGGCGCCCCAGCCCCGCTACAAGAAGCCGGAGCCGCCGCCCTCAGCCTCCCTCCCGCCTATTACGACGATCTCAAAGCTCGCTACCTAGCCCGCCGCAACCATCTCATACCAATCTTGGAACAAGCCGGCTTCCGCTGCTTTCGCCCCCGCGGCGCCTATTACGTCATGACCGACATCAGCGTCTTCGGCTTCCCCAACGACCGCGCCTTCGCCCATCATCTCGTAAAAGAAATCGGCGTCGCCTGCGTCCCCGGTTCGAGTTTCTACAACGATCCCCGCGACGGCGCCTCCCAAGTCCGCTTCGCCTTCTGCAAGCGCCCTGAAACTATCAACGCCGCCGCTGAGCGCCTAACCAAGCTCGCCCAACCCAAGCTCGTGCAACCCAAACTCCGCAAGATCTGACCCCGCCTCTTTTTCGCCAACCCCTAGCCCTTCCGGCCCCAATTTCCACCGCATTCTGCGATATACTCCGAACGAACACAGCAAATTTTCTCCAGGATCACACTATGTCAGCAAAACCCGAACCTCTTGAATTTGAAGTTCCCGCGGACGACTTCCAGGCTCTCGAAGAAAAGGTCTACCGCACCATTGAGCTGCTGAAAACCGCCCGCGAGGGCAAAGCCGTAGCCGAGCGCGACGGCCTCCGCTTACGCGAACAACTCGACGCCCGCGAGGAAGAAGTCGAAACCCTTAAGCGCGAACTGCTCAAGCTGCGCAAAGACCGCGAAGAAGTCCGTTCCAGAGTGGAAAGAATGATGCGCCAGATCGAGGACGTTGCAGCTGCTAGCTAATTAAATCGGGGCCAGAGAGGACAAAAACATGGCATCGATCCCGCCGCAATCCACCGACACCGTCCGCGTCGAAATCTTCGACACCGTCTACAACCTGCGCGGCACCGACCCCGCCTACATCAAGCAGCTCGCAGAATACGTCGACTCCAAAATGCGCGCCGTAGCCACGCAAACCAGCACCGTCGACACCATCCGCCTAGCCGTCTTGGCTGCACTCAACATCGCCGACGAGCACCATCTGCTTTTGCAGCAGAAGAATTCCAGCAGCCCCTCGGACTACACCAAGCGCGCCAAAACCCTCAACCGCGTCCTCGACGAAGTCCTCGAACCCACCCGCCGGGCCGGCTAAACTCCCACAGGCTGCTTGGCTTCCGCCCCCACCGGCACCGGCGTCAACCACCCGAACCGGTCTTTCACCCGCCCGTGCACGATATCCAGAAACGCCTTCTGCAACTGCTTCGAGATCGGACCCATTTTCCCGTTCCCCACATTGATCCGGTCCACCGAAAGAATTGGGGTAATCTCCGCCGCTGTTCCAGTAAAGAAAACCTCGTCGGCAATATAAAGCATCTCTCGCGGGATCGGCTGCTCCGATACCGGAATCCCCGCCTCGCGCACCAGCGCCAGCACGGAATCCCGGGTAATTCCCGGCAGCACCGAATTCCCCAGCGGCGCAGTCATCACCTGTCCGTTTCGGATCAAAAACAAATTCGCGCCCGACGCTTCGCTGATGTACCCATTCGAATCCAGTGCAATCCCCTCGGCGTAACCGTTAATCACCGCTTCCATCTTAATCAGCTGCGAATTCATGTAATTCGCGCCAGCCTTCGCCATCGCGGGCAAAGTATTCGGAGCCAGCCGGGTCCACGACGACACGCAAGCCGCCACGCCCTCATCTCCATCCGTCCCTAGGTATTTCCCCCACGGGTAGTTCGCCATATACACCTCAGTCGGCGAACCCAGCGGATTCACGCCCACTTCGCCATACCCGCGGAAAACAATCGGCCGAATATAGCAAGGCCATTCCTTATTCGCGACAATCAGCTGCGACATCGCGGCAATCAACTGGTCGCGCGTGTAGTCCACGTCAATCCGGTAAACCCGCGCCGAATCCAGCAGCCTCTGCATGTGCTCTTTCGCCCGGAAAATCGCCGGCCCGCTCGGCGGCGCATAGCACCGGATCCCCTCAAATACGGACGACCCGTAATGCACCACGTGCGACATCACATGAATTTGCGCCGCGTCCCAGGGGATCAATTTGCCGTTATGCCAAATGTTTTCAGTCTTCTGAATCGCCATAAGAAGCCTCCACTGCCGCTACCAAAATTATAACTGACCGCCCCCCCGAGGCCGCCGTTACACCCGCGAGAGGTATAGTGAACAGGTGCCAGACCCGATTGATCTCACCTTTATCCATGACTGGCAATTAAGAGCCGGAATGTTTCCTTTCAGGATTTTCTCTCTCGCCCTGCTCCTCGCTTTTTCGCTCGGCAGCAAGCATGCGGAATCACAGAGCCCTCCCGCTGTTCACAGTGTCGTTCCCCTGACGAAATTTCAGCCCGGACAGTGGGTCGAAAAGGTGTGGGGCGATCCCAGCAAACCCGGTGAACCCTTTGTGATCCGAATCCACAACGACGCCGGATACATCGTCCTGCCGCACACTCATCTCATCGACGAAAACATCGCAGTCGTAAAAGGAAGCTGGGCGCTCGGCATGGGCCGCCTGTTCGACCGATCAGCGCTGGAGCCCATGGAGCTCGGAAGTTTCGGGATGGCGCCCAGGAACATGCCGCACTTTGCCTGGTCAAAGGACGAAACCATCGTGCAGGTCCACGGTATCGGACCGTTTTCGTCCACCTTGGTCGACCCCGTCTATGAGCTCACGGAGAAAGGCGTCTTCGTGCTGACGTCCCTGCTTCAAGCAGGCACCCCCACAACGTCAGGCCCGCCAGACTGCTTCGCTCTCAAGATCGGCGCTCAGGTCCACGGCGATCGCGGCGAAGGCGTCGTCATTGGCGCGCGCTGCTCCCCGTCCAATCACATCACGCAATACTGGGTGCGAGAACCGGGCGGCGACCGATTCTGGGCCACGCTGCCGGAATTGAAGCAGTAAGGGCACACGCTGCATCCCACTTGTCCAGACCTCAACGAACGGTCAGCACAGAGAGAATCCCGGTCCTCTCTCTTTGTGGAACCAGAGGATTACCAGTGGCAACGCTTTACGCCAAGGAAGTCTCTTCCTCGAATTCCGTTATCTCCGGCAGACGTGGTGAATGCACCAACGAAACTAGAACAAAGCTGATAATCATCAGCAGGAACCACGACCCATATTTGCCGGAGCGAACCAGCTGCCATCCATGCCTCTGATTCGGATATACCCAGACAGTCGCGAAGGTCCCTATATTCTCTGCGCTCCAAATAAACAGCGCCACCAAGCCGAACCCTAGCAACAACGGCATCCGCCGGAACTTCTGATACGGTCGGTAGTAAACCCATGTCGGTCCAAACGCCGCAGCCACTGCGACAAAAAGCACAATTCGAAGGTCTGGCAGAAAGTGGTGCGTGAAAAAATTCACATAAATCAAAACCGCTAGACCGGCCGTCACCCAAACGTTCGGGTACCGCGTGTACCGCACATCCAGAATCCTTGCCACGCGCGCCAGATAGCTGCCCACCGACGCATACATAAAACCCGAAAAAAGCGGCACATGGCCCAGCCGGAAGAAATTGCTTTCCGGATAAGCCCACGAACCAACATCGGTCTTGAAAAGCTCCATCAGCGTGCCCACGACATGGAAGATCAGGATGACCTTGGCTTCCCGCACCGTCTCCATGCGCAGAATCAGCAAAAGCGCCTGCACCGCCAGCGCGGCTAGAAATAGAAAGTCATAACGCGCCAGCCACGCATGATGAGGCCAAAACCATTTCGTCAGCAGCAGCAAACCCAAAATGATCGCGCCAAACAGACACGCCCAACCTTGCTTAAACACAAACAGAAAAAATTCCCAAAGGAATCCATTGAGCCGGCTGCTAGCAACATGCCTCTCCAGCCGAATGCGGATTTCATGGAAGCGTGTCTTTGTGTAACTCAGCATGGTGGCGATGATAGCAACAGGAGAATAACGCCGATCGTGGAGCGGCTACCCCAGGCCTCGGATCTCCTCGCCCCACCCGTGAGATGGGTATCTCACCCTTGTGCACCTCCGAGGGAGGGATGCGACCCTGCCAGTACAGTTCAGCATCTAGTGTTTCCTAGAGAGTGCCAACCGGAAAACAACGAATCCCAGGTTATCGCTTCGAAGCATATTTCTTTCCACCCCGCCTCTGGGCTCCCGCGTTCAGCCGTGCCACCCAGTTCCTTAGCTCTTCTCCGGTGGTGCCTGAAGTCGTAATCACGGCGTCGCGCCCAATCGCATCTCTCAGAACGGCCTTGAACACAAGAGTCCTGTCGATCAGTACGCCCAACTCGTCACCGATTTTCGCAAGAGTGGCCTTGCGCAATTTCTCGCCGCTGTCTGGAGTAAAGGTCAAGCTGAGACCGGATCCATGTGGGTCGCCATCATAGACGCCGGCGGATTCAACATCGTCCTGATCCGCCAAACTGCCTTCCGACAAACAGTAGCGTTCCGCAGCCAAATCACCCCGCATAGGCACAGATTGCGCATCGTCCGTGCAGGAAACGATCCAGCGCAGGGCTAGCTGGATAGGAGCGTCGGGCGGCCGAGTCGGTTGGTGCTTCGTCTCTTTGACCGGCTCCGCCCGGATGATCTCGTAGCCATTCCCCAGGTGCATCAGCGTCAGAGTGGTCCGGTCATAGCACGCAAGTTCTCCACCATGCCGCCATTCAAACTGCTGGACCACTGCTCCAGTATCGAGGTCAAATACGGGAAACACTTCCAGCGGGGTCTCTGTGAGAACTCTCACGCCAACGGACGCGGGCGGCTGGCGGGGGTGTAAATGTTGCCCGAGTCGTCGCACCTCACATTGTCTTTGACACCATCTACCTGAATCGCGTGTTCGACCGACGCGGAGACATGAATGTTCTGGGTGGCTTGGATCGCGACATGTGATTGAGCTTCAGCGGGCGGAACCAACAGAAGCGTGCCGATCATAACCCAATCCGGGATGGTCACAATGCCTCTCTTTCCTACGTTTCTACTCCGCAGGCACAAACCCTCACCCTTCGCGCACTTTGCGAAGAGCGTGCCTTACCGAGCAGAAGTGCCAGCGTACCGATGTTTACACAGCGGAACAAGAGAATCAACCTTCCACTTGACTGTGATTGCAAAGAATTCTCCTTCTCGGGCGACGGCGTCTTGCAGCAGCAGCCCCGCCTCCTTTCTGCAATTCCTGTGCGGACTCTGTGGAAATCCCGCCGCGAACCTCACCCAAAATTTCCACACTTCCCCAACCTCCACTCCGAAACCCGCTCCTACGGCGAACTTACCCTCACTCTCTCGGCATCACCGGCACTGCCCGCCGACGGTCACTCCAACACACAACTTTTCCCACCACTGCACCAATCTTATGGAATTGACCCAGACTCCTGGCCTGCGTACCTTCGCTACACGAGTTGCAAACTTTTAGCGCTGCTCCGCGCCCCCCGGTGAATCAACTGTGTCAAAGAACGATATGCTTAAGAACCAAAAGCAGGCCGCTCGCGATCTTCAACCAACCGATCTCGACGAACCTACCCCAAACGCGAATCCCAACAACGACTGGCAAACCTACCGCACCCGCTTCACCGTGCGCGCTCGTATCCTCACCGCGCCGCTCAGTTTCGTCGACGCCCTTGGTCGCGAACAAAACGGCAAACGCGGCGACTACCTCGTCGAGTCGAACGGCATGGTCACCATCGCCTCGCGCAACATTTTCGAGGACGTCTACATCGCCCTGGACCCCTCGCAGGCCAGCGCTGAGACGACCGGAGTCGGCCGCCGCGAGCAAAATTCCTTCGGCCCTCCCCGTAAGTCCCCAATTTCCACAAAAAAGAGTGGCTACTTTCCGGCCTCGCGCCGCCGCTCCCTGTAACCCGACTGTAACAATCCCCATGGAAAGAATGACTTAGCTGAGGTACCTGAGGGGGCACTTTGCGAACACAATATCTTGCGATACCTACTTGACAGGCACCATATACAGGCGTAACTTCACAACTCCAAGGCACTTTCACTTCCGCTCTTTTGGGCTAAGTGAGACCGCTTAGGACGAAAAAAAGGGCCCAATTAGGGCCGGAAACGAACTCAGGTTGGGCATGGCTCTCAGCATGCCATCAATGCGCTAGACAAGGCGGGTTTTCAACCACCCGGCGTCGGGCAGCAGTTCATAACGGCCTTATAAAAAGGGGCTTAGAGCCCCTTGAAGACAGTATGCAGCGGCAAGAAGTTCCCCGCGTTGGTCCCCCCGGGGAGCCAAATGCTTTAGAAAATCTAAGCCGTAACCCGGCCTAACCGTCGGCACTATGGAGGAGCCCCATGGAAGGACTAGTTCGCCTCGTCGCCGAGTCGCTCGAACGCCACGGCATGGCCGTGCCGCCACCGCATGTCGACTGGTCCCCCTGGACACCCGTCGACCCCAACCTCTGCCTCACCGCACCCTGCCACCCCGGCCTCTTTGTCATCGCCGAGCAGATGGTCCCGCACACCGTCGCTGCCAACCCTGCCACCGAGCTCGTCATCCTAAAGGTCGGCCAAACCCAAGACCTCGGCATCGAAATGGCGCGTCTCTGCTACCACAGTCCCCTTTATGACCGCATCAACACTGGCCGCTGCGTCGTTCGCTTCGCCGTGGTCGATAGCGATGCCCAGCGTGCCGCAGCCTGGTCCGAGCTTTTGACAAACTCTCTCGGAACGTTCGTCACTCAGACTCAAGACCAAACTCAAGATTTCCAGACCGAACCCGTTCTGGCCAATTCGGTCAATCAGCCCAAACGCCCAGCGCCCCTGCCATCCGGCTTCTGACAAAAAAAGAAGCCTAAAATGGTAGGTAGACGACAAGAAAAACCGGTCCCCAACAACCGATCTAAAAGAATCGGAGGAAGCGAACAAAATGTCTGAAGTCAAGAATATGACCACCACGCCGTCCACGCCCACGGCCGCCACCACAACCGCTACCCCCAATAAGAAGAAGGCCCCCGGGCTCCAGTTCCGCCGCCACTTCACCAAACCCGGCGTCTCTCCCTACGACGAAATCGAATGGGAACTCCGACTCGCCCAGATCACCGACTCCCAGGGCCAAGTGATTTTTGAGCAGAAGGACGTTGAGACTCCGAAAGACTGGTCCGTCACCGCCACTAACATTGTCGCGAGCAAATATCTGCACGGCCACGTCGGTACGCCTGAGCGCGAAACCGGCGTGCGCCACCTCGTCACCCGCGTCGCCGAGACCATCCGTGACTGGGGCGTGGGCGATGGCTACTTCCGCTCCGCCGAAGATGCCGCCACGTTCCACGATGAGCTC
>Ga0137403_10010605_pt1 | contig 10200 bp, 10 predicted proteins | sample CZOMad2_1_16fung_FD_122057 | JGI IMG/M metagenome (GOLD analysis project Ga0137403, IMG submission 122057) | Vadose zone soil fungal communities from Angelo Coast Range Reserve, California, USA - CZOMad2_1_16fungal (Hybrid Assembly) | ecosystem: Environmental > Terrestrial > Soil > Vadose zone... | reverse complement strand
CGATCTGCGCTTCGGCGAGCACCGGGATGCCGTCCTTCTTCGCGCGATCGATAAAACCGTGCACGCGCCTCTTCTGGTTCTCCGAGATCAGCGGACCGCAATCCAGGTCCATCGCGTGGCTGCCCACGCGCAACAGCTTGAAGCGCGCGACCACCAGTGCTACGAATTTCTCGTAGATGGATTTCTGCACCAGCACGCGGCTGCCCGCAGAGCAGGTCTGGCCGCCGTTCTGGACGATGGCGTTGACCACGACCGGGACCGCGGCATCGAAATCGGCATCCTCGAATACGATCTGGGGCGACTTGCCGCCCAGTTCCAGGGTGCAGCCGATATGGTTTTCGGCCGCCGCTTTCTGCACCAGCGTGCCGACTTCCGGCGAACCGGTGAAAGACAGGAAATCGATGCCCGGATGGCTGGCGAGCGCCGCGCCGGCTTCCTCGCCGATGCCGGTGACGACGTTCAGGGCACCGGGCGGAAAGCCGACTTCCTGCGCGAGTTGCGCCATGCGCACCGGTGTCACGCAGGCATCTTCGGCCGGTTTCATGACCACGGCGTTGCCCATCGCCAGGGCCGGCGCCAGGCTGCGGCCGAACATCTGCGCCGGATAATTCCACGGGATGATGTGGCCGGTCACGCCTTTCGCTTCGCGCAGGATGGTCACCATGTAGCCATCGAGAAACGGGATGGTATCGCCGTGATACTTGTCGGCTGCACCGCCGTAGAACTCGAAGTAGCGTGCCGCCGCGGTGATATCGGCACGCGCCTGTTTCATCGGCTTGCCGCAATCCCGCGCTTCGAGCAGGGAAAGCTCTTCATGGTTGGCGAGGATGGCTTCGCCGAGCCTGGTCATCAGGCGGCCACGCTCCACGGCCGTCAGCTTGCTCCAGGCGCCTTCCTCGAAGGCATCGCGCGCGGCTTTGACCGCCGCATCGACATCCGCTGTGCTACCGCGTGCGATTTTGGCGAAGGCCTGGCCGTCGCTGGGGCTCACCATGTCGACCGTGCGGGCGTCGGAAGCGGGCTGCCATTTGCCGCCGATCAGATTCTGGTAAGTTGTTGCCGTCTCCTCGACGATCTTCCTTGCTGTGGATGCGGTCATTGTTCTCGTTCCCGATTTTCCATGATCAGTTGCAATTCTACGACCCCCCTCTCATGGATGGATATAGACATATCCTTCCCTGGCCTGCAACCGCGCGATCTCCGCCACACCGGAAGGCACGACCTCGACTTTGTCGATCAAGTCCTTTTTGGTGAGCTTCAGCGCATTCATGCTGTTCTGGCAAATGCGGAATGCCACGCCTTTGGCGGTGAGCTGGTCGACCCAGTCGGCGTAAGGCCGGCTGCCGGCGTCCTGCGCGCCGAACGTGAAAGCGCGAACGCCGGTCGACAAGGCCACCACGACGATCTTCACCCCCGGATCCGCGCTAAGGTGGTTGTTGATGTTGTTCATCGCCAGCGTTGCCAACCGGTCGTCCGGCAGGTGATACACCGTCTTGATGGCATCCTCGGCGCTTGCTGCAAAGGCACACATCAGCACGGCGGCGGCGAGCACGGTTGACACCAATGTCAGCAGATTGTTCGCTCTCATGATCTGTCTCCCAGGTCGAGGGCCGGCTTACAGCATGCCCAGCCGGTTCAGGTCCGCGCGCAACTGCTGCGGATCGGTGAAATGCAGTGCATGCAGGCCGGCGTTGCGGCCGGCCTCGACGTTCTTCAGGCTGTCGTCGATGAACACGGTCCGCGACGGCACCAGTTTGCAGCGTTCGATGGCCAGTTCGAAGATGCGCGGATCGGGCTTCGCCATCCCGGCTTCGCCGGACACCACGATGTGCTCGAACCATTTCAGGAATTCGAAGCGGCGGCGCGCGACCGGAAAGGTTTCGGCCGACCAGTTGGTCAGTGCGTGCAGCCGATGCCCCCTGTTGCGCAGTTCGGCGAGGATTTCCACGCTGCCGGCGATTTCGTCGCGCAACATCTTTTCCCATTCGTCCCTCCACAGGGCAATCTTGTCCGCGTGATCCGGATGAACGGCAACGCGCTCGGCGACCGCCTGGTCGAAGGTCTTGCCGGCATCGATCTCGAGGTTCCACCAGGGCGGCACGATCTCCGCGAGAAAGTGCTCCATCGACTTGTCGTCGCCCTTGAAGAGCGGCCGGTACAGGTAACGCGGATTCCAGTCGACCAGGACCGCACCGAGATCGAAGAGAATCGTATCGAACGACATCGTGCCCACCCCGTTCAGCGTTTCTTCTTCCAGGTTTCGTATTCGGCGCGCATCGTCTCGTTCGGCGGATAGGTGCCGGCGATCGGCGCGCCGGCCTGGACTTTTTCCAGTACCCAGGCTTCCAGTTCTTCCATCTCCAGTCCGTTTTGCGCCACCTGCTCCACGACGTGACGCGGAACGCAGACCACGCCTTCCTCGTCGCCGACCATGATGTCGCCCGGCATCACCAGCACATCGGCGCACCCGACCGGCAGGTTGATGTCGATCGCGAAATGGCGATGGATGTGGGCCGACGCGGCCATGCCTTTCGCGAACACGGGAAAGCCCAGCTTCTGGATCGAGGCGTAGTCGCGCATCGCGCCGTCGGTCACCGCTCCCGCGGCGCCGCGTGACTGCAGGCGCGACATCAGGATCTCTCCGCCCGCCGCCACGGTATGGATGTCGCGGCAATCCAGCACCAGCACCTGGCCCGGCAGGATTTCATCTATCGCCTTGCGCTGCGGGTAGCCAGGTTTGCCGATCGCCTCGAACGTCGCGAGATCCTCGCGGGCCGGCACGAATCGCACCGTGACCGCTTCGCCAGCCATGCGCAACGCCGGATTGAGCGGCTTCACGCCGGTGAGGTAGGTGTTGCGGAAACCCAGCTTGAACAACTGGGAAGTCAGGGTGGCGGTGGAAATGCGCTTCAGCTGTTCTAGGATCTGCGGCGCGACGGGAGCGGGATTCATATTGCGGTTCCTGCTTGTGATCGGGAATCGTATCCTAACCCACTCCGCCCTGCGGGCTGTACGCCGGTTAACGGTAATCAGTGAACAGTGAACTGTCGAACGCCGGAGGCGGCCTCTTCCGATTACCGTTTACCGTTCACTGATCACCTGCGGTCAGGCGCTAGTCGTAGATCGCCAGTTGCTTGCCGCGGGTTTCCGGCAGCAGCGCCACCGCGATGATCACCACCACGAAAGCCGATCCGGCAAATATGCCGATGGCCGTGCCGAGCGCCATGCTGGTACTGAGATAGCCGACGAGCGCGGGAAACAGTGCTCCGATACCGCGTCCGAAATTGTAGGCAAAGCCCTGTCCGGAACCGCGCACGCGGCTGGGAAAGAGCTCGGTGAAATACGCGCCGACGCCGCTGAAATTGCCCGATACGAAAAATCCCAGGGGGAAGCCGAGTACGAGCATTTGCGCATCGCTGATAGGCACCAGCGTATAGGTTACCGCGGTCAATGCCGAGCAGACGGCGAACAGGAAGAAGGTATTGCGCCGGCCGATGCGGTCTGACAGCCAGGCCGCCGTCAGGTAGCCGGCAAATGCGCCGGATATGATTACCGTGAGATAGCCGCCGGTGCCGATCACCGACAGGCCGCGCACCGTCTTCAGGTAGGTCGGCAGCCAGATGGTCACCGCGTAATAGCCGCCCTGCATGCCGGTCGCCATCAGACTCGTGAGCACCGTAATGCGCAACAATTGCGGCGAGAAGATTTCGAGGAAATTCGTGGGCTGCCCGCCGGTGCGTTTACGCGTGGCGGTGAACACTTCGGGGTCCTTCACGTGACGGCGGATGTACAACACCAGCAGCGCCGGCGCCAGGCCTATCCAGAACAATGCACGCCAGGCGATGTCCTCGGGCAGCAGAGTGAAGAAAACCGCGAAAGCCAGCGCCGCACCGCCCCACCCGATGGCCCAGCCGCTTTGCACCGTACCCACCGCCTTGCCGCGGTGCTCCGCGCGGATCATCTCGCCGATCATCACCGAGCCCACCGCCCATTCCCCGCCGAAGCCCAGGCCTTGCAGGCTGCGCACCACCAGCAGTTGCTCGAAGGATTGGGTGAATCCGCACAGGAAGGTGAAACACGCAAACCAGGCGATCGTAATCTGCAGCATGCGCACCCGGCCGAAGCGGTCTGACAGCGCGCCGGCAATCCAGCCGCCCACCGCCGACATCAGGAGCGCGGACGTCGCGATCAAGCCGGCCTGGCCTTTGCTCATCCCCCAGGCAGCGATCAGCGCGGGAATGACGAAGGTGTAGATCATGAAGTCGAAAGCGTCGACCGACCATCCGCCATAGGCGGCGATCAGCGTCTTTTTTTCCTGCGCTGACAGTTCCCGGACCCACGCGAACATGGTGCCCTCCCCTGTGTGGAACCGCTCGATACCGGCGCCTGAGCCCGTTCTGCTTTTTGTGCGCCGGCGTATCCCGTGCTATGCACTCAGCGCAACCCGCTTTGCAGTTTGCCGAGTTCGATCTGGTTGATGGTGGGCGGCAGCTTGATGGACAAGGCCTCGAGATAGGCACGCTCCATGTCCTGTGCCTTGCGATTGCGCATCGCCACGACAAGCTGGGAACGGATGTCGGCCAGCGGGCGCGTCGCCGCGGGCTTCTTGTCCAGCAGCTTGATGAGGTGCCAGCCGGCGGCGGATTTGATCGGCGGGCTGACATCGCCCCTGTTCATGCCCGCCACGGCGCGGCGGATTTCCGGAACCATCTGCTCTTCGCTGACCCAGCCGAGTTCGCCGCCCTTTTCCGCGCTTTCCTTGTGGGCGGAGTTCTCTTTCGCGAGCTTTGCGAAATCGGCGCCGGACTTGCCCATCTTTGCGCTCAGCTCACCGATCTTCTTCTTGGCTTCCTCGGCCTTCGCCTTGTCGGTGCCCTCGGCAGCAGGCAGGAAAATCTGCGCCAGTTGATACTGGGCGGGCGCGAGCAGCTGCGCCTTGTTCCCCTCGTAAAACTGCTTGATTTCATCTTCCGACGGATAGCCGTCGGCGGGCTTGGCGACGTTGCCCACGAAGGAACTCACGACGATCTGGTCGCGTGCCCTGTCGATCAGGGGCTGCAGTTCCGGGCGCTTGTCCCAGCCCTTTTGCTTGGCTTCGTTCAGCACCGCCTTGCGCATCAGTTCGCTGCGTACCAGGCGTTCCATCGCCGCGGGATCGGTGGCAAGCTGGCGGCGCATCTCCGGCGGCTGCGCCTCCAGGACCGCCTTCAGCTCGGAACTGTGCAGCTCGACGTCCCCCATCTTTCCGACCAGGTCGTCCGCAGCCGCGGCGGTACACAGCATGAGGCCGACCAGCAGCAGCGGCAGGCGCGCGGTTTCAAACATGTTTCTCTCCGTAAACGGATTCAGGAAGGGATATGACACGGACCGCCCGCAGACGTTTCCGTCCGTGGCTATTCGGTGATGGAATTCCCCACGCGGGGTGGAGGGCAGGATGAATCCTGCAAGCGCACTCTCCGGACTGCGGCAGCCGCAGCCGTATCGGCCACCGGGCCAGCCTCGCCGGCCCGGTATGCCGAAAATCAACGCAAGAAGCTTACTTGAGGTGACCAGCGACGAGCTTGGTCATCTCGAACATCGACACCGTCTTCTTGCCGCCGAAGACTTCCTTCAGCTTGTCGTCGGCGTTGATGTTGCGCCTGTTCTTGCTGTCCTGCAGGTCGTTCTTCTTGATGTAGGCCCACAGTTTTTTGGTGACCTCTGTGCGCGGCACGGGCGTGCTGCCGATTACCGCGGCGAGCGACGCGCTGGGCGTCATCGGCTTCATAAAAGCCGCATTCGGCTTGCGCTTGGCGCCGGATGCCTTTTTCTTCGGAGCAGCCTTCTTTGCAGGCTTCTTCGCAGCAGCCTTCTTGGGTTTCTTCGCAGCAGCCTTCTTCGGCGCGGCTTTCTTCACGGCTTTCTTGACAGGTTTCTTAGCGGTCTTCTTTTTTGCGGCCATCGTGGTGCCTCCAATTTGAGTTTGCACGTATCTGAAATTTGCGTTGCCTTGCCAGAAGCAAAGGCACGGCGAGCAGAGAATGCCGAGAGGAGAGTGCGTTGTCAATCAGAGAATGCACGTTTTTCATAGGGAAGCGCCGCGAAATTGTGACGCGCGCGTCATGGTCCGCCGCAACCGGCAGTGCGTCGGCCAGTGGTTTTTCCCCGCGAGAATCGCTTCCTGAACCGGCTCCAACACGTTCACAATACGCGTGCCGGCGCCCATTCCGCGCGCATAGACAAGCATGCAACTGACCGAACTCGAACGCTCGACCATTACCAGCCGCGTTGCCGCTCTCGAGGCCAGGACCGGGGCGCAGGTGGTCACTGCCGTCGTCGGCAAATCCGATTCCTATCCGGAAGCGCCATGGAAGGCGTATGCCCTCGGCACCGGCGCAGCGGCGCTGGCATGCGTCATCTGGCAACTTGCCGCCGGCAACTGGGCCGCCGACGCCGCCCGGATGGGGCATGTCCTGGTCATACTCGGCAGCGGCGCGTTTCTTGCATTGCTTGCCATCCTTTGTCCGCGGTTCGCGCGTCTGTTCATCGACCATACCCGGCGCGATGCAGAAGTCATCCAGTTCGCCCAGTCGCTGTTTTTCCAGCACGGGCTGGACCGTACGCGCGGCCGCGTCGGCATCCTGTTGCTCGTCAGCCTGTTCGAACGCAAGGTCGTGATCCTGGCCGACGAGGGTTTCGACGGGCGCATCGATGCGCCGGATTGGGGCGCGCTGACCCGTCGCATCACCCTGCTGCTGCGACATCGCACCACCGCAATCGCGTTGCGTGCCGGACTGGAGGCCATGGAGGCGATGCTGCTCGAACGTGGATTCTACGGCGCCGGGACCGCCAGCGAACTGCCCGATGCGGTGCTGCAGATGAAGGTCGGACGATGAGCCGCGCCCTGCGCATGCTGGTGATGCTCTGGCTCGGCTGGCCCGGGTTGTCGGCAGCCGACGACGCTGCCGTTCCCTATCTTTCCGGCCGCATCGTCGACCAGGCCGAGATCCTGACCGCGCCGGCGCGCGGACGCATCGATAATATGCTGCAGGCCCACGAGCAGGCCACCGGAAACCAGATCGCGATCCTCACCATCAACGGCATCGGTGCGGAAAGCATCGAGGATTTCGCCGTGAGGGTGTTCGATACCTGGAAGCTGGGCAGCGGCGAAAAGGACAATGGGGTGCTGATCGTCGTTGCACCGCAGGAACACCGCATGCGCATCGAGGTCGGCTATGGCCTGGAAGACAAGCTGACCGACGTTGCCGCCGACCGCATCATCCGCAATCTCATGACACCGCGCTTCCGCGAGGGCAATTACGACGTCGGCGTCGAAGCCGGCGCCACGGCGGTGGTCCAGGTCCTGGAAGGCGGGCTGCCGACGACCCCCGACGCCGAATGGGCTGCGCCGGCCAAGCTCGGCGCCGGCTTCCATGTCGAACCCGCGCCGATGCCGTTGGCCGAGCGCATCCTCATCAGCCTGTTCGTATTCGGCATCATCGGCCTGTTCACCTTCATCGGCCTCGTCACCCCGGGCGGGATGGGCTGGTTCATGTATGTCTTCCTGATCCCGTTCTGGTCGATGTTTCCGATGGCGATCTTCGGCAGCCATGCCGCCCTGTTCATCATCGGCACCTATGCCCTGCTCTACCCGATCGCCAGGATCGTGATCTCCCGCATGCCCTGGTATCTCAAGGCGCGGGAAGATCTGAAGACCAAGGGCGTCGCCCAGATCGGCGGCATGACCATCCGGCCGGGCGGCAGCGGCAGTTCCGGCGGCTTCTCGAGCGGCGGTGGATTTTCCGGCGGGGGCGGACGGTCGGGGGGTGGAGGGGCGAGCGGGAGCTGGTAGGGAAAAGCAGGACTCAGGGAAGTGCGGCATCGTTTTAGCGCGTGGTCCTTCGCAGTTACTCAGTCCTGAGTCCTACGTCCTGAGTCCTGCTTTTTTTGCGTCCTGAGTCCTGCTTCTTCATCACTGACTGGCAGGCGCGCGCTCGGACTCCACCGGAGCAGTGGATTCGATCTGGCGCACCGGCTGCGGGTCGGGCTGCTTCAGTTGCCGGACCCGGGAATCCAGATCCAGGTAATAATTTTTGGACTGCGCGGCAGAATCCGCCTGCGCCTTCCGCAGTTCATCGATCGATCCGCGCAACGAGGCGGAATTGCGCCGCATGTCTTCCAGTTCACGCATCATCTGCAGCAGGCTTTCGGAACCCATTGCCGCGCGGGTGTCCTCGACCTCTTTGCGCATGCCGGCGAGTTGCCGGGTCAGGCCATCGCCGGTCTCCTGCGCTGTTTTTGCCTGGGTTTCGAGCAGCGTGGAGCGGCGGCCGGCCTCCTGCAGCCCGGCCTCGATCGCATACAGGCGCCGGCTGCCATCGCTCAATACGGATGCGTTCTGTTCCAGCACCCGCTGCTGCGCCTGCAGCCGCGTTTCCAGGTCGGCGAGCTTGCGCCTGAGATCCGCAAATACAACGCCGTTCTGCTCGAGCTGGCGGCGTTGCTCCTCCCGCGCTGCGATCAGGTTGGCAAGGAATTCCCGGGAAGTCGCCAGCGCATTGTCGTCCTGAACCTTCGCCGCGTCCGTCTGGGCGCGCGCGTCGGTCAGCGTAACTTCGAGCTCATGCACCGTATCCTGAGTACGCCGGATTTCCGCCCGCAGATCCGAGAGTCCGCTTTCGCTCCGGTTCGCATCTGCGCGCAATGCCTGCACAGCGTAGCCTTGTTGCGCCTCGTTCTGGCGCAACTGGTCCTGCGTCGCGCAGCTGGCCAGGGTCAGAAGGATCCCCGCCGGAACGACAAAAAATTTCATGGGCGCAGCTTGTTCAGTAAACGATGTCCGCGCGGCGATTCTGGCTGTAGCTCGCTTCGCCCTTGCCGGTGGCCACCGGTTTCTCTGCCCCGTAGCTGATGGCTGCGATGCGGTTGCCGTCCGCTCCGGCAAGTTCCAGCGCCCGCTTGACTGCCTGCGCCCGGCGGGCACCGAGGGCGAGGTTGTATTCGCGGCTGCCGCGTTCGTCGCAATTGCCCTGCACTTCCGTTTTCAGCGCGGGATGGGCTTTCAGATAAGCGGCATTGGCCAGCAGCATTTCGTCATATTCGTCCGGCACGGAGTACTGGTCGTAGCCGAAATACACGCTGTGCTCGACGGTGCGCTGCACCGCCGATTCGCTGCCGGCGCCGGCGGATTCCGCGGTATCGGCATTGGCCGGAAAGACGGCCGCTTCGTCCTGGGACGCAGCAGCCGAAGCGCCAGCCTGCTGGTCTTTTACGCCCCCGGCGGCAGCCTGCTGCTCCCGCATTTTCGCCGCCTCGGTTTCCTCCCGGTCGGCTTCCGCCTGCTGTTCGGTGCGCAGCTTGTTGATCTGCGCGTCCTGAGCGGCGAGCTGGCGCTTGAGTTGTGCCGCTTCTTCATTGTCGCTGCTCGCGGAAGTACCATCGGACGAGCCTTGTTTCGTGCCTGCGTTCGCGCCGGCCGCGCCAGCGGCGCCCGCGGACTTGGCGGAACTCGATGGCGCGGAAGTACCGGCCGCGCCGGCGGCGGAGGATTTCGGCGCCTCGCCGGGTTTCGTCGCATCCTGCGGATTTGCCGACTCGGAAATCGGCGCTGCCGCCTGGTCTCCCGATCCCGTGCTGCCCCTTTGCGTTGTCGCGCAGGCGCCAAGCATTGCGCAGATCAGGATCAGTGAAAAATTCCTATGCGTTTGCAACAGGGTCGGCTGGATCATAGCTACTTGCTCCTTTTTTGCCGCGGCAACCTGCCGCGACCCGGGATGGTGTGTCAAATTGTTTCCGGTGTGCACCGGTTTGAACAGACCTCGCAACCGTGTGCGCACGCATACGCAAACATTCGCGCAAATGGCGGCGTTCGTCAATAAGAAGCGCCGTGACGATCGTGACGGCGTGACGACCGTGACGACGTATGTGCAGAGGGAACGCTAAAAGCCTGCTGCCCGATGCGACGAACTCGTGAATGCGAGTCGCGTTTTGGTCTTGAACTTACCTCGTCACGTCGTCACGATCGTCACGCCGTCACGGCCTTATAGACCACCGCGTCCAGCGCCACGCAACCCTCGCCTTTACCGCCAAGGAGCACCGGATTCAGATCCAGATTCACGACCGCGGACTGCGGATTCGTCATCAGACGGCAAACGGCCAGTGCCGCCTCGCAGAATGCGTCCACGTCCAGCGCCGGTTCTCCGCGCACGCCGGCGAGCAGCG
>Ga0137403_10010604_pt1 | contig 10200 bp, 9 predicted proteins | sample CZOMad2_1_16fung_FD_122057 | JGI IMG/M metagenome (GOLD analysis project Ga0137403, IMG submission 122057) | Vadose zone soil fungal communities from Angelo Coast Range Reserve, California, USA - CZOMad2_1_16fungal (Hybrid Assembly) | ecosystem: Environmental > Terrestrial > Soil > Vadose zone... | reverse complement strand
GTTGAAGGCTACGCCTACCTGAATATTCGCAGTCACCGCGGCGATGTTGCGGTTCTGCGGATCGATCATCTTGGGATGGATCTGCACAATTCCCTGCTCGGCCATTGCCAAAATATCGAATTTTTTTTGGTAGGGCGGATACTGGTTGTACAGATCGTTGGCCATGGTGATGACATCCCATTCCTTATTTGTACCCGCCTTCAATTCCAGTATGATGCGCTGATGGTCATCGATGCCGGCCGCCTCCTTCGCGAACAGATCGATAAAAGGATATTTTTTTTTGAAGGCGCTCGTCATCGCCTTGATGGAGTCGGGGTCTAAGCCCGTCAGGACGCGCAGCTTAGCTTCTTTCTTGGCTTCAGAAACGATCGCATCATGGCTGCTGATGAACAGATAGCCTTTAGCTTCGGCATCGAGTTTCGCCTTGGTAAGTGGAGCCTGGGGAGCGGCGGCCGACGCGGACTGCGCGACGGTTAGAGTGAGGCACAAAAAGACCATACTAGGCAGGAGACGCTTCAAATCATTCCACACGTTTTGCACGACTTGAACGGCTTGAACGTTTTGAACCCAATACACCATTAGTAGCCGATTCGCTGCGCTACTTCACGGGCTTGCTCGAGATCCGCTTTGACATCCGGGCGCTGGGATAACTCTTGGAAAACCTCGCGCATCAAATCCTGCCGGAGAACTTTATCCAGCTCTACTTTCTCCACGTCTCCCAGCTCGACCATTTCCTTGGCGTATTGCTCCAGACCTGTCGCCAGGCCGTCTATCGGATACGCCTGGTGTTTCTCCATCCACTCCGGTGACCGCACATGAACCGGGCGAACCTGCTCGAAATGGTTGGGGCTTTGCCGCCGCAAACGGCGTTCGAGGTTTCGGAAGTAAAAAAAGTTCCGCGTGTCACGCACGAACCAGTAAGTCCTCAGGATCGCGCGCAGGAAAGCTTTGACTTGATCGCGTCGTTCCTCGATGACACGATTGGTCGAAACAATGACCCGATCCGGTCGGCCGTCAGGGTAGGTCGATGAAAAATCCTGTAACACCGCCAAGCCCGCATTCATGAGCTCAGCGACATGGTCGCCGTAGGTGACGAGTCCGGCATCAATCTTTCCCTCGCGGAGCGGCGCCAATCTCATCTCCGGGCCAATGCCTGTTACCCATTCCACGTCAGTCTGCGGGTCCAGGCCCGCTTGGTGGAGCCAATAAGTGAGCAGGAGATGGTGATTATCTCCCCTGTCGCTAATGCCGATGCGCTTTCCGCGCAAATCCGTGAGCCTGGTCAATTCGCGCTTCGCCACGAGAGAGCGTCCGCGGTTGTTGCGCCAGCCGGCGATCACGCAGCAATCCTCCCCGCGGCTATTGAGGTACAGCGCGGTTCTAGGCTGAACGTCGGTCGCGATGTGAACTTCCTTGTCCTTCATCGCCTGAAGCAGGGCTATCTTTTCAAAGCCGAATGGCGCCAAACCATGAGGAACGAGTTCGTAGTTTTCGCCGCCCTCTTCGTCTCGCAGCCCCTCGTCATAGAAAAAATTCATTTCGTGCGCGGCCATAAGAACCGTTAAATGAAGCACGTGATAACAAGCAGGCCCAATGCGCAGCGCCTTGCGGTTTGAAGCAGGATCTTTGTGTTGCAAGCTATTCTCCATTCTGTGATGAGCGGATATCGTTGTCGTCATCATATCCCCGCGATGGCTTTGCCGGCCGCAGCATAATCGCAGCCGATTCACAGCCGGGTAATTTATTTAACTCGACCTTGTCGTGATCAACGCGGCGTCGATCTCGTAATCTTCTTTCCACCACTCCGGTGCGGCGACTCCTTCGTGTCGGGCAAGAGACTTGATCCAAAGCTTGCTGGTCGTCCGACCTCCTCCTACGAAAGTAATTCCCCGACGGATCGCCTCGACGTAGCGGGCCTCCTCTATCGATCCTCCGCCGCCCATATTGACCTCCGGACCAAAATTCCTCACAGCCCAGAATCGGTGACATTGTCTGGTATCAAAAGGAAGCTGGCCGGAGATTTCAATAAATACTCTGTCGATTCCGACCGCGTTGACGATCTCGAAAATTTGCCGCGTACCTTCCTCTCTTTCTCCGTAATCTCCAATCGCCTCGCGAATAACCCGGCTCTCCAGATAAACCTGCTCGCAGCCAAGAGCCAGCAGTCGTTTTACCTCCGTAACGGTGGCGGCGATATTCAAAGAGCCCTTGCCGGCGCGCATCCGATCCCCCTTGGGCCACTTTTTACCCACTTCGCCGACGACTTTGAAGCCCAACTCGCGGGCAAGAGCAAAATATCGCTGTTCGTCTGCGTCAGCCTTTTCGACGGCACCAGGGTTTTCCAGTTCCACGTGACGCGTGTCTATCTGCACATGCGTAAAACCAACTTCACGCAGTGTGCGCAGTGCTTGATCTGCCTTGCCTTGGTAGTAGGGAATCGCAAAGATCGGATCGTCGCTGCCAACACCTACCTTGTGGCTCCGATACAGATTTACTTTTTTCTCAATGTCATCCCACGGTGCAAGAAGACAGGTCGGGGTGAACTTGACGACGTCAATGTAATCGCCATAGGCCTCGAGCATGCCCCTTATCCAGTCGAGGGGATAGCCCCTGTCACCAAAGGTAGTCAAACCTTTCGTTCGCGGCTTCTGACTCCTTGGAGCCAGCTCTATAAAGTCAAGGAAACGTCTCTTCATCGGCTCTCCTCCTTTTCTCCAATGCGTCAAACTGAATGCCCGCACAGACCCGTATCAAGTGCCGGGTTGAACAAAACGAATGCAAGAAAGTTTTCTCGCGCCGAGCACAGCCATACAACTTGTCATTTCGACCCCTTCGTCAAGCTCAGGGTAAACTCCGGGAGATCCCTGTAGGCCTCGGTGACCAAGTCCTGGGCGCGAACCATAGCCTACTTTCTATAGCACAAAAAACTTTCGGAGTACGAAAATCCAGATTTACCTCAACGAAGTTTTTGACCCGGAATCAAAATTATTCTTCGGCTTCCGATCTCGCTTCACTGCTCATGCCTGACAATTTCCGCCTTGTCATTCTCGTTCCGCTGACGTATATGTCCGGCATGCGTCAGGCCTATTCAATCGGCCGTGGCGGTAAACGGTTGTAGGCGGAGCGTTGTCGCGCCTACATTCACACGCCCAGGCGAATTTCTCGTCTCGAGCGGAGGAGAGAACATGCTGCCACAGCTTTCATTAGGACTGGAAGAAGCGCAACGCGCCATTACCGCCGTGTTTGAGCAGGCGAAAAAAGACGGGCGAGCGGTTGCCGTTGCGGTTGTCGACAACCATGGCGAGCTGATCGCTTGCGCGCGCATGGACGGAGCTCATGCTCGCGTTCTGCGCCATGCGATTAGAAAGGCTTACACGGCGGCGGTAATGGGCAGAGATACTCTAGCCCTCAAAAAAGACATGGCGGACGCGGGGCGCACTTTAGGCGATTATGGCGATTCTTCCCTGACTACACTTCAGGGCGGCTTGGTGGCTCGATCGGGTGATCAAGTGGTCGGCGCGATCGCCTCAGGTGGCAGTCCGCGTCTCCGCGACGTCGAGATGGCAAAGATCGGCCTGGAAGCGATGGGACTATGAGCGGCGGGTCCGCCGCGAAGGAGCATAACATGAGTAGCCAAACGATCTTCTTACCACGAATGACCTCCGAGCCTGCAATCCCAATGGGAGTGCGCATGGGGAACGCTTTTTTTTCCTCATCCATTACCGGACACGATCCGGCTACCGGTAGGTTGGGTGACGGCGCCGAAAAACAGTTCGATCTCGCTTTCCGCAACATGAGCGCACTGGTCACGGAAGCTGGTCTTACCACCGATAACATCGCCCATGTGACCGTGTTCATCGGCGATGCCAGCGGTCGCCAACTCATCAACAAACCTTGGCTGCAAATCTTTCCGGACGAACACAACCGGCCGGCGAGAAAAACTACGACTTATCCGCTTCCCGACGGGGTGCATGTTCAGCTCCAAGCGTTGGCGATAGCCGAAGCCGGACGCCAGCCGCTGGAGATACCAGGGTTGGCGCACCGCGATCCACTGCCCATGGGCGCGAAGGCCGGGAATTTGGTGTTTTCCTCGGTGATCGGCGGCCAGGATCCAAAGACCAACAAGCAAGTGGCGGGCATCCAGCAGCAGATGGATCAGGCGTTTCAAAACATGCGCGCGCTGGTTGAGCAGGCCGGCGGCACGACAGACGATATCGGTCTGGTGTGGGTATTTCTGCGCGATAAATCCGACCAACCCGCAATGATCGACGCATGGTTAAAAATGTTTCCCCGCGATGGCGACCGGCCGGCGCGGAAAACCATCATGTACGACGAGTTGAAGGGGCGGGAAACACTGGTCCAACTCCAGTTCACCGCTGTACTGGGGGCGAAGCGAAGAAATTTTGAAATCTCAGGCGTCGGACATCACGACCCGATCCCGATGGGCGCCACCCTCGGTACGAGGTTTTATTCTTCCGGCATCGGCGGCGTCGATGCCAAAACCGGCAAGCAAGCCGAGACTCTCGAGCGCCAAGCGGAGTTGGCGTTCGAGAATCTCCGCGCGTTGATGGCGCAGGCGGGCGGGTCGCTGGATTCGGTGGCCCACCTGACTATTCTGTTGCGCGATTATCGTGCTCACAGCACCGTGATGAAAAATCTTCTGGAAACTTTCCCTGACAAGAACAAACGCCCGGCGTGTCACGAGATGGCTCTAGGTTTACCCGGCACAAACTTGATTCAACTCCACGCCGCCGGGATTGTTGATTAGCAAGCTGCAAGAGGCTTTTTTCAGCAACCTGTTAGCCTAGTGTCCTGACCCAGAAATTCGGTAAATTATTCGGTTACGTTCTTTGCCGTCATACCGGCGGAAGCCGGTATCCAGAGTCTTTGAAATTCCTGGATTCCGGGTCGCGCTAGCTTCAGCCTGAGGCTGATCCGCCTCTGGCGGAATCGCGACCAGCTTGCCCGGAATGACATTCGAGTTATATCGCGATTTTCTGGGTCACCACACTAGCGACGAAGTTTGCTCGTGAAAATTCCCAAGAAAAAATACCCGCAGCATCCTCGCTTCGGCTCTTTCATTCATCCAAGCTCGCTTCTCATTCTGCGGTTCGCGCTCGCATGTTGCCAAAGCGGCGAGATGTTGACTTCATTGTCGACAATCTTGTATACAAAATTTTCAGCAAAGGGAAATGAAAAATAGCAAACCCAAAACCCGCCACAAGCAAAACCTAGTGGATAAGGCGGTGCAGTATCTGACCCGCGAGATCCTGGCGGACAGACTCCGACCTAATCAGCGGATCAGCGAGCTCGCCGTATGCGGAGAACTGGGGATCAGCCGCTCGCCGGTTCGCGAGGCGCTGCGCATGTTGGAACGGGACGGGCTGGTCAAGCAGAGCGGCAATCGCGGTGTGGTCGTGGCCGACATCACGCCCGAGGAAGCCGACGAGCTTTATCTGGTTCATGGCCACTTGATCGGCCTGGCGGCCCGGCTCGCGTGCCGCCGGATGAAAGGCGAAGCGCTGAGCAGCATGGCCAAGTTGGTCGACAAACTTCGCCAATGCGCGGCAAAAAACGACCGTCACGGTTTTCTCGAGACGCGCGCCGAATTGGAGCGCTTGATCTGCGAGCGCAGTTTCTCGCCGCGGCTCGCGCACCTGTTCGAAGTGATGGCCTATCCGAGCGCCCGTTATCGGGTATTTCACGTGTCGGTTCCCGGATACATGGAACAGGTGGTGCGCTGCTATGAAGGAGTTTTCGACGCCTTTACTCGGGGAGACGACGTTGCCGCGGAACGATTCAGACTTGAAGTCATGGATTTAGGGCGAGATTTGTTGCGGCGCTATTTCATCGAGCCCCAGTCAGGCTACAAGCCGCAGGACCAAACGACGGATCATCCATGAGCCAAGAGCAGAAACCGATCCGCATCGCCATCGGAGAAAATCTTTGGACGCGCGCCTTGGTCGACGGTAGCGTGCGCGTCGACGGCTTCGCCGTCGAGTTTCATTCCAAAGTGACCTTGCCGGACCGTCTGCACGGCGTGCGCGAAGGAAAATGGCAAGGCTCGGATGGCACATTGACCGATTATCTGCTGGAGAAAGATGCCGGGCTCGGCGTGCCGAAGGTGGCGCTGCCGATCTTCATGTTGGGGGGATTTCGCCAACGGACCTTGCTCATGCGGCGCGATGGGGTAGCCGTCGAAAATCTTGAGGGCCGAAGGGTGCTCATGCCGCGCGTGCTGACTCCCGGCGCCGTCTATGCGCGCGGCTTGCTGGCCGATGAGTTTGGCATTGCGCGTGAGTCCGTCCAATGGCACACGATTCACGGCGCGGAAGAAGATGCCGACTGGAAGTGGCTTAAGGGGAGGCTGGGCAAGCCCGAGGGCTTCGAGGCAGTCGTCGCTGCCGCGGAAATGCTCAGCGGCGGCGAGTTCGATGCTCTAATTCATCCGGGAGGACATGGATTTTTTTCTCTATTCGGCGGCGACCAAATGATCGGCGGCACTCTGAAACGCTTTCCGGATCTCTGCGAGCCTTTGGGAAATGCCGAGACCATCGCCGCGTGGTTTAAAAAAACCAAGATTTATCCAACGGTCCATGGCCTTCAGTTGCGCGCCGATTGTCTCGATGCCAATTCGGGTCTTGCTGATGCCTTGGTGGACGCATTTGCTCGCGCCTGGTCTGCCAGTGAAGCCCGCTTGGATCAGCCAGAGCGCGAGCTGCTCGAGCGCGAGAGGTCATTGCTCGGATTCGATCCCTACCGCTACGAGCTCGGCGAAGTGCAGCGCCATACGATCGAAAAACTGATGGACTATCTTCACGCCGACGGTCTTTTACGGCGCCGCTTTACCATTCAAGATCTTTTTCCCTTCGCAGGTCGGCGATGAAACCAGAGACGGCACCGCTCTTGTTCGATGTGCGCAGGCTGCTCGTCTACGTCGAAGACCTGGATCGCGCGGTCAACTACTACCGCGACATGCTCGGCTTTAAACCGCTCGGCGGCGTCGCCGGGACCAATTTTGAGTTCGCCACTTCGGGCGCGCCGCTGGTGCTCCACCGCGACGGCCGGGCCGCCGACTCGGCGCGAGACCGAGTCGGCTTCGTGCCGAGCTTTCAAGTTCAGGCGGGAATTCACGAGTTGATCGAGACCTTCAGGAGACGGGGCGTTCGGATCGTTCACGAAGTCTTGGAAGTGTCGCACGGTTGGGTGGCATTTATCAGCGACCTCGATGGGAACGTACTGCAGATCTATCAGGCCAAGGGAGGGAGCGACTAGATGCCAAGCCTATGCATTCATGTTCCCAACTGCATGTGGACCAAGGCCTTGCTCGACGGCAGGGTGAAAGTGGATGGCTTCGACGCGACGTTCGAGCCTGCGGCATTCGACCCGCGTGGCTCAAGTCGGCTGCGTGGCGATGTCGAAGATAAATTTGCCGCCACCGAGCAGGTTATTCCGGATTTTCTCGTCCGCATCGCGCGCGGAACCGAAAAGGAGATCGTGGCGCTGCCGATTTTCGTCACCCGCGGCATGGTGCATCGAAAGTTCGTCATGCGGCGCGAGTCATCGACGCCGAAAGATCTCAAAGGCCGTACCATCGGCATGGGACGAGTGCTCGGCGCCACCAGCGTTTATTTACGCGGTCTGTTGGCGGATCACTTCGGGGTTGCAAGAAGCGCGGCGCGCTGGATTACCGCCGAGCCGCTGACCAGCGACGGCGCCATCGGCGGCGGCGAATGGGCGCACACCCATCGGCGCGGCGGCATAAAAGCGTCAGAGCTGATTCAGCGATTGAGCGTCGGCGATTTGGATGCGGTGATCTATCCCGGCGGCGCCGGCGGCCACTGGTTTAACTGGGTCGTCGAGGGCAGCGCCAGCCGCACGCCCGACCCCTACGGCGACCTCGAGCAGATGGTGGCGAGCAGCTCAAACCTCTGCTTTCCCGTCGGTGATGTCGAATCCCATTTGGCATGGTTCCAGAAAGAGCACATTTATCCGACCTACCACTTTCTTGGCGTTCGCAAGAGCGTGGCAGCGAGCCATCCGGGATTGACCGATGCGCTCGTGGATGCCTTCGAGCGCGCGGCCGTCGTCGCCGCTGCCTATATGAGCGATGAAGAGCGAAGGCTCTACGAGCGCGAAAAGGAGCTTTTGGGTCTCGACCCGAACGAGTGTGGTTTGAACGCGGTTCACAAAAAAACCATAGAGCGGTGCTTGGACTATCTCGAAGCGGATGGGTTACTGCCACGGCGCCCGACGCTGGGGGAAATTTTTCCGCTTTCCGGAAGTTGATGATGGAGGTGATATGAAGGTTTGGCTTTTCATGCGTGTCGGCTATCCCAGACGCATTACCGGATCGTATTTGCTTGCCGGAAAGGACTACGACCGTATTCTCGGCAAGGAGATCTACGACGAGGTGGTCGATTTTTTGCGCGGCGTCGAGAGCTACGGCTTCGACGGCATCTTTTTTCCTGAGCATCACAGCCGCGCTGCCAACGGACTTTCGCCGTCGCCCAACCTGTTCGCGGCCATGGCCGCAGTGCTCACCAAGGACATCAAGATCGGACTGATGGGGAATTGTCTTCCCTTGCACCACCCGGTGCGGTTGGGCGAAGAACTCGCGCTGTTGGACAATCTTTCCAATGGCCGCCTCGTCGTCGGCATGACGCGGGGCGGCGACTTCTGGGCCTTCAATATTCCCTCGGCCGAGTCGCGCGAGCGCTTCGAAGAAGGCTGGGAGATCATCCGCAAGGGTTGGGTGGCTGAGGAGCCGTTCGATTACCACGGTAAGTACTGGAATCTAGACTATGTGGCGTTTCTGCCACGGCCCTTGCAGAAGCCGATCCCGGAGACCTGGATTCCATCGATCAGCGCCGAGAGCATGGAGTGGGCGGCAAAGAACCGCATATGCCTGGCAGCATCATGGTCGCCCACCGACCAAGTCAGTGAAAGCTTTGAATATTACCGACGCTATGCGAAAGAGCACTGCGGCTGGTCGCCGGGCGCGCAACATTGTGTGGTGTCGCGCGATATTTACGTCGCGAAAACCAACGCCAAAGCGCGTGAGGAAGTAGAGAAGGATCTTCTCGTCGGCCCGGCGGAAGAATTCGGCGGCTCGCCGGCAAATTATGGCCGCAGCGTTGCCGACGGATATTTTTCCAAGCAAGCGACCGCGTTCAAGAAGGGCGAGCATATCGGCGTGATGGAAATCAAAAATTGGCGCTTCGAGCAGTTGCAGGAAGCGGGCATATCGATTGTCGGCGATCCCGATTACGTCACGGAACAGATCCTGCGCCAATGCCGAATGATGGGCACGGATAAGATCATGATGCGGCCGGTCTTTGGCCGGCTCAGGCTTAGCCAGGTGAAGAAAAGTCTGGAGCTGATGGCGAAGGAAGTGCTGCCGAACCTGAATAGAGAAAAGATCGTCATCCCGGCGCAAGCTGCCGCGTCACCGGCAATAACGGAGACGGACCATGGACCGATACGTCCGGCTCTCATACCACAGCTATAATTAACTCTCAGACCATATATACTCTCGTCTGTACCGGCATCGACGGCTCGACAATAACCAAACGCGCGACGATCAACATTATTCCGGTAACACAAGAAACATAACCGTGCAGTGTATTTTGGGGACTCAAGCAATGGCCCGAAAACGCCTGGCTGCTATCTAACGACGCTACTGCGCTCTACGAACTCGGCCGTTTCTCTGAAGCGGCAGCAGTCGCCAAAAAAGCAGTACCGGCGGTAAACGCTCTCACAGTGGGGGATTGGCTCATCGCGTATCCGGGGAACGACCCGCTTATTGCTCAGACGGGCCTCGAAAATTTCAAAAAGAGCGCGCAAGAAAACCTCACGAAGATTTTGGCGAAGGCGAAATAGTAGTATGCGCAAGCGTGCCAAAAGAAAGAAAGGCAGGTTCAACTAAGCTGCAGCTTTTGCGATCTCCTGTGCTTATCGCTGATCTTTCTCAGATGCCACGCCGTCCGACCTCGCATCATACCGTTATCTCGCGCGGGGATAGGCACCGATATTTCCACATGGTACCCGAGCTATCGTACTGGTTCCATATATACTCTTGGTATGTCGCACAAGGTATTTATTTGGCTTATACTCATCGTCCTGTTTGTCGGTGGCGTATGGTATTTCTCGCATAAAAAAGAATCAGCACCGGTCGTACAAACCCCTGCCGCGAAAAAC
>Ga0137403_10010603_pt1 | contig 10200 bp, 9 predicted proteins | sample CZOMad2_1_16fung_FD_122057 | JGI IMG/M metagenome (GOLD analysis project Ga0137403, IMG submission 122057) | Vadose zone soil fungal communities from Angelo Coast Range Reserve, California, USA - CZOMad2_1_16fungal (Hybrid Assembly) | ecosystem: Environmental > Terrestrial > Soil > Vadose zone... | reverse complement strand
GCCGATACGAGTTCCCCCCGGGAGTCGGGCCCGAGCTGCGCTACGTCGCCCGGGCTTTCAGATCGGCGGCGGGTTACCAGCGATGGAACATGCTGGCGATCGCGGTCACCGGGTCCCACGATCTCGGCAATCCGGCGGTACACGGGTTCGCCAGCATCGCGTACCTCCCCATCCTCAGCGCGACCGGCGGCGAGCCCCGGCCGACCGGCGGCCTGGGCAGCGAGGTCGGCCTCGCGGTCGCCCCCGACCGATTCCCGCTGGCCTTCGCGCTGGGCTACCGCGTGGAGCGCTTCTTTTTTTCGCAGTCCGCCGCTCGCTCCGAGCAGTTCGAGGCGCTCACCCTGTCGGCCGGAGTGCGGGTGCGGCGGCACGCCGGACGCTGGGCGCTGAGCGGAGCAGGAAAGGAATGACTTGGCTCGTAGGGCGCGCCAATTGGGCAGCAATTGACCGGCCGGGACGAGCTTGTCGGCGGGAGGTGTACCCATGCGCGTTCCGGCGACAATGCGATGCCTCGGCCTCGCTCTGGCTCTCGCAGCCGTGGCCTGTGACAACAAGGCGACGTCCCCCACCACTGGCGCCCTGCGGGTGACCGTGGCGACCACGGGCGGCGATCCCGACCTCGACGGGTACATCGTGTCCGTGGACAGCAGCGAGCGCAGCGTGAGCCCCAACGACACTGTCGTATTCGCCGGCTTGGGCACTGGCGCGCACGCGCTCCGACTGCGCGATATGGCGCGCAACTGCGCGGTCCCCGGCCACAATGCGCCGGCCACCGACAGCAGCCAAGTCGAGATCGGCCAGCCATCCGTGACGGCCAGCGACACGACCAAGCTTGCGATCGTGGTCACCTGCGTCGCGACGGGTATGCAGATCACGACGAGCACTACCGGCCCTGATCGCGACGCCGACGGCTACACGGTGGTCCTGGACGGAGCGCTCCAGGCGGTGGTCGGCATCAACGGATCCGTCGCCATCACGCGCTTGAGCGCCGACAGCCATCGAGTGGCCCTGGGCGAGGTGGCTGCGAATTGCACGATCGCCTCCCCGCATCCTCGTTGGGTCACCGTCGCCTTTGGGCAAGTCGTGCCGGTCCCGTTGGCCGTGTCCTGCACCGCGACGACGGGTGCCGTGTCCGTCGCGGCCGCGACGACGGGCATCGATTTCGATCCAACCGGCTACGGCGTGAAGATCGACGGCGGCGCGGTGCGGGGGCTCGCGACGAACGGCTCGATCACATTCGAGGGAATCGCCGAGGGAGACCACACGGTCACGCTCTCGGACGTCGCCGACAACTGTACTCTCAACGATGTGAACCCCGCGACTGTGCACGTCAGCATCGGCGGAGCCACCCGAGACACGGCTCGCACGACGTTCCACCTGGCTTGCATTTCGTCGCTGGGCACGATCAAGGTCACTACGGTCACCACCGTGACGCCCGGAGCCAACGTCGACCCCGACGGCTACACGGTGTTCGCGGAGAGCGGCTGCGATTATTACTCCTGCGTCTACCAATCGCAGATCCCTGTGCTCGTGAACGGCGTCGCCACATTCGCGCGCGCGCCCATGGGAGACTATGTCGTCACGCTGGGTGGTGTGGCCAGGAACTGCACGGTCGACGGGGGATACACACGCGACGTCCGGGTGCCACCTTCCGACACCGCGAGGCTGAGCTTCGCCGTGACTTGCCAGCTCACCGGCAGTCTGCAGCTCAGCGTGACGACTATGGGTGCGGACCCCGATCCGGACGGTTACACCGTCCGCGCGCGGAGTACCGTGCTGGATACCAGCGCGGTCCTGACCCCCAACTCAGCGCTCACGATGCCCAACCTTCCGCCGGGCGAGTACAGCGTGCAGCTCGGGGGCGTTGCGGGAAACTGCAGTCTCACGGGAGCCAATCCCCGAGCGGTGACGGTCCCGAGCGGCGGGTCAGCGGCCGTCGCGTTCGACGTCGCGTGCGCTGCGGCCACGCCGATCGCGTTCGTGAGCGGCGCCAGCGGCAACGACGAGATCTACACGATCAAGTCCAACGGCAGCGGCGTCGCGCGCCTCACGAGCAATGGGACCCGCGATGCGGAGCCCGCGTGGTCACCCGACGGCAGCCGGATCGCATTCCGCGCCGAGCGCGACGGCAACGCCGAGATCTATGTGATGAACGCCGACGGCTCGAGCCCGGTCCGGCTCACGAGCACTGTGGCCGCGGATTTCGCACCGGCCTGGTCTCCCGACGGCGCCAAGATCGCGTTCGTCAGCCAGCGCGACGGCAACGCCGAGATCTACGTGATGAACGCCGACGTCACGAACCCCGTGCGGCTCACGAACGATCCCGGCTACGATGCCGACCCGGCCTGGTCGCCCGACGGGAGCAAGCTCGCGTTCATGCGCGGGGCCTGTGACCAGAACGGCTGCCAGGGCCGCATAGAGACGATGAACGCGGACGGCTCGGGAGTCGTGGCGCTCACAGCCGGCGCCGCAGATCTGCAGCCCGCCTGGTCCCCCGACGGCACCAAGATCCTCTTCGCCCGCCTGCTCAGCTGCTACTACTCCGCCTGCGATCACGACTTGATCGTGATGGGGGCGGACGGATCAGCGGCAGCGACGCTCGTCTCTGGAGGCGACGATCAGAGCGATCCGGCCTGGTCTCCCGATGGGCGCAGGATCGCGTTCGCGGCGGCCGCATGCGACTACTCCTACTACTACTACTACAGCTGCTCGACGCCCGTGATCGAGCTCGTTCGAGCCGACGGGACGGACCTGATCGCCCTCACCGGAAGTCCCGGGTTCAATCCGGCGTGGCGGCCGTGAGGTCCCGCGTGCGGGCACCCGTCGGCGTCGCGGCAACGGCATTCCTCGCCGCCTGCTCGGACGAGCCCTCACGTCTGGGGGCGCGGACCGTTCCGGCAATCGACGCTGCAGCGGTGGCGGCAAATCCCACGAATGTCCTGAGCGCGGTGGTCTCCGTCCGCGCCCGGAACACGGACAGCGTCGTGGTGCGGTTTCACCTCGCCGGCACCGCCGCGGCCGTGGACAGCGCGTCCGCGGCGGTCGCAACGAGCGCCGGCTCCGCCGAGGTCCCGGTGCTGGGGCTGCTCCCGGACAGCCGCTACGTCATGCGCGTCATCGCATACGGAGAGGACACGAGCGCGGCAGGCGACTCGCTGGAGTTCGCCACGAACCCCTTGCCATCCGATCTGCCGGTCTATACGGCCCAGGGCTCCGATCCGTCACCCGGATACGTCGTGTTCGCCGCCGGCGCGTACGGGCTGGCGATCGACAACACGGGGCGGGTCGTGTGGTATCACCACTTCCCGAACGGCCTGGGGCTCAACTTCGAGGTCCAGCCGACCGGACACTACTTCGCCCGCCCGCCGACTCCCGCCGTGGGCGACATCGAGCCGTGGCTCGAGCTCGATCCGCTCGGCAACGAGGTGCGCACCTTCGGCTGCGCGGGCGGACTACAGGCCCGGTTCCACGATCTCATCGCCGAAGCAGACGGCGGGTACTGGATCATGTGCGACGAAACGCGGTCCATGGACTTGTCCGCCCTGGGCGGTGTCGCGACCGCGCAGGTGATGGGCACCGTGGTCCAGCACGTGAGCGCCACGGGCGCGCTGCTGTTTCAGTGGAGCCCGTTCGACCACTTCGACATCACGGACCTCGATCCGGCGAGCCGGACCGGCGCGAGCGTCAACTGGACCCACGGCAACGCGCTGGACCTCGACGCCGACGGCAACCTGCTCGTGTCGTTCCGGAGCCTGAGCGAGATCACCAAGATCGACACCAAGACCGGCGCGGTCCTGTGGCGCATGGGCGGCCGCCGGAATGAGTTCACCTTCCAGGACGCGCCGACGCCGGCGTTCGCGTTTCAGCACGGGCTACGACTTCCCGGCCCCGGGCGCCTCCTGCTGCTCGACAACATGGGCGATCCAGCCGGATCGTGGGCGGAGCGCTATGTGTACGACGAGGCGTTGCACACCGCCCGGATGATCGGCTCGTACGGCTCCGACCCCCCGGTGACGGCGTCGCTCGGCGGGAGCACGCAGGATCTCCCCGGTGTCCGGACGCTGGTCTCCTACGGGCCGGCGGGGCGCGTCGAGGAGTACGACGCCGCCGGGCAGGTCGTGTGGCGCATCGAAGGCAACCCGGGCTACGTGTTCCGCGCGCAGCGCATCACGTCCCTCTACCACCCCGGGGTCGGCCAACCGCGTTAGCTCGCCCAGACCTCGCCAATTGATTCGACCGGCTCATCACGTGGCCGGGAATTGACCGCGCTACCTCAACTTGTCTCCGACACGTACAACGCCAGGAGGCGGTATGAGGACCGGTCTCGTCGCTCTAGTCTTGGTGTGCGCCTGTCAGGCCGAACCAGGCCCGGCCGGCCCCAGGCTGCGCGCCATGTCCTTCGCCAATTCCGAGTGGTCGGAGCCGGTGGACCTCGACGCCCCTGTCAATTCGCGCTGCCAGGACCAGACCCCGACCATGTCCAAGGACGAGCTCAGCCTGTACTTCCTCTCCGACCGACCGGGGGGATTCGGCAACCTCGTCTCGACCACCGGCTGCATGGACAACTTCGACCTCTGGGTCGCTCGGCGCGCGTCCACCGAGGGCCCGTGGGAAACGGCTGTGAACCTGGGCCCGACGATCAACACCGCAAGGAACGAGGGCGGTCCGGCGTTGTCGCCCGACGGTCATCTGCTCTTCTTTTCGAGCGACCGCGCCACGACAGGCATACTCCACGACATCTACCTCTCGCGCCGATCCGAACGACGACCTCGGCTGGGGGCCACCTGCGCCGCTCGGTCCTGATGTGAACACGCTGCTGCACGAGGCGGGACCGTTCTACTCGCAGAGCGCGGAAGACGGATCCGCGAACCTTTACTTCTACCGCGGGTCGGACAACGGTGCGACGACCGACATCTATTCCGCGGCAGTGACGCGGGACGGTGAGACGCGCGGACCCGCGGTGCTCGTCTCGGAGCTGAGCTATCCCGGGCGCCCTGACGGATTCGTCACGGTGCGCGCCGATGGGAAGGAGATCCTGTTCAACTCCGGGCGACCCGTCGACGGCGTCAACGCCTTCGATATCTGGGTAGCCACTCGTCGCAACGTCCACGACCCCTGGTCGGCGCCGGTGAACCTGGGACCACCGGTGAATACAGGGTTCGCCGAGTTCCAGCCGGACCTGTCGCTCGACGGTCGCACGCTGCTGTTCATTGCCGGTGTGGGTCGGGGTGGCCTCGGAGGGTTCGACATCTGGATGTCCACCCGCACGGTGAACGGGAAGGAGGAGCCATGAATCGCAGACGAGGCCGCTTGGTTGTGCTGAGCCTCGGCGCCCTGCTTGTACGTCGGCAGCACGACCAAAAACACCGTCCTTCGCTATGACGGCGCCACCGGCGGGTTCATCGACGTGTTCGTTTTACCGGGCAGCGGCGGGCTGATCGTCCCCGTGGATCTGGTCTTCGGCCCCGACGGGAACCTGTATGTCGCCAGCGCCGAGAACAACGGCAATGGCAGCGTGTTGCGCTACGACGGGCACACCGGAGCGTTCCTCGACGCGTTCGTCCCGACCGGCACTGGCGGCATATCCGGCCCCCGGGCGCTCCTGTTCAAGGAGAAGATCGCGATCTGCCATCGGCCGCCGGGGAATCCGGGCAAGGCGAAGACAATCTCCATCGGGTATCTATCCGCCGGCGACCACCTGACCCACGGCGACCTAGTGGGTGCGTGTCCGAGAGCCGACGGAGAGGGGAGAGCGAACTAGGACTCCGTCGCCGCGATACACTCGATCTCCACCCGCGCGCCCACCGCGAGCCCGCTCACGGCCACTGTGGAGCGCGCGGGTGGATCCTTCGGGAAATACGTCGCATAGACGGCGTTCATCGCAGCGAAGTCCTCGATGTCCGCGAGAAACACGGTGCACTTCACCGCGCGGTCGAGTGAGCTTCCCGCGAAAGCGAGCATCGTCTTGATGTTCTCGAACGTCTGGCGCGTCTGCGCCGTGATACCTCCATCGACAGGCTGGCGCGTTCCAGGCACATTGCCGATCTGGCCCGAGAGAAACAGCAAGTCCCCGACCCGCACCGCCGACGAGAACGGCAATCCCGGGACCTCGCCCGGGCCGTGAATGAACGAGACGGCAGGTTTCATCCTTTCCTCCGATCAGTGCTGGGCCGCACCTGCACGTACGCCATGAAGCCCACGGGCGTGCGGCTCCCGTAGAACAGGCGCAACTCTTCGGGGATCAGGCTGAGCGTGCCCCGGGCGCCCAGACCGGTGGCCACACCTGCATTGCGCCACAGTCCGCGCTCGTACCCGAGCGACACGGCCCCGATATCGAGCTCCCGGCTCACCGACCCCACCAGCGCCAGGTCCGCCGCCGTCCGCCGCACGTACTCGGCGCGGCCGTACACCGCGTCGGCGTCGCCCAGCTCGAGCGTGGATTCGAGGCGCAGGGTGTTCAACGGATGCCCGGCCCCCACGGGCAGGTCGGCGCCGTACACGAACGTGGTGGACCAGGTGCCCCGGCTGTGCAACACCGACGCGCCGAACCGATCGAGCGCACCGTGGGCATGGGCGCCCCCCGTCGCCGCGACATGGCCGAACCACGCCGCCACGCTCCACTGCGAAGCCGGGTTACAGCTCAGCCGCGCCGAATACGAATCGAGGCGTACCGGATCGAAGTTCGTCCGCACATCGTCCGAGTGCGCACCGTTGAAGGCGGAGGCCTCGACCCGCACCTGCCTCGTGAAGGCGCCGAGGGTCACGACTCCGAACGTCGTGTGGGTGAAGTCCTGGGTGTGATGACCCAGCGGCGCGGTGGGATCGTACACGGCCGAGGGGCGATGCAGATAGGCGACGGGGCCAAGGGCCGGCTCTCCCACCGGGGCCGCGTACAACGACCCGGCGACCTTGGACCCGATCGCGTGCTCGAAGCCGACGGAAAGCTCTGAGATGAGTTCATGGGGATGCTGGCGGTCCGTGACGATACCACCGCGATAGGGTTCGGCAACCTGGAGTAGCTGGGGGTATCCTCGCGCCGTCACGGTCCACGGCTCCGCACTCACCATCGCCCGGAACCGGACCGCCCCGCCCGCAGCGGGACGCCCCGCCATCACCATGACCCAGTTGACGCTCCCCAGTTGGTCGTCCGCGCGCGTGCCGAGCTGCCGGTCATACTGAAGGAACACGCTCCCGTGAACCATCAGGGTCCAGCGTCCCAGGGACGCGTGGTAGGCCGGCATGCGGGCGGCGTCGGGCAGCCACGCGGTGCCCGACCCCATGCGCGTGAGCGGAATCCCCAGGAGGGGGCGCTCGTGCTCGTGCTGTGCGTATCCGTGCGCAGGCGTCACCCCGGCTGCGAGAACGGCCGCAGCGACCGCGGCCGCCCGAGCGTCAGTGCACCAGGACGTCGAACGGCCCAAATGTCTTCGTGGACAGGTCGCCTGGAAAATGCAGGGCCACCTCGAGCATGCCGGGGGTTCCCGCTGGGGCGGATGACGTGATGTCCCGGACCAGCGATTCCCCGTTGACCGGCATGGACGAGGCCAGCGTGGGTGGTGAGAACGTGAAGTCGAGCTCCTCTCCGCCGGTGACGCTCATGATCTGGCTGCCGTTCGCGGCGTACATGCGGACTTCGACCCGAAGGGTGTCGCCAGGAAAGAGGGGTACGTGAAACGTCAGGTCACCCAGCCCCGAGTTGAACAGCCGCACCGACGCCACATTCTGGGGGTTGGCTGGGCTGCCGCCGCTTGTCGGGTGCGGCGCGCCACAGCCGGTCAGCAGAGCGACCCCGAGAACGCCGCAAAGCCCCGCGCGCATCGTACGAATAAGGTACACTCGTTTTAGAGGTGCGGGATTTCGTCCTCAGCCGGTCGGATGTCCGCGGCTCAAGCCGCGACTCGGCACCTACCGCTGAAGCGGCAGAGCCGCGTCAGTTCACTGACAGGCGCCGAGCCGCGAGTTTACTCGCGCCACCCCGCGCGCAACAGGACAGGCCACGCGAGCACGAGCGCCAATCCGCCCGCCGCACTCGCGAAGAACGCGGTCGCCGCCCCGTACCGCTGGAACACCCCACCCAACACCACGCCTCCCACGAGCGCCGCGAACCCCGTGATGCCGTGGTACGCGCCGAACCCGCTCCCCTGGTGCGTGCCCGCGAGCCGCGCCACCAGCGCACGCTCCGGACTCTCCGTCAGTCCCGAGACGAGCCCCAGCGCCAGGAAGAGCCCCCATGCCGTCGCCGCCGTGCCCGCGCGCGCCATCCCCACGGCCAGCATCGCGTACACGAGCCACCCCACCCACATCGTCCGTCCGGGCCCCAGCCGGTCGCTCGCCGCGCCACCCACGAAGCTCGACGACGACCGCACCACGTGCACCGTCGCCCACAGCAGCGGGACGACGGCCACCGGCACACCGAGCTCTTGCGACCGCAGAATGATCAGCGTGTCGGGCATGCGGAGGAGATAGAAGGCGGAGATTGCGAGGAGAGGCGGCGGCAAAGGGCGGGAGACGGCGGCAGCAGGCGGCATTGGCTCGGATGCACTTGCCGCCGGTTGCCGCCCGCTGCCGCCTGTTGCCGCCCCGTCTCGAACCGCCCATGTCGCCAGCACCAGCACCACGACCCCCGGCACAATGCTCCACCCGATGACCGCCCGCACGTTCGCGCTCCCCGACGCGAGCAGCCACCAGGCCAGGATCGGCCCCAGCACTGCTCCCGCGTGATCCATCCCCCGCTGCAGGCCGAAGGCGCGCCCCCGCATTTCCGCGGGCGTAACGTCGGCGATGAGCGCGTCGCGCGGCGGCGTGCGGAGCCCCTTCCCCAATCGGTCCACCACCCGCAGCCCGATCACCTGCCACGCTGCGCCCGTGACGGCGATGACGGGCCGGACCACGACGGCGACGAAATACCCGAGCACGATCATGGGCCCGCGCAGCGGCACCCGGTCAGCCAGCCGTCCGGCCGCGAGCTTCACGAATGCCGCCGCGAACTCGGCCGCCCCGTCGAGCGCGCCGAGGGCCTGCGGCCCGCCGCCCAGCACGCCCGTGACGAACGCCGGGAGCAACGGGTAGATCATCTCGCTTGCGAAATCGTTGAGCAGCGAGACCCAGCCGAACAACTTCACCTGCCGTGGGAGCGGCGGTGAAGGGGCAGCGCCTTTAGGCATTGAGGCCGAGGCCCCAGCGGATCAGCGTGACCGGGAGGCCGCCGTAGCGGAGCAAAGCGTCGTGGAAGCGGCGCAACGTAAAAGCCTTGCCCTGGGCGGCGCGGAAGTCCTTCCGCAGCTCGAGGATGTCGCGCCGCCCCACCGCGTAGCACAGCGGCTGGGCCGGCTCCGCGCAGTAGCGCCGCACCTCCGCCTCCGCGTTGGCGCGGTCCACGCGCAGGTGTGTGGTGAGATATTCGACGGCCTGCTCGAACGTCATGCCCCGGGTGTGCAGCCCCACGTCGAGCAGGATGCGCGCCGCGCGCCACAGCAGGTGCACGCGCTGGAAAAACTGCTCCTCCTCCGAGCGGTAGAACCCCTCTTCGCCCATCATGTCCTCACAGTACAGCGCCCAGCCTTCGACCGTGAGCGGCGTCCACACGTTCTTGCGCGTGTCCGAGGGTTGCTGCTGCGCATGGACCAGGTGGAGGTGGTGGCCGGGATACCCTTCGTGCAGCGCGGTGACCCCGATCTCGTAGCGGCAGTGGTCACGCAGCACGCGCTCCTGAGCGCTCGGCGGCAGCGCGGGATCGGGCAGGGTGACGTAGAACCAGCCGGCGCGGTCGGGCGAGTAGGCGCCGGGGGGGTCGTAGGCCGCGAACGGGATGACAGGGCGCATGAATGCCGGCGTCGCCACCACGTCGAGCGCGGCGTCGGGGATCGGCGCCAGGCCGCGCGAGGCCACGAAGTCGCGCGCCCGCGCCATCTCACCGGCGTAGGCATCCACCAGCCCGCCCGGAGTCGGATGGTCGGCGCGCAACCGGTCCGCGACATCGTGCCAGCTCTTGCCCCTGTCCAGCCGCGCCGCTCGGGTCTCCAGGTCCGCCTCCACCTCTTCCTTGAGGTGCAGTCCGTAGCGCCACAGCTCCGGCGCCGTGTCCCGCAACGCGTGCTCGTAGTGCAGATGGAAGTTGAAGTCTTCCTCACCCAGCGCGAACTGGTCGGACGCGCCCTCGAGCCAGCGCTCCAGGTCGTGCTCGAACGCGGCCATCGCCGC
>Ga0137403_10010602_pt1 | contig 10201 bp, 17 predicted proteins | sample CZOMad2_1_16fung_FD_122057 | JGI IMG/M metagenome (GOLD analysis project Ga0137403, IMG submission 122057) | Vadose zone soil fungal communities from Angelo Coast Range Reserve, California, USA - CZOMad2_1_16fungal (Hybrid Assembly) | ecosystem: Environmental > Terrestrial > Soil > Vadose zone... | reverse complement strand
GGAAAGAGCGGCCAAGCCAGCAGGAGCATGCCATGAGCGACAACCTCCGCAGGTATCGTGCCATACGAGCCGCCCTCCTACAAGGGTATCCTGGCCAGCCAACAGGGAGAGCCTGGAGATGCTGGGGATACACGGTGCACTCCGGTAGAATAGCCCACATTCCCCCGAATTGTGTGGTAGCCCTCCTGAGACCGAGGCGAGAAGTCAGCTCTGGTGACCCAATGGACATGGCACCAAGTTGCGAGGTACGGTTTCGAGCTATCCACCACGAGGCATTGTCAAGTTAACTTCCTCTTTCCCGGATTTGCCCTCGTGTGGCATACTCGCGGCATGAATACACCACCAACGAACCCATATACGCGCCATCGGTTCACGGCAGAAATCATCAGTCACTGCGTGTGGCTGTCTTTCCGCTTCTGCCTGAGCTATCGGGACGTCGAAGAGCTCAGGGCGGCACGTGGCGTGATCCTCACCTATGAAGCGGTGCGCTCGTGGTGCCGGACGTTCGGGCAGGTCTATGCCGATCCGCTGTGTCGTCGACGCCCCAGGCCGGGGGATACGTGGCACCTCGACGAGGTCTTTCTGACCATCAACGGCACGCGTCACTATCTGTGGCGCACGCTCGATCAGGACGGGAATATCCTCGATATGCTTGTGCAGCACCGGCGGGCCAAGACGGCCGCGAAGAAATTCTTCCGTAAGCTGCTCAAAGGCTCAACGTATGCGCCCCGGATCATCATCATGGATAAACTCAAGAGCTATGGGGCCGCGAAGCGTGAGCTCTTGCCGGGAGTGGAACACCGCCAGCATCGCAACCTGAATAACCGGGCAGAACACTCCCATCAACCCACCCGTCAGCGAGAGCGACGGATGCAGGGTTTTAAATCGCCAAGGCACGCCCAGCGGTTCTTCTCCGCCTATGGTCCCATCGCCCAACACTTCCGCCCGCGACGTCACCTGCTGCCCGCCCCCATCTACCGCCAGGAGATGACGCAACGATTCCAGACCTGGCAGGAGACCACCAGCGTGACTATGGCTGCGTGAGAGATGAGTGAGGTGTCGCCCTCCCACTTCTATTCTTGGTGGTCGCCTCAGGACGCGTTAACTTGACAATGCCATACCTCCCAATGGCTGGCTTTCCTCGATCAGCACCGGTAGCGCCGCTTGTGTCAATGCAAGTGTGTCTGGAAAAATGCCGCGGTCTTACACCAGGCGTCGCAGGCCGCGATATGATGGTAGTTCGCGCCAGTATCGTTGTGGAACGCGTGGTTGGTCCCTTCATAGATGTGGAAACCGAAAGGCTTTTGCAGTTCCTCCAGACGAGTGATCACCGGCAGGACACTGCGGGTCAGATTGCGATCGAGCTCGGCGTAGATCGCCAGCACCGGAGACGCTAGCGTTTCGAGCCCGTCTATTGCTGGCACCGGGGCGCCATAGAAAGCCACTGCGGCGGAAAGACCCTCGGTGTTGAGCGCCAGGTGCCAGCAGTTGCCGCCGCCGGCGCAAAAGCCGACCGCCCCTAACTTGTGGCCCTGGACCATGGTCAGATTTTGCAGATAGTTAACGGCACTCAGCATGTCCGCCAGTCGGCCGTCCACGGTTGTTTGCTGATACAGCCGGAGGGCCTCTTCAGGGTCGTCTGGCGTGCCACCGAAGCGCGAGAGAAGGTCGATGCCGACGGCGACAAATCCGGCTCGGGCCGCGCGGCGGGTGACGTCTCGGATATGGTCGTTCAAGCCCCTGTTCTCATGGATCACGAGGATCCCGGGCAGCGGCTTGGCGTGCCTCGGGCGCGCCTGATGCGCGAAAAGCGTGCCCGCGTCGCCGGGAAACTCCACCTGGTGAATTACTTCCAGGTCCTTGGCGTCCTCAGGAACGCTCACATCTTCCAGGCAGGTGCAGAGCTCTTCGTCAGCCGCCTGCGCCGGCAGTCCCACCGATTCCAGCGCTATCGTTGCGGCTGCGATGCTGCCAGTGACGCACGCGACGCGCCTGAGCAATTCCCGCCGGTCGAATGCCCCGTCCACATGCAGGTGCGCCGGTTCTGTCGCAAAGTTCGATTTTGGGGGCAAAATCCGAAAACTGGGTATCAGCAATTCAATAACTTACAGACTCCTAAATTCTCGAAAATGCAACTTTGCGACAGAACCCAGCTTCGCACGGCACATCGTTGCTCAGCAGATCGATAGCTTCGACGTGGAAATCGGTTGTGTCCAACTGCTGGCCGATTCCCAGGGAGACTTTGTGCCCCATCATATAGGCGAAGGCCCGCTGCAGGGCTTCCTTCATCGGCCCGTCAACACCACCAGAGACCCTGAGCTTGCCTGTTCCTGGGGCACAGCCCACTTCCAGGCGGCAGAGGCTGACCTTACCCTCAATTCTGACAGGCCCTCCTTCGACACGTCGCCATGCGGATAGAGTAGCTTGACCAACGCAGAGACCGTCTTGCGGACGGCCTTCACGTCGCGGGCGTTCAGGTGAGACCCCAGGGAAAAGTTGCGGTCAAGGATCTCGGTGTAATTGTGCTTCCGCAGCTCCCGTAACGCCTCCGCCAGGTAGTCCACCACAAAGCCGTAATGCTCGGTGATGAACTCGACCCGCATCTTAGGAATCTCCCAACCGGGGAGGTAAAAATGGATGCGGTCGAAGAACGCCATGTCCTCACGGATCACATCTGGCATAGGTAGGAACAGGTGTGACGAGCGCACCATGACCTCAACGGGTTGGTTGGTATTGCCAAACATCGCCATGGAGGCCATGCCAGTCAGCGACTCTTTGCCCCGGCTGAAGCTGCCCGACTCACCATAGGTCTTGAGCATAGTGATGACTTCTTTGGGCATCTTCTGTCGGCAGCCGTCTCGTCACCCAGGATCGATTTCAGAGCGTTGCGGGCGACAATGGCCAGTCGGGTGTTATGGGTAGGGGGCTGTTGGCCGGGCTGCATGACTATGCCCGCTACTTCCAATTCGATGAGGGCATGGTCAGTCTTTTCACGATCCTCGGGCACGTAGACGACCAGCCGAGGCGGTTGCGCCTCGTTCAGCAGCGAGTCTATGTCATGTTGGATCTGGAAGAAGCTGCCGTCGTAGCGCGCCACCGTCGTGTTGGGGAGTTCGAATGCTGCAGCCGCTGCAGTATAGACCCCTTCTGGATCATACCAGATCACAATTCGATGATCTTCGACCTGCTTGGCGATTGGTTGGAACAGATAGCCCGTAACACACCATGTGTCCTTGATCCATTGTTCCTTCTCCAGGAGTCGTTGCGCCTGGGACTCTGCAGAGAGCAACAGATCTCGAACTCAGGAGGAAAAAGTCCTAAAGGTCACGACCTTCATGGGTCTATTAGCTCTCTCTCCAGAGTCTTGCCCGCCTTGGCTTCGGCAATAGATTGTCGTAGGTATTCGGCATTCACTGGATTGGAGAGCAAATACAAGGTCTCTTGCCAGGAATTAAATTCTTCGAGGGAGAGGAGTACAGCTTTCTGCCCTTGATCACCGCAAATAATGGTTGGCTCTGCATCAGCATTGACCTGTTCAATCAGACGATCCAAATGTTTCTTTGCTTCTTTCACCGTTGTAGCATTCATCGATATACCCTCAGTTCACAGAACCACTTGGGATCGAGCAACAGACTCATGCCATGTACTCGGCAAAATCCTTCAGATGCTCATCGTCCTCAGCTACGACAGTCAGCATCCCTTTACAACTGCCGAAAACCGGTTGGGGTTTTGCAGATGGCAGCGGAACCAGTTGCGCCACCGGCTGCTGATTGCGCGTGATAATCACTTCTTCGCCCAGAGTAATGTTGTCGATCAGTTCCGCCAATTTCGCTTGCGCTTCCTCAATGGTGACGAGGCTCATGAGTTTATTCCTTGTTGCGATCGGTCGGCGACCCACCGTTTCATTCCATCGCAGCCGGCCGGTCAAGGGCTTGGACAAGGCGGTGGTAAACGGTCCGTGTGAGGCGGATCGTTCGACCATCCGGAATCAACCGACTGGAGATTTCCACACCTTCCACATCGCCGCGTGGTCGTGGCACCAGTGGCTTCAGAGCGTTTAAGAGCAATCGGCGTTCTTGAGCATGTTCGATTTGTTGCTCAGGGTCTGGCAAGTCCCCCTCTAAGCTCACTGATGCGGCGACATTGAGGTATGTGACCAAGGCTTGATGTCCAATGGACTTCTCGCGGCTGGCAGCGAATTCGACCTCCGGTTGATCGGGCAGCTGAAGCCCGACACGCAGGCTGCCCGGCCGGAATGCTACCACACGCATGTCGCAAGTCCGCCTTAGCTCACGAGGTGGTCGATCGTGACCTGACCTGACCTGAAGAGATTAGTTGTGCGACCATCTGAACGCCTTTGCGGAAGGCATCAAGAATCGCCGTGAGCACACTGGTTGGAACCTCAGGCCACTCGATGTCGCGGCCGTAAAGGCGTAACCACACGTCGGCATCATATCCCTCAGCAGCCTCTCGGCCTGTATAGGCATCGATCTGCGCCTGGAGCCGCTGAATCTCATCGACTGGCCCTTCGGCCATGAGGGCAAATTGCCTGACATTTACCGGTAGCACCTCGGCCCGCAACGCAGCCATGGCTCGACACATGCACCCCAAGCGCTCGACAGCCCGGTCCAGCTGCTCATCATTGGTGATCATAGGCCAATCCTTAAGACGCCCTTTTAGCGGTGCGGTTAGCCGCGGACTTGCTGCCAGAATTTCACGTATTGTGTGTACCCGATGGCATCCTCTCGAGCGACAAGTACATCAAATCCATATTGCCTGCCTTCTCGCCATTTCTACGATCGTGGTATCGCGGACGCCTTAGCTCGGGTCAGCGACTCCCTCCTTTATTCGCAACCGACATCGCATCAGCCAATTGCGGTGCTCTGCCTTCATGGGCTATAGGGTGAAAGAAGAAAGCCTCATACATCAGTATCCTCAGTATCCGCGCTTCTTGTGGTTTGAACCACGGCATCCGGCAAGGTTACCGTTTCTATCGCAAGGCTTGACGGCTCAAACAGAGCCAAGTGTGGTTCGTACCGATAACGTCGGTTGCGCTGCCAACCAGTGGTCTCGCGCAGCAAATCGAGCTCCACGAACTGCTCTACCAGCTTGCTCGCAGTGACGTACGAGCATTGGAGATGCTGCTCGACCAGCCGCACGGAGATGAGAGGTTGTTCGAATAGGAAATCCAGCAAGCGGAAGGCGGCGGCGCTTCCTCCCATCTTTTGAGCGATAGCCTGGCGGTGTTCCTCGCGTAAGCTGAGGATTGCGCGCGCGGTAATAGTCGCTGCCTGACTAACTTCATAGATGCCGCGCAGGAAGAACTTCAGCCATCCTTCCCAGTTGCCCTCGTTGCGAATAGCCATGAGGCGATCGTAATACTCGGCCCGATGCGCCTTAAGGTAGGAACTCAGATACAAGAGCGGACGCTGCAGCACACCCCGCTGACAGAGTAGAAACGTGATGAGCAGTCGGCCGATGCGCCCATTGCCATCGATAAAGGGATGGATGGTTTCGAACTGGGCGTGGGATAATCCACAGTGGATCAGGACGGGAAAGGATATCGTCTCGTGGAGGAACTTTTCGAGATTGTCGAGGGCATGATGCATCTCGTAAACTGGCGGTGGGACAAACGAGGCCGCCGCCAGGGTACAGCCCGCATGGCCGATCCAGTTTTGGCTTCTACGAAACTCTCCAGGCGTTCGGTCACCGCCCCGCACTCCCTCGAGCAGCTTGGCATGAATTTCACGGATGAGCCGCAGGCTAAAGGGGAGATCCTTCAGGCGTTCCAATCCGTAATTCATCGCGTGGACGTAGTTAACGACCTCTTCAACGTCTTTTGGACGATCACGTCCTTTGACATCGATCTCGAATTGGAGCACATCTTCAAGGGTACTCTGGGTGCCTTCGATCTGTGAGCTCAGCACGGCCTCATGCCGCACGTACATGGCAACGAAGAGGTGTGGATTCGGAAGCACAGACGTGACCCCATCCAGGCGGCCCAATGAGCGATCAGCTTCCGACAGGAGGCGGATCAGTTCAGTGTCCATCACGAGAGGTGGGTCCGGTGGTAATGGAGTTGGGATAAATGCCCGGTACCCCTCGATTTGCTTGATATATCGGCCAGCACGCATCGGATGGTCCCGCCACATAGACTCATATTGAAGTCTGGTTCAATAAGGCCAAAATATCTGGGGTTTATTTTACAATTATAGCGATCTATAAAACAAGACTGCCGAGAGAACCATCCTGTTTAACCTGGGTATTATAAGATGGGTGCCTCTTTAGCCATACAATATGCTGCCGTTTCGAGCATCACGGTATCCAAAACGCTATAGCCCAGGTCCGCGAAAATCGTCGGCCGGTCCTCCTTCACAGGATTTCCTCTCGCCACTTTTGGCGCGAAGAGAGAAAGAATCCCGTGCGTGAGGTAATAACGCCGAGCATGCTGACGGCAATAGAGCAGTCCCAGGCCTCGCTCGATAAATACTACGTAAACATCTTTTTTTGTCCGGGGGAAGGCGTTTCGATATACTCCGGTGCGGCTGATCTTGGATATTCGGCAGACGCGCAACTACCGGGCGTATGCCGTAATGTCCTCGCAGTAACGCGTTGCCTAGAGTGTTCTTTGAGGGCTGGGCAATTCAGTGATCGGGATGCAGTTGCGATCCACTGCCCTCGATCGGAAGACGGAAGACAGATGCAACCGGGCAGCATTGGAGTGCCATCAGACGCCCTTGAGATGTATGATACCGAGTCGTGCGCACGGGTCGATCCACAAGTTGCAATGCCCCACATGCTGCGGATGCCGGAGCCTGTAGCGAGTAGTGGACGGGTCACTAGCACGGAAAATTGGAGAGGACGATGGTCCGGAAAGACAGGGAAATGGAGGCTGCAGTTGAAATCGGGCGAAAGAATGCCCGTCTGTGGCCACAAGTCCAGCGATGGTGCCGTCACCTCAAAATCGAGCAGGTCACCGCTGGGCTCCTAGGAAGTGCCTCCGGGCTGCCAATCGGCACTCTCCGCATCGTGTGCCCACATGGTATCTCCCAAAGCGAATCGATGCACCTTGACTGGGAAGCCACGTCTTACGTCCTAAGTAACTGCATTGGCTGCGCTCACCACTCTGAGCTACATCCGGACAACGAGAGCGTCTAACACAAGAATCGCTTGAGACGGCACGTGAGGCGTTGGAGTCATCGGAGATCACCGACGCCGACCACGCAACATGTGACATCTTGGCACACCTGTACATTTATTCTCCCACAAAAGTTGAGGAGGCCATAGGAGAGAGGTGGCAGAGGGCTTCCGACGAGGTACGCAAGCGACTTCTGAGGATCTACGAACTCATTGCTCGCCATGCTTCGCACAGAGACCGTTTCTCAGCTCCCGTGTTCCCGAAAGACAGCTACACACAGCATCTTCTAAGGGTTGTCGAAAGAGTTTACCTCGCGCTGGGCGACATACAACTCAGTGTGACTCTGCACCAGGAGGCATGCCGCATACTGAAGGAGCTGGCGGAAGGATGGCCCGATCTCTTAGCCGTATACATCCCGCGGCTCCTTGGTCGCCTTCGGATGACTGTTCAAGAGTCGAAGAATATCCCGCAGTAAGGTGCCAATGTTCTGAGAACTTTGCAATTAGGAAGCGGGAAAATAAGATATGACGCTCTGATTACCCGGGTTGGTGGCGTCCTCCGCACGTTGTTCAAGGCCAACCCACGCGGTACGTGGCATGAAGTTGTCTCTTTCCTGAATGATCTCGATAGTAGTCAAGATGCCACACTGAAGGCAGAGCTAGTCGAGAGCATTTCGGAATTTATTGCGGATTACAGTCTGCTGCCCGAAGTGATCCCAGAGTTATACAACCACCTGGTCGATTACGAATCAAATCTGGTGAGATATAAAGCCATCAGTGTGTTAGGCCAGCTTCTCAGGAACAATCAGCCGAGCGTTCCTGAGAGCATGATTGATCTGCTCGTGGAAGTCCATCTTAGAGATCCCTACCAGATCATCCATAAGGCTGCAGCCGCCTCTCTGTGGTCCTACAAATTCACCAAGAATAGACGTGGCTATATGGCATTGGAAGCACTCAAGGAGCTTGAGAAAATCTATTTCGAAGAAGGTATGGACACACAGTTCCTTGAAGAATTGGTGCGTGTGTTTCGGTCAGCGTTCGCAGGATAGGTGGAAGTGCAAAGATACGTGGCCCTCAGCATCCTTCCCAGGTACGCTAGGCATCCGGATCCATACTTCTCGGAACACATGATCACCATGTTATCATATGACGTGCAAGACTTACCGGAGGTGAGTCGGCTGTTCTTGCAGGTTGTACTGGACTTCTTTCAGAGAACAGAACGTGATCGGTACAACTACGACGGCTATTCGGAAAGAACTCGTCTATGGACTGATCTAGAGAAGCTCCCTGCCGAAATCGTGTCTTCCGAGTACGAGAAGTTTGCCGCGGTTATCAAGGCGAAAGCGCTCAGGGACCCCGTAGAAGCTTACCGCTTCATCTCCACCTTCTCTGCTCTGGAGCTTCACCAGCAGGCTACCGAGCTTGCCGAACTGGCAGACGAGGCTCTGCCCTCGGTCAAGGCTCATGCATGGTGGAAGGAAACCTTTAATCGAGCAGCCGCAGCCGAGAGGGCGGAAAGTTTGCTCGCTGCTGGCGATCGCACAGGTGCTCTCAGGGTCCTGGGCGACGTAGAGTGAACCGAACCTCATGCACCACCCCGGTGACGAAATGCCCCGAGAGATCAAACGGGAACTCCTCGACCGAGGCATCGAACTGAGGCGCCGGCTGCTGGAGACCGTGGAGCGCTTCGACCTATCTGCGGTCGGGCCTGCTCCTAGCGAATTTGAAGCGTTAAGCTCTGGGTATCGCCAACTTGCGGCGCAGACCTCGGGCCTACCGGAGTCAGGACTGGCCGCCCACATGGCTGACGCTTTGCAGATCGCATCGCAGCTTTGTCGGTGGGTGGCCGGGGTTCTGGAGACTTCCTCGGATGCGCCAAAGTTTCTGTCATCGGCGCAGTTACTTACTGCTGCGCTAGGACAGCGCTTTCAAAGTGGTCCGCCTAACTTGACAGTTCGCCGCCTTTCCGCCTGGGCGTCGGCCGTTGAGAGCACAAGTGATCCGAAGTCTGTGCCTGATCTGCTCAGGTCCTTGAGCCTGGTTCCATTGCCGGTCTTCTACTGTGAGGTACGGGATCCAAATCAGGCCATAAGGGAAGAACTCGGTGTTTCAGAAGCACCACGCCGATCTCACCCGACCTCGTCACCCACTGAGGTTGCCGTCGTTAAGACGCTGTTCCTCCTCGACGGGCAACCGTGGCTGACGCCCCAAGCGATCAAGAGCGGTGTGCAGTATGATTTTGGGGTCGAGATTGGCCTCTCCCGTTGGCCTGTCGCTGACTGGAGGCTGGAAGTAGATTACGTGTCCATTGCCGACCCTAGAACTTACCATGTCACATCGTTTGGTGTGAGTGCCGAGGAGGCCCTGAGAGGGATCAAACAGCACGGATACCTTATCTTCTATAACCCCCAGAGCCTTCTCAGCGAGCCCTCGGTCTTGAAAGTGCCTGCCCGGTTGTGTCTGGTGATGGGAAGGAAGCCGTGGTGCCGACCATTATCGGCCATACCGAGCTTCGCGTCAGAGCATTGAGTCCGGAGTCCTACCCTGTACTGACCCGGTATCCCATGGTGGATATCCAGCTTCCCAAGGTTATCGAGCAAGTGAGGAGTTCGCTGCCAGACCTTCGTCCAAACGATCTCGACGATTTCGTGAAGGTATTGGTCTATCTTTCGCGCTATGCCGCTATGGTGGCCGACACAGCTGTCTTCAAGGGGAGGATTGTTGACGAGAAGCATGAATTCCAGCAACACTTGCTCCAGCACCTCCGCATGACTGAACTCGGAGGGGAGGTTCGTGAGGCGGAAACAGTTGCAGGGGGAATTCTCGACCTTCGGTACAGAAACGTGGTCATCGAACTGAAGGTGGAATATCGCATAAAAGATCGCAAGAGGCTGAGGGACAAGTACACTAGTCAACCGTGCCAGTACACCATTTCCTCTATCCCTCTGAGCATCACATGCATACTGGATATGACCGAGAAGGAGAAAGGGTTCTGTCGCAAAGTTGCATTTTCGAGAATTTAGGAGTCTGTAAGTTATTGAATTGCTGATACCCAGTTTTCGGA
>Ga0137403_10010601_pt1 | contig 10201 bp, 10 predicted proteins | sample CZOMad2_1_16fung_FD_122057 | JGI IMG/M metagenome (GOLD analysis project Ga0137403, IMG submission 122057) | Vadose zone soil fungal communities from Angelo Coast Range Reserve, California, USA - CZOMad2_1_16fungal (Hybrid Assembly) | ecosystem: Environmental > Terrestrial > Soil > Vadose zone... | reverse complement strand
CATAGTTTCGCCTCGGGTCTCACCTTAGCCTAATTTCCTGAAGCCTGACTCCAGCCTTTACGCGATTCTCGACGATAAATTTCTATATTGGATTGGTTATATGAAGAAATTCGCTCTCCATTGTGCGTTTGTCACCGTTGCCGGACTGGCAGCAGCGCTGCTTCCCATCAACATCCTCGCTGCGCCCGGCGACCTGTTCGAGACCGATCAAGGTAGCAGCGCAATTTTTAAATTCACGCCCCTTGGAGCCAAGAGCACTTTCGCAACCGGCCTAGGTGGCCCTTTTGGCTTGGCTGTCGATGGGTTCGGAAACCTGTTCGAGGCGAACTTTAACAACGGAATGATCTTCAAATTCACTCCCGCCGGAGTCCAGAGCACCTTCGCTTCAGGGCTAAATGGGCCTATCGCTCTCGCCTTTGACGCCTCGGGCAATCTGTTTGCGGCGGATTCCGTCGCCAACATCATCTTCAAATTCACTCCCGCCGGAGTCAAGAGTACCTTCGCCTCAGGGCTAAATATGCCTGTCGCTCTCGCCTTCGACGCGTCTGGCAATTTGTTTGAAGCCGACCACGGTAGCAATAAGATCTTCAAATTCACTCCCGCCGGAGTCAAGACTACCTTCGCCTCAGGGCTAAGCGGTCCATTCGGCCTGGCTTTTGGCGCAGGCAGTTTGTTCGAGTCGGATACCGGCACCGGCACGATCTTCAAATTCACTCCCGCCGGAGTCAAGAGTACCTTCGCATCTGGATTAAACACACCCACCGGCCTGGCGTTCGATGCCTCTGGCAATCTGTTCGAGGCCGACCAAGGTAGCAGCACAATCTTCAAATTCACTCCCGCTGGCGCCAAGAGCACCTTCGCCTCCGGACTAAACCAGCCTTCTGGCCTGGCCTTCGAGCCGCCAGCGGCGTATGATTTCAATCAGGATGGCAAGCCAGATTATGTGCTATTCAATGCTGTTACACAGCAAACAGGGGTTTGGTATCTAAATAACAACGTTTTTGTCGGCGGCGCCTATGGTCCAACTCTGCCAGCTAACTGGAATGTGGTCGGTGTGGCAGACTTCGACAGGGACGGCAAGCCCGATTATGCGCTCTACAACGCTGTTACAAACCAAACAGCGGTTTGGTATCTAAATAACAACGTTTTTGGCGGCGGCGCCTATGGTCCAAGCCTGCCGGCTAACTGGAGCTTGATCGCGCCCTAACGCGAAAGAAGAAGCGAAAACAGCGTACGAAATCGGGAACTTCCGTGAACCGGATCCTCGCAGGTTCTGGACTGGTACGTCTACACTGGCTTTGTGGCGATTCGTAGCCGCGAGGGCAAGCATTTTCGGCATGCCGGATCGGCCGTGGCAGAGTCGCGGCCAATTTTCACTGCCGCTGTGGTGCTACTCGGCAGTTCGATCACTCGAACGCGGCGACAGGCCACACGTCATTATTTGCTCTTTCGGTGGTCAATCGCGCGGTCACAAGTAACGCGACATTGCGTCCTCCGGCCGATTCTAGCTTGAGCCCGATTCCATCGGACAGGCTGTAGTTGAAAAAATCGCGCTCCTTGGTAGGGGTTGAGAGAAACCAGGCGCGCGAATGTCGAAGTCTCTACCGCAAATTCTGCCGACCGATCGGCCATTTTGGTTTTGCCTTCGAGCCCAGACCAAGCGCGAGCACTTCGCCGCTATTGGTCTACGAAAGCAATATCAGATTACCTGTTTCGCTCCGCGTCTACGGATGCGGAAATTGACCAGGAGGGGCGCAGTCTGGTTCGTGGAAGCAATGTTTCCGGGCTATTTTTTTGCGCAGTTCGATTATGTAACTGAACGGCGTCGAGTCGAGCATGCCCCCGGCGTCCGCGGTCTTCTTCAGTTCGGAGATCGACTGGCGACAATTGATTCAGCGACCATTGACGCTTTGCGGCAAAGGATGCAAGCCGAAGAGTTGGTCACGCTCGATCCAGAAATCAAGGTCGGCCAGGAAGTGCAAATTGCGCATGGCCCGTTGCAAGGGCTGGAAGTTCTCGTCACGCAGTTGCTGCCCGCTTCGGAACGCGTCCGCGTGCTATTGGAATTTCTGGGGCGCTCCCTGCAAATGGAAGTGTCGAAGGAAACTTTAATTCAACCGCGGGCGTCGGCGGTTTCCTCGTTACAATAGGAAACCGACGTTTGCTTGAACCTCTAGGTTTCGGAGCTGGAGCTTAGCGGGCCTGCGCCAAGGCACCGGTCACTCTTTCGGCCGAACGCTGCTTTGAGATTCTGCGGATCACTTGCAGACCGTGCTCAGTCTCGTAAGCCTCTGGCGCTCTGAAGGCGAGGAAGGCCAACGTTACAGCAGAGCTGAGGGTAAGGGCACCGCTGATGATAATGAAAAACATGATACCTATAAAAGCATAACCGATGCCGCGGGCCCCCCTCGAGGTGAGGCTTTTTTGAGGCGGCGTTACGGACTATCCGGTTGGCCAAGAGGCTGAAATCACGTGACTTACGATTCCAGGTTTAATTTAATCGCAGACGCCCGCCTCATGAAGGATGGAACAAAGCAATAGTGCGGCCAAACGCCGTTTGTCATCGCAGCCGGTCTGGCTCCAGCGGTAGGATTCGAACCTACGACCAATCGGTTAACAGCCGACCGCTCTACCACTGAGCTACGCTGGATCACGATTTGAAATTGGGCGCGGCAATTTTGCGCAGCTGATCGGTCACGGCAAGCTTCGTTTGACCGCCAACTTCGCCTGAAAATTGGTTGCGGGGGCGGGATTTGAACCCGCGGCCTTCAGGTTATGAGCCTGACGAGCTACCAGGCTGCTCCACCCCGCGTCGTTGATTCACTATCTCAGATCGGCGTTTGAAGCGCAAACAAAAACATCTCCTACTCGAAGGAAGATTGAGAACATTCTTCACCTCGAGCAGAATGACTCGATGGCCACTGGAAAAATCTTTGTTGGCACCGCCAGCTGGTCGGACCCGGGGTTCGTCGAGTTTTGGTATCCAAAACAGATGCGCCCGGCAGATCGGCTCAGTTGGTACGCGCAGTATTTCACCTTGGTGGAAGTCAATTCTACCTTCTATTCCGTGCCTGAACCGACCCTAGTGCGCCGATGGTGTGATGTCACTCCGCAAGACTTTGTCTTCAATATTAAGCTACATCAATTGCTCTCACATCATTCTACCCCCGCGAAGCTTCTACCCCCGGCACTGCAAAAGAAATTGCGATTAGAGAAGAACGCGAAAGTCGGACTCACCACCGCGACGATGGACGAAGTGCTGCGGGCTTTTGCGCCTTCCCTGGAAATCCTTCGTCGTGCAGAAAAACTGGGTGTCTTGTTGCTGCAATTGTCGCCGGCCTTTTCGCCGCGCAAACATAAACTCAATGAGCTTGAAAAAGTGCTGCAATTGACCGGCGACTTTCGGGTCGCGGTTGAATTGCGAAACCGAAACTGGGTAGAAGGCGAGCAGCTTGAGAAAACACTCGATTTTCTCCGGGAACGAAACGCAATTTTTGTGAATGTCGATGCGCCTCCCGAAAAGCATTTCACGATTATGCCGAGTGAGCTTAACGCGATTACTAATTCGGATACCGCATATCTTCGCCTGCACGGACGCGATTCGCGCGCGTATATTACCGGTAGGACGGTAGCTGCGCGGTTTAACTACAATTACTCAGACGCCGAGATCGACGACGTCGCCGTGCGAAGCAAGCGATTGGCTCGCGACGCGAAAGAAGTACACGTCATCTTTAACAACAATGCTCGAGATTATGCGCCTCATGCAGCCCTTCGGCTGCGCAAGGCTTTGGGTGAGCTCGTTTCGTCGCCTCCGCAGACGGCGGAATTGTTTTGAGCTAGGATATCGGGTGGAAGCACCGAGATCGCGCGTCGGTCCGCCATTACCCGGCCCTCTGGTTCGTTTTAAAGCCTGGCTGGCGGCGCATCACATGACCCTGATGACGATCGCAGACACACCCCATTCCATCGCCCTCGGCTCAGCCATCGGAATTTTCTTTGGGTTTACGCCGCTATATCCATTTAAAACGCTTTTGTCGATTGCAGCCGCTTGGATATGTCGATGCAATAAAGTGGCGGCCGCGATTGCGGTAACTCTCCACGACATCGTCATCTTCGCCATGCCCGCAATCTACTTCGTTGAATACAAGCTGGGGTGCTGGATCCTGCAGCGACCGCCACCGCAACGACTGCGCATTACTCATTTTCAGGTGAGCGATTACCTGCATTGGGGATTTTTTCTGCGGGTGGTCTGGCCAGCGCTGATTGGATCACTCTTCATTGCCGTTCCCTGCGCCATTGCGACCTACTTAATCATGCGTCTGCTTGTCAGCCGAGCTCGCAGTGAAGGTCCGCGCACGCGCACCGAGTAAAGGGCATCTGACAATTTTGGGACGCGCCATTTGGTTGATGGAGGGCGGAACGCTGCGACGCCGACGGATAAAAGGCTCACAGAATCCCATCCATTCAGGTATTTATGGGACGGCCTCCCCAATTTTACCGCGTGTGCGGCACGATAGTTGCATTACGGAAGCCACGCGATCCGCCCGGCTCTTGGGGAAGAGCAGACGGTCGCCCGAAAAATTATGAAACCTCTTATCGCTATTGCTTCCAGCTTGTTGCTCTGTTCTTGCGCAGACATGTACGTTACAAAAAGCCGGGTCGGCGGATCCGGTGCGGCTGCTCCCACGGACACAAAGGATTTCGGATCGCACGTGCGCATGATCACCGCTAATTGCGGTGTTGGCGCCTACAATCCACGGGCAATTTACATTCGGCCATTCTGTGTGGATACCGCGAAATTTACCGGCGACCAGGCGCAAAATGACGGCGAGATGCCGATCCGGAAGGCCCTCGCGCCGGTCGAGTTTGCCGAGGATCTCAAGGAGCAATTGGAAAAAATCGCGCCGGCTCGGATTCTCAAACCCGGCGAAACACCCCGTATCGGCTGGCTGGTTGATGGCGAATTCGATGTTGTCGATGGCGGCAGTCCAGTGGGCCGGTTCTTTTTAGGGTCGTTCGGCGTCGGCCAATCTGTTCTCGCACTCCATGTCCGCGTCACGGATGTTAAGAGCGGTTTGGTTGTCTACGAGTTTGACATGTATGGCGGCAGCGAGCTTCAGGGAAGACACGGAACCGTTCGCGCAAGCGGGCTTGGTCGTGCTCTGCACTTCGATCTGCAAAATGCGGCCGAGCGAGTCTATCTGACATTAAGCACGGATCCGTATCGTTATGGTGCGCGCGCCAACGTCAGTCTTCCGGAGTAATTCGACCCGGCGAGCCGGATTCACATTGTAATTCGAGTTGTGCTGGTTAAGGTGCTGCCGGTTTTTCCGGGCGTGGCTTCTACTACTAAATTCTTTCTCGTCGCGTTCGCGATTTGCGCAATTTGCGCCGTGCCGCAACGGGCGGCCGCAGGGCAGGTTCCGCCATCCTATCTCGTTGTCGATTCGCAAACCGGCTATGTTTTGATCGAGCAAAACGCTCGCGAAAAGCGTCAAATCGCCAGTTTGACCAAGGTTGCGACGGCCTGCGTTGTCCTGGATTGGGCTGAAAAGAAAGGCGGCGATCTCGGCCAGCTGGCAACAATCTCCCAGGGTGCCTTTGTCGGCGTGGAAAAAAATGAAGTGGGTTGGCAGGCCGGTGACGTCGTTTCGTTGCGCGATTTGCTCTACGCGGCGCTGGTGCAATCGGACAATCTTGCTGCCAATGCACTTGCCATTCGCGTCGGTGAAACGTTGGAATCGGCCGCGCCGGCAGAATCGAATTCAAAGATCACCGTGGCTACCGTCTTCGTGGCGCAAATGAATGCGCTGGCCAAACAACTCGGGATGGACCGGACGCGGTTTGTTAATCCCAGTGGGTTCGATTACAAGGAACGGCCGATGCCATATTCCACTGCAATCGATCTCGCGCGACTCACCCGTTACGCGATGAACAAGGCGAGCTTTCGCTTTTATGTTTCGCAAAAGGAGCGCGAAATTTCCTTCAACCGCGGTGGCAAACAAATGCATGCCCTTCTTAAAACGACCAACGATCTGCTCGGCACCAACGGAATCGATGGCGTCAAAACCGGCCAGACCGCTCGTGCCGGTGAGTGCCTCATTCTTTCGGCTAATCGCGCCGCCGAAGTAATCAAGAATGGCGACAACGCCACCATTTTTCCACGCCACCTCATCGTCGTAATTCTTGGTAGCAACGATCGATTTGGTGATGGCGAGCGGCTCGTCCGCCAAGGTTGGCAACTTTACGATCAATGGGCCGCTGCCGGTCGACTGGTCGATCCGAAAAAGATGCTGTAACCTTTCCGCGGATGAAAACGCGGATTGGTATTCTTACTAGCGGCGGCGATTGTCCCGGGCTCAATGCCGTTTTGCGCGGTGCCGCGCTCGCGGCAGACAAACTTGGTTGGGAGATGCTCGGATTCCGCGATGGCTTCGAAGGATTGTTGCCCCCGGGTGATTTCACCGTGCTCGACCGAAAGTGCACGGAAAACATCATGGCGCTGGGTGGAACGTTGATCGGCACCACGAACCGTGGACACTTCGTTGCCAAAATTGGGGCGGGAGATCGTGCTGTGGTGGCAGCGGAAGTAATCGAAAAAGCGCGCAAAGTTCTAAATGAAGCGCGCGTCGAAGCGCTCATCATCGTTGGCGGCGACGGTTCCATGACGACCGCTTTGCAGTTGCAAGAGGCTGGGATCAATTGCGTCGGCGTTCCCAAGACGATCGACAACGATCTTGAAGCCACGGCCATGACCTTCGGTTTCGATTCCGCGGTGGCGGCGGTGATGGACGCCCTTGATCGTCTGCATACCACTGCCACCAGTCACAAACGCGCCATGGTGGTGGAAGTGATGGGGCGACACGCTGGCTGGATCGCACTGCACGGTGGTATCGCAGGTGGCGCTGATGTCATCCTGATCCCGGAAATTCCATTCGATTTTGACAGAGTAGCCGACGCCATTCGCGCGCGTGATACCGCCGGGGATCTGAGTTCGCTGGTCGTTGTCGCAGAAGGCGCGCGTCCAAAGGATGGACAGCAGGTTAAACGCGAAACGAAAGAAGGCGAGTTTCGCCTGGGCGGAATCGGCGACATCGTGGCGCATGAGATTGCGGCGCGCACCGGGAAAGAAACCCGCACCTGTGTGCTTGGTCATTTGCAACGCGGTGGCGCGCCGACGACGCTCGATCGAATTCTCGGCACTCGATTCGGAGTGAAAGCAGTGCAGCTAGTCAACGAAGGACACTTCGGATCGATGGTCAGCTATCAAAACTATCAGGTCCGCCACGTCCCCATCGCCGATGCGGTCAATCGCCTGCGGCTGGTCCCGCCGAATGGCGAGATGGTTCAGACCGCCCGCGACGTCGAGATCAGTTTCGGCGATTGATCCCTTGTTCTGCGCGTCCTCCTCTCCCTGTGGGAGAGGATTAAGGTGAGGGCCAGGCCGATTGACTGCTAACTCACACGCAATCTTTGGCTGGAAATCAAACATCAAAGATCGAACATCAAACATCCGTGAAAATTGTTCTCGCGTACTCGGGTGGTCTCGACACCTCGGTCATCCTCGCCTGGCTGAAACAAAACTACGACGCAGAAATCATCGCGTTCTGCGCTGATATTGGCCAAGAAGAGGAACTCGACGGGCTGACCGAGAAAGCGCTCCGTACTGGCGCGACCCAGTGCATCATTGAAGATTTGCGTGAGGAATTCGCGCGCGATTTTATCTTCCCGATGTTTCAGGCCGGTGCGATTTACGAGGGCCAATACTTTCTTGGGACGAGCATCGCGCGTCCGCTCATTGCGAAGCGCATGGTCGAGATTGCGCGCGCAGAATCAGCCGAGGCGATTGCACATGGCGCGACAGGGAAGGGGAATGATCAAGTTCGTTTTGAGCTCACAGCCGCTGCTCTCGGGCCCGAGTTGAAAGTGATCGCCCCGTGGCGCGACCAAAATTTTCGGCAACAATTTCCGGGGCGCGCCGAAATGATTGCTTTTGCTAACGAGAATAAGATTCCAGTGGAGGCGAGTGTTTCGAAACCGTACTCGATGGATCGCAACCTTCTTCACATTAGCTACGAGAGCGGGGTGTTGGAAGATCCGTGGTTCGACGCGAGCTCTCCTCAAATGCGCGACATGTACAAACTAAGTGTCGCGCCAGAGGACGCGCCGAACGAAGCGGAACACGTCGATCTTGCGTTCGATGCCGGCAATTGCGTCGCAGTGAACGGCCTGTCGTTATCGCCACTCGGCGTGATGCAAACGCTAACTAAGCTCGGCGGCAAGCATGGTATTGGTCGGGTGGACATTGTCGAAAATCGCTTTGTCGGAATGAAAAGCCGAGGCGTATACGAGACTCCAGGCGGTGCCATTCTACACTTCGCCCATCGGCAAATGGAAACATTAACGATGGATCGCGAGGTGATGCAGCTCCGCGACAGTTTGATTCCGAAATATTCTACTCTTGTTTACGACGGCTTTTGGTTCTCGCCGGAACGGGAAGCGCTGCAAGCGCTCGTCACCGAAACACAACGCGATGTGACGGGTGTTGTTCGTCTCAAACTCTACAAAGGCAATATCATCATCGCCGGCCGCAAGAGCCCGAAAAGTTTATACGATCCGCAGATTGCGACGATGGAGGCTGTTGCCTCCACATATGACCAAGACGATGCCACCGGCTTCATCCGGCTGAACGCGCTACGGTTAAAAGTTCGCGCTGCTTTGAAAACAAAAGGTAAGGGCGATTGAACTTCGCTCAGGACAAGGTCTCAATTGCCCAGTTCTTCGGGCGCGTTTCGCCTCGACGATCGAGCTGAAATACAGAATGATTCCTAACGAAAGAACGTAGCTCGTTCCCTCGCATGCCTACCGAGATCAAAAAGAAAATCGAGCTCGAGGTAGTCCATGTCCTGTTTCTCGACATTGTCGGTTATTCGAAACGGCTGACGAACCAACAGCAGACCTTGATTGACCAACTCAATCAAGTCGTCCGCAGTTCAGAGGAGTTCCAGAATGCGGAGGCGGCGGGTCGCCTAATAAAAATCCCGATGGGCGACGGAATGGCGTTGGTCTTTTATAAGAGCCCGGCACAGCCGGTGGAATGCGCGCTGGAAATTAGCCGGGCACTGAAAACGTATCCCGAATTGCGGGTACGCATGGGGGTGCACAGCGGACCAGTCAGCGCGGTGACCGATCTGAACGACCGCACGAACGCCGCCGGCATCGGAATCAATGTTGCCCAGCGAGTAATGGATTGCGGCGATGCCGGACACATCTTGTTGTCGAAGCGTGTGGCCGAAGATCTCGAGCAGTACGGACATTGGCAACGGCAGTTGCACGATCTGGGCGAAGTGGAAGTGAAACACGGAGTCCGCGTCCACATCTTCAATCTATATAATAAGGAGCTAGGCAATCCGGAGGTGCCGGAGAAGTTGCGACAGGCCAAAGGGCAAACGGCGCCGGCAGTTGCCGAGCGCGGCGAGGAGCTGTGGGTTGCCGTGCTTCCTTTCAAGAGCTCTGGTGATCCAGAGATGGAGTCGTTCGCCGACGGCCTCGGCGAGGAGATCACGACCGGACTTTCCCGGTTTCGGTATCTGTCGGTCGTCGCGAGTGCCTCGGCCGCGCGACTGACGGGAGAGGCTGGTAAAGACCATCGAAACGGTGAAGCCATTGTGGCGATTCCCATTGCAGGCCACCACGACTCCCGTGCAATGAACCTTGCCGGAATCGCGGTTCGATTGCAGGGTCACAGTCATTTCCGTCCAGGGATTGATGGGGGAAGCCGAACGAAATTCAACGCCATTGCGGCGAATGCGGACATCGGCGGGGGCCAGAGACAAACGGGTCTGGCGGGCCTGTACCGTCACTGGTTGAAAGGGGCTCGAAGTGTCAAGTTTTCTAGCGCTCATAGGTTGAACTAAATTATCACAAACTGAATAAAGGTCAAATAACCATTATAATTTATTACAGGGCAGACGCGTCTCAAATCTCAAGGTTTCGAGGCTTTCGGCTCCGAACAGGTGTTGTTTTTTGACCACAGTTTTTTCCAAGGGGGGGTAAAAAACGAGATGAGGTAGCACCATGACGCGCCAGCGCGCACTTCCCAGTTTGCGATTTTCCGGGGGGACGGTGAAAAGAGGGGCGTGCTGTACTCAACTGGCCCCAACCCGAGGGGCGCGCGGGTACGCCTATTTGCCGGTCGCGG
>Ga0137403_10010600_pt1 | contig 10202 bp, 6 predicted proteins | sample CZOMad2_1_16fung_FD_122057 | JGI IMG/M metagenome (GOLD analysis project Ga0137403, IMG submission 122057) | Vadose zone soil fungal communities from Angelo Coast Range Reserve, California, USA - CZOMad2_1_16fungal (Hybrid Assembly) | ecosystem: Environmental > Terrestrial > Soil > Vadose zone... | reverse complement strand
CCAATATAGAAATCCAGAAAGTCCGTGACCTTGCCGTCAGAGAGGCGATCCCATAGATTGCCTATTGCCCCGCCCAGAATCAGAGAGAGAGCCAGAGTACCCGAGTGAAAGACGCCTCGGTCTTTCCATAGCAGAACCGAAACCACGACCAGAGCAGCCACGGAAAAAGCGATCAGCAGAGCGGTCCTGAAGGGTGAGTTGGAGTCGGCAAAGAGGCTGAACGCTGCGCCGGTATTTTCCAGGTGGGTCAGGCGAAAAAAGCCAGGGATGATGTTGACCGCATCTTCCAAAGGGATGGTCTGGCCGATGGCCCACTTGGTAATCCGATCCAGCAGCAGCACGGCGAGTGCGATCAGCAGAGGGCGCTTGGGCATGGTTTATCTTATTGGGCTGCCACTTTCTCTTCCTGGGGTTTCTCCTCCTGGGGTGTCAGAAAGATCTCACTCAGCAGCAGAAGGGCGCCCACTACGATGGCGCTGTCGGCAATGTTGAAGGCCGGCCAGTGATGTGAACCGAGATAGAAGTCGATAAAGTCGATTACGCGCCCACTCGTCACGCGGTCCCACAGATTACCGAGCGCGCCGCCAAAGACCAGAGAAAGCGCGATGGCGGTGGTATTCAATGCATTGCCATTCTTCCAGAGCAGGGCAGAGACTACGGCCAGAGCCGCCAGCGAGAACAGGATCAGCATGGCCACCCGCCACTCCGAGGGTGACTCAGCAAACAGGCCGAAGGCCGCACCCTGGTTCTGAACGTGCGTCAGACGGAACACGCCGGGAACAATGTCAATGCTGTCATGCAGAGTGATTTTCTCCGACACCAGCCACTTCGTCATCCGGTCACAGAGGACGATGAGAGCGGCAATCATGATGTGGTACTTCCGCATGGTTTCCATTAGACGTTCGATATTGCGCGGCGATTCTGCGCCAGCGCGGATTTTTACCCTACCAATTCTCTTTCGATCTCGTTCAGTGCCGCCGTGCATCTCTCACAAACCGTGGGATAACGCTCATTTTCTCCGACGTGAGTGGAGTAATTCCAGCACCGGTCACACTTCTGTCCCGGCGCTTTTTCTACTAATACGTGCAAAGGCGCACTACCGTTCCCGCCGGAGCTTGATTTTACTTCAACCCCGGAGACAATCAGCAGGAAGCGCAGGTCATTGCGATAACGTTGCAGCAGCGGCACAAGTTCTTCCGGGGCCGTCACGGTCACTACCGCTTCCAATGCGCTGCCGATAATCTTTTCCTGGCGGGCGACTTCCAACGCTTTGAGGGCCGCGTCACGAACTTTCATCAACGTCTCGAAGTCTTTCCAGACACTCTCTGCGCCTGCGGGATCTCCTACAAGGCCGGTGACATCCTCGGCTTTGGGAAAATGCGCCAGATGCACGCTTTCCTGGCGTCCGGCAACCGCAGGCAGAAATGACCAAATTTCATCGGCGGTGAAACTCATGACAGGCGCCACCAGACGCACCAGGGCTTCCGCGATGCGCCAGGTAGCGGTCTGGGCCGAACGCCTGGCATGGGAATCGGGAGCGGAAGTGTAAAGACGGTCCTTCACCACGTCAATAAAGCCGGTGCTCAGGTCGACGGCGAACTCATTCACCAGGTGATAGATGCGGTGAAACTCAAAACGCTCATAGTAGTTGCGCACGCGATCGGCCAGCTCGGAGGTGCGGAGGAGCCAATATTTGTCGAGGGCCTGTAGGTCATCGAAGTTCACCGCGTGCCGCGCAGGATCGAAGTCCGGGAGATTGCTGAGCAGATATTTGAACGTGTTGCGGACTTTGCGATAGTTCTCCGCCACCTGCTTCATCAGATCTTCTGAGACCGTAACGTCTTCTTGAAAATCAACGGAGGCGACCCACAGCCGGATGATTTCACCACCCAGCTTCTTGGCAATCTCGATAGGATCGATTCCGTTGCCGAGAGATTTGGACGTAGCCTTGCCCTGGGGATCGAGCGTCCAGCCATTGGTGGCGACACCGCGGTAAGGAGCGTGCCCACGTGTGCCCACGGCGACGAGCAGGGAAGAGTGAAACCATCCGCGATACTGATCGCCGCCTTCAAGGTAAAGGTCGGCAGGCCACGGGAGATCAGGCTCATGGCCGAGCACGGCGGCGTGGCTGGAGCCGGACTCAAACCATACATCGATGATGTCTGTCTCTTTGCGGAACGCCGAGCTGCTGCAGGCGGGGCACTTCGTCCCGGCAGGCAAAATGTCTTTGGCTTCTTTCGTGTACCAGGCGTCCGCGCCTTCGCGAGCGAAAAGATCCACCACCGCGCTGTGAGGTTCCTTTGACTCCAGCAGTTTGCCGCAGCCTTCGCAGAAAAACACCGCGATGGGCACACCCCAGACGCGCTGCCGAGAGATGCACCAGTCGGGCCGGGTGGCGATCATGTTGCTGATGCGCTCTTCGCCCCAGGCCGGGATCCACTTTACTTTCTTGATCTCGTCGAGCGAGCGCTGGCGCAGCGTGCTGTCTTCCACCGGAGCTTCCATGGAGATGAACCACTGCTCGGTGGCCCGGAAGATCACCGGATTGTGACAACGCCAGCAATGGGGATACGAGTGCTCAATTTTGGCTTCTGCCATGAGCACGCCGCGCGACTTCAGCAACTCGATGATCGGTTGGTTGGCTTGAAAGACGGTCTTGCCTTCGTACTCCGGCAAACCGTGTTGTAGATGTCCGGCTTCATCCACATTGGTGCGCTGATCGAGTTTGTACTTTGTGCCGGTGTAAAAGTCATCCGCGCCGTGCGAGGGCGCAGTATGCACAGCGCCCGTGCCTTGTTCCGTGGTGACGTAATTCGCCAGTACGCCCAGGATCGACCGATCGAGAAAGGGATGGGCAAACGTGGCGTACTCGAGCTTGCGACCGGGAAAGCGCGCAGCGATGGATGCGCCCTCGAGCTTGCAGGCATCGATGGTTGCTTTGGCCAGGGCCTCAGCGACAATATACTGCTCGCCATTGTGCTCCAACGCGACGTATTCAAGATCGGGATGAAACGCCACGGCCATAGAAGCTGGAAGCGTCCAGGGAGTCGTGGTCCAGATAATGGTTGAAACTTTTTTCCCCGCCAGCGCCGGATCGATTTTTGCCGAATCGCTCGTGAGCCGGTATTTCACCCATACGCTGGGGCTGGTGTGATTGGAGTATTCGATCTCAGCTTCCGCCAGCGCCGTTTTGTCATGGATGCACCAGTACACCGGACGCAGGCCTTTATAGACTGCGCCGTTTTCCATGAAGTCAAACAACTGGCGCACGATTACCGATTCATACTGCGGCGTCATGGTGGAATACGGCTGGTCCCAGCGTCCCAGGATGCCGAGGCGCTTGAACTGGTCACGCTGGATGTTAAGATACTTTTCCGCGTACTCACGGCACTTCCTGCGCACGGCGATGGCCGGCATTTCCAGCTTTTTGCGGCCGAGCGCTTCGTCCACCTTGATTTCGATGGGCAGGCCATGGCAGTCCCAGCCGGGGACGTAGGGCGAGTCGAACCCGGCCATGGTCTTTGACTTAACCACGAAGTCTTTCAGGCACTTGTTGAGCGCGTGGCCTTCATGGATCGCGCCGTTCGCATAAGGGGGCCCGTCATGCAGGATGTAACTGGGCGCGCCACGGCGAGATTCGCGAATCTTCCGGTAGATGTCCATCTTCTCCCAGCGCTCGAGCCATTTAGGCTCGTTCTGAGGCAAATTCGCTTTCATAGAGAAGTCGGTTTTAGGAAGATTCAGGGTCTTCTTAAGTTCAAGCGGCGGCCGCATTTTTACTCCGAGGGTTAATTCTTCATTATAAACAGTCAGGCTCAGGGGTTGCCTCTGACGCGGAAGACCAATGGACATTTCGCCCTTAGGTTACGAACGGCTCAGACAAATTTACCGATCTTTTACAAACCGTCGGGCACAATATGAATCTAATGACTTACGCGCCCACTTCGAATTTGCGGGAACACGAGGACAGAGAATTGCCCAAAGAGAATTCCTTGCCGGCGGCGAAGCCACGTCAAGGCGAAGATGAAGCACAGAAACTTCACCTGAGAAATACAACTCATGCCTCGAATCCCTCATCTGCTATGAGTGAAAGCAGATCACATGAATCCGGTAGTGAAAAGGTTTTACGGGTCGGACCAATGGCGAATCACGTAATCATTCCCAATCAGTTCTTCGGTAAGGATGTTCCCAAGCTCAGCGGCCTTCCGCAGATGCATCAGTCAATGCTGACGTCTCTGTTCCTGAACCTTAAGGAAGCGATATTCCCGGAAAAATTACCGCCTCTACGGATCACCTCACGTCCAGTGAACGTGGGCGAAATCTGGAGCAATACTCGTACTAAGAAAGCGACCTCCGGGTCACTGACGCTGCATGCATTTGCGATCGCAGGATTGATCGCCGTTTCACTCTGGGGCGGACGTACCGCTACCGTGGTGAAACAGGAAGAGCACGTCACACTGATTGCTCCGCAGCTTACCGATTATCAACCGGTGATGAAGCCGGCAGTCGCACCCAAAGCCCTTGCGGGCGGCGGCGGCGGCGGTAATGCTTCCAAGATTTTCGAAAGCAAAGGACACTTGCCTAAGATAGCGCCTGAACAGATTGCGCCTCCGACGGTTGAGATCCTGAACAACAAACCCAAGCTCGCCGTGGAAGCTACCGTAGTGGCCCCGGCCAACGTGAAGCTGCCGGACAATCCCAATATGCCGAACCTGGGTAATCCGATGTCGGCGCGCGTGAGCGGACCAGCTTCGAACGGGACCGGCACGGGCGGTGGAATTGGATCTGGCACCAACAACGGCATCGGCTCCGGCGCCGGCCCGGGACATGGTCCTGGACAGGGCGGCGGTTTCGGTGGCGGCACGTACAAGATTGGCGACATCGGAGTATCACCGCCGGTAGCCAAGTTCACTCCTGAACCTGACTTCACGGAAGAAGCCCGTAAGGCAAAGTATCAGGGCACAGTAGTTCTGGCTGCGGTGGTTGGTCCGGATGGACGGCCGCGCAATATCAGAATCGTGCGCGGACTGGGCATGGGACTGGATGAAAAAGCCGTCGAGCGGGTAAAGACCTGGCTGTTTGAGCCGGGTAAGAGGAATGGTACGCCGGTGGCCGTAGCGATGAATTTTGAGGTGGATTTCCGATTGTTCTAAAAATTATGTCGCTGCGCTCCAAACCGCTTATGTGATTGGCGCGGGCAAAGTAAAACATAGCGCTTTTACAGCCGGGCTGACTCGCAAGTCGGCCCGCCCGGCAGGCTAACGAAGGAGAGGAGAACCTGCCTCTCCTTTTTGGTTTTTGGAGACGTACCAGCCGTCAGCACTCAGCCCCGAGACAAGTCACCGCAAAGGACGCAGAGGACGCAAAAGGAAAACAGGAAGGCACTTAGGCCACGTCACGTCCAATCCAACTATCCTTTGCGACCTTCGCGTCCGTTGCGGTTAGATTTTGGGTTCGCTGAGTGCTGACCGTTGAGCGCTGATTGCTGATTGTTGGGTGCCAGCGTCATTCGCTGCCAGGCAGCACTCACCGGCCGGGATCGGGCTGCCGTGGGGGCAGGTGCGCGGATGTCCCAGGAACGAGCAGATACGCTCGGTCGCTTCCGGCGAGAGGATGTGCTCGAACTTGCAGGCCTCTTCCGCGATTTCCTTCTCGTCATGCACATGAAAGGTTTGAGTGAAGAGCCGTTCGGCCAGGCGGTGGCGGCGGATGACGTCTTCTGCGCGCTTGCGGCCTTTTTCCGTGAAGATGATCATATGGTCGCCGTGACCGGTGTACTCGCTGGCCGGACGGAACGCCACATGGCAGCGATTGAGCACCTGCTTGTGCGTATGAGGCTCGAGCGCGTGCTCGGTGAGGTCAACCAAGCCCAGGCTCTTCATGCGCTCAAGCGCCAGACGCATGGGCAGCGCGCCCTCCACTTCGACACGGCCTAACTCGGCAGGCTCGCCGTTTTCCGCCAGGACCCATAGCTCTTCCAGAACTTCGTCAAACTGCTCTTCGTCTGACAGGGAGAAAATTTCCTGTGCGGCGATTTTGCCGTGATGCAGTTCCAGCCGGCGGTCGGCCAGGCGGGCGACGACGGGATCATGCGTGACCATGATGATGGTGCGTCCCTGAGCATGCATTTCACGCAGTTTGCGGAGCACGATTTCTTCATTTACGGCATCCAGGTTGCCGGTGGGCTCGTCGGCGAGGATGATGTGTGGGTCATTGATCAGGGCGCGCGCGATGCAGACGCGTTGCTGTTCGCCGCCGGAAAGCTGAGAGGGCAAATGGTCAGCACGATCCTTGAGGCCGACGTGATCGAGCGCGGCCAGAGCTTCGGTCTTATCCGTCATGCTGTGAAAGTATTGCGCCAGCATGATGTTCTCAAGCGCGGTGAGGTACGGGATCAAGTGGAATTGCTGGAAGATGAAGCCGATCTTCTCCGCGCGAAAGCGGTTTAGCTCCGCCGCAGTCATTTTAGAAATGTTGGCGCCGTGAATCCAGATTTCCCCGGTCGTCGGCTGATCAAGACAGCCCATGAGATTGACCAGTGTTGATTTGCCGGAGCCGGAGGGACCCATCACGGCCAACCATTCGCCCGCGGCGACCGAAAGCGAGACGTCATCAAGCGCGCACACTTCGACGTTGCTCTTGTACACACGGGTCACGTTCTTGAGTTCAATCGGCATTATTCTCCTCGCAGGATCCCTGCGGGCTGTATCTGCTGCAACAATCTTAACGGAGCCGTGGAGGCAATCAGCGCCAAGACCACGCTTCCCAGCAATACCGGAAACAAGAGCAGCGGTTGGGGCAGGATGGCAGCGTCGAAGTTTGCTTTGCCGATCCAGAAAGCGATGCCGCAGCCTAGGACATATCCGGCGGACGATCCCGTGAGAGCCAGCAGAGCAGCTTCAGAGGCGAACAGAAAGTTGACGGTCCGGTTGGAGGCTCCCAGAGCTTTCATGACAGCGAAATCCTTGCGGCGCTCAAGGACTGAGCCGGTAAACGTCGCCACCATGCAAAGCATGATCAGCACAACCACGACCGCCGAAGAAGCTAGAACAACGGATCGTGTCTTTCCGACAACCGCTGTCTGCGCCTGCGTGATCTGGCGGACGGGTTTCACTTCAACATCAGGCAGGGCAGCGCTTAACCGGGAAATTACGGCTTGAATTTCCAGCGGCTTGCCTTCGACGCGAACGAGAGCGGTGTTGGGCTGCACGCCTGTCAGGCGCACGAAGTCGTCGAGGGGGATATAGACGCGGCTGTCGTCATCGGAACCGGAATGGAAAAAACCCGCCGGCTTGATCACGGCTGAAGTTTTGCCGAATGAGAGTTGCAGATCGGCGCCGTGGGTAATCGTCTCGTCTACACGGGCCCCCACCAGCGCGCTGCCCTGGCCTGCATTGCTGAAAGACCAGGAGGAGTTGAGCTTGCGGAGCTTATCAACGTCGGCGCCACCGACAACGATTCTTGCGTTGCTGGTGGTTTCTGTGGCAATGGCGTACGCAACGGGGACGATTTCGCCCGTGTTGCCGATAGTTTTGCGGATGTCGGCCAATTCACCTGCAGTCAAAGCGCCGGAAGTCTTGCTGACGAGCACGTTGGCGCCGAAGCCGCGAAACTCGCGGCTGAGTTTGCCTTCCAGGTCGGAATAAATCGTAAGCGCGGCGGTGGCAATGGTGGCGACCACGGCGACGGAAACCAGCGCGGTGAAAGCGCGGTCCTTGCGCACCCATGCCGCTTTGAAAAGCAAACGGAGAAGGAGCTGGCTTTTGATCCTGTTAAGGCTCATGCGTCGCCTCGGAGGACAACAGCGGGATCAAAGTGCATGGCCTTACGCACCGCGCCAGCGCTGCCGATAAATGTAACAATGACGGCCGCACAGAGAACGACAGCCAGCACGACGGGATGAACGACGATGGCGGAGCCGAAAATGCTTTGGCCGATGCGGTGGGCCAGAGCCGCGCCGGCAAGAAAACCGATCAGGCCGCCAGTGAGCGCAAGCAAGCCAGCTTCGGTAAGAAAGAGGGAAGCCACGGCGGAATTTCCTGCGCCCAGAGACTTCATCAATCCAACTTCCTGTCGACGTTCAAGAATGGTGGCGGCCATGGCGGCGGAAACCGCAAGCGCAGCGGCCAGCAACGCCGCGAGAGTGAGCAGCAACATGAGTCCGGAAACGCGCGAAAGAACTTTTCCCTGGTTTTGCTCGACCTGGCGGATCTGCTCTACGCGAACGTTAGGCAGCACTTCACGAAGCTGGTAGGCAATCGAGTTGGCGTAAGGCGAGCAGTACCAGCGGTCACGCACGGCCGGGGACATCTTGTCCGGATCTTTGCGGGCGAATGCGTCTTCCGGCTTGGTTAGGGCGCTTACTGTCACGCGGCGCACGGCGTTCGGCTGGCCAAGAAGTTTCTGCGCGATATGCAGCGGGGCAACGATGGACTGGTCTTCCTCGCCGCCGGAATTCAGGATGCCGCTGATACGCAGCTTGCGGCCGCCGATTTCAATCTGATCGCCGACGGAGAGCCCGGCCTGTTGCGCCAGTTTGATGCCGGCCAGAACGTCGGGCGGAAGCTGCTCGGGGAAGTCGCCATAATCGGGCGGCCATGCGCCTTCCACCTTCCACCATGGATTCACACTGCGTATGCCGGTAGTAAATTGGTCTTTGCCGTAATGCAGCGGCTGGGCGAAGTACGTTCCAATCAGTTCTGCATCGATTTGACCAGTTCTAGTCTGGATCTTCTGCGGCGCGTTGAGAAACGGCGCATATCCTTTGATGTTGTGTCCCCAGAAAATGCCTTTGATCTTGATGAGTTCCTGCTCGTTGATGAAAGCGCCTTCGCTGGCGGGCTTGAGGTTAACGCCGCCAATGTTTACGTCGAGCGTGTCTTCAATGGGGGTGATCACCAGATTGGCGCCCAGGCTGCGCAATTCCTGATTGATCTTGTCGCCGATATCGTTTCCGACGGCGATCATGGCCGTGGCAATGCTCATGCCCAGCGCGATGGCGAGAAGAGCCACCGACTTGCGCCGCTTTTGCCTCCGGAATGATTCGAACAACAATCGCAGAAACATTACTTTGAGAATTGTCCAGTCTGCTGGGCCAGGTCACTCAGGGAAATCACCACAGAATCGCCGTCCTGAACCGATTGCAAGGGAATGGGGTTGCAGCCGCCGGGCTGTCCCACGCTCTGCGGGTTAATGGGCGCCGCACAGTTCTTGCAGATGATGCCGGTTGCACCCTTGTAAAAACCGACGCCGCCGCAGATCGAGCAGGCATCGAAGACGGAGGCGATTTTGTTATCGGGTTTGCGATACAACAGGAAGCGAACCCGCGTACCGTTTACGTTGGCGGCGTAGCGCTGCAACTCGCCCTGCGGCAGGTCTCTGGTCGAAATCACGGCTTTGCCGTTGGTGAATGTGACCTCCGTGGCTTGCGAAAGTGGCGGCGGGCCTTCCGCGTAGATGACCTCGGCGGTGATGGTGGTGATAAAGACAAACGCGGTCACGCAGACCAGCACGGCCCACAGGCGCTCGCGCTGGGCTGTCCACTGCTGCTTGCGTTCGTCTGCTTTGGTTGCGACCTGGGTGGCGACTGCGGTGTCCGGCTTGCGGCGGCGATATTCCAGCAAGACCATCAACGCGACCAGCGCCAGCATGGTGACAGGGAAGAAATAGTCATTGCGGGCGATGGGGCCGATAAGCGCCATCTCACGCTTGCTCGAAGGCAGAACGCCGGACTCAGAAAGCTCATGCAGGCCAGAGATCGTAAGCTGCGCCGCGACAAAAAACAGAATCACCGTGGTGACTTTGAAGAACTTGCGCAGGTCGATACGCACGCTGCCTTTGACGAACATCACGCCGAAAACCACGGCCAGGGCCACGCCGAGCAGCGTGCCCAGAAAGCTCATGAGTTCAGTGGAGTTCAGGGATACGCCGGCGAGAATGGCCACGGTCTCAATGCCTTCACGGAAGACCATGAGGAAGACGAACGCGAACAGGCCCCATTGGGAGCCGGCGCCGGCCAGCGAGCCGACTTTGCTTTCAATCTCGCCTTTGAGCTTGCGGGCGGTGCGCATCATGAAAATGACCATGCTGACGACAAAAACGGCGGCCACCAGCATGACCCAGCCTTCAACTTTGTCCTGATTGATGGGCGCGTAGGAGAGGGCGACCGCGCCGGCAACGCTTCCAACCAGGGCGGCGACCAG
>Ga0137403_10010599_pt1 | contig 10203 bp, 13 predicted proteins | sample CZOMad2_1_16fung_FD_122057 | JGI IMG/M metagenome (GOLD analysis project Ga0137403, IMG submission 122057) | Vadose zone soil fungal communities from Angelo Coast Range Reserve, California, USA - CZOMad2_1_16fungal (Hybrid Assembly) | ecosystem: Environmental > Terrestrial > Soil > Vadose zone... | reverse complement strand
GTTTTCCGAAAAGATCATGCTCAAACAAAAAGATAGAGCGGGATGACGATTCGAAGAAAAGTCATCCCGCTCTAAGCCCTGCACGCACTCAGGTTTGAGTGTCCGATGCAATCCATCAGGCCCGCCAATGGCGGGCCTTTTGTTCAGATGACGCCGTGGATTCGGTGCGATGGGCCGGCCCGTGCCGGCGTTTGGCGCTTCCAGGTCAAGTCTTCTTGCTGAACCCCCTCTCGGTGAGCCGCAACCGTGTGATATCGATATCAACCCGCTGGCGCATCACAGCGGCAGCCGATTGTCGTATCTGCGCCTGCTGAGCCTGATCGCCACTGCGCAAGGCCACCTGGTTGACCATGTCGCTGATCACGAACTGATAGGCGATCCGCTCCGCCATCTCCTGGCGCTCGGCGTTCGTCATGGTGCGCAGCGCCGGTGTGCCGAGGAAGATGCCGCGCGACTGCCGGTGCGCGCCCGCGATCTGCAGTTTGTTGGCGGTCCCGCCGGTGTAAATCTCCCAGCAAAGCACCAGCAGCGCCGCCATGTCGTCAGCGACGTTACGGCTGGAGTAGCCGTTGGCGGACATGACGCGGTCAAATTCCTTCAGCACGGCATCGTCAGCGAAGGCTTTCGTCATTTGCTCGCGCGTCGCCGGGTTCTGACCGCCCATGGTGTCGATCATCGCTACGCGGATCCGATCGCTTTGTGTGGGATCGGCGGTGTAGGTCAGCGCCGCATCGATTTGGGCAGGCGTCAAGGAAGCCGCCCGTGGTGCGTTTGAACGCACCGATGCGCCTGTGCCGAGCCGCCGCGTGCCGCTGAGGATCGACTGGCTGAGCGCGATATTGCCGTAGCCGCGACCCATACTCGCCGTGAAATGCGGATTCCACTGGGCAACGGCCGCGGTGCTGCAAAGACACCCAAGCGCCGCAACGATCAGGGCGGCGCCATGGCGGCGCGCCGGTCTCGTTGCAGCCGCGCCGCATCCGGTGCGATCGGCGTTGTTGGGGATGGCGATTGCACCCGCAGGGACTCCGGCCACGTGACTCGCGTGAATGAAGCTTCGCACGACAACGCCTCCCCTCGTGGCACAAAGATCGGCAGCGTGCTGCAGCGGTGGCTACGTGCATCCGCAGATGATCCTGCGTTTTGTCGTTCTCAAAGTTTGCTTTTTTTTGGCAAACTGTGGGCCTCTCGGCGGGCTCCGCGAGACTCGCTACTCATGCACGCATCCGTTGGTCCCCCGTCTGCCGCGGACGACGAAACCAGATCGATCGGTCACAAATAGTGCGGAAACAATGCGGAGGATTGATCGACAGCGCCTCAGGGAATGGAAGCATCGGGAGTTGATCGATGAGCCACACCGACCGTGACGACCTTGCGAGCGCCGATCCGTCACCGTCGCGCGCCGAGGCGCTCGGCAGGGGTGGCGCTGAGCCCCCGCCAAAACAGGTCCGGCCGATGATCGGCCCGACGCTGATCGCGCGCTCCCGGCAAGGCGTCTGGCAGCTGTTCGTCCTCGTTCCCGCCTTGGCGCTGCTGGTCTGGATGGCCGCTCAGACCTGGAGTCCGAGCTTCCATGCCGAAGGCCGAATTGCTTATCTCAACGACGTTCCCGGCGGAGTCCGGGCGGCCTTTTTCCTGAGCTGCGCCCTCATATGCATCGGGTGCATCGGGATCGTGCTCTGGCGCCGCCTTTGGCCGCGCGTCGAGCTGATCGTCGACGACCGCAGCGTTACGTCGAAACTGTTCTGGGGTCCCGGCACGCTGCCATGGGGCGCGATCACGCACCTCACGCGCCAGAACAACTGGCTCTTCGTGCACGGAACGAGACCGGACGGACGCAGGCGCCGGCTAATCATCAATCTCTCGGAACTCGACCAGGAGCCGTCAGCCATCCTCGCGGCGATCGAGGCTCAGCGCCGAGACCTTGAATGAGCTGGGTGGACATTCGCAAACGGCCTCAAGGTATCGCGTAAATCAGTGCGTCGGCGCCGTCGCCGGTGGAACGGATGGCTGCAAACCGATGCGCGTTGATCGGTCACAAATGGCGCGGGATCAAGGCCGCAGACTGTCGATGCGATGTCTCGACAGAACCGCGGTGGATATTTCGGTCGGCGATGGCCAAAAATGTTCACGAGAGCGCTCGCGAGCCCATTACGTGGCCAAAGACCGTGCGAAACTGGCGTAAGTTGCACCGCAGCAGACACTCGCCTGGGTATCGCATTCCCATGACGGAATATCTGGCGGCGAGGCGGGTTTGATGCTGTGATAAGAAGCCATGCAACAAGCATACAAACGGGGGAAGCCAACATGAAACGAGTATTGCTGAGTGTTTCGACCGCGCTGGTTTTGTCGGCGAGCGCGTTGCTCTCGACAGCCAATGCCGATCTTGCTGACCGCAAGTCCATGACGAATGGCGAGGCGCGAAATGCCATGAACGCGGCTATTGCCGAGGCCACCAAGAACGGCTGGAAAATGGTGATCGCCGTCGCGGACGATTCCGGCAGGCTGATCATGCTCGAACGGATGGACGGCGCGCCGACCATCAGCGTCGACATCGCCCCGGGCAAGGCCCGCACCGCGGCGCTGTTCGGCCGAAGTTCAGCGTTGCTGGAAGAAGCCATCAAGACCCGTCCGGCGATCGGCACCGCCGGCCATCTGCTACTGCAGGGCGGGCTCCCGATCATGGTCAATGGCGTCGTCATCGGCAGCGTCGGCGTCAGTGGCGCAACGTCTCAGCAGGATGAGCAGGTCGCCGCCGCGGGAATCGCCGCCATCAAGGGCGCCGACGAGCCGAAGAAGCCGTGATGTGAGCGGCCATGGCGGAGCGATGGGACGAGCGTGCCTTGGTCTCGTCGCCCCGCGGGTCTTTTTGAGATCGGAAGCAATTGCACCGGAGGAGCGAGCATGTTGAGAGCGAGCATGTTGGGAGTGAGGTATGTCGCGCTCGCCTTTGCAATTGCCGTCGTCTTGTCCGGCGCGGCGCGGGCGGAGCCGCTCAAGGTTCTCACTGCGGGAGCTTTCAAGCAGGTGCTGCTGGCGGTCATTCCGCAATTTGAGGCATCTGGCCGCAAGGTCAAATGGGAAACCGGCACGGTCGGCAACATTATCAACCGCATCGAGACGGGCGAAAGTTTCGATCTGGTGATCGCATCGCCGGCCGCGCTCACCGCGCTCGGCAAATCAGGCAAGCTTGAGGGCGGTATCGATTTGGCTAAAGTGGGCGTCGGCATGGCGATACGGGAAGGCGTTGCCAAGCCCGACATCGGCAGCGTGGATGCCTTCAAACAGGCGCTGCTGGCGGCAAAGGGCGTTGCTTATGTCGATCCGGCCGCGGGTGGCAGCAGTGGCATCTACGTGTCGGGTCTGATCGACCGGCTCGGCATTGGTGCCGAGGTTAGACGGAAAGCCGTTCTGGTGCAGGGCGGCGCCGCGGCGGATCGCGTCGCGAGCGGCGAAGCCGATATCGCGCTCCAGCAGATCAGCGAAATCCTCCCCGTCAAAGGCGCGGTGCTGGCCGGCCCGCTGCCTTCCGAGATTCAGAACTATACGATATATTCCGCTGCCATCGCCGCTGGTAGCGGGGAAAAGCCGTCGGCGCAGGCGTTGATCGATCTCGTGCGAAGCAGCGCCGGTGCCGTGGCAATCAAGAGCACGGGCATGGAGCCGATCGATCAAAACCCGCCAGCAAAATGAATAACAGAAACAGGCAGAGCAGGAGAACGCTCATGGATACCCTCGATCGCAGGACCATCCTCGCAACCGGCGCGCTGGCGCTGGCTGGTGCCGCGACACAAAGCGTTCCGGCCGAGGCGCAAGCCGGCCCGAAAGCCATTTTTCCGGTCGGCACCACCACAATCCCCATCGTCGGCGAGACCGATGTATTTCCGGTCCGCCGCATCTACTGCATCGGGCGCAACTATGCGGCGCATTCGCGTGAGATGGGCTCGGATCCGACGCGGGAGCCGCCGTTCTTCTTCCAGAAACCCACCGACGCGATCCAGAACGTCGCCATCGGCACCGTTGCGGATCATCCTTATCCCTTGCTCACCAAGAACTATCACTATGAGGTCGAACTGGTGGCGGCGCTGAAGTCGGGCGGCACCAACATCCCGGTGGAAGCGGCGCTCGAACATGTCTACGGTTATACGCTCGGTCTCGATATGACACGGCGTGATCTGCAGCGCGCGATGGGCGACGAGAAGAAGCCGTGGGAAATCGGCAAGAGCTTTGACCGCTCCGCGGTGCTGGGTCCGATCCATCCCGTGGCGAAAACCGGACATTTCACCAAAGGCGCGATCTCGCTGGCGGTGAACGACACCATCAAGCAGAACTCGAACCTGCAGAACATGATCTGGAGCGTGGCCGAGCAAATCTCCAAACTGTCCGAGGCGTTCGAACTGAAGGCCGGCGACATCATCTATTCCGGCACGCCTGAAAATGTCGGCCCGGTGGTGAAGGGCGACGTGCTGTTGTGCAAGCTGGAAGGCCTGCCGGACATGTCGATCCGGATTACCTGAAGGACTGTTGTCGCAGTCGATTGATACGAATTCGTCATGGCCGGGCAAAAGCGCGAAGCGCGTCTTCGCGCTTTTGCCCGGGCATGACGAAGGAGATGTTTGTGTTTGCGGGTACGACGCCACAGCTACCCCACCAAATCCGCGTACTCCGGATGCTCGCGCAGGTAATCCACCACAAAGCCGCAGGCGGCGACCACCTTTGATCCATCGGCGCGGATCAACTCCAGCGCGCCCTGCACCAGTTCCGACGCGATGCCGCGGCCGCGCAGCGCGCGCGGCGTCTCGGTGTGGGTGATGATCACGGTCGATGGCGCCAGGCGATAATTCGCGAACGCCATCGCGCCTTCGACATCAAGCTCGAAGCGGTTTTGCAACTTGTTGTCGCGGACTTGGGTGCGGACTTGGGTCATGTCATGCTCATTTCAACAGGTCGGCGTATTTCAGGGTGTTCACCGTCCGCGCACACTTCATCCCAGCCGTCGCAGACCACAAATTGGTTCCAATGGCTCTTGCAAGCGCCAATATCTTCCCCACGTTTTCAGGTGACATACGCCCACGATGCGGCCGGATTGGTCGCCTGACAGTCGCAATGTCATGCTCGCCAGCCGCTGACGTATGCCTCTTTTGAAGGGAGGTTTACAATGTCGGACTTTCGGTTTTTCAGCACTCATCGAACATGGGAAGACTGGGGCGGCATGCTGCTTGGCCTGCTGATCGTGTTGTCGCCGTGGTTTCCCACCCAGACAAGCCGGGAATTTGTCGATGCGGAACGCAGCTTCGTGATCCTGAATACGTTTACGGTCGGCGTCCTCGTATTCGGCCTCGCCCAGCTGCAATATGTGGCGCTGCAGCGTTGGGAGGAGGTGGCCGAAATCTTGCTCGGGCTGTGGCTGATCGCCTCGCCGTACATGTTCGGCTATTCCGGCGATGGCCTGCTCCGATTCTGGCATTCAAGTCTCGGCGGGTTAGTGGTGCTGCTGGCCGCCCTTCAGTTGTGGCAGGACTGGGACCTGAGCGATCAGGATCTGGCCCAGCACGGGCAATAGCAGCTGGCGGCGAGGCCCGCTGGTTTGGCAACAGACCGGCGGGTCTCTGCCTGGATAGCTAGTTTTTCAGCGAGCTGACCAGCATCTGACGGATCGACCAGGCTTCGCCGTCGCTGGCGCCGCTGATGTCGTCGATCTTCCATTGTCCGTCATCGCGGACGAGATTGTAGCGAATGGTGTTGTCGATGGATTTGGCGCGCGGCGCGCCCCGGCCTGCGATGGTGACCGCGATCACAGCCTTGTCTGCGTCCAGCTTCTCCGGAACCAGCTTGAATGATTTGACATTCGGCTGCTGCGAATTGGTGACCGGATCGAAATCCACCGGCCCGACGTCGCCCTTCGGCGTGTGGGCGTCGGCCTTGGCCCATAATTCGACCAGCGATTTGGACAGGTATTTCGCTTTCGCCAGCTGGTTTTCGATGATGAACGCGCCGCCGCCGTCGCCCCTGCCTTTGGCGGCGCGCGCATAGATCGCGTTGACGATGGCAACGGGATCGTTCGGGGAGGCCGGCTTGGCGAGCGCGGGGAGTGATATGGCGGCTGCAAGGCCAGCGGCGCCGGTCAGGACCAGCGCGCGTCGGGTCATCATGATTGTTCGATCCAGTTGCGGCGGCGCATATGCCAACTCAGACTCAAAGTGAGGCTCATGACACCACGCGACGGCCGCATCCACAACGGTGAATCGACTGGCGGCAAGCTTCCGCCAACTTGACGCGCATCCCGCAGGCTTTGTTAACGCCGGCAAGACATTCCGGCATCGCTCTCGATCATTGCAAAAACAACAAGGGGCGTTCCATGAAGCATTGCACCTGCAATTCGGTCGCGCATCGATCACGTGTATTTTGCCAGCACGCTGACCGACACCAACGCGATCGGGTTCGATGACGCCTATCAATACGAGGACTTCGCCAAGCCCTGGGACAAGCGGCGGATCGCGGTATCGGAAGCTTTCGAGCGCGATCTCGGTCTCAAGGCCTTCAAGACCTGGACCGACAAGAAGGACCGCCATCCGTATTGAGCGAACCGCGCGGCGATTGAGGCGCTTGACGGCAATGGCGCGTGGGCATTCCCGCGCGCCATTCCGCCGTGGGCCCGCGAATGGCGGCACTCTGCCAGTCTATGCGTGCTATGATCGGCGATCGTATCGCGCCATCCCGGCATGCCCGCTCCCGCGGAGACGTTCAATCGGCTCCCGCGGCATCATCGTCTGGAGATCATCATGGCCAACGCAAAAGGCCCCAACATCAAGAAGAAGCAGAAGTGCAAGAATTGCGAGGGCAAGGGCCTGCTGAAGAAGGGCGACAAGGTGGTCAAGTGCCAGCGCTGCGGCGGGACCGGGGTACGGTAGGACTGCCGTGTGTTCAATGGCACATCCGAGGCCTGCGCCAAATTGCGCAACGCGGAATGACAGACGCGCTTTTGAACTGACCAAGGCCCATTAACATTCGCCCTTGAATCTGGTTCAATTTTCGCAGACGGCGAGGGCCAGCGGACGGTCTGCCGATTGCGGGCTTATTTCAAGAGGATCCATCCATGAAGTTCATACTGACCGTGCTCGGCATCGTCCTGCTCGCTATGGCCGGCATCTATTTCCTGATGCCGGCGGATCAGCTGCCGGGCTTCTTTCCCGGACACGAGGATGGCGTGACGCGCCTGCACGTCAAGCACGGCATCGTCTCAGGCGTGGCGGGCTTGGTGCTGATCGGGGCAAGTATGTGGGTGGGGCGGAAATGATGGGCGAGCCGCCGCGCGGCGGCGTGACGCCGATGTCGCGCCGGGTGATGAATCTCGCGCATCTCCTCGCCCAGAATGCCCGCCGGCACGGCGACCGCGTCGGCTTCATCTGGGGCGAGAAGTCCTGGACCTGGCGCGAGATCGACGGCCAGGTTTCGGCGCTGGCGGCCGCACTTGCCGGGCGCGGCATTGTCAAGGGCGACCGTATCCTGGTCCATTCCAAGAATTGCGACGAGATGTTCTGGTCGATGTTCGCGGCCTTCCGGCTCGGCGCAGTCTGGGTGCCGACCAATTTCCGGCTGATGGCGGACGAGGTTGCCTGGCTCGCCACCGCCTCCGGCGCCAGGGCCTTCCTTTGTCACGGCGATTTTCCGGGCCATGCCGCCGCCGTCGAAGCGGCGAGCCCGGCGCTGGCCTTTATCTGGCGGATCGGCGAGGGTGCGTTCGGCGAAAAATCCGTAACCGAGGCGATCGCCGCGCATGCGGGCGCCGCCATCGAGACGGCTGATGTCACGTACGACGATCCCTGCTGGTTCTTCTTCACGTCAGGCACCACCGGGCGCCCCAAGGCGGCGGTGCTGACCCATGGCCAGATGGCTTTTGTCATCACCAACCACCTCGCCGACCTGATGCCCGGCACGACGGAAAACGACGCCTCCCTAGTGGTGGCGCCGCTGTCGCATGGCGCCGGCATCCATCAACTCGTGCAAACCGCGCGCGGGGTGCCGACCATCCTGCTGTCATCGGAACGTTTTGATATCGACGAGGCGTTCCGGCTGATCGAGACCCACCGCATCAGCAACATCTTCACGGTGCCGACCATCCTGAAGATGATGGTCGAGCATCCCTCGGTCGAGCGCTACGACCATTCATCGCTGCGTTATGTCATCTATGCCGGCGCGCCGATGTATCGCGAGGACCAGAAGGCGGCGCTGAAGAAGCTCGGCAAGGTGCTGGTGCAATATTTCGGCCTCGGCGAGGTCACCGGCAATATCACGGTGCTGCCGCCGGCCTTGCACACCCCCGACGACGGGCCGCATGCGCGCATCGGCTCTTGCGGATTCGAGCGCACCGGCATGCAGGTCTCGATCCAGGGTGATGACGGCCGCGAACTGAAGCCGTTCGAGACCGGTGAGATCTGCGTCATCGGCCCCGGCGTGTTCGCCGGCTACTACGACAACCCCGAGGCCAACGCCAAGGCGTTTCGCGATGGCTGGTTCCGCACCGGCGATCTCGGCCACATGGATGCAGAAGGCTTTGTCTATATCACTGGCCGCGCCTCCGACATGTACATCTCCGGCGGATCCAACATCTATCCGCGCGAGGTGGAGGAGAAAATCCTCACCCATCCCGCGATCGGAGAGGTGGCGGTGCTCGGGGTGCCGGACCCGTTCTGGGGCGAGGTGGGTGTTGCCGTCTGCGTGGCGCGGGAGGGTGCAGGCGCGGTGACCGAGCGGGAATTGGCCGAGTTCCTCGTTACAAAAGTCTCGCGCTATAAAATGCCAAAACGGTTTTTCTTCTGGGACGCATTGCCAAAATCCGGATACGGCAAGGTGCCGAAGCGACTGGTTCGCGACGAACTCGAGGCGCGCGGTTTGCTTGATACCAAAGCGTTTTCAAGCGAAGTGGAGGCCGGTTCGCGTGAAGAAAACGCGTCAAAATAATGAAGCCCGCGAAGCCAACGAGCTGACGATGCGGAGTATCGTCCAGCCCGGACCACCCGCGCCCGAGCGGATCCAATGGGTAGCCGCGCGCGGACGAGCGTTCTCTTGCACGCTTCAAGCGGGCGTGCCGCTGCTGGAGGCCGCGCGCCGCGGCTTTGCGGCGGAAGGATTTGCCGGTGGCACAGTGAGCATGACGGGCGGAGCGCTCGGTCCGTTTGCCTATGTCACGCCGGCGCTCTCGAAGACCGGCGAGAACGCGGCTTTCTACAGCGACATTTTCCGGCCCGCCGGCGTCACGCGGCTCAAGCTGGCGACGATGACTTTGGGAGCGCGCGACGGCGCTGCCTTTTTCCATTGCCACGGCCTGTGGACGGAAGCCGGCGGACGCACCAACGGGGGCCATATCCTGCCCGAAGAGACCGTGGTGGCCGAGCCCTTCACCGTGGACGCCTTCGGCATCGACGGCGCCGCGTTCACGGCGGCGCCGGATCCCGAGACCAATTTCAAGCTGTTCGGGCCGGTTGCTCGGCCTGCTGCCGCTGTGGAAACAACCAGCCGCGCCTTCGCGCTTCGCTTACGACCCAACCAGGATTTCTCGGGCGCGCTGGAGGCGTTCTGCAGGGAACGCGGAATTATCAGCGCCAAACTTCATGGCGGCGTCGGCAGCACCATCGGCGCACGCTTTACGGATGGCCGCGTCGTCGAGCCGTTCGCGACCGAGTTGGCAGTGCGGTCAGGCGTGGTCGCAATTGGTGCAGGCGGCGCGCTTGAAGCAGAGCTGGACATCGCGCTCGTCGACTATCTCGGCGGCATCGCCGAAGGCCGCCTGACGCGCGGCGACAATCCGGTATTGATGACGATGGAGCTGGTGCTGGAAGTGTTGGGCGAGGTGGCGACGGCGTAGCACACGATAGTCTACGGCACATCTTTCAGATTCAAATTTCAAACAGCAGCCGTCAACTCACTCCGTCATTGCCGGGCTCGACCCGGCAATCCATCTTCTTCGAAAATGGTCTTGCGAAGATTGATGGATGCCCGGGTCAAGCCCGGGCATGACGAGTGTCGACATCTCAACTCCAGACATACGTTCGCCCTCGCCGCGCAATGCGCCCGAGGCGGTGATAAATCTCTCGCCCAAAGAGGGCGTGGGGAATGCCGGATGCCCGTTGCACCCGCGGCCTCGTGTGCACTTGGTAGTGGTAGAACGCACACGAGTAACAACGAGTACACCGGAATCACCCG
>Ga0137403_10010598_pt1 | contig 10204 bp, 9 predicted proteins | sample CZOMad2_1_16fung_FD_122057 | JGI IMG/M metagenome (GOLD analysis project Ga0137403, IMG submission 122057) | Vadose zone soil fungal communities from Angelo Coast Range Reserve, California, USA - CZOMad2_1_16fungal (Hybrid Assembly) | ecosystem: Environmental > Terrestrial > Soil > Vadose zone... | reverse complement strand
TGGCTGGCCCCAAGCATGCGCGGAAGCTCTTCGGTCCAACCGACGATCTCGATCTTGCGACGACCTACCGCCCCTTCGATTGCCGAGCGAAGTTTGCTGGCATGGCCGACGGTGACGGTCAGATGAATATCGAGATCGACAAGTCGTCGCACGAGTTCGGGCGCCTTCATAGTAGGTGGGTTCACGACATAAAGGACTCGCCGATCGCTATTCGAAGGCGATGGTCGATCTCGCATTAGGTCAGCAAATTTCGGACTCACAGGGAATCCGAACGTTTTGATGATTTGTGGCGAGATTCCACCGTCGCGCAGCACCGCGGCGCTCTGCTCGTTTGGAACGAAGAAGTAATCGGCAACGCAATGATACCAGATGGCATTCACCGTGATCGAGTCGGTGACGATCACCACGTTTTTGCAGCGTCTGCTTCGCCCTAAAATTTGTTGCAGTAAATAGGGAAAAGGCGGGAAGGTTGAAACGATTACATCCGGTTGAAAACGATCGAGCAGGCGAGCAAAATGATCCTTGAGCCGAGAGAATCGCCGGAAATTCCTATCGAAATCTTCTTTGTGATCGAGCCAGCGATAAACGTATCCCCAAGACCGCGGCCAACGGTTGATCACTCCGAGATAGGCCCTTCGCACAAGCTCATTCACTGATCCGTAGGTCTCTGCGAACAGATCACGCAATTCGACATCGGCTGTTGGCGCGACACGGGCCAATCCATCGCGAATTCCTCGCGCGGCGCTATTGTGACCCTCTCCAAAACTGGCGGTGAGGATCAGGATCTTTTTCACGATTCGTTAGGCGAGGCAGGCAAAAATGAAACGGAAGTTTAATGGATATTTATGTCCGGCAAAGTAAACTCCCGGACGGAGATGAAATATCTCGGATTTGTCTGGCGAGTCCTGCGCCGTTTGGTTTGGGAAACAATGACCGATACCACCGCCGGTCTGGCTGCGCAGATGGCGTATCTGCTCCTTTTCGCTCTCGCGCCCGGTCTGCTTTTCTTATGGCATCTGCTCGGTCTGTTCGGCACCGATCCGGCGAAGCTCCACCAAATGTTCCTTCTCTTGCAAAGCTTCATGCCGCCGGATCCCAAAGTGCAGGACATTCTCGATACGGCGGTTGCCAGTGTGGTGGTCACAGGATCCAGCGGCCTGCTAGCCAATGCCGGAATTGTCGTTGGGATTTATTTCGGAACCGTTTTCATTGCCACCATTTCTCGATCACTGACGCAAACACATGGCGTTCGCGAAGATCCCCACTGGTGGTCAAAGTATATCATCTCATTCCTGCTTCTCTTCTGGTTCGGCATCATCATTCTTTTCTGCTTCAATGCGATGGTCTTCGGCGAAACGCTCGCCGGAATTGCGGAAGTTAATTTCCAACTCAAGATTCCCCTGCAGGAATGGGTTGCTGCGTTAAATTTGCCGTTCACGGCAGTGGCACTGATCATCCTTGCGCTCCTGCTTTATCTCCTGACGCCGGAGAATTATCTCACGCTGCGCCAGGCATTGCCGGGTGCGATTTTTTTCTCCGTCGGCTGGATCATCGCGACCAAGCTCTTTCAGCTTTACGTGGCAAGATATGATCGTTACAACCCGACTTATCTCGCGTTGGCATCAATTATCGTGCTACTTACCTGGATGTATTTGACCTGTTTGCTGCTGCTTGTCGGGGGAAAATTAAACGCGATTCTCCGCCGCGAACGCGCACGCGAAACAACGCAGCGCGGGACTGCACCTGCCGCGCACCCAGCTTGATCGCTCGGCCCGCTCTGCTACGCTCCGCTGCAGTGGTGCGCCTTCGCCTCTGGCTTGCAACCGCGTTCGCGCTCGGCGCGATCGTCGGCAGCGTCCTCCGCGCGCAAGTTAGCGATGAAGAAACTGGCAAGAGCGAGCAATCGGTAAAAAAGCGCCACAAGGCGCACAGCTTCTCGCCAGCGCCGGAGAAGTCACCGAGCCCGATCGCCAAGGCAAAACCGGTGTCAAGCAAGTCAAAAAAGGAAACAGACACGTCGCCGGCGCCAGAGAAATCGCCCAGCCCAATTGCGAAAGCGGCGAAAAAATCCGGCGAAGAAGAAACCGTCCCAAAGTCAAAACCGAGCGAAACGCCTGAACCAACTGCGGCTTCAGCAAAGCCTAAGAAATCGCCGAGCGCGACGCCAAAGGCACGAGCCGGAAAGAAAAAATCAAACCAGAAAAAGAAGAAAGAATCTCCAACCCCAAAAAAAACTGCGAAGGGCAAAGCGAAAGCACCCGTGGGAACAAGCGAAACGCCAAAGCCTGAAAAGAGTCCCAGGCCAGTTCCAGAAGAGTCTCGCGTTCCATCTGAAAACCCGACCCCGCCGCCTCCGCACGCGATTGCTGCACCAACGCCGACGCCATCACCGCAAACGAAAGTTCCGCGCGCTGTTTCCGCGGACGATCGAGCCCAAGTGGTCATCGAAAAATCCGGCTTTGAGGAAGACCAGGGTCTTGAGCCTCCTCCGACGCCGCCGCCACGCAGATTTGGTTTTTGGCCGTGGTCCCGCTCGCGGTCGAGCGAGAGCTATCGCTATCTTACGCGTTCCGTCATCGAACAAATCCGCCGCGCCCCCGTGCAGCGGCGTCGTTGGCAATTTATCGTCGTCCATAATAGCGGAACGCGGCAGGGCAACGCGCGAGCGTTCGATTATTACCATCGGCATGTCCGACGGATGCAGAATGGGCTGGCTTATCACTTCGTGATTGGCAATGGGACTTCGACCGGCAACGGCCAGATTGAAGTGGGAGACCGCTGGCGTCGCCAAATCAACGGCGGCCACGTCCACAGCGATTACCTGAACAATATCTCGCTCGGTATCTGTCTGGTGGGCGATTTCAATCGCGACCAACCAACACGAGCGCAGCTCGAATCGTGCGAAGAACTAATTCGTTACTTACGGCAGCGGTGCGGCAAAACCGCCGGACACGACATCGTTGTGCGGCCACATCGCGAGATGAATCCGCCGCGCTGGCCGACCGATTGCCCAGGAGATGTCTTTCCCTATTCGTGGTTCCGAAGGTTTTGACAATGAGACAGGGCCACCAGGCCGTTCGCTGAATCGCCCTACCTGAGCCTTTGAAACGCTTCAACGTTAATTGCGTTGAATCACCATCAAATTGCTTTCCTTGTAGTTCCAGCGATACCCGAAATTGAATTCCAGTGCCGGCGGATTGCTCTGCGCATAAAGATCTTGCAGTTTCGGCTGGTAATGTTGTTTGAAGATCTCGATCGGACCAATGTAATTGCCGAAGAGGCGGATGTTCCATTTGTCGCGGCTAAAATAATCGAGCGGGATCCCGGCGTCGTCCTGCACAATCAGCCTGCTGTGATCGAGAATAAAATTGCGAATCGTACCGAAGCCGCTTTCGAACAAGAGATAGGAAGACGATTTGAGCAGGCTCGAGCCGACGCCAAAATGCTGACAGAATTTCAGGAAACCGGGGTTCGAATGGACGCCGCCGTCGGAAATATCGGTCGTGAAATAATACAGGGTCTGTGAATTGCCCGATTGGTTGTCCGTGTAGTTGATCCGCACACCGGGACTGCCGCCACCTGTTTTTCCCGGCGCGTACTCTTGAAATGCGCCGCTTCCATTGAGCGAACCGAACGTCACATGCGTGATCGATTTATCCGCGCGCGCGATGAAAACGTAAAGGATCGGCAGCGTGCCTTTGAGCTCTTGCGATTCCAAATCGACTTTCATGTCTTTCGTGATGAAAAAGCTGTAACTAAGCGCGGAGTTCATCGCGTTTTCGAGATTTTGCAGCGCGCCGCGAAGATTAGCGATGCGCAGTGGATCCGGTGGTGGCCCCATCGATTCCTTGCCGCAAAGGATATACACGGATGCGTTGGGGAAAAACTGATCGAGATACAGAAAATCGGGACCGCTGAACATGTAAAAGGCCACCGGAATCGGCTGTGTCGCTTCCCGAAGATAGGTGTCCTCCCACGCGTGTAGTTTTTGGAGTTGGCGCAGATTGAGTTTCGTAAACTCCTTTTCAAAAAATGCGGAGTGATCCTGCCATGCCGGATCGCGCGTGAGCGGGGCAAGCGGCGAATCCGACGGCACCGGCATTCCAGCGAGGAACCGTGCAATGTCGTTAGGCCCTGCGACCGTGCGGGTCGTGACTCCCGGATTTTGCTGCGCGTAAAGAGGGAGAGCAAGGGCAAAGATCGACGATACGATCTTGGTCATTGTCTTCATGATGAAGATATTCATACGGAGCGACGGAGAGGTTTTGCCGCGCAAAAGTAAAGAGCAAAGCCGACGACTGCCGTCCCGAGCCCGGCCAGTGATTCCATGGTCTTCGAGCACAAAAGATAAAGCATCATCCAAAACGTGATCGCCGCGAAAACAAGGGGCGGCAGAGGATAGAGCCACACGCGATAAGGACGCACAATTTCAGGATGCTTTACCCGCAACACGACTACGCCGAGCACGGCGAGAAGCGAACAAATCAATAGACTGAATTGAGTATACTGGACCACGCTTTCAAAACTTCGCGTCAACAAAAGCAAAGTGACGATAAGCAATTGCACAATCATAGCGTTCGTTGGAACCCCTTGGCTGTTTTTTTGTCCGAGGAGTCGCAGCAGCCAATGGTCTTCGCCCATCGACATCGTGACGCGGGGTCCGATCCACGTCATCGAACTGATCGTCGAAACGAGGCCGAGGCAAATAAGCGCACCAACAATTCGCCCGCCGTCGGTCCCGAAAATGTGTGTTCCCGCAATCAAGCCAACCTCGATTCGGCCGCGCATTTCCTGCATCGGTGTAGTCATGAGGAAGACCGCGTTGAGAAGGACGTAAGCCGCCATCACAACGATAGTGCCGGCAAAAAGCGAGCGGGGTACATTCCGCTCCGGCTCCTTTACTTCCCCGATGATGTAGGTCGAGGCATTCCAGCCCGAGTACGAATACATGACATAAACGAGGGCGACGGCGAAGACGCCGCTGAAGATCGACCCCGCGTCGCCGGATTGCGGCAAAAAAGTGATCCCCTGTTTTTGTTCGACGAGAAATCCAGCTCCGATGAGCACGCTAATCAAAAGCAGCTTCACGATTGTCCAAAGATTTTGAAAGGCGCTGCCAAGGCGCAGGTTACCGAAATGGAAAAGCGCCACGACCCAAACGAGCACGAACGAAAGGACGATCGGTGAACCGAAGTCGAATACGCCGCGGAAATATCTTCCGAATGCCATGGCAGCGAGCGCAATGGGTGCGGCGAAGCCGACCGTGGCGGAAACGAAACCAGCCATGAAACCGACGGCTGGGTGATAAATCTCGGAAAGAAAATGATATTCGCCACCGGAGCGCGGCAGGGCGGCACTGAGCTCGCCATAGCAAATCGCGCCGCACAGCGCTGTGATCCCGCCCACAATCCAAAGCATTAGTAGCGCGAACCCGGATTGAATGCTCGGTAATTGAAAGCCGAGACTCGTGAAGATGCCGGTGCCGATGATATTGGCAATGACAATGGCGCTGGCCGTGATGAAACCAATCGTGCGCGGCGGTGTTGGCGCTTTCAACGAATGACGTTCGGCGACACTGGTCATGGTTAGATCGACAATCCCGAAATAATCGGGACTCGCGAATTTTTTCGGGGTTGCGTTCGAGTGGATCGTTCGCGAATGAACTCGTGCAGTCCTTCCTGCTTTAAAATGAGCACGGAGTCACATGTTCAGATTTTCGATGAGTTGTCAGAAGCGATTCCCGGCGTCACCTTAGAAACGCCATGAACCCAAAACCCAAGCTCTCTATGGAATCGGCGACCCAACTCGCGGTCTTTCTAGCGAATCGTCCCGGCGCCCTCGCCCGCGTGTGTGAGGCGCTTGCCCAGGCCGAAGTTAATATTCACGCCTTGGCTACTTCCGACACAGTCGATCATTCCGTCGTGCGCATGGTGGTGAGCGATCCGACCAAAGCGCTCATGCTTCTGGGCGAGGCCGGCGTGCTCGCGCTCGAGTCTGATGTACTCACGATCGAGACCGAGAACAAACCAGGCGTGCTCGCAACAATTGCTGAACGACTCGCGCAGGCCGAAGTGAATATTGAATACGCTTATCTTGCAGCTCCCCCCGGGGCAGCAAAAGGACTGATCATTCTGCGTCCATCAGATGTTGAAAAAGCGCAGAGCGCTCTGCGTGATTTGTAACGCGCGTTAGACATTTAGCGCTAGTAGACGAACGGAATTAAGCGTCTCGTTCGCTCCGCGTAGGCGCGGTAATTCTCGCCGAGCGCGTCGGTGAGCGCACGTTCTTCGATCCTGATGCGCCAGAGAAATGCGGCGATAATCGGTAGCGTCAGAAACAAGATCGACAGCCAATTTCCAAAGCAGAAGCCCAACCCGAGGAAGGCCAGAAGTGCGCCCGTGTATGTCGGATGCCGAATATGTCGATAGGGACCGGAGTCGATCAGCTTATGTTCGGCCGAGATCGACACATCAACCGTAAAATAGCGACCGAGATATCCGATCGAGTACCAACGCAGAATCAGGCCTCCGAGAAACAGCAAGAAGCCGAAGAGGTAAAATCCGCCCGGATACGGCACGGTTACGCCTGGGAAGAGCCGGACCATTTGGATCCCAGACCAAAGACTAACAATGATGATTGTCCAAAGAAGCATAAGAGAGCAGCGGTCACGGGAAACCGTTTGCGTCTGGGAGCGCCGAGTCAGCACCAGATAAAGCTCCGACAGACCGTAGATCGCCGCCAGGACCAATGGATTAGGCAATCGCATCGTGATTTGTTAGAAAAAGGTCGGGCCGAAAGGACCGACCAAATTCGAGCAACAAATATGAGGTAAGCCCTTCATGCTTTGCATATTCTGCGGGCCGGGACGCACATCGACAAGTTGAAAGCGCCCGCGTCCAACTCATGGAAGGATTTCAATTGTGCTCTCGTCGGGCGTGACCCGCCAAAGCTCTTCAATTTCTTCGTCGCTCACTGCAACACAACCAGCCGTCCAATCTTTTCGACGATGAAACGCGCCGAGCCAACCGCGACCATTCGGAAGCCCGTGAACCATAATGTCGCAACCAGCAGAGAACCCCCGTGCTGCGGCCCGCGCACTGTCTTCAGCGGACGGATACGAGATGTGGAGCGCGAGATGAAAATTGCTATGTGGATTGCGATTATCAATCTTGTAGACGCCTTCCGGGGTTTTCTGGTCGCCTTCTTGCTGTTTCGCGCCGGTCGGATTGCGACCTAACGCAACTCGATACGTTTTAAGTTTTTCGCCGGCACGGAAGATCGACAATTTCCTTGCTGATTTTTCGACGACGATGCGATCAATCGTCGTATTTGGAGGCAACGGATTCCAATTGTGATGAGAGTAGAAATAAATCGCACCGGGAACGCCCAATATTACGCCAACTAAAAGGATGAATTTTAAGCGCATCTCCCGTTCCGAATTGGCCAAACATACAACGCCCAGCGCTTGTAACACGGGCATATTGTCTGTTTGGTGGAGTAGAACCCCTCTACCTTAGTAATTGCCAACGGGTTCCATATCCGATAGGAACGCGGCGCGCTTATGACTTCGGTAAAGACTTGGCTCGGTTTTCCGTATCCACTTGGCGCGACCTGGATGGGCAACGGCGTCAACTTCGCCATTTTTTCCGAGCACGCCACCGGTGTTGAGCTGTGCTTGTTCGAGAACATCGAGGCCACCGAAGAAAACATTCGCATTCCGGTCACTGAACACACTGATCAGGTCTGGCATGTGTTTTTGCCCGACGTGCGGCCTGGGCAGGTGTACGGTTTTCGCGTTTCCGGCCCGTACGATCCGGAGCGCGGTTTGCGTTTTAACAGTTCGAAACTCCTTCTCGATCCCTACGCAAAAGCCATCGCCGGAGAAGTGAGCTGGGCAGATGAAATGTTCGGTTACGTCATCGGAGACAAGAAGGAGGATTTGACTCAGGACTTCCGCGATGATGCGTGGGGAGTGCCGAAGTCGGTCGTGATCGATGCCGGATTCGACTGGCAAGGTGACAGGAGACCCGGCATCCCGCTGCACAATTCTGTGATTTATGAGCTGCACGTGAAAGGCTTCACCAAACTTTGCCCTGACGTGCCAGAGGAGTTGCGAGGCACTTATGCAGCGCTCGGCAGCCCAGCGGCCATTGATTATTTCAAAAAGCTCGGCTTGACCGCAGTCGAGCTATTGCCCGTGCACGCGCATATCGATGACAAGGCGTTGATCGATCGCGGCCTGACAAACTATTGGGGATACAATACGATCGGATTTTTCGCGCCGCACCCGCAGTACTCCAGCAGCGGGCAAATGGGCGAACAAGTCTTCGAATTCAAATCGATGGTGCGTAGTCTCCACGCCGCCGGCATCGAAGTGATTCTCGACGTGGTTTACAATCATACTGCCGAAGGAAATCAGCTTGGTCCCACGCTCTGCTTCCGCGGGATCGACAATCTCGCTTATTACCGGCTGCATACGGAGAATCCGCGTTTCTATCTGGATTTCACGGGCACAGGCAACACGTTTAACCTGTTGCATCCTCGCACGCTCCAGCTGGTGATGGACAGCTTGCGTTACTGGGTTTTGGAAATGCACGTGGACGGATTCCGCTTTGATCTTGCTGTTAGTCTGGCCCGTGATCGCGAAGGCGTTAACAAGCTGCACGCTTTTTTCGAGATCATTCACCAGGACCCGGTGCTCTCGCAGGTGAAACTAATCGCGGAACCATGGGACGTAGGCGAGGGGGGCTATCAAGTTGGGAATTTTCCCGTGCTTTGGGCGGAGTGGAACGGCAAATACCGCGATACGATTCGCAGTTTTTGGAAAGGCGACGAGGGCCGCGTTGGCGAGATGGGATACCGGCTCACCGGTAGTCCCGATCTGTATCAGCACAATGGGCGGCGTCCGTACGCAAGCATCAATTTCGTTACTGCGCACGATGGTTTTACGCTGAGCGACCTGGTCAGCTACAATAAAAAACACAACGAGGCGAACGGCGACGACAACGCTGATGGCGACAATAATAATCTATCGTGGAATTGCGGCGCGGAAGGCCCAACCGACGACCCACAGATCAACGGCTTGCGCGAACGGCAGCGGCGTAATTTCCTGACCACGCTTTTTCTTTCCCAGGGCGTGCCGATGCTCACTGGCGGCGACGAGTGGGCAAGATCGCAAAACGGCAATAACAATGCTTATTGCCAAGACAACGAGATCACCTGGTTCAATTGGACGCGCGATGAAAAACAGAATCAATCGCTCGAGTTCACCCGAAAGTTGATTCAGCTCCGGAAGGATCATCCGGTCTTTCGCCGTCCAAAATTTTTCCAGGGCCGGCGGATTCGCGGCTCGGAAATCAGGGATGTAATGTGGTTTAATCCGGGCGGTAGCGAAATGAGCGAGGAAGAATGGACGTCCCCGTTTGTTCGTTGCCTCGGCATGCTTTTAAGCGGCGATACGATCGACGTGCTCAATTTCGAAGGCGAACCGATTCGCGATGATACATTTCTGTTGCTGATTAATGCCCACTATGAGCCGATCCCCTTTGTCCTGCCGGGCCAGGAACACATTGAATGGCAACTCATCCTCGACACGATGCACGCCGAAGGTTTTTTGACGGAGGGGAGAAAATTCGCCTCCGGTGCCGATCTCGATCTCGGCGGCCGCGCCACATGTTTGCTTAAACTGATTAGTGGCGCGCAAGCTCAAGCCCGCGAGGAATCTTGGAAAAAGCGTCATGTCGAGTTTCCCGCGCTTAGTGCCGAAGAAGAACGAGCGCGCGGGAAATAGTCTGGCAGTCAAGATCGACATGAAAATTCAGCGCAATCTTGTTGCCAAAAACGAATCAGTTATAGAGTGTGATGCGCGCGCTTTTGGCGCGGCCAATCCTGGTCCCTGATTCGCCATGACACCGAGTTCTCTCATCATCGTCACGGATCGCGGCAGTTTAAAAGCATATCGAGTGGATGACACGCCTACGCGCGGGCCGAGCCTGAAACTAGTGCAGGCATTCAACGTCACCGACGCGCATGGGAGGCTCGTTGATAAGGTAACTGATTTGGCCGGCCGTTTTCCGGTGAGCGATGGCGCGGGCGGGCGTCATGCAAATTCGATCGCGGAACGGACCCAGCTTGAAACCGAAACCGATCGCCGCATTCATAAACAGCTCGCCGATCAAATTGCAAAGATCGTGGAGAGCGACGG
>Ga0137403_10010597_pt1 | contig 10204 bp, 5 predicted proteins | sample CZOMad2_1_16fung_FD_122057 | JGI IMG/M metagenome (GOLD analysis project Ga0137403, IMG submission 122057) | Vadose zone soil fungal communities from Angelo Coast Range Reserve, California, USA - CZOMad2_1_16fungal (Hybrid Assembly) | ecosystem: Environmental > Terrestrial > Soil > Vadose zone... | reverse complement strand
GTCATTAAAGTCGGCGCAGCGACCGAAACCGAACTGAAGGAAAAGAAGGCGCGAGTCGAAGACGCTATGCACGCCACCCGCGCGGCTGTCGAGGAAGGTATTGTCCCCGGCGGCGGCTCGGCGCTGCTCCGTTGCATCGCGGCTGTCGAGAAGCTCAAGCTCCACGATGACGAAGCCGTTGGTGCAGGCATCGTGCGGCGCGCTCTCGAAGAGCCTTCCCGCCAGATCGCTCTCAACGCCGGCCACGAAGGCGCCGTTGTGATCGGCAAGATCCGCGACTCCAAGGAAGAAAACTTCGGCTTCAATGCCGAGACCGGCGAGTACGGCGACATGGTGAAGATGGGCGTAATCGACCCGGCCAAGGTGACCCGCCTCGCGCTGCAAAACGCAGCGTCCATCGCGGGCCTCATGCTCACCACCGAAGCCCTCATCGCCGACATCAAGGAAGATGACAAGAAGGCAGCCGCTGCCGGAGCCCCCGGCGCGGGCGGCATGGGCGGCATGTACTAAATCCTGGTGGCACGGGCTTCAGCCTGTGCTCCGGGCTCGCTTTACCAGCTCGCCCGTTACCTCAATCCCAAAAAGGGCGGTCCTCACGGACCGCCCTTTTTGCTTTTCCAATGTAAGATGCAGCCACTGTAACTGCACGAACGTTATTCCGATCCTGGCGATTATCTCAGGTCTCGCTATTACTGGACTCGGCCTTGCCGTAATCATTTGGATGGTAGCGGCCCACCTTCTAGGCTACCGTCTCGGGGCAATAGCAATGTGCGGAGCCTCACATGCATCTTCGAGGGCCTGCGCCAATTCCGGGCATCTCCCCCAGCCATCCCTGATCTCAGACCGCGCTTTGCATCACTGCCCCTCCTCGTTTACACTTCCCCTGCCTCAAAACAGACTCTTCAGGGGAGAGTCAGCCATCATGCCAGGACTTTTGCAGCGCTTCCTGCCGCGCGAAGAGGGTTTCTTCGACCTCTTCGCAAAACAAGCATCCAATATCCACGTGGGCGCCGAAGCTCTGCTCAAAATGCTCTCGCACTACACCGGCGTCCCGGAGCAAGTGCAAATCGTCAAAGCCATCGAGCACGAAGGCGACGAGATTACCCACGCCCTCTTCACCAAGCTGAATCAGACCTTCATCACGCCCTTTGACCGTGAAGACATTTACGAACTATGCAGCCGCCTCGACGACGTGATCGACCTTATCGACGCGGCCGCCAGCCGTTTCGTGCTCTATCGTGTCGATAGCGTTCGCATCGGAACAATCGATCTCGTCAAGGTCCTCGTTTCGGCCACCGCCGAAGTCGAATTGGCAGTTGGCGCTCTGGAAAGGCCACAAGAAGCCCTGAAACATTGCATCGAAATCAACCGCTACGAAAATGATAGCGACCGCCTGTGCCGTACGCTGATCGCCCAGCTTTTCGACGAGGAAAAAGACCCCGTCCAAATCATCAAGTGGAAAGAAATCTTCGAAGTCATCGAAACTGCGGTTGACAAGTGTGAAGACGTCGCCAACGTAATCGAAGGCGTCATCCTCAAGAGCGCCTGACCTGTGAACAGCTTCACTCTCCTCCTCGTCGTCGTCTTTCTCACCCTTACCTTCGAATTCTCGAACGGCTGGCATGACGCTGCCAATTCCATAGCCACGGTTGTCTCCACGCGGGTGCTCACGCCCTTCCGGGCCGTCCTCTGGGCCGCCTTCTGGAACTTCATCGCCGCCTTCGTTTTCGGCACCGCCGTTGCCAAGACGATTGGCAAGGGCATGGTCCACATCGAAATTGTGAATGAAAAGGTTCTCCTCGCCGGCCTCCTCGGCGCCATCTCCTGGAACACGATCACATTGATCCTAGGCCTGCCGACGAGTTCCTCTCACGCACTCATGGGCGGATATGGCGGCGCCGCAGTCGCTCACGCAGGTTTCAAAGCCCTCGTCCTTGGCGGCTGGATAAAACCTGTTCTTTTTATTTTCCTTTCGCCGATCATCGGCTTCCTCGTCGCCATGCTTGTCACCATTCTCACCAGTTGGATTGTCCGCGGCTATCGCCCGCTCAAAGTTGATCGCTGGTTTCGCCGCCTGCAACTCGTCTCCGCCGCCGCATACAGCCTCGGTCACGGCACTAACGACGCCCAGAAGGGCATGGGCATCATCACCGCTGCTCTCGTCGCCGGCGGCATGCTGAAGTCCTACGACGTCCCCTACTGGGTCATCATCTGCTGTCACCTCGCCATGGGCGGCGGCACCATGGCGGGTGGCTGGCGCATCATCAAGACCATGGGTCAGCGCATCACCAAACTGACTCCATTCGGCGGTTTCGCCGCAGAAACCGCTGGCGGCCTCACTCTTGTCATGAACGCCGTCTTCGGCATCCCCGTCAGCACTACCCACACGATCACTGGCGCCATCGTCGGTGTCGGAGCTTCTCGCCGCCTCACGGCTGTTCGCTGGGGCGTCACCCGCCGCATCGTCTGGGCGTGGATTCTCACCATTCCCGGCGCCGCTCTCATCGGCGCCGGGGTGTTCCACGGTGTCGAATTTATCCTCCGATAAGAATCGGAGAACTGTCCGCCGGCTGTTCGACGCACTTAGAACATAAACTTCAGGCTGAACTGCATTGTCCGTGGCAGCGCAAATGTCTCCAATGACGTGAACTGCCCGGCTCCCGATGAGTCGACCACATTGTTCGGCAGTCCAAGATTCGGATGGTTGAACACATTGAAGTTCTGCCAGTCGAATTGCAGCTTCGTCTTCTCGGTGACCTGAAACGCTTTTCCGAGTCCCCAATCGGCATCCACGTACATCGGCCCGCGCAGAGAATTTCTGCCGGCATCGCCTTCTACAAATGGCGCTGGTGTCGCAAAGACCGCCGGATTAAACGCCAACCCCGATGGAACATTCGCATTCGGGTCTCCCAAGACGTCCGGCCGCAGCGCAAAGGTCGAATTCAAGCTGCTGTTGCTTGAAAGGACCGGCGTGAACGGCCGACCGCTGTACACCGTTGTGAGTCCCGTAAACTGCCATCCGCTGAAGAGCAATTTTTGCCACCGGTTCATGCCGGAGAAAAACGGCCGACCGGGCCCAAACGGCAACTCAACGACATGGCCCAGCGTAAACGTATGGGCTCGATCAAATCCCGCCGGCCCGTGTTGGCTTGCAATGTTGTATGGTCCAAATTCCGTCGAGTTGTCGCCGAAATTTAGCGTCTTGCTGAACGTATACTGAGCCGTTAGTGAGTAGAATTTGGTGAACCGCTTGATCGCACTCATCTGCAGCGCGTTGTAATTCGAGCTGAAGCAGTTGCAGAAGTTTGTCAGGTCCTGCGTGTACCCAAACAGCGCGAAGTAAGGCCGGTTATCGTTCGACTGTCCCGGACCCGGCACGGGCGCGTTGGCGTTCACAAAAGTTCCCAAGTGCGTCGCCACATTTCCTACGTATCCAACCTGGAACGTAAGCCCCGGCGTAATTTCCCGCTGTACCATCACGTTCCACATGTCTACCGACGCGGTCTTCCGGTCAGGTGGAAGTCCCGTTGCCGTCACGCCGTCCGGCAGCGGTAGCATGCCGCTTGCGGGAACCACCGGCGGCGTCGCCAGCGGTGGCCCCTGCGACAACGAAAAATCCAGCGGCGTTCCCGCTGACGACGTAAGGTCCTGGCTGAAGTTCACAGGGAAGTTGTGTGAAACCTGAATGCTAAAAAAATTGGGAAAGTAGCTTCGCCCATACCCGGCCCGAATGACCGTCTTCGGATTGAATGAATACGCAATACCGATACGCGGGGCAAAATTCGTCAGCCTCGTGTCGATGTTCATGTACCTGTTGACGCTTCCAGTGCCCGCTACCAGCAGTTGTCCCGTGCTGAAATCGAAATTCGCGCTGTTTCCCGCATTTGCATAGGGTGCGCTGTACACCTCGTATCGCAACCCGTAGGTAAGCGTGAGTTTCGGCGTCACTCGCCACTGATCTTGAACAAATCCGAAAACATCCCACTCGTATTCCTTCGGATTTCCCAGAAAGTTGAACCGAGCAAAACTGCTGGGTTGTCCAAGCAAGAACGAGGCAAACGCGTCTCCGGTTCCCGTATCCCCCGGATTGCCGTCTCCCGTCACGTCCGAGTTGAATTGAAATACTCCGCGGCGACTCGTGTCGCTGGCGCTTCGGAAATTCACAACCCAGCGGTAGTCTCCGCCGAATTTTAAATTGTGGTTCCCCAAACCTTTGCTAAAAGCCACAGAGCCTTGATGCAACTGCTCAAGTTCGTGCAACGGCGCGTTTGTGCCGATCGAAGTACCCAGCTGGAACGGCTGTCCAGTCGTCAGTCCACCGACATTCGACGCTGCAGATAGCGCCGTCCCATTGAAAATGAAGTTTGACAGCCCACTAGTGTCGGTCGTGCCGAGATTGATGTTTGGTATTCCCACGTCCGAAGCTGTCGTCGATCCCAGATCCAGCGGCTCCACGTCCACGCGATACCGGAAATAGCTGTATCGCAGGTTCACCAAAAAGGTCGGACTAAAAACGTGGTTGTAGTTCACGGCAAGATTCTGGTTCCGGCCCAATGAATTTCCGCTTTCGAGCGGCGCGTAAACCGATGGCCCTCCCAGTACATTTCCGTAGGCGGAAGGCACGTGAATTTTCGAACCGAAATAGTCATAGCGCACGAACAATCTGTCGTTGTTCCCAATGTAGTAGTCCACGCGACCGTCATACTGGTTTGTGTCAAATTGCACGCTGCCGGTACCAACAAAATTTCCCGTCGTCTGGTCGTTCTGCGGCGCCGGTAACAAGGCAAGCAGGTTTGTCGCAGCCGGGCTGATCATACTCGAAGGGATTATGTTATTTGGCAGCGGCGTGCGCGATCCAGTCGAGGGATCGAACGCGAAGATCTGGTTGCTGAAGGCGCTCAAATCTCCGCTGCGCTCAGCCATCGTCGGCACTGTGGTCACCACGCCTGACCCGATCCTTTGGCGCTGGCCCTGGTACACGCCAAAGAAAAACAATTTGTTCTTCACGATTGGCCCGCCCGCCGAAGCGCCGAATTGATTGAACCGCAACGGCAGGGTTCCGTTCTGCTCGGTAAACGGGTTTGCGGCATTGAAATAGTTGTTGCGCAAGTATTCGTACAAGCTGCCGTGAAAACTGTTTGTGCCGGACTTGGTCACATACTGAATCACCGATCCGCCCGCGCGTCCGAACTCCGCATCGTAATTGGCGGTCGTCGATTTCATTTCCTCCAGCGATTCAGGCGGTGGATTCACCACCGCGATGCCCAGCACGGCATCCATGTCGTCCGCGCCGTCGATCTGCCGGTTGCTAAAACCGAATAACAATCCATTTGTGTTATTCGCGTTTCCACCCTGCGGATTTTCGTTCCCGCTGATGTCAAACGTGTTTCGCACCGTCCCAGGGGAAAGCAGCTCCAGCTGTGTCACGTTCTGACCAAGCGTCGGCAAACGGGTCAATTCTTCTACTCCCACCGTTGTGCTCACCTCCGCTCGGTCGGTAATGAGCGCTGGTTGTTCGGAAGCATTCACGGTAACCGATTCTGTCACCGTACCGGGCTTCAGCGAAGCATAGACTCGCGTCTCCTGGTCCACATTCACTTGAACGTTTTCGGCTTCGAATGGTGCAAGACCTTGTGCTTCCACTCGTATTTTGTAGCGCCCGTTAGGGATCTGGGTTTTCTGGAACAGCCCTTCCCCATTTGTAGTTGCGGTAAATTGTGTTCCACGATCCATGTCTGTGATCGTGACCGTTGCATTCGGAACCGAACCTCCACTTTCGTCTGTCACGTTTCCCGTGATGGTTCCAGACGTTGCTTGCCCCATCGTCGATGCAGGAGACAACAGCGCCAAAGCTGCCACAAGAAATACAGCGCACATCACTCCGCCCGCTTTTTTATGGAAATCCTGAATACCAAGAATACGAAACGAGACACACTTCCGCGCAAAACCTAACATGCGAATTCCTCCAGTTGACCACCGCTGGTTGGTCAAACAAAACGGCTGGGCTTGGGCGAGGAAGCTGCAGTGACTACCTTGGTCGAGTCACCCCAGCTTGGTTGGTTATGCTCCAGTAATGCTCCGGCAATTTCTGGTTTACGGCTTTCGTTGGATTTGGATGTGCCCCTGTATCGGAGCTTCCCGGCGGAACATTTTTCCGTCGCTCTGCCGTAAGCGGCAATGCCCTGTCCGATTGTTCGCTAACAAAGGGAGCTTACTGGGTTGAGTATCCTGAGGATCACTGCAAATCCCTGTGTAGTCCGAAAAAGTTCTTTTGACTTGTTCTATTAAAGCTTGCAACTGGCTTTGTTTGTCGCACCCCCACCCCTTTCTGTGCTTCTCAGCTCACAGACCCCTCAAAGCTAGAGATGCTTCAAACTGTTTTCCGGTTTCGTCTCTGCACTTTTTTTCTTCGCCGTTCACGTCTTCTTGCTTCTCCCATTTTTTGGAGATTCCGAATAACTTTCGCCACATTCCAAAGCAGGAGCTTGGGTCTCCAATTTCCTGACGATGCCCGCTAAGCCCGTTCACGGCTCTCCTAAAGTTTGCTTGCCGCTATGTACGGATTACGAGCCGAAGATGCCAGCTCGGAGCCGGCGCCTTAGGTACAGCGGCAAGTCATGAAGACAGGTATTGGTTCGAACAGAAGGGATTTGTGCGCTCCCATGCTACCCTTTGTCGACCGAGTCGAGATGCCTCAGCTTTCGACCGAATCCTTTTTCTTCTTTGCTTCATCCACTTCCTATGCCTGCATCTCCCGCGCTATCATTTTTATAGCATTCAGAGGCTATCCTGATGACTGACACACCCAAGACACCGTTCTGCTCCGTCGAAGAAGCCGTCGAAGAAATCCGCAACGGTCGCATGATCGTCCTCGTGGACGACGAAGACCGCGAGAACGAAGGCGACCTCACCATGGCCGCCGAAAAAATCACTCCGGAAGCCATCAACTTCATGGCCAAGTACGGCCGCGGCCTGATCTGCCTCACGCTCACCGAGCAGCGCTGCGACGAGCTCCACCTTCCGCTTATGTCGCCAATCAACACCTCGGTGCACGGCACCGCTTTCTGCGAAGCGATTGATGCCCGCGTGGGCGTGACTACCGGCATTAGCGCGTCCGACCGCGCCATTACCGTCCTCACGGCCATCGATCCCAAGACCAAGCCGCAGGATCTGGCCCGTCCCGGACACATGTTCCCGCTCCGAGCTCGCAACGGCGGCGTGCTCGTACGCGCTGGCCAAACCGAGGCGAGCGTCGATGTCTCCCGTATCGCTGGCCTAAACGATTCCGGAGTCATCTGCGAAATCATGAATGAAGATGGGACCATGTCCCGCGTGCCGCAGCTCATCGAATTCTGCCGCGAACACAATTTGAAAATGCTCACGGTCGCCGAACTCATCCGCTACCGCATGCAGCATGAGCGCTACGTTCGCCGAGTAGCAGAAACCATCTTGCCTACCAGCTTCGGCGATTTCCGCATGATCGCATACGCCAGCGACGTGGATCACGATCAGCATGTGGCGCTCGTTCGCGGCGAACTCGACGGTGCCGATCCAGCTCTTGTGCGCGTTCATTCCCACTGCCTCACCGGGGATGTATTCGGCTCTGTCGCCTGTGATTGCCACGAACTGGTTGCCCGTTCGCTCGCCGCAATTGCCAAAGAGGATCGCGGTGTTTTTCTATATCTTCACCACACAGGCCGCGGCTTTGGCATCGAAGCCGCCGGTGAGCCTGGCGTTCTTCCGCAAATTCACATTCACGCGCGCGGACAGCTCGATCGCTCGCCAGCGCGCCAGCGCCTCGTACAGCACGAAAGCGGTATCGGCGCACAAATCCTGATCGACCTAGGCCTGAAAGATATTCGTGTTCTTACCAATCACCCTAAAAAAGTGGTCGCCCTCGAAGGCTACGGCATCCGTATCGCCGACCAAGTTCCTCTCCGCATCGAACACCCAAAAGAAGCTCACCAGGTCCTCTGACAGGGAAACGAATCTTCATGAATCCACCAATGGATGAAATCTCGGGATTGGCAATTGGAAGTTGTAGTGGCCGACCTTCAGGTTGGTTGCTTTTCTGGAGGGCAATTCTTAACGCGCTGCGGGCGGATTTTGATTCACGGTTCTTGGTGGCGCCTGCGGCGGCGGTTTAGCAGGTTCTGGAGTAGTTGAACCGGGTACGGTGGCCACAGCTTTCTTTGGCGCAGCCGCTCTCCTAACCGTAACATACTTGCGCGTTTTCAGGGTCTTATCCGCTGTCGCCGGAGCAATTCCGGAACCTGGGTGCAGCTCCTGCACGGTCGCGGCATTTAGGTTGACAGGACGCAACGGCGGCTTTTTATTCGCGCCGAACGTGGACAGGCGCACCAACAGTTGTGTTTCGGGGCAGTCGGTCCGGGCTTAATTTTGGCGATTCCCCCTGGCGTCGTAAATTCCCACCTCGCCAAAGAGCTCAGTCTGGGATTCGATTTGTTTGCGATCGCCAACGACAACGATTTGCATGTTCGCGGAGTCGAAGTAGGTTCTCGCCGCAGTGAGAACGTCTTCCGGCTTTAGAGCGCGGACTTTTTCACGATAGGTCTCGAGGTAGTCGTCGGGAAGCTCATTCAGGGCAAGGGTGGAAATCTGCGAAAGCAGTCCGCTCTGCGTAGCGAGTCCCATGGAAAAAACGCCGGTCAGATAGTTCTGTGCGTCGAGCAACTCCGCCTCCGGAACCGGAAGCGAGCGAAGTTTGTCGATTTCGTAAAAGATTTCGGTAAGCGATGCGGCAACAACATCATTGCGTACAGCCGCTGAAACCGAAAAATATCCGTACTGCCGTAATGGATTCACGCCGCTGCGCGGGCTGTAGGTATAGCCCTTATCCTCGCGGATATTCATCACGAGCCGCGAATTGAAAGCTCCACCGTACAAGCTGTTGGTGAGGCCGAGTTTGATCCAGTCGGGATGCTTGCGAGTGATGGCGTGACAGCCGCAAAGAATTTGCGTTTGTACTGAGGCCGGCAAATCCACGAGGTACACTCGCCTACCTTTCAGAACCGGGGGCTTCGTGCTCTCTGGAGTTGCGGGTTTTCTGCCGCTCCAGTCGCCGAAGACTCTTTCTGCGGCTTTCTGCATCGCGGCCGGATCGAAGTCGCCAACGAGTATTAATATTGCGTTTTCCGGGGTGTAGAACTCGCCATACACAGATTGCAACTCTTCGCGCGTATACGCGGCGACCTGTTCTTCGCTGGGAGAGACCTGCGCGTAAGGGTGGGAACCAAACAACACTTTGCGGAGTCGTTCACCTGCAAGAAAACCGGGCTGCGTGCGTTCCAGTTTTACTTCTTCGAGCCTTTGCCGGCGTTCGCGCTCGAATTCTCCCGCGGGAAATGCCGCTTCACGGGCCAATTCATTGACGAGCTGCAGCAACGGTTCCGCGTGATCGCTCAGGCCAGCGAACGAAATGGCGCTGTTGTCCTGTCCGGCGCTGACGGAAAGATCCGCGCCGAGTCCGCGAAGCTGCTCTTCGATTTCGCGACTGGTGTGTTTCGCGGTTCCGGTGCGCACCATGGTCGCGGCCATCTCCGCGAGCGCGGTTCCGCGGGCTGCTGCGGCTGCGTTCCCAGAGCGAAGATAAAGCTCGCCGTGAAATTTTGGAATTGTGTGCGATTCGAGAAGAATAATCTCGAGACCGTTCGCGAGTTTTGTTTTCGTTCGCTTTGGCCAGCGCACTTCCCGCTCCGCCGAGAGTTCGGGAATCGACTTCGACGTCCGCTGAACTTGAGTAGCCATCAGGCCGCCTCCTGCGCGGATTTCTCCACAGGTTTGCGAAAAACGATGGCGCGATTCTGCGGCAACAAATAGTTTTGCGCAGCGGCCAGGACTTGTTCTTTTGTGACTGCAAGAAATCCATCGAGAATCGTGTTAACGAGTTGCGGCTCGCCGTCAAACAACGTGAAGCCCGCAAGCAAGTGCATCAGGCCGTATTTGGGCATGTGGCCGCCACGTCCGCCTTCGAGCGTCGCGAAGTAGTCGGAGCGCCACTTCACCTTGAGCTGGTCCAGTTCGGAGGCGGTGATTCCCTTTCCTTGAACTTCGCGAACAATTTCATCGAATGCGGCGAGAGTGTCCTCGCTCGAAATTTCCGGTTTGTGAAAAATGCGCGTTGTCATTTGTGTGGGACCGTCATAAACAAACACGTCGTCGATGCCGCCGTCGGCTTCAACGG
>Ga0137403_10010596_pt1 | contig 10205 bp, 6 predicted proteins | sample CZOMad2_1_16fung_FD_122057 | JGI IMG/M metagenome (GOLD analysis project Ga0137403, IMG submission 122057) | Vadose zone soil fungal communities from Angelo Coast Range Reserve, California, USA - CZOMad2_1_16fungal (Hybrid Assembly) | ecosystem: Environmental > Terrestrial > Soil > Vadose zone... | reverse complement strand
TGACGACCGGCACCGGGGATTGCGATTGCGGATTCGCTGCTTGCGTTCGGATCGCGGTCGCCGCCGCCACGCCAACGCCGCTCCCACTTGCGCTAAAGATTGCTGGTGCCATCGTCTGGATCGTCCCGTTCGCCGATAACGCTTGGCCGCCGCTGGTAATCGTGAAAAGCGCGGTACCTGCCGCCGTCCCGTGAGGAACTTCAAAGTTGATCTGCGTCTGCGAAACATAGAACAGGGAAGCGGTGCGTACGGTTCCAGCCGAGTCGCGCACCGTCAGGGTCACTGCGGCGTTCTGCGTCATGAGATGCTCTCCGTAGCACGAGGCGATCTCGTCCGGCGCGAGTTGATTGTAAGAGACGATGTTGCGGACCCGCGCTCGCCGCAGCAAATCGTAGCGTTCCTCCATCTTGTCCACCGCCCAGGTGAAACAACAGACTCGGGCCCATGACGCCCCAACGCAGCCCAGGTCCCCAGCACACCGCGGTATCCGCGTCGGCAACGTCGACCACGCCCTGTTCAATCAGGTGTACGACCTCCCGGTAGAGCGCCGCCTGTAGCCGGTTCGCTACATGACCGGCAACTTCCTTGCGAAGATGGATCGGCTTCTTACCGATTGAGGAGTAAAACGAGATGGCTTGCTGGATTGCCTGTGGTGAAGTTTTTGCTCCTCCCACTATTTCAACCAGGGGAATCACATGGGGAGGGTTGAAGGGATGGCCGATAACGCAGCGTTCCGGATGTTTGCAAGCGGATTGCATCACGCTCATGGTTAGCCCCGACGAACTCGACGCGATAATCGAATCGATCGGAGCTACGTCATCGATATCTGCAAACAGCTTGATCTTGAAATCCCGTCGCTCAGGCCCGTTTTCCTGGATGAAGTCTGCGGCTGATACGGCCTCCTTCATGTTGAGAGTAAAGCCAAGGCGATCGCGCGAAGCGTCCGGAGCTAGGCCCAGAATTGCAAGTTCCTCCCAAGCTGTATCAACGTAGTGACGTAGATTGGCTTCCGCGTTTGGTGCAGGATCCGTTGCAATTACGTCAAAGCCGCGCGCAAGGTAAAGTGCTGCCCAACTCGCACCGATGAGGCCGGTTCCGACAATCGCAATTCGACGCACTGGCTTGTTCAAAGACACGATATATTCTCCTTACTATCAGTTGTCTGTTTTAGGTTTTTGCACGGCCGTAGCCACTCTCCGCAGCCATGATCACTGAGTGCAAGTAATTGACGGGCCGACTTATAGGCACACGGGCGGTCCCGATGGATCCTTGGCGTTGGCACTGAACTGATAGCTGGTTATCGGTTCTGCTAGCCAACTGGCACCGCGCGCGAAGCACACAGGGCCGTAGCCTAGCCGTAGCGTTAGTCAGCATTTACTCGCACTCATTCCAGGAGTAGAGATCCTAGCTTTGATGATGGTTGCTTTTGCCACAACTATCAGACGCCGGAATGCGGCTGCACCAACCGACCTTCATGAATCACCGAAGGGCTTTCCAGAGCGAAGCGGGCAATCTCAAGCTTGCGCATGAAGACGACACCCTGGTGTTGCTGCGCGTAGCCTATGAAGTCTTCAAGGACCTTCGCGCGTGATGGTCGGCCTGCGATACGGTCGTGTGCGCTGACCGACATCATGCGTCGCCGTGTCGCCGCCTCGTCATACAGCTGATCAAATTCGTTTTTGAGATCTGCTGCATATTCATTCGTGCTGAAGTAGCGCTTTTCGTAATTGACGATGTCATTCATGTGTAGGGTGTAGGGAACTACAGCGAACGGTTTACCTTTCACATCGATGAGAAAAGGCTCGTCCCGGCTGATGTCATCGATGTGGTAGATAAAGCCCAACTCCTGCAAAATCTCCAGAGTCCGCGGCGTACCGCGCAACCAGAATGCATTAAAGCCGAATGGCCGTGTTCCCGTTGCCCGCTCGATGCTACGAATACTTTGGAGATAAGCCGAACGCTCTTCCTCCGGTGTCATCGAGTATTCAGGTGTCCAGGCCTGTCCGTGGCCGGAGGCCTCATGACCCCGTTGAACGATTTCCTTGGCCACTTCAGGGTGTTGATCGACGGCTGCGCCCACCATGTGTGAAGTCACTTTCACCTGCCGGCGGTCGAACATGTCGAGCAAGCGAGGCAACCCTTCTTTGAAGCCGTATTCGTACCATTTAGTAGCGGGCAAGTCGGGATATTTAGGATCGATCGGAGGCATCGGGCTTTCTGCACCGCTCGCTGGTTGCGCCCCGGCCTCCATCTGCATCGAGATCGAGAGGACGAGGCGTGCCCCATCCGGCCAGGCAGGTTCTGTCGAACGGAGGGTTGTAGATTTCATGGGGGAGGACTCCTTTTGCCGAGCAGTTGAAAACAGGGGACTCGAAACAGCGCCGAAAGCAATTGCGGAAGCGGTGCTGTTCTTAACGAAGTCACGACGGTTCATCACTGTTGCTTCCCCTCCGAAAGAACCAACGCGGAACTTTGCGCTTGCACGGAATCTTCCGGGACGCGCGTCGTTCCCCATTTGATCCATTTCAGGTCGAGCACAAAAATCGAATAGAAAACCGGAACCAACAGCAAGGTGATGAAGGTAGCGACGGCGAGGCCGCCGATCTGGGCGTAGCACAGAGGTCTCCAGAGCGGACCGCCTTCGAGCGCGAGAGGAAACAGAGCAAGGATGGTTGCGCCCACGGTGATCATCACGGGTCGAATGCGCTCAATCCCGGCATCTGGAAGAGCACGCTCAAGAGGCTCTCCTTTTTCGTGCAGCTCCTCGATGAAGTCGAAAAGAACGATCACGTGGCTGACGATGACTCCGATGAGGCTGGCAACTCCAAGGAAAGCCATGAACCCGAACGGCGTACCCATGACCGCCAGTGCGATCAATGCTCCTATCGCTCCGTACGGCGCGGCCGCGAAGACGAGCAAAGGTTTGATGGCATTCTTGAATTGAATGAGCAGAGCCAGGTATATACCAACCAGAGAGATCAGGAGAACGACGGCGAGATTCATGAATCCATCGACCTGCTTTGCTTTCTCTCCGGCGATTTGCAATTGATATCCAGCCGGAAGCCTGTTCTGAAGGTCTTTCAGTTTGGATTCGATCGATCCAAGGATTTCCGACGCGAGGACTCCAGGTGTGGGATAGCACAATATCGAAATCGTACGGAAATGTTCGCGGCGCCGAATCCGGCCCGTTTCAAGAATGTTTCTTACAGTTGCCACTGACAGCAAAGGGACTCTCGTGTCTTGCTGCGAGGAATAGACATAAAGATTCTTGATCTGCGACAGTTGTGCGCGATCCTGAGGGCGCAGCCGGGCAACGATAGGAATACTCTTGTTTCCTTCTTTGAAAGTGCCAACGGACGCTCCGCTGATCGCGACCGCGGACGAATTTGCTACATCGGAGTTTGAAATGCCAACCAGGTTCGCGCGGTCTGGGTCGATCGCAATCTTTACCTCCGGGCTGTCAGGCCCCCAATCGTCCCTTAGAACCGAGACTCCTGGCGACGGTCGAACAATATCCATGGCCTGTGAGGCAATGGTGCGAAGGGTTTGTATGTCCTGTGTTTCCGCCTGGGGATCCACGTCCGCCTGACCCGAAATGAGAATCTCAACCGGGGTTTCAACGGGATTCGTTTGCAGTTGCCGCACAGTGATCCAGCTTCCGGGGACTTGTCGGTTAAGCGCTTCTTGAAGAGGTCCGATAAGTTTGGGCGTAGCCTCTTTATCACTCACCTGAACAATGACTTCCGCATAGTTCGTCTGGAGAGCTTCGGGGGCGGCCGAGAACCAGAAGCGTGGTCCACCACCCCCAACAAAACTCGTTATCGAAGTGAGAAGATGTTTTCCCGCTTGTTCTTTTGAATCGGTTTTCTCCGAACCTTCAACGACCTCGCGTATGACTTGTTCCGCTCTCAGGGCAGCGTCGTTGGTTGTGGTCAAGGGCACATCATTCGGCAGCCAAATGTCGAGATAAAACCAATATTGAATGTCTTCGGGAAAGAACTGTTGCTTAAGGCGCGACGCTGAGACACCTCCTATTAGCAAGAAAACAAAGGAACCGGCCAGGACCCACCAGCGGTGCTGGATCGCCCAGCCTACCAGCCGGTTGTAGAAGCCATAGAAACCTCGCTTGCGTTTTTCCTCGATCGTAAGCTCTTTCCTCTTCGGCGGCCTCTGAATGTAGTAACCCAGAAGAGGGATGAACGTCACGGCCACGACCAGAGCGCATAGCAACGCTGCTGTCATCACGATGGGAAGACTTCTGAGAAACGCTCCTGTGTTTCCTGTGAGCATCAGGAATGGAATGTACGCAATGATATTTGTCAGTGTTGCGAAGAAGATTGCCGTGGCCAGCTTGGTCGGACCGAGCCATGCTGCAACAAGCCGAGGCAGGCCGTTGGCAAGACCGCGCTTGATGCCATCGCCTGCCACGACGGGGACGTCGACCAGCAGGCCGAGCGCAATAATCAGTGTTGCTACCGACACCTGCTGAAGGTCGATTCCCAAGATGTACGAAACGCCGAAGGTCATGCCCAGCGTGATCGGAATTGCGAGGGCCATAATCAGCGCCAGACGCCATTCCCAAAAGCCTATTAAAGAGACCAAGACGACAAGAATGATTGCTTCGTACAACGCACGCAGGAATAGATGAATGTTCTCCTTGACTTGCAGAGGCTGATCAGAGGTATGAGCGATGATCAAATCCGGCGGAAGGATCTTGCCGAGCTGCGAGAGTTTCTGGTCGATGGATTGACCGAACGCGGCGATTTGTTGTTGGTCGCGCATGTAGATCGCGAGCGTGACCGCACGGCTGCGCTGCCATTCTCCCTTTGGGTCCCGCCAAGTGTAATAGTTCAAGTATTGTGCGGGGCTCTGGTACCCGCGGCTGATTTCGACCAGATCGCGGAGATAGACAGGTGCGCCGACGGACGATGCGGACACCGCCACATTGCCTATCGCGTGAATGTTTTCAAATTGGCCGGAAGGATTGAGAATTACCTGTCGCTGGCCAGTCTCGAACGCGCCACCGGGAGCGGTGATGTTGCGAGCGGCAAGCACGCTTCCGAGCGCCGCCGGTTGCAGACCATACGCGGCTAGCCGATCCTGCGAGTATTCTAGGTAAACTACCTGCGGTAATACTCCCCACCTCTCAACCTTGGAGGTTTCCGGAGCACCTTGAACTGTGCGGGCGATCAGGTCGGAAAAGTCATCAAGATCGGCGTAACTGTATTTATCGCTTGCGACCTTGGCTAATCGCTCGAAAGCTTCCTGGGGATCGCGGATGATAACTGGCTCCCAGGCGTCGGGATGCAATTCGGATCGTTGCAATTGTTTCTGAAAGAAAGCCTGAATAAAGCCCTGGATCGCCGTGTCGTCGGCGGTCGAAACGCCATCCACGGCAATAAATCCGCCACCCTGGATGAGCCGGGCTTCGCGCAGGATTCCCGCTTGTTCTGCCTGTTGCTCGAAGAGTTGTGCGGCGTCAATGATCGTCTTATTCGAGGAAAGAGATTGAGGAAACGAGTAGACGACGGTGACCGGCGCACCTTGCTCCTTGCGTGTCCTCACTTCGGCTCGGGAGGCCTGGATGGCAGACTGAATCGCCCGTGAGCGGACCTTGATCTCCACCGAATCTGCCTTAGGGCTACTAATGGTCAGCATAAGCGCCGCAGTGTCGCCAAAATCACTTTGGAACGAGATGGGACCGGCACCCTGCGGGAGCTGGCTGTTAAGCGCATTCAATTTGAGATTCATGTCGCTGAATTGCCGCTTTACATCCGAAACGCTCTCGGCAAGTTGAACGTACACGTAGGCGTAACCGGGAATCGAGACCGAACGGATTCCATAGTCGGCCGCTGTTCCAGGGTGGATGGTCTTGTTTTGAGCGACCGCGTTCTCAATCCGGTAGGTGATAAATTGTTCGACTTGCTGCGCGGTCGCACCGGGCCATGCGCAGGCGGCCACGGCAACTCGCACCGGAATATCAGGATCTTTCCGTTGTGGCATGGAATGATAGCCAAACCAACCCCACACCAGGACACCAACCAGGAGCACCCAGGAAACCTGCGGGTGTTCGACGAAGAACCTGGGAAGATTGTGGGTTTTCTCGATCCGATCCTGGTCGCTTCTATGCGCCATCGTTTCACCTGCCTAAGGAATGACTTCGATGGGATCTCCATCTTTCAAGAATTGCGAGCCGACGGCAATCACCTTTTCACCGAGTTGCACTCCCGTGACGGCAATCGAGCTTTCATTCGTTGCACCCAACTGAACTTCACGCAGATTTGCTGTCCACTTGCCGGCCCGCTGTTGTGCAACCATCACCGCGAAGCAGCCGGGTTTCGATGGACACGGAAGGATGGCGCTGAGTGGCACGGAAGGAACAGATGGATGAGACATCTCACCGAGGCTTAGCGAAGCAATCATGCCAGGCTTTAAACGAGCACCGCGATTGGCCACTGTCACTTCAACCGTGAAGACACGGTTTCGTATATCGGCACTGGGAGAAATGCTTGTGACGCGTCCTACAAACGGAGTCACGTCGTCCTGTAGAGCAATGCCCAGTTGTTGTCCTAGACGCACGCGGCCCAGCGCATAATCGGGCACACCGAACGTTGCTTTTGCGAAACCGATGTCGGCAATCGTAAACGCGGGTGACGAGGGGGAGACGAGGCTTCCCAAGTCGATGTACCGATTCAAGAGAAACCCAGAGAATGGCGCCTTCAGTTCGGAGTCTCCCAGAGTCAATTCTGCCTGATGGAGTGCGGCTCTCGCGTTGTCGACGGCGGCCCGTGTCGAGTTAAACCTTTGCTGCGCCTGGTCATAGTCAGGCTTGGTGAGGCTCTGGGTCGCAAATAGCACCTTCGCACGCCCGAAGTCTTGATCTGCTTGGGTGTACTGTGCCACTGCCTGGTCGAGTTGGGCCTGCGCTTGCGCTACCTGGTTTTTCATGTCTTCCAGGCGAACGTGCGCCAGTACCGCCCCCTTTTCAACGTAGTCGCCAGTCCCGATATTGCGAGTTCGCCCATCTGCTCCTCGCACCTGCTCCACTCCCGTCACATAACCGGAGGTTCGAAACGTGAGGTCTACTTGTGCATAAGGAAGAATGGAGGCCGAGTAGCGCAAGGTCTCTCCGCTTGCCTGGAGCGATGCGGTCGCGAGCCGAACGGCCCGCGGTGGCTGCGAAGGTGTTTGCGACTCGTGATGACATCCGCTCAACACTCCCGCGACTGCAAGGAGGACGCCGATCAATGGTGTGTTCGATCTGTACCCCGGTGTCATGAAAGACTTCACGGCTCTACTCCTGACCCAGCGTTTTCTGAAAATCAGCGCGCGCTTTCCAATATGCAAGAACTGCCTGATGGTATTGGCTTTCGGCATCTGCCAGCGAAGATTGCTGCTTGAGCAAGTCGCTAAGCAGGATCGATTGCTGAGAATAAGCTTCCTTTTCGTTGCGCATCTTCTCGGTCTCGGCGTTGCGGATTGCCTCGGTGACAACAAGGTGCGCACGCGCTTCTCGTAGTTGCCTGAAGCTAGAATTCACCTCAAGAAGAACCTGTTCACGCGCGTCCTCAGAGGAGAGCCCTGCTTGCTTCTCCGCCTGGGCGGCTTGCCGGATCTTGTGGCGCTTCTCGCCCCAATCCCAGGGCTGCCAGGTAAGCAGAGCACCAACAGAGCCTATGTTTTGCGGCAGAAAATTGATATTTGCCGGACTGAGGTAGCTAGCCTGGATGGAGACATCCGGGATGTAATGCGACTTCTCACTCTTGGTCGCCATTTCAGCCTGACGCACGCGATTGGCTGCCAGCTTCAGTTCTGGGCGATGTTGAAGCGCGGCCGTCCTGGCGGCAGAAAGGTCTTCTTGTTCGGGGAATTCCACGGGAACGGGTTCCACCGAAAATTCCGTCTGCACACTGCGTCCTAAGAAATGATTGAGAGCCTCCTTGCGGTCCGCAAGATTGTCTTCGATCATGGTCAGCTGATAGCTCGCCTTGGCCACCTCTGCCTTGACACTCAATCTGTCACCTTCGAGAGCAGTTTCTTGATTGACACGGCGAGTGGTGAGTTGCAACAGCGCCTCCAGATACGTCAAGATCGATTGTTGCGATTCATACTGGAACTGCGACTCGAGAATTTGATAATACGATTGGCGAACGTCGTCGGCTAGCTTCTGTTCACGTTGGTCAAAGGACAACTGTGCCGCTTCGATCTTGAGCCGCTGTGCCGCGACGGATAGGCGGATGCGAATTAATTGTGTAAGCGGCTGGGTCACAGTGACCGAAGCAACTACGATTGGGCGAGAAGGCGTGTGAAGATCGGTGTTAGATGCCGGAATCGGTCCCGTTCCGGAGAAAGTGCCGAACTGCCCAGCTTTGATTGTGAAATCGAGCGGCGCGAGCAACTCGGCCGCGAGTACCGAGGTGTCAAACCGGGGATACAAGTGTGTCTTGGCTTCGCCCAATGCTTCCCGCTGCTTGGCTACGTCGAGCCCCCACTGCCTCAGATCTCGATTGTTGGACCTGGCCAGGGCGAGCGCCTCGTCGAGCGTGAGTACCACCCCACTACTCGTTTGTGCGTTTGCACAGGGGAATAAGCAGAACGCTGTAACCAATGCACAGAGCAGCGATACTCCAGGCTTGGTTGTCGTGGGACCCTGGTGCATTTGTCTGTTGTCCTTCATTCGCCGATCAATCCGAGCTGTTGCTGGAAAGTCAGGTTATCCTCGAGGCGCCAATTCTGGGCGATGGGTCCGTCGGCGATTCGATAAATATCAGTGGCATTGAAATTAATCAATGCGGTAGCGGCGTCGTATCCAATCATGAGCATCCACTCGGTTGCGAGCATCTGTAGTCTTCTGCACAAACGCATCACTTCGTCGCTCCTTACGACCTCGCTCGCGATCCTCTAGGTCTGGAATATCGACGCCTGCTCGACGTCACGAAAGGGTCTTCCATTCCGAACAACTGCATTTCATGAGCCGTGACAGAGTTAGGTAGATGTGTCTGAAGAAAGAATGCCTTGGCCCCGGAACCCGATCCAGGGCTGAACCGTCTGGTGCCAGCATGTTCGCAGCTTTGCGAGAATGTTGTCACCCGCTGTCTGGTCGCCGACAAACGAGGAAACGACAGTTACCTAGGAGCGACGGAGGGGTATGCGGGGCGGGTCCCCGGCCCCTCGCGGCGTTGCGGGAGCGTCCGAGTTTTTACGCAGCCGGGCGAACTCGGCGTTGGTTTGCTAGGTGCACCGTCCGGAAGGAAAGAATTTGCGAACGGATCAGTCCATGTTGGATGTGCGATCCGTCCCCTTAAAGAGCGCTCCGATCTTTGTGAACAGTGTCTGCTGTGTGGGCGTGGTCTTGCGGAAGACGATGTTTCCAGGGACGATAAGTCGAATTCGAGTTCCTGTTTGTAAAGAACTCCCGAGAGTGAGATTGCCTCCGATGCGTGCGGCACGCTCCCGCATGCCTTGCAGTCCGAAGTGTCCGTCCTTCCCCTTGTCCACGATAGCGGGGTCAATACCTTTGCCATTGTCACTCACACGAAGGATAAGATCGTGTGCATATATGAGTTCCACGTCCAATTGGCTTGCCTCCGAATGCATACATGCGTTGCGGATGGCCTCATATCCGATGCGATAGATTTCATCACCGACCACGGGATGCGTCTCTCTGGCGTCGCCCACCATAAAAAATGAAACGGCCATTGAACTTGGGATGAGCTCGTCTTTGGTAACGCGCCGCAAAGCGTCAGCGAGGTCATCTGATTGCGTCGTCGCGGTGCGCAGTGAGTTCAGCGCCGCACGTCCTTCCTGCGTGGCGCGCGCAAGCCAGACTGATAGCTGTTCCAGGGCTTGGCGCATTCGCGTGGGATCGGCGGAGGGCTTTAACGCATGATCAGCAACCAACTTGCTCCCCTGGACGGTCTGAAGGAAAGTGTCATGGATGTCTCGCGCCATGAGGGTGCGTTCCGCCAATCGCTCATCGAAGCGCGCGCTGATAGCTCTCGCCAACTGCCGTACTCGCAACCGATAAGCTGCCCAGACCATAAAGATGCCGGTACTAATGCACAGAACTAAAAACCAATTGGTCTCGTACCAGGCTGGCGCGACGCTGAAGTCCAGGGCTGCACCTACATCGTTCCAAAGGCCGTCGTTATTGCACGCAATTACGCGAAACCTATACCGGCCCGGCCCCAGGCTCGTATAGAAGG
>Ga0137403_10010595_pt1 | contig 10205 bp, 10 predicted proteins | sample CZOMad2_1_16fung_FD_122057 | JGI IMG/M metagenome (GOLD analysis project Ga0137403, IMG submission 122057) | Vadose zone soil fungal communities from Angelo Coast Range Reserve, California, USA - CZOMad2_1_16fungal (Hybrid Assembly) | ecosystem: Environmental > Terrestrial > Soil > Vadose zone... | reverse complement strand
GGTTTCGGATCTTTTGGCGATTTTCCGATCCGCGCGAGAAAGGCTAGGACTCGTGTTTCATATTCCTCTCGCGCTGCGCGGTGAAGATCGACATGTCCGGCCTTTGGCACCAACCAAAGTTGTTTGGGAGATCGCACTCGATCAGACAGCATTTGTGTGTCGGGTGGTCTGGTGTTTCTGTCTTTTTCGCCGCTGATTATGAGCACCGGGCATCTTACGTTCGCGATGTGATCGATCGGGCGCAACTGCGAAGCTGAAACGCCAAGCCGCCACCGCAATTGATTCAACAGGAGAGGCGTTAGGATTCGGCCGAAAACGCCGAGGTAATTTTCCATCCGGTTGCGCGTTGCAATTTCGAGTGTCGGATAGACTTCCTCGAGCACGAGCGCATCGACTTTCAGCGGCGGAGTGGCGAGCAGAGCAGCTACGCCTCCTAATGAACTGCCAATAATGGAAACGCGAGTGGTTGGATCGATCTGGCGAACAAAATTTGTTGCCGCGAGCGCATCACGACTCTCTTTCCACCCGAATGTGATGTGATCGCCTTTGGTTTCGCCAGTTGCTTGGAAATCGATCAGCAGGACCGAGTAACCGGCGCGGTGAAGAAATCGCGCACGATCAACCATGCTCAAGCGATTCGCGCGAACACCAGGCAGAAGTAAGACAGTGCCGCGACCATTCTGGATTCGACACCACCAACCGTGGATATTTGCGCCTGAATCGCTCGTAAAGGTGACCGGTTCAGCGTTCAAGTCGGCTGGAGGATTTCCAATTCGAGTTTGGACTGGATGCGCGAGCAGCCACCCAACGGAAATTGTACCGACGATCGCGACGACAATCAAAGTCCCGCAGATTACCGCGAATCGTTTCATCAGCGTTCAGCGCGGGGTCTGTCTGGAAGCGGTGCCTGCCCTAACGGAGCAAGAAATGCCGTTAGTGCGTTGAGGTCCACAAGCCCTATGGCGCCGGTGCGATCGTGGATTTGGTTTCATTGATTTTCTCTGGGGCCACGAGGAATCGCTGATACAGGAATGACGCGACCATCGCGATGATGGCGACCACTACGAACGCGCTGATACGATAAAGTTGGTCGAGCTGCGAAAGGTCGTGAAAGAAAAGTTTTAGCACGGTGACGCCGAGCAATCCGAGACTCGCATATCGCACCGGCGCGCTTTTCTTCCGGATGCCGACAATGAGCAGGAGCAACGCAAACAAGCCCCACGCAATGCTGTAACTCATGTCGCGCGCGAAATTTCCCGAGAATTGAAAGGTCAGCGCGGCTGCGCCCGGCACGCTGAAGTAATCGGCGATCTCGATATTCACGAGTAGGAAAGCCAGCACCGTGCCCAGGGTGTAAAGCAACGGCAGGGAATTGCGACCGAGCACGAGGTGGCGCGGGGGTGCGAGTAATCGCGCGCCGGCGAAAAGACAAACAGTGGCGATGCCGTAGGTATAGAGATACCAGTTGAAAATCGGGGCCGATGCCCGCGGATGATAGCTGAGCACGGCCGGGTTGAGCGCGAGGCGCGCGAATACCACAACGAGCAAGCCGACGCCGGTGACACGCAATCCTGGATGCGGCACGCGATGAAAGAGCCAGCAAAGCGCCGCGCCTTCCAGCGCCCAGCCCACAGTGATCCATTGGCGGTCGAATTGGATCGGAAAAATCAGTGTGATGAAAAATAACGCGGCGCCGCCGAAGAGCGCGAGTTGCGCATTGCGCGCCGGGCTGTCGAGCGGTGTGCGTTTGAGCAGCATGAAAAGTCCGGCCAGGGACGGCAGCGCAAATGCCGCGGGGACCAGACCGGGGACGCCGTTCGGATGTGCGGCGCGAATGAGTTGATAGACCAGATAAAACTGCAACGGTCCAGCGAGCGCCGCCGTCGCCCACGGCATTGTTTTTTCCGCGAAGCTCCGATGAAAAATAAACGGAAACACGCTGAACACGGCGTAAAATACGAGGTACCAGATGAGCGGCAGCGTAGCGCGCGCCGGATCAAAATGTTGAAAATGCCACGCGTGTTCCAGCGCCAGAACCGAAACCAGCCCCACTGCAGGCAACACGTCGAGCGAGAAAACTTTTGTCATCCCGAGAAGCAGGACGATTAGCAACAGTGCGAGACCAAACACTGCTGAGGGATTCCCGAGCGGCAGCCTCAGAGTGACCATGATGAGAAGAAGAAACGGCAGCGTGGCCGACAAAGCAGGAAGTTGAACAGAGAGATTTGCCGGATCGGCGATGTTGCCGAAAAGACTCGGGGGGCGCGCGCTGGCGGCCCCCGGCGCAGCCAGCAATCTACGGCAAGGCCATGCCGCTGCCACGAGAAAGAAAATCGCAAAACCGCCGAGCAAAAACAGCGCCGTCGGCAAACCGGTGAGCTCGCTCGGAATGCGAAACAACCACGCGCCCATTGCAAGCAGCGTGAGCACGAGCACGGCGAGAATCGGCAGCAGCGTCGCCGTCATCACGGCGAGAACAAGGGCGAGAAGATCGACAATTAACACGAACGGCCAGACGAGAATCGAAAGCTCAGTCAGCTTGAAGATCGGCATTAACACCAGCGCGAGTGCGAGCGCCGGGAATGCGTGGCACCACCACGGCAGTGTGGTCTTGCGCAGACGTTGCAGCGCGAGCGGCGTGGCGGCATGAAAGAGCGCGAAGACGAAATAGAACGCCAACGCGGTGTAAAGATTCTCGCCAGTAAGATAGTTGCTGGTCCACGCGCCAAGAAAGATGAACGCCGCGAGTCCTGCGAGCGCTTCGACGACAACAAGTTTGGCGTCGAGCAGAGTGAGCGCGAGCAGGCCAAGATCGACAAGAAAGATGTAGCTGAACAACAGCGCTGGTCGCTGCCCGAGTGTTTGGAACGACAGCAAGTAAAACGCTGAGAGCATGGCGACTGCGGCGAGCCCAAGCGCGGAACCGGTAAGCTCGCGGTTCATTTTCTCAGTGCGCTTCGCCCAAGCCACCGCCCCGAGAAACAAGGTTTGAAATCCCGCGAACACCGCCATGACAACGAGCACTTTGTTGCCGGCGAAATATTTTTCGGAAACGAAGAATGTTCCGATCCAGCCGATCTGCGTCAAAGCAGTTCCAGCGGCGCCCAGAATCGGTAGCGCATTCCACCGTTGCCGTTGCGAGGCCGCAAGCAAACCGATATCGAGCAATGCGATGTAAACGAACAGGCCGAGCGGACGATCCTGGCCGGTCGAAAGCAAAACCGGCGTGAGAAAGCCCCCGGCAAGGCCGAGAATGGCGACCACGATCGCATTCAGCCGCACCGCCAGCAGAAACGCGACCGCGGTGATCAACGTCATCAGCAAAAACGTTGGGATAAGACCGAAGAACGCGAAATGATAGTAGGAGCGGCAGGCAAACGTTACGGTGTAGAGGACAGGCACCCCGGTGGCGCAAAGCGTTTGCGCAGTGACTGCGTTTTCCTTGCGTTTGAGCAGCACGCCGCCAACGAGAAGGCTTACGCCGACAACGAAGCCGATAGCAACGCGCAGTTCCGGTGGAATGAGGTTGTGTTCGAACGAGTACTTCACGAAAAAAGCCACACCGAGGAAAAGCGCCAGACCGCCGATCCATGCGAAAAGCTTTGCGCCCATGAATTGTTCCCAATCGATCGGCGGTCTGGCTGGAATCGCAGCTCGCGGGGCTTCTGCTTCGAGAAGTTCCTGGGGAATTGGCGGCGGTTGTGATTCTTTCGGCGCTTCGCGCACCGAAGCGGGTGCGATGACCGACGGCGGTGGCGGAACGGCGACAACTGTTGGCGGTGTCGCGGGCGCTGGCCCCTCCGGCTTTGTGGCGAAAACCTCTTGTTGCCCCAAAGTGCGCAATTCGTTTTCAACGGATGAAAGCCGCGCCAGCAAGTCGTCAACGCTGCGCTTTGTCGCGTTCGCTTTGGCAATCGCGACGAACGGCAGCACTACGATTAAGATAAGAAAAGCGATGAGAAGGAGGATCAGAGGTTCCATTTGTTTGTTGGACTTGGCCGCGTATTCCGGGTTTGGTCAGGATGATACGCGCTTTGTTCGCCGATTGTTAATCGATAAAAATCTGGAAATTCATCGATGAACGTCCATCGCCTCGAGCTATTATTTCGTTGCAAAACACGCGACGACGACGGGCAAGCGATTCTTCGCGGAACTGGAGACCAAAACGCAAATGCAAATGCGGCGGATGAAGAGCGCAAAGCGCCACTAAAGTGAAGTTGATCGGTTCGTGGCGCCGCGTGCTCGTGCTGATTGGTTCGTTCGCCATTGTTGGCAGCGCAACATGGTGTTTCTTGCTCCGAATGCCGGGGAAAAATATTTCGCGCGCAATGCCGCTTTCGCCTGGGGAAATCACGCTGCGTGATGAGCTGCGGGGCGATGTGCAGACGCTCGCTGGCGAGATCGGCGAACGAAACATGGCGCGCTATCCGCAACTAAATGCCGCTGCCGATTTCATCGAGAATTCTTTTTCGCGCAGCGGTTTGCAATCGCGACGCGACACGTATGAGCTCGGCCGACGGGCCTGTCACAACATCGAAGTGGAAATTCGCGGTGCGCGTCCGGAGATTTTGCTGATCGCCGCGCATTACGATTCGGTGTTCGGCTCGCCAGGCGCAAATGACAATGGCAGTGGAGTCGCCGCGATCCTCGCCTTAGCACGCCGTTTTGCCGGCAAGCCCACAGAACACACATTACGCTTCGTCGCGTTTGTGAATGAAGAACCGCCCTATTTTCAGACATCGCAGATGGGAAGTTTTGTCTACGCGAGCAGGTGCAAAGCTCGCGGCGATCAAATTTCCGCCATGATCAGTTTGGAAACGATCGGGTATTTTTCGGACGCGCCGCGATCGCAAACTTATCCAGCAGTTGGCCTCGGAACGTTTTATCCGACCACTGGCAATTTCATCGGCTTTGTCGCCAACGTTCATTCGCGTCGTCTGCTCCGCCGCGCCATCGGTTTCTTTCGTAAAGATGCGCGGCTTCCGTCCGAAGGCGCCGCGCTCCCCTCCTTCATTCCTGGCGTCGCGTGGTCGGATCAATGGTCTTTCTGGAGACACGGCTATCGCGGCATCATGATTACGGATACCGCACTTTTTCGCTACCCACATTACCACGCTTCCACCGACACTCCTGACAAACTCGATTACGACCGCTTCGCGCTTGTCGTCAGCGGTATGGAGAAAGTAATCGAGAAGCTCGACGCGGCATCCCCTTGAACGGCATGCGAAGTATATTTTAGTTGGTCGTTTTCGGCAGTAACCAATCGAGCGCGTTATGAAAATCGACCAGACCCGCGTCTTCTATTGGCGTGTTATGATAAGCGTCGCGGAGTGAGATCACGCGCTTTTCGCCGGCATAAGCGTTAACCACGAGGCGGTGATAGCGGGGTGCGACCACTTCATCTTTTTCCGCGAGCAAGAAGATAGCGGGCGCGTGAACCGCTTTGCTGTTTGCAATACTGTCGAGATCTCGCGGGATTTGCAGGGAAAGAGGGCCTGCCAGCAGCCAGAGATTCCACCAGCCGAATTGGCGCAGGATCATCTGCCGCAAAGGCGGAGGATTTTGAAGGATCAGTCCGGCGGCGGGTCGATGCGCCGCGACATGAAGCGCAGCGGTTGCCCCGAGGCTCGCGCCGAAGAGCACAATTGGCCGTTCCGCGGCGCGACGTTTCAGCTCATCAAATGCGGTAAGCGCTGCTGGACCGATTCGGCCAAGTCGCGCCGGCCCCGTGCTCCCGCCAAATCCAGGGTAATTCATGCCCCAGACCTCGACGGCCCGGTCATTCCACGCTTCGGCCTCTTCCGCGACCCAGTATTCCGCACGATCCGCGTTGCCGTAGAAGCGCAAAACGTAGGTATCCACACGTCCGTTTTGTTGCGCTCGATGCGATAAGGCCATCCATAATTCCAGCTCACCGTTTTGGAACGGAATGGTTTTTCGGACCGCCCCGCCCGCATCAATCGGAGCCTTCGTTGGAAAGAGAATTAAATGATCCGGCAGGTGCGCGAAAAAGATCAAAATAAAATATGCAGCAATCGCGAGCGCGATCCGCGTCTTGCGCATGAACTTACCATTCTCCAACTAACGGAACGGATTTATTGCTCGAGGACAGAAGATGCGAACAAAAAAGGTGCGTCGCCAAAGCCGCTGACGCTCCACTCATTTCTTACAAAAACTGCTGCGAAACTCAATCTCTCTCGTCTTTGAGCATCGATTTGATCTGCTCGCGTAGCTCCGGTGCGCTCCTATGCCCATGGGCTGAGACGGCATGCTGCACCGCTGCATCGAGCACTTCTTCTTCCGTTCCGGAAATTTTCAGCGAGCAATTTTTTTCGCTCGGATGATTCCGGCAATCGATCGATTTTCTTTGAGCTGCCATCGTGATCTCCAGTTGGATTAACTCTTCTTTAACTCGGCTAAATCTTTGAGCACTTGCTCGCTGTGGTCGGCTGGTTTCACCCCGGTATAAACCTTGGCGATTTCGCCTTTCGGATTAATGATAAACGTGTTCCGGGCGGCCAGTTTGCTCCCTTTGTAATCCATAACCGATCCGTATTCGGTCGACACCTTCGCTTCGGGATCGGCCAACAATTTGAAATTGAGCCCTTCTTTTGTGCAAAAATCCTTATGCGATTGCGCTGTGTCTACGCTTACGCCGAGAACCACAGCGTTGAGCGGCTCAAATTTCGCGAGGTCGCGCTGGAAATTCTTCGCCTCCATCGTGCAACCGCTCGTGAAATCTTTCGGATAAAAATAGAGCACCACCCATTTGCCGCGATAATCTTTCAGACTGATCTGGCTACCATCACCGGTCGTCAGACTGAAATCCGGCGCCGGCGTTCCGGCGGCAGGTTGCTTTTGCGTCTCAGCTGCTTGCACCAATGCCAATGTAATAAGACCGACAATTGCTGATAAGAATATTTTGTTCATTTTCGCATCTCCAATTTTCTGACGAACGTATCATTGATCAATCGCGATTAAAAACAATTAACTCGATCCAGATGCCCTACAAAATTACCTAGGTTCGCGATGCGCGATGTGCGCCGGAACCGGTGGCGTCTGCTTCTCGCGTTCCATCATTCGCTCCGCTAACCATTGGACCCATTCGAAATATGTGTCTCGTTGAGCATCTCTGCGTAGTTCTGCGATGTAGCGGGATAGCTTTCGCCATGAAACAACAATTGGGCCGCTGAAAAAGTCGTCGATAAGATCAAGGGTAACCTCCTTTCGGTATAGAAGAATGCCGAGAGCTTCCCAGCTTGTTAGAAGGGCATAGACATGATCCTCGCCATCTGAACCGAGCAGAGCTGGGATCTGCTCGCGCGCAACATTATCTGGCAAAGAGCTAACCCGCCGCAACGAATGGGCGAAAGACGGAGTTTGAAATGATCGGACGAGAGCAGACATCGAATCGCGGCGTCGCTGTTGTCGATAATCCTTAATTTGCACTGCCGCGAAGATGACGCCCGCCGTCACCGCGCTCGCGTTGATGAGATTTGCAAGAGTCGCGACATCCATTTCAACGAGGATCGGTTACACGCCCCAGGAAAAGGCATACGCCACTCGGTACATGTTGAATGGCATAAACAAATGGGCGATCGACTTTCACTTCGATCGGTTTTGGTTTTGGCTCAGCCATTGCCGTCGCTCTCATCATCACCACAGCGGTGGCTGCGGCCGCTTCCGTTCCCTTTTCATCAACTGCGATGAAAGTTTTGTGAAAGACATCGGAGATGTAGAGATAATCATTCGGCTTCCGTGGCGCGATCCCATCAAAATTCGCGCTGCCTCGTGGAATATCGAACGCGCTTTTCATTCCAAGCGCTTGGAGGTTTTCTGCTAATGCTATCGTCGGCGGTTCGAATTTAAACTTTGGCAGATGAAGATCGACTTCCTCCCGCGTTTCGAGCTTTGCACATTCTGCCAGCATGCTTGCAGTCAGCTTCGATTCGAGCGCGCGCAAACCATTTACGTCATCGGGAAGAAGAACGAGGAACTGAAGATCGTTGCCAACGTAGGGAAGGCTTACCGCGATGAATCCCTCGCGCTTGGCGAAACCAAACGCCGCCGCCTTTCTCATCGTTGGAACATCGACGGGCGCGCCGCCGCGAACATGAAATGGCTCGGGTTGTGTTGTCTTTTCAGAAAATGGATCAGCCCAGGGCGCTTTTAAATAAAGTGCGTTCGCCAGGACGAGGCGCGTCATCTTATTCAATGCGTTCGCGGGGATGAGATCGCGGATCCGATCATGCGTCTGGTCGGCGACCCAGTGATTGATATGCTGCGTTGCTCCGGAGGCGTCCGTAACAAAATCAAGAGGTTCAAAGGCCGCGCCGTAATTTTGTTTCACAAGCCTAAGAAACGACTCGCGAAAGTCGTAACCCTTTTGGGCAAACAGCCGATTGGCGATCGTGAGCGTGATCGGCTCGCTCGGGCCGCCGAATCTTTTGGCTTCTTTTACGAGCTCTGCCGTCTTCACCCTCATCTCTTCAAGCGAATGCTGAAGCGACGCGAGCGAGGTTGGCACAGCACTGGCGTCGCTTGGAAAATGCAGGACGCGCGCCATCTCCGTCCGTGTCTCGCCGTCCGCGCCGGCGAACGTCATGGCCAGAGCGCTTTCGATCGAATAAGGTGAGACGCAAAGGTTCTCGTTGCCCGTGGCAAGCTGCCGGTGAAGATCAACCGCGAGCTCGTTCGTCGCCTGTGCGGCCAAATCGAAGTTTGTTGCGCCTTGCGCCATCGCAGCGATTAACGCGCCAAATACTTGCAAGATCAAAAGCCGTTTCATGCGAATCATAAAACATCGAAATTGCAAATGTTGCGACGCCAAAGATTTTCCTTCCGGCACGATTGCAGACGACCTAAGGCTGATTTACTGCGTTAGCCGTTAGCTCCATGGTTTCGCAACCAGCCAAACTTCCGCGGAAGCCGAATTTGATCGTCTTTTTGCCTGATCAACAAAGAGCGGACACGCTCGCTCGTTACGGAGGCAAAAAAGTTCACGCGCCGAATTTAAACAAGCTTGCCTTCGAGTCCGTGGTTTTCGAGCGAACCTACGTGACGCATCCGGTCTGCACTCCTTCACGTTCATCGCTCATGACGGGAACGTGGCCCCACATCAACGGATGTAACAGGAACAACGTTCCACTCGATCGGAGATTTCGCGTTTTCCCTGACATGATGGACGACAAGGATTATCACACCGCATACATGGGCAAGTGGCACCTTGGCGAAGAAGGACCGGCCGGACGCGGATTTCACGAGTGGATTTCCACTGAATCCCGCGGTGACTACGCGAATTTTCTCATTTCAACGGGCGTCACGCCCGACAAACAAGATGGACGATTCTCGGAACTGGCCGTCAGCAACCTCCCGCTCGAGCTATCGAGACCAAAATTTCTCGAAATGCACGCGTGCGAATTCATCGAAAAACATCGTGGCGAGCCTTTCATTTTGATTGTCGCGTTTGTCGAGCCGCACTCGCCTTACAACGGTCCGCTTAACGATGAACATCCGCTCAACGAGATAGATCTAGACGTTACTGCCACCCTTCCCGAGGCTGACAACATTCCTCTGCGCTACCGACTGATGCGAGAATGGCAGCAGGCCGAAGCGGCTCTGGACCGGGAGCGCTTGCCTATTCAGTTATTCTTTGGAATCAATTAATCTAATTGTGAATAAAGTTCTTAAACCAAATCCAGACACATATTTAGAGACCATATCTTTGGCCATCAATTTGTCGCTAAACCAAAGAAACGCTCAATTAATGACTGAAAATTCAAATTTGAATCAATTGATGACAAAAGCTTTGGAAACAAATGACTCGCTTTTGTTTAAACTGTTGAGGAATATCTCATACCATAACGATCCCATCAAAATGCTATTTATTGATTATCACAAACAATTGATCCAAACTATGGTCACTAATGATAACGAAGAGGTTGTCGTCGACTGCATTGCTATTCTCTCTAATTTGACTTTAAGTCAAATCAATTGGAATTCACTGTTCATTGAATACAAGATATTTGAATGGATTGAACACCGAATCAAAGCCGGGAATACCATTGAAGATGACATTGTTCTGCAAATTGTAATATTCATAGGAACTGCTGTAGAACAGGAAGAATGCGCTCAACATCTCATTGATAACCAAATTATAAAACATTTGATCACTTTATTGAATGGTATTTAAAGAATATTAATAA
>Ga0137403_10010594_pt1 | contig 10205 bp, 10 predicted proteins | sample CZOMad2_1_16fung_FD_122057 | JGI IMG/M metagenome (GOLD analysis project Ga0137403, IMG submission 122057) | Vadose zone soil fungal communities from Angelo Coast Range Reserve, California, USA - CZOMad2_1_16fungal (Hybrid Assembly) | ecosystem: Environmental > Terrestrial > Soil > Vadose zone... | reverse complement strand
GAAATACCGCGAGCACCTGGGGAGGAACGAAAGTAACCGTATCTCGCACATCTTGCGCGGCCAAAGCCGTCCGCTTTTCCTTGCGCGCTGGAGCTAACCCTTCGCTGAGCTCTTCTCCCGAATAAAGCTGGCTGTATCGCATCCCCAGGAGCATCGTGAAAATTCCGGTATATATGGCAAGACCGCCCAATTTTAAAAATGCCATGCCCCACTGATGACCGGCAGATCGCGCAACCGCGTCTCCCGCGAAAGAAGATGGAAGCAGCCAAAGATATGGCACCCAGCTTCGCAGCGTGGGCACGAGCGCGTGACCGTATCTTTGCATTAGCGGATTGAGGAATTGCAGGCTGACCATTGCGAGAACAAAAATCGTGAAGAAAACTTCCCGCGACTTTCGTTTTGCCAAGAGCTTTTCCACCCAGGCCCCCAGCAGCCGCTCCATGGTTATGTTCAAAACTGTGAAAAGCCCGCACACCAGCAGAAGCGCCGGAGCGGCTGACGCCTGCGCGACCAGCGTTGCCGCCAGCATGGCCAGCATCCACACCAGAGCAGCCAGTGCGGCGGAATCCGCCAGGCCATAGGCCATTCCGATCAGATAGAACGCGGAAAGATTCATGGGAAACCGAAGCAGTGTGCGAAACGGAAATTGTGGCGCGAATCCGGCAAGTAGAATAGGAAACGACTGCCACCAGACGAGCAGCGCTAGAAAAACCAGTCCGAACAACGGTTCAAGATGGTTCTCGAATAGATATCTGGTAACGAAGAAAAATGCCAAGGTCATGCCGATAACGAAAAGTAGGCTGAAAAAACCCGAAAAAATCAGACCGACCAGGTCGAGACGGCGGCTCTTGTTGCGCAAGCTGTTGCGCAGGACACGCCAGCGCAGCCAAGCTACAGCGCGAATCTGCTCGGCAAGCCCTGGACCACCAACTACGTCAGCCACGAGAGCTCCTCGATCTGCGCACGGTCTGCGCCCTGGCCAACGACGGAAAGGAAGATATCTTCCAGTGTCAAAGTGCGGCCCTCGACACTGGGGACGCCGGCTCGAAGCTGCTCCATGGAACCTTGGGCTACCAATTGTCCTTTCTTGATGATGGCAACGTGGCTACACAGTCGCTCGACAATTTCCAATACATGCGAAGTAAGAAAAATGGTGACGCCGCGTTCGGTCATACGCGCGAGCAATTCCTTCAGGGCGCCGGCAGCAAGCGCATCAACACCTTCGAACGGCTCATCGAGAAAAAGAATTCTTGGTCCGTGTATAACGGCCGCAGCCAGAGCCAGTTTTTTCTGCATGCCGTGAGAGTAGTCCGCGATCATGGTTTTCGAACGGTCGGCGAGCTGCATGAATTCCAGGAGCTCGTCGCTGCGCTTCCGCCTCGTGGCTTTATCGAGGCCATACATGCGGCCGACAAATTCCAAATATTCTGGAGCGCTCAGACGTTCGAAGAGTCCCATACCCTCCGGAACGACACCGATTTGGCGTTTCAACTCCACCAGATTTTGCGCGAAATCGAGACCGAGGAGAGAAATTCGTCCGGCGCTAGGAGCCAGAAGCCCGGTTAGCATTTTGATGGTGGTGGACTTGCCCGCGCCGTTCGGTCCAAGAAAGCCGAAGAATTGTCCCGACTCAACCTGCAGATCCATTCCATCCACTGCGGTCAGAGCGCCAAAATGGCGGGTCAGTTTTTCGATTGAGATTGCAATTTCAGGCATAGATGCGCGGCTCCAGAGAAGAGGACAGAAAGGACTCTAGCACGATTTGAAAAGCCGTCGGTGCGGTCGGTCTGAGAGGGACTACCACGCCCGGAGAAGATTTCAAGGGTTCTTCACCGCCGGCGCTGCTGCTGTAACCAACTGAGATTCGCGGGTCGGGAGGGCCGCGAGCACGGCGGGCAGTTCCACGCGAAACACCGCGCCACCGGTCTGCGAGTTGTAACAAAGAATCTTTCCCGCGTGCTCCTGCACGATGCCAAAACAAATACTTAGTCCCAGCCCGGTGCCTTTGCCGATCGGCTTGGTGGTGTAGAACGGGTCGAACACGCGATGCGGTTCCTTCAGGCCCGGCCCAGTATCTGAAAACAAGATCGCAACGTTGGCTCGGTCGCGCATGGTCTTGATGGTCAGCGTGCCGCCGCCGTTGTGAGATTCCATGGCGTCCACGGCGTTGCTCACAATATTGAAGAACACCTGCATCAACTGATTTCCGTCACCGCGCACGCCAGGAAGCACAGACTCCAGCTTCATTTCAATTTTTGTGCCGGAATTACGCAGGTCCAGTGCGCGAAGTTGAACTGCATTGGTGACCACCGTGTTGAGGTCGAGGAGAGTACGCTCGGCGGGAACCTGGCGAGCAAAGCTCAAAAGATTACCCACAAGCGTTTTCGTGCGGCGAGCCTGATCGCGGATTTTGCCCGAAATGGCCCGGGCCTTTTCGGGAAGTGAAGTATCGTCCGCAAGCAGATCGGAATAGCCAAGGATCGCGGTAAGCGGATTATTAATTTCATGGGCTGCGCCTGCGGCCAGTTGGCCGAGAGACACCAGCTTCTCAGTCTGTACCAGTTGGGCCTGAAGACGTTGCAGATTTTCAACGGACTGCTCGGCTCGGGCCAGAAGCCGTGCGCGATCACGGTCCGCCAGGTGCTGGCGCAGGAATACCAGAAACCCCAGCGGAACAGCGGCAAGCAAGATGGCCATTAGGCGGAATTCCCGTACCGCAGGTGAATCGTGGCCGAATTTGATTGTGTAAACCGCGAAAACCGGCAGCGAAACGACAGCAGCCATGGCCAGGCGGGAAGCAAGAATGCTTTCGCCTTTTTTCCGGTCGACTCCTTCGCCCAAACTGGGTTCCGAAGAATCATCCAGTGAAGCACTGTTTTTATAGGCGATCAGCCCTGCAGCGCCGAACCATAAGAACGAAGCGACCAGCGGCAGATCGTATAGATCGCCCGTGTGGTAAAGCTTGAGGTCGATGGCCACGTTGATCATGAGAGTGGAGAGCATATGCAGCGCCTGGCAACCGAAAAGATTCGCATAGACGATGCGCCACGCGCCGCGGCTCCGCAGCCACAACACTCCAAAGCCGACAACAATCACCATGCTCTGGATCGTGTTGATCCAATCGAAGGTGACGTTGTATTGGCCGAGAGAGGGCTCCGCATACATCCACGGGAGCACGACGAAGGCGTACAGAAAGATCCACCAGGCGAGAAGAAGTATAAAGTCGATGTACCCAAAACGAAGTTCGATCTCGCTTCGCTTCAAATGCGGACGAAGGGCCAGCGCGGCCATCAGGGGAATACCGCACAAGAAGAAAATGATGTCGCCCGGCCACATGTCCGGCAGCGGCCGGTGAAGATAAACTTCGTAATATGTCCATTGAAACTGGCCGATCATCCACAGGGTGCAGGACAAAGCGGCTAGCATCCAGAACATGTTGCGGCGCCAGTGTGGAGTTCCGGCATTCAGCAACAGCCCCGCATTTGCCAGTAGAGGCACCAGGCACTGTGCGATATTCCCGAACGTGCTAAGCGACTGGCCGACTGGCAGGGTCAGGGAGGCAGCAGCGTAAATCCCCAAGAACAGGATAAACACTCCGACAATCCAGGCATAGGTGCGCGAGGAGGCCATGGTTCGTACCCTTGATTTTACGGTGCCGCGACTGAGCAAGAAGCATAGTTCTGCTGTCGAATGGCCAAAGGATTAATGCAGAATGTGCTGCTTCTCGAGCAACAGTCGTAGAGCGCCAACAACGATATCGATGGCTGGGCCCCACAGTGAACGGTTAGCGTTGGGTCATGCGGCGCGAACTCAGGCTACCCTTGCGCGAATCGAGTTTTCCGCGCATGACCCGGTGCAGCAAATAGCCAATGGCGAACAGTGTTAAGTAACTGGCCAGGCGCGAGACAAAACTCGCGTAATTCCCGTCTTGCAAATCGAGCAGCATTTTCTGAATCGAGAGAAAGCTTAGAATGGGTCCGAGGAAGCCGAATAGAGCCATCGCTGCGAAGACGGCCACGATTCCAAAAAGCGCCAACAAAACGAAAATTGACGTAAAGAAGCCCGGATTGGTGTGAAGGCGTTTTGCCGCTTGCTGCCGGTCGTTGGATTCGCTCAGCCAGCGTTTACCCAGGCGAGTTTCAAATTCATGCACGAAAGTAGTGTCGGTGAGTGGAGCGGGAATTTCCGTTTCGCTGGCATGATTGTTGCTGTCTCGGTAGGCAACGATGATTTCGCCGACTTTGTCGCGAAGTTCGTGTATTTTTTTCGCCGCATCCGGCCCAAGAAATTGCGCGGCGCTCTGTTCATCCCGTTTGTCCTCGGACTCGTCGCGATGCGCCGTTCGGATCAGCGTCGCTCCGGAAATTTTCTCCCAGGCGATCTGCTGGGAAAAAGTTCCGCGCTGCATGTGAATGCCGGAATCATCCAGTTGGACGTCAACCGTGAACGGGCCGAGCTCTAGGTGAAAGCGGGCGCTCATGCTGCGGGGAATTGTAATGAATTACAGCAAAGACTTCGTAGCACAAAATGCCAGAGCTGCAGTTTCAGTAACGCGAACCCGTCACCGTACATTGCGAGAAAATCGATGATTTGTAGATTCTTCCAGCGAGCGCTTACTTTTTTACGGCTTCGTCCGAAGCGATTTTGCCATCGCGTATGTAGATGACGCGGTGCGCGTGCTGCGCGATGTCATTTTCGTGGGTAACCAGAATGATGGTGTTGCCTTCGCGGTGCAGATTGGCAAAAAGCGCCATGATTTCTTCACCCGTGCGCGAATCGAGATTTCCGGTTGGCTCGTCTGCCAGAACAATGGAAGGGGAATTGACCAGTGCGCGGGCAATTGCAACGCGCTGCCGTTGTCCGCCGGAAAGCTCGTTGGGCTTGTGATGCATACGATCCGTCAAATCTACACGTCCCAGAACCTGTTTGGCTTTCTCCAAGCGCTCTTCGGATGGTGTCCCGTTATAGATCAGCGGAAGTTCGACGTTGTGAAGTGCCGTTGCCCGCGGCAACAGATTGAAAGTTTGGAATACGAAACCAATCTCTTTATTTCGAATGTAAGCCAGTTCGTCGTCGTCAAGTTCGCTCACCAGCCGGCCCGCTAGCCAATACTTACCAGAGCTTGGCGAATCCAAACATCCGATCAAATTCATGAGAGTGGATTTTCCCGAGCCCGACGGACCCATGATGGCAACGTATTCACCCTTATGGATCTCCAGATCCACGCCGCGAAGAGCATGCACCTGCTCAGATCCCATCTCGTATACCTTGGCTAGCTCGCTGGTCTTAATGACCAAGCCGCTCGACACCAGATCTTCGCGGTACGATTCGGTCTCCACAATCTCCACTGCCATTGGTCTCTCCTCAATCCCTATGAATCAGCTTTGCTGGTCGTCCGTCTTCTTGGGAGCGGAGTTGTCAACCTTGATCTGAGCCTCCGGCTTCAACGTACGCAGCGCTTTATAACTGCCCACCACAATCTCGTCGCCCGGCTGCAAACCATCAGTGATTTCAATATCGGTGATTCCGCTGATACCCGTCTTCACTGGCTTGAAGAACGCTTTTTTCCCATTGATGACGAAGACACCCTGAATCTCTTCTTTCTTCGGGTCACCACTGGAAGTGGGCAGCGGAGCAGCTAGAGCGCTTCCACTGCTGCTGCCGCTGGGATTCTTCTTGGCATCATCCAGATCCTTGCGCGAACGTACCGCAAGCGCCTGAATGGGAATTGCGATCACGCTCTTCTTTTCCGCGGTTTTAATTTTGGCCGTGGTGGAAAGTCCAGGGCGCAGATTCTCTGGAGGATTATCCAAGGTGACCACAACTTTGAAGTCTTTTGCTTCTTGAGTACTGGTTGTAGACTGCGTGGTCGTAAGCCCCGAACTGCGCAGCACGGCCTGCGAGCCGATCTCGGTGACCTTACCGTGGAAAACTTTCCCGGGCACCGCGTCGATGGTGACGTCGGCATCCTGGCCCATGCGCACGCTAACGATATCCGTTTCGTCGACTTTTACTTCCGCGGTGACTACGGACATATCCGAGAGTGTCATGATGAAGCTGCCCGTAGCGTTCTGCATTCCCATTACCACGTAATCTCCAACGCGCTCTGGCAGGTAGCTCACGATCCCATTGATCGGCGATATGTAGGTCGTCTTGTGCAGGATATCCTTTGTGTGCACGAGCACGGCGCGGCCCTGGCTTACTTGCGCCCGCGTCTGATCTAATTGCGCTTTCAGAGACTGCACACGTGCGCGCGCGGAGTCGACTGAAGCGACTGCCCCGTCGTTTGTGGTTTTCCGTTGATCGAAATCCTGTTTGGGGATCAGGCCATCTTTGAAGAGACCTTGTCCGCGGTCGTAATCGAGCTTGGCCTTCTCCAGATTGGCTTGTTGCAAGATCAAATCCGACTGTGCTGCTTTGTAGCTGGCCTCCGCGGCCTGCACGGCGGACTCCGATGAAGTGACTGCCGCTGATTGCGCGTCTACGTCCGCGTTAGCCTGTATGTTCTCCTGCAGCAGCAACTTGTCACCCTTCTTTACGTGATCGCCTTCCTTGACAAATATTTCGGTGATTCTGCCGTATCCCTGCGCGCTCACGTTCGTATAGGTCGTCGGCTTAACTTCGCCGGACGCAGTGACGAGAGAGACTAAGGTGTCTTGTTTGGCGACCCTGGCGGTCTGCACAGTAACAACACCCTTGTTCGCTTGGTTGACGCTGTAAAGGACTATGCCAGCCCCGACGACGACTACAGTGGCGCCGATAGCCACTTTTTGCCACATCTTCATGACCGTTGCTTCCTTTTGATGTCTCTCCAGACCACCACACCCGCAAACTTTGGCGATCGTCTTGGTGGAGACACTTCGTAATACGGAATATGACCGTTTCTACCTATTGATACGCCCTTAATGGGCTAAATGTTTCGCGCGAGCGGCTCCACGGCTGACCCGGCCAACCCGAGCACGACCTGGCACCACAAAATCCCGTGTCGGGAAATCGGATGCAGGGCACCTCTCACCGCTGAGCTTCTCATTTTAGAAACAATTTCTGCGAAACGATATCGTTACACTCACCGAAGCCACCAGAGCCGCCCTCATCATTGGACGCAAGAAGATGACCAGGCGTCGTTCGAAAAAGCGTGAAAATATTGTATCAGAAGCGCTTATCGCGACCCATTTTTCTTCCGCTTCGTGATATGCTTCGAGCTTAGGCGCATCTTTTGCCTGCCCCCACCGCGGAGAGGTGGCAGAGTGGCTGAATGCGGCGGTTTGCCGATCTAACCAACTCTGTCCTTGCTCATCGCTGTTCACGTGTTTTGTTAGAGTTACGAGCTCTCAGTTGCAGTGTGATGGTCCCATTTGCGACCCTTTGGCCAGTGTTTGGCCAGTAAAAGATAACTAACTTAACTTGTCCTGCCACCGCCCGTAGATATCCCTTTGCGGAAATACGATGAGAAGACGACCATCGCGGAAGCACTCCATCCCGTTGGCATAAGCGCGTTTGGCGGCACCAATATGAAATTCGCAGGAAGAGGCCGGAGGCCGAAACTGTAGCCGCAACCAGATCTGAACCCATTGTTATCCTTTCGGCTCCAGGTATGCAGAGGCAAAAAGGATGAGTTCGTCCTGCAAAACCTGGAACTGCTTTTCTGGGGCAGCAGATTCGAGCAATCTCCTAATAATGCCGGCCATTGCGCCCTGCAGTATGGAAGCGACTAGTTCAGGATCTGCAGGAAGCGGCTCGCGGGACGACGCCAACATTTCAACGATCGCCTTGTTGGACCGTACACCCGTTTGCTGCACGATCTTCGCTCCGTCCACGTCGGAGCTTACCGAGTAGAGGGCGCCACTGGTCTTGGCATTTTTCATCTTCGCTTCAAAAAAAACGGTGATGAGAGCGGTGGACATCTGCCGCAGCGTTGCACCCTCCTGCTGTTTGCAGACGAGCTCGACGGCATTAGTCACTTCATCGAGGTGGCGTTTTAAGGTAGCTTGCAAAAGGGCGCTTTTGTTCGGGAAGTACTGATATAGGGTTCCGACAGAAACCCCGGCTCGCAAGGCTACCCTGGTGGTCGTCAGGCGTTCCTTTCCCAGCTTGAGCAAAACCTGAATAGTGGCATCGAGAATCGCGTTCACGCTTGCGGCGGATCGCGCCTGCATGGGCGTTTTACGCGGCTCTAAGGGGACTTGGGAACGCTGCGGCAAATGCGAACTCACAATCTGAAGCTTTCTTCATCTAATCACGGGTGCGCCGAACAGTACAAGTGGCGGCGGCAAGAGGAGAAACGGAATGAAAAAACAAACGGAACCGGGCGGAAGCTTCCAGCTACCCGGTACATCCTTGATGGTGTACCGCATGGGCTATGGCGCGATGCAGCTTGCTGGTCCGCAGGTTTGGGGACCGCCCCGCGATGTGAATGCTGCGATCGCTGTTTTGCGAGAGGCGGTTGCGGCGGGTGTAAACCATATCGACACCAGCGACTTTTACGGTCCGCACGTAACAAATCTAATCATTAAGCAGGCGCTCCATCCCTATCCGGATGGGCTGGTCATTGTTACCAAGGTCGGCGCTCGCCGCGGCGAAGACAAATCTTGGATCCATGCTCTAACACGTCAGGAATTGATTGACGGAGTTCACGACAATCTTCGAAATCTCGGACTCGAAATGCTGGATGTCGTCAATCTTCGGGTTGGAGGAATTACGGAGCCATCAGATGGATCGATTGAAGAACCGCTTACAGTCCTTGCCGAACTCAGGCGGCAAGGATTGATTCGTCATATCGGCGTAAGCAATGTGACTGCCGGACAGCTAGCGGAGGCCCAGACGATCACAGAAATAATCTGCGTACAGAACTTTTACAACGTGGCACAGCGGAATGATGACGGCTTCATCGACGATCTCGCAAAGCAGGGCATCGCGTATGTGCCGTTCTTCCCGCTGGGAGGATTCAGCCCGTTGCAGTCGTCGAAACTGGACGCTGTAGCAGCGTCCTTGAAGGCCACGGCGATGCAGGTCGCGCTCGCCTGGCTTCTTCAGCGTTCACCCAACATCCTGCTGATCCCAGGTACCTCCTCCGTCGCGCATCTTCGTGAAAATCTTAGCGCTGCAACGCTAAGACTTCCTTCCGAGCTGATCGCTGACCTGGATGCAATCGCTAAACCCGCCAAACTAATGAGCAGCGGCATCGGCGGGGCCTGACCCCATTCGAACAGTGCTCTCATCGCAGCACGACGGTCATCGACAAACCAACAGGTATGAGCGGGACAAGGAGAATCGAATGCGTGTTTTCTTAACGGGAGCAACAGGTTTCATCGGCCAAGCCATCATGCGCGAACTCATCACCGCGGGACACCAGGTGCTCGGTCTTGCGCGCTCAGATGCGGGCGCCAAGTCTCTGATCGCTGCTGGTGCCCAGGTGCATCGAGCGATCTTGAAGACCTGGAAAGCCTGCGCAGTGGAGCAGCCATGTCGGACGGCGTGATTCACACCGCCTTTATCCATGACTTTTCAAAATTCAAGGAAAACTGTCAGATAGATAGACGCGCCATCGAAGCTCTCGGCACCGCGCTCGCTGGATCTGACCGCCGCTTGATCGTCACCTCCGGTACCGGCCTCCTTACGCCCGGCCGCCTCGCGACCGAAGACACTGCGCCTCCTCCCGGTTCCGCCGCGATTCCCCGCGTTTCAGAACAGGCAGCCCTTTCGATGGCGTCGCGCGGCGTGCGCACGTCCGTGGTGCGGCTTCCGCCCTCGGTCCATGGCGATGGCGATCACGGCTTCGTTCCGATCCTTATAGGCATCGCCCGTGAGAAGGGCGCTTCGGCCTATGTGAGCGAGGGGCTCAACCATTGGCCCGCGGTGCATCGGCTCGATGCCGCGCGTCTTTACAGGCTGGTGCTCGAGAAGGGCTCCGTAGGAGCCCGGTATCATGGCGTCGCCGAGCAGGGTGTGCCGTTCCGAGACATCGCTGGCGTGATCGGCCGCCGACAGAACGTGCCGGTCGTCAGCAAGACCCCCGAGGAAGCAGCCGGCCATTTTGGCTGGTTCGCGCATTTCGCAGTGCTCGATAACCCTGCTTCGAGTCAGCGAACCCGGGAACTGCTGGGATGGCGTCCAAGACAGCCTGCTTTAATTCCCGATCTCGACCGGCCGGGCTATTTCGAGACCTGAAAGGAGAGGCAGAAGCCTTATGCGCATCGAACGATTGA
>Ga0137403_10010593_pt1 | contig 10205 bp, 7 predicted proteins | sample CZOMad2_1_16fung_FD_122057 | JGI IMG/M metagenome (GOLD analysis project Ga0137403, IMG submission 122057) | Vadose zone soil fungal communities from Angelo Coast Range Reserve, California, USA - CZOMad2_1_16fungal (Hybrid Assembly) | ecosystem: Environmental > Terrestrial > Soil > Vadose zone... | reverse complement strand
GAGGCCAGCACCAGCGCCTGGATGTCACACCGGTCCGCGAACCTCGAGACAGCGCTCCCCGAGACTGCCGTGCGGCTCGGTACCGTCACCGAGCGTTTCGGCGCGACCGTACATCTGCCCCACATTGGCCGCATTCCAGCCCGCGTTCCCGACGCCAAATTTGCGGAGCTGCTCGCCGGCACACAGTACGGGATGAGTCTGTTTCTGCCGCGAGTTTCCACGCGCACGCTTACCCGCGACTGGACAACCATGCTCCACGCCTACGAGAGTTCGATCGCAAGCTACGGCGCCCAAGACCTCTCGCTGGAAGCCAAGGGCGAGCTCATGGCGCTTTCCTATTCCCGTTTTCGCCTGCACTCATTGAGGCTCGGGGTGTTTTCCCTCCCGTTGTATGTGGGGACGATCCTGGGAGACGAGCGTTACGGCTGGCTCTCAGTTGATACGGCGCCCGGTTCATTGAGCGTGCTCGTAAACAACCACGACTGGGGCCCGAGCCCGGTGGAGGAAGCCGTTCCGGTAGGCGACTATACGGTCGTGGCCAAGAATCAGCAGCGCGAGAGCATGGAGAAAGTCAAGGTGACCGCGCGCAACAAGACCGACGTTTACCTGGACGTCCGCTAAACGCTCGCGACCGCGCGGCTGCGACTACTGCAGCTTCCTCCCGTACTCGGTCACCAGGTCCAGGAACGCGGCGATCTCCGGATTCTGCAGGGAAAGCTAGTCGGCCTTGATACCGGCGTCCTGCACCACCTTCGCCCAGCGCGCGACCTCGGACTTGAGAAAGGCGCTGAAGTGCTCGGGGGTTCCGGCGACGACTTCGACGCCCGCCTTACCGAAGCGCTCGCGCACCTCGGGCGATCCTAGGATCTTCACGATCTCGGCGTTCAGGCGCTGCACGATGTCGCGCGGCGTGCCGGCGACGGTGAGGATGCCGAACCACACCGTGACGTCGTAGCCCGGCACGCCCGCCTCGTCGACCGTGGGCACCTCGGGCGCGAGCGGGCTGCGCGTCTTCGAGGACACGGCGATCGCTTTCAGCTTGCCCGCGCGCACCTGCGGCAGGACGTTGGGCGTGTTGTCGAACATCATGTCGACCTGCCCCGCGAGCAGATCGGTGACCGCCGGCGCGCTGCCCTTGTAGGGAATGTGCGTGATCGAGGTCCTGGTCATCGCCTTGAACAGCTCGAACGACAGATGGTTCGAGCTGCCGTTGCCGGTGGAGGCGTAGTTGAGCTTGCCCGGGTTCGTGCGCGCGTACGCGAGTAGCTCCCCGACCGTGCTCACCGGCACCTTGGGATTCGCCACCAGCAGATTGGGCGTCACGCCGGCGAGCGTGATCGGCGCGAAGTCCCTCGTGACGTCGAACGAGGTCTTGTACAGGCTCTGCACCACCGAGAAGGGCAGCGCCGCGCCGAAGAGCGTATACCCGTCGGCGGCCGACCTCGCCGCGGCCTCGGTACCGATGAGGGTATTGCCGCCGGGACGGTTCTCGACCAGCACCGGCTGGCCGATCGCCTTCGGCAGCTCCGCGGCGACAGTGCGCGCGAGCGTGTCGTTGAATGCGCCGGGCGGAAACGGAACGATGTAGTGCAGCGGCTTGTTGGGCCATGACTGCGAGGAAGCATTTCCCAGAATGAAAAACGAAAACAGGAAAAGCAAGATCCTCATTGCTCCGCCTTCACGCCGGCGGCGCTGATCACCTTCGCCCACTTGGCGATCTCGTCGTCGAGGAACCGCTTCGCCTGCTCGGGCGTGTTGCCCACCGGCTCGATTCCGGTCTGGGCCAGGCGCTCCTGGACCTCGGGCTCCCTGAGCGCCTTTGCCGCCTCCGAGGCGACGCGGTTCACGATTTCTCTCGGCGTCGCGCCCGGGGCCATGAAAAGCACCCACGTCGAGGACTCGAGCGGCGGGCCGCCGGCCTCGACGAGGGTCGGCACATCGGCGTACGCCAGCAGGCGCTTCGCGGAGAACATACCGAGCGCCCGCAGCTTTCCTCCGCGCACCTGCGGCATCAGGCTGCTCGGCGTGTCGACCAGGATCTGGATATCGTTCGCCATGGCGGCCTGCATCGCCGGCGCCGTGCCCTTGAACGGGACGTGCACCATGTCCACCCCGGCGGTCTGCTTGAAGAGCTCCGTCGTGAGGTGCGCTGCGGCGCCGATCCCCGAGGAGCCGAAATTGAGCTTGCCCGGGTTGGCCTTCGCGTAAGCGATCAGCTCCTTGACGTCCTTCGCGGGCACGTTGTTGTTCACCGTCATGATCAGCGGCGCGATCGCGGCGAGCGATGTCGGAACCAGGTCCTTCAGCGGGTCGAATGGAAGCTTTCCGGCGTACAGCGTGACGTTGGCGGAATAGCCGGCGATGACGGTGACCATCGTGTAGCCGTCCGGCGCCGCCTTCGCAGCGAGGTCCGAGCCGAGGATGCTGTTGGCGCCGGGGCGATTGTCGACCACGATCGGCTGTCCGAGCGGTCCGGACATCTTCTGCGTGACGATCCGCGTCACGACGTCCGTGATCCCGCCTCCGGTGTAGGGCACGATCCAGCGGATCGGCTTGGCCGGGTAGCCCTGCGCCTGGGCCGCCGCGGCAACGGCCCACAGCGCGAAAACCATCAGTGCTCTGTTCATGGGACCCCCGTGAACCTGCGGACAAAGCTAAATATATCCCGGCCCGTCGATCGGCGGATGCTTCTTCAGGAATTCCTCGTTCACCTCGAGCCCCAGGCCGGGTCGTTCGAGCGGCCACACCAGGCCGTGCGCGTCCACGCTGTAGGGCCTGGACACCAGCTCGTCGCGGAACTTGTTGTCCTTCGAGATATCGCCCTCGAAGTAGCCGCCGTTGTCGATCGCCGCGAGGAAGTGGATCGAGGCCGCGTGGTTCAGGCCCGTCATCGAGCTGTGCGGATGGATGGGGAGCTTCCACGCGGAGGCGAGCGCCGCGATGCGCAGGGCCTCCGTGAGCCCGCCCGTCTTGGAAAGATCGGGCTGGAGGATGGTGATCGAACCGTCCTCGATCACGCGGTTGAACTCGAAGCGCGTGTAATGATTCTCGCCGGCGGCCAGGGGCGTGCGGCCGAAGCCCGCCGCCATGCGGTAGCTGCGGTAGTCGTGCGCGGGGAAAGGCTCCTCCAGCCAACCCACGCCGAGCTCGTCCATGCCCGGCATCGACGCGCGCGCGTCGGCCACGCTGTAGCCGGTGTTGGCGTCGGTGAGGATCACGAGATCGTCGCCGAAGGCCGCCCGCACCGCGGCGATGCGATCGAGGTCGCGGTTGGGCGTGTCGCCCACGCGCAGCTTCACCGCCTTGTAGCCCGCGTCGAGATGGGGCTGGATCTCCTCGATCAGCCTCTCGGGCTCCTGATAGCCGAGCGACACGCCACCCGCGTACGCCGGGATACCCTTGCGCGAGCCGCCCAGCAGCTTGTAGAGCGGCATGCCCGCCGCCTGCGCGCGGATGTCCCAGAGCGCGAGATCGATGCCGCTCATCGCGAGGCAGGTGCCCGCGCCCATGCCGTGGCTGCCGAGCTGATTCTTGTAGATCGCCGCCCACACGCCGACCACGTCGGACGCATCCATGCCCAGGACGAGCTGCCTGAGCGTCGTCTCGATGAGCTTCGCGACGGCGGTGTGCGCGCGGCCGTGATGCGACTCGCCCCAGCCGACGAGGCCCCCGGCGGTCTTCACCTTCACCACCACCGCGTCGCGCTTTACCGCGGTGCCGATGCCGAGCGTCACGCGCTGCCCGGGCGGCACCGGAAAGGACGTGGGAAAGGCCAAGACCTCGATGATCTTGAAATCGGCCCGCGCGACGATCGGGGCGTTCACGGTGTTCTCAGGGCATCCACATGTAGCCCAGGAATACCCCGCCGATCTGCGAGCTGTCGGGCTTGGTGAGGCTCGATCCCCCGTAGGCCGATGCGGTAAATCCGGCGGCGAGCACGAGCAGCGCCGCAAGCGGCAAAGACTTTCATGACACCTCCCTTTGATGCTGCCGCCGCTGGGCGCCCCGGCGCCCGCGGTCTTCTATTCCAACGGCTCGAGCCTGACGATCGACGCGCCGTGGTTGCTGCCGACCCAGAAGGTTACCGGCGTGGTCGAGTTGTCGACGAACACGCGCCGGATGTTGGTGGTACGCGGCAGCAGGTAGTCGACCATCTGCCCGGTCTTCGTGTCGAGGCGCGTCACCTGGTCGGTGATCATCGAGCCGGTCCAGGCCTCGTCGTTCTTGTCGATCATGACGTCGTAAGGCGAGGACCAGCGTGGCGCGACATCCCAGTTCTTGAACTCGCCGGTGCGCGTGTCGAGCATCCCGATCCTGTCGCCGCGGTACTGCCCGAACCAGAGCCGGTCCTGCGAGTCCATCATGCCGCGGCGCGGCGCGGTCACCTTGGCCGTCGCCGGAACCTCGAACATCTTCACCTCGCCGGTCTTCGCATCGATGCGCCCGATGTGGCGCCAGCGGAAATCGGTGAACCAGGCATTGTTCTTCGAGTCCGGGATGACGTCGTAGATGTTGTGCGGCTCGCCCTTGGGGGCGCTCTTGAAAGGCTCCCAGGTCTCGACCTTCCCCGACGCGACGTCCAGGCGGTGTACCCCCGCGAAGCCGTTGTTCTGCGTCCACACCTTGCCGTCGACGTGCGCGGCCTGCGGGCTCACCATGTTGACCTGCGCTGCGTCGATGTTCTGCTCGGCCGGCAGCTTCCAGGTGGTGAATTTCGTCGTCTTGGGCTCGAACTTGAGGATCGTCGCCTGGTACATGTTGCCGAGCCAGAGATTGCCTTCCTTGTCGCTGCGCAGGCCGAGCAGCCCCGTCGGGAATCCCGGCTTGTGTACCTCGATCGGAAACTCGGTGACCTTGCCCGTCTTGGGATCCAGCCGGCCGAGGTTCTGCTCGCCGAAGCTCGAGTACCAGGCGATGCCATCACGATCGACGATGACGTCGTGCGGCGAGATCGTCTCGCGCGGCAGGTCGTACTCGGTGTAGATCACGCGTGTCGCGCGTCCCTTGGGGCGCGCGAACGTCTTCAACTCGTACTTCCACACCGGAGCGGCGCTGCGGTTGATGGTCGCGAGGTACTCGGCGGTGCTGCGATACACCTGCACGCGTTGATCGCCGCGCTCCTCCATCAGGCGCTCGGCCTTGCGCAGCTGCGGGTGCTGCGGGATGCTCTGGTTCACGTAGCCCTGCATGCGCGGCAGGATAGTTTTGGTAAAGGCGTCGGCATCGTACTGCGAGTGCACCACGCGCTGGAGCGTGTGACAGCCGACGCAGTTGCGTAGCGTGTCCTTCTGCTGGTCGGTCCCGGGGACGCTCGCCATCCACTCGCCGTTCGAGAGTTGCGCGGCGAGGTCTGATGTCTTCTTGAGCTTCAGGTCGAGTGTCGCGGTCCCGGCCGCGGCGACCTCGGCCGAGCCCGCGCCGTCTAGATCGTAGCCGACCGCGCGGATGCGCAGCGAATAGGTCCCGGGCTCGAGCTTCGCCGCGGGAAACGCGTAACGCCCCTTGGCGTCGCTGACGACGGTGACGGTGACGGTCGAGCCGGCCTTTTTCGCGCCGACGAGCACCCCTTCCATCGCGCCTTCCTCGGCGGAGGAGACCGTTCCGGCCAATGACTGGGCCTCATTTGCGACGAGACCTTCGGTGGATACCGCGGCGAGCAGGGCCGCGGCCGCGATCATCGAGATTCCGGCGTGACGCATGAGGCTCCCCCCTGATTGGCCGTTCCGAAATGCGTGATGCGCATCCTACCCCAAAAGCGGTATAAGGCAGGTTCGGCGCGGCCGGCCGGCCCGCCCTGCCACCAGGAGGGACTCATGAATCCGCTCAAATCGATCGGCCCGATCGATTCGGCGCGCCACGCGCTGTCGCTGCTCGAGGAATTCAAGAACTTCGCCCTGAAAGGCAACGTGATCGACCTCGCCGTGGGCGTGATCATCGGCGCCGCCTTCGGCAAGATCGTCGACTCGCTGGTGAAGCACCTCATCATGCCGCTCGTGAGCCTGCTCGTTCCCGGCGAGCAGGGCTACCTCGGCTGGAAGGTCGCGGTCGGCGCGAAGGAGGTGCCCTACGGCCTGTTCATGGGGGAGGTGGTGAACTTCGTGATCGTCGCCCTCGCACTCTACCTCTTCACCGTGAAGTTCCTCGGCTGGGCGATGAAAGCGAAGGAAGCCGTGCCCGCGGCCCCGCCCGCCCCTACGAAGGAGGAAACCCTGCTCGCCGAGATCCGCGACCTGCTGAAAGCGCAAAAAGCCTGATCTGCTGTAGGCGATCGGCGATTCTCCGGCGACGATCCTCTACAAGAAAATCCGGGTCCCGCGACTGCGGCGCGAAGGCGAACGCACTATTCTTATGGTGCGGAGGAACTTGGAGATCGTACGATGCGCTTCGCGCGCCTGTTTTCCGTTCTCTGCGTCTCCTTGCTCGTAGCGCTGTCCGCGCGCGCGGAAACCGCCGGGCAGGTTCTCACTGCGATCGGCGAGGCGCACGCCTTGCGCGCCGGCCGCATTCTCCAGCTCTACCCGGGGGCGCCCATCGAGTCGGGCGACCAGGTGCACACCGGAGTCGACAGCTACCTCCAGATCCGCTTCACCGACTGGAGCCTGATCTCGTTGCGCCCGCGCACCGATTTCGTCGTCGACCAGTACGTCTACGAGGCCAACAAAGGCGGCCGCCAGAAAGCGTACTTCAGCCTCATGAACGGCGGCATCCGCTCCGTCACCGGGCTGATCGGCCACAGCGACCGCGGCAACTACCGCCTGCGCACGCAGACCGCGACCATCGGCATCCGCGGAACGCACTACGGCGTGCTGATGTGCAAGGAGGACTGCAGGAACGCCGACGGCAGCCCGGGGCCGGACGGCCTGTACGGCGGGGTGGTCGACGGCAGGATAGCGGTGAGCCCTTACGGTGGCGGAGCACTCGAGCGCGAATTCGGTGCGGGCGAGTACTTCCGCCTCGACAGCAAGACCTCGATCCCGGTGCCGCTGCTCGCGCCTCCGCAGTTCTTCTGGGACAAGCGCGAGCCGCAGGTCCGCAGCGGCAACAGGCATTTCGCCGGGACTCCGTGGGGCGGCTCGGCCGGCGAGACGCCGGGTCCTCATGACACGACGAGGCCCGCCGGGACGATCGGCGGCGCGACCGGCGTCGTGGGTTCGCTCCTCCCGTTCCTGCCTTCGCTTCCGATCATCCCGATCGTGCTGCCGGTCCCGAAACCCAACATTCCGCCCGGCGGCCCGGTCGCGTCCACGGTCGGACCGGCCGTCGGCACGGTGGTGACTCCCGTGGTTACTCCGATCACCTCCACCGTCGGGTCGGTGGTCGCTCCGGTCACCTCCACCGTCGGATCCACCGTCGGGTCGGTGGTGACGCCCGTGGTTACTCCGGTCACCTCTACCGTCGGATCCACCGTCGGGTCGGTGGTGACGCCCGTGGTTACTCCGATCACCTCTACCGTCGGATCCACCGTCGGCTCGGTGGTGACGCCCGTGGTCGCTCCGATCACCTCCACCGTCGGATCCACCGTCGGGTCGGTGGTGACGCCGGTGCTTACTCCGGTCACCTCCACCGTCGGATCGGTCGTGACGCCCGTGATCGCTCCGGTCACCTCCACCGTCGGATCGGTGGTGAATCCAGTCGTCGCTCCGGTCGCACCGGTGGTGGCCCCGGTGATCGCTCCGGTTGCACCGGTGGTGGCCCCGGTCATCGCTCCGGTTGCGCCGGTGATCGCTCCGGTGGTGACCCCGGTCGTCGCTCCGGTCGTGCCGGTGATCGCTCCGGTGGTGACCCCGATCGTCGCTCCGGTCGCACCCGTGATCGCTCCGATCGCACCCGTAATCGCTCCGGTCGCACCGGTGATCGCTCCGGTGATTGCGCCGTCCACGCCTACGGTCAGCCTGCCCAGAGTCCCGTCGCTGCCCGTGACGGGCGGATCGACCTCGCTGCTGCCCAAGAGGTAGCCGGCCCGTTACTAGTGCACGCCGGGCCCGTCATTTCGTGCGGGTGCGGTGAAAAAATTCACACGCCAAGGCGGCGCGCGCGCGGCAAAATCTCCCTTCGTCTCCTGGGAGGGAGATTTCATGCGTTTGGCGCGGTTGCTGGTCACCCTTTCCATCGCCTTTTGCGCGGCGTCGGCCGCGCGCGCGGACACCGCCGGGCAGGTCATGTTCGCCTACGGCGAGACGCTCGCCCTGCGCGAAGGCCGCATCGTCCGGCTCATCACAGGAGCGCCCGTCGAATCGGGCGACCAGATCCACACCGGCGTCGAGAGCTACCTCCAGATACGCTTCACCGACTGGAGCGTGATCTCGCTGCGCCCGCGCACCGATTTCGTCATCGAGGACTACGCCTACGAGCAGCGTCGAGGCGGCCGAGAGCGCGCCTTTTTCACCTTGCTCAGCGGCGGGCTGCGGTCCTTGACCGGAATGATCGGCCACCGCGACCGCGGCCACTACCGCGTGCGCACCAAGACCTCGGCCATCGGCGTCCGCGGAACGCACTACAGCGTGCTGATCTGCAAGGAGGACTGCAGGCTCGCCGACGGCAGCCTCGGGGAGGACGGCCTGTACGGCGGGGTTATCGACGGCAGGATCGCGGTTAGCCCCTACGGCGGCGGCACGCTCGAGCGCGAGTTCGGCGCGGGCGAGTACTTCCGCCTCGAGAACGAGCACTCGATTCCGGTGCCGCTGTTCGTTCCGCCCTCGTTCTTCTGGGACAAGCTCGAGCCGCAGGCGCGCTCGGGCAGCAGGACCTTCGCCGGGATTCCGTGGAAGCCCGCGCCCGGACCGGGTTCGTCGGATCGTGGCAGTCCGGTTGCGGGCGACGTCACGGACATCGCGGGCTCGCTGCTCCGAGCCGACGGATCGCTCATGCTCTCGCCGATCACCGCGCCGCTCCTGAGCCCGGTGGGCACGCGCGTGGGATCGACCGTCGGCAGCGTCACTGCTCCGCTCACGCCGCTGGTCGGATCGACCGTGAGCGCTCTCATGACCTCGCCCCTGGTCGCGCCGGTGACCTCGATCGTGGGATCGGCCACCGGCCCGCTGCTTACTCCAGTCCTCACCGCCGTTGCGCCCGTGACCGGGGCGACCGCGCCGCTGGTGAATACGATCGTTGCGCCCCTTGCGCCGGTGATCGCCCCGGTGATCGCTCCGGTCGCCCCGGTGATCGCTCCGCTGGTGCCGGTCGCTCCCGTGATCGCGCCGCCGACCAATACGGTCTCGCTGCCCAGCGTTCCGTCGCTGCCCGTGACGGGCGGGCTGCCCTCGCTGCTCCCGAAGAAGTAGCCCTCGCGGCTACTCGGCCTTCACGCCGAGCGCGCGCACCAGCTTTCCCCATCTTTCGGCCTCGGCGTCGCGGTAGGCGCGCGCCTCGGCCGGCGAGGCGCTCGCCGCGGCGTCGATGCCGAGGTTCGCGAGCTGCTCCTTGAGTTGCGCCGTCTGCGCGATCTTGCGCAGCTCGGCATTGAGGCGGGTGACGGTGTCGGCGGCCGTCCCCGCGGTCGCGAAAAAAGCGTACCAGGTGGTCACGTCGAAACCCGGCACGCCGCTTTCGGCGAGGGTCGGCGTGCCCGGCGCGAAGGAGGAGCGCGCCGCGCTGGTCACACCCAGGAGCCGCAGCTTTCCCGTCTTGGCGTGGGGCACGACGTTCGCCAGGGGCGCGAAGCTCATGTCCACCTGCCCCGCCAGCAGGTCGGTGATGCCCGGCGCGGCGCCCTTGTAGGGCACGTGGACGATGTCGACGCCGGTCGCCTGCTTGAACAGCTCGGCCGAAAGATGCTGCGACGAGCCGCTGCCGGCGGAAGCGTAGGTGAGCTTGCCCGGCTGCGCGCGCGCAAGCGCGATCAGCTCGCGCACATCCTGCGCGGGCACCCGCGGATGCACCGCGAGGGCGCTGGGGCTGGTCGCGACGACCGAGACGGGGGCCAGGTCGCGCACCAGGTCGAAAGGCAGGTTCGCGTAGAGCGCGGGGTTGACCGCGTTGGTGCCGGTCGAGCCGAGCATCAGCGTGTAGCCGTCGGGCGCCGCGCGCACGACGGCCTCCGCGGCGATGTTGCCGGCGGCGCCGGTGCGGTTCTCGACGACGAAGGGCTGGCTGAAGGCGTCGGCGAGCCGCGCGGCGTAGGCGCGCGCGATGATGTCGTTCGGGCCCCCGGGCGCGAAGCCCACCATGACGCGCACCGGACGCGACGGATAGGGTTGCGCGAGCGC
>Ga0137403_10010590_pt1 | contig 10206 bp, 8 predicted proteins | sample CZOMad2_1_16fung_FD_122057 | JGI IMG/M metagenome (GOLD analysis project Ga0137403, IMG submission 122057) | Vadose zone soil fungal communities from Angelo Coast Range Reserve, California, USA - CZOMad2_1_16fungal (Hybrid Assembly) | ecosystem: Environmental > Terrestrial > Soil > Vadose zone... | reverse complement strand
CTGAGGATTTGAAGGTGGGAATCCGCCTAATTGAGTTCGAGGAGTATGATATTGCAATTGCCTCAAAATACATTCCTGGCAGTAAAGTCGTGAATCGCCCTCTAGGGCGGAATCTCGTTAGTTTTATCTCCAGTATGGCGGTAGGGTGTGTCATCAGCTTTAAGATCAAAGATTATAGCAACGGTTATCGCTTCTATACGCGCTATGCGGCTTCTGTCCTGACCCAATACCACTGGAAGTATGGTAGTCCAATTTATCTAACTGAGATTTTAGCAATCTGGCTTCGGAATGGTCTGCGCATAGTCGAATTTCCGTTCGACTCACTGGGGAAATTGGGATTTCTCAAAAAAATCGTGAGCGGAACGCATGGTTGGGAGGAACTGGAAAAGACGGGCGCGCTCGGTCGAAGCGAGGGTGAACCAGTTTCCTTTTATGTGCAGGTGATCCCAATCGGCGAGAAGCCGGCGGCAAGAGCTGTGGCGGTCGGCGCAAAGCTCGTTCGCGAAGCCGACGGAAGCGTCAGTTACACCTGGTAGCTCTCTTATGCGTATCAGCATCAAAGGCTGCAAGTGACTGTGGACAGATTTCCTATGACACGAAAATTTGTCGGAGCTGCTGCAATTTCAGTCCTAGCTCTGTCAAGGTTGCTGGCGCAAGACGCGAAGATCGTTGCTGATAATATCGAATTCAGCCGCGACTTTTATTCCGGTGTTCATTTCTCGGCGATCGCAGAATCAGCACCTTCCTTTGGCTACCAGCGTTATCCGGACAATGGCCCGGAGCGCATTCAATGCGACGCGGGCACATTTGCGCGGCACCATGGCAAGCCGTGGTTGAAATCGGAGAATTGGGGCGAGACGGGTCGGCCTGTCGATAAACAAACCGCGCAGAAACTCGACGGCTGGGTCAAACTCGTCGAAGCGGTATTCGATTTTGCGCCGAGCGAAGTGAAGCTGCTTAGCAAATCAAAAGCGGACCACGAGGTGCAGTGGATCTTCCAGGCACGCGGAGTCAACGAAAAGGCCGCTCCTGTTCGACTGACATTTGCCCGGCCGCTGTACGACAAAAATCCAAATGTGTTATTACACGACTTAGAAGGCCCCTTGCCGATCGCCGGCGGCAAAACGACTCGTAGCGAGCGCGTAAAGTTCAGTTTTGGGTACTTGATTGCGCAGGGTGGTTATGAGCTTTCGGAGGCCCTCTGGGAAAACTTGCAGACACCGAAAGAACTGGAGAACAAACCAATTGATCTCTCGAAGTTCGACATGGGCGCGAAGCCTAACGGCGCCGAAGGTTTCCTCAACCGGGCCGGCGCTCGCGGTTTCAACGGTGACATGAACGGCGCCATCGCCGACCTCAGCCGCGCGATTGATCTCGACCCGAAATCTGAGCCGGCGGTTTACAGGCGCGGCGCATTCAAGTTGCAGAAAGGGGACTACGACGGCGCCATCACGGATTTGAGTCGCGCGATCGAGATCAGTCCCAACACTGCCGATTATTACAACGACCGCGGTCTGGCCAAGCTTAACAAGCGCGACAACGACGGCGCGATCGTTGATTTTACGCGCGCGACCGAGCTCGACGCGAAAAACGCGATAGCGTACCGCAACCGCGCTCTGGCCAAAAACATCAAGGGCGACGCCGACGGCGCGATTGCCGATTACAATCGCGCGATCGATTTGGATCCAAAAAATGCCAGCGCATTCAACAGCCGCGGCGTGATCAAAAAATCCAAAGGCAATCTCGACGGCGCGATCGCTGATTTTACAAAAGCGATCGAGCTCAACGACAAGCTGGCGATCGCTTACAAGAATCGAAGTGAAGCCAGGCGAGCAAAAGGCGACGCAGCCGGCGCGACCGAGGATATGAAACGCGCCGGGGAATTGGATCCGCAACTGCGAGACGAAGCGTCTTCCGCTGCTTCCATCGATCGCGGTATCGCTAAAGGCAACGAGAAGGAATTGCCAGCGTCGGCAGGGACGGTAGAAGATTTCTTCAACCGAGCCGGAGCTAAGAAGGCCGCGGGCGATTTGGATGGAGCTATCGCCGACTACGATCGCGCCATTCAAATCGATCCGAAGGATGCTGCGATTTACAATAACCGCGGCCTTGCGAAACAAGCTAAAGGCGATTTGGACGCCGCCATCGCCGATTTCAATCGAGCCATCCAACTCAATCCGAAAGATGCCGTCGCCTACAGCAACCGCGGCAACACCAAGCGTGACAAGGGTGACGTGGATGGGGCCATCCTTGATTACAATCGCGCCATCCGACTCGATTCGAAATATGCCATTCCCTATTACAGTCGCGGGCTTGCCAAAAAGCAGAAGAACGATCTGGACGGAGCGATTGCCGACTACAATCGCGTAATCGCACTCGACCCTAAATTCGCAAAAGCCTACTGCGACCGCGGCGTGGCCAAGCGAAGAAAGGGCGATCTGGATGGAGCCATTAGCGACTACGATCGCACCGTCGAGCTCGATCCGAAATATGCCATTGCCTACCTCAATCGCGGCAACGCCAAGGATGACAAGGGCGACCTGGAAGGGGCTATTGCCGATTATACTCGCGGCATCGAACTCAATCCGAAAGATTCGAAGGCCTGCTACTACCGTGCCGACCTCCACGCTAAAAAGAAGGAGTACGATGGCGCGGTCATGGATTCACTGAGGGCTATTGAACTGGATCCGAAAAACGGAGACTACTACTTATCTCTCGGCTGGTATCAGCTATTCAATCGAAAACCCCGTGAGTCGGTTGCCGCGTCTCTCAATGCTCTGAAGCTGTCGCCGGATGACGCTGTGGTGATCAAGACCAATCTCGCTCACGGTTATCTGTTCGATAACCAATTCGATAAGGCGAAGGCCATCTATTTGGAAAACAAGAATGCCAAGCTCCACGACGGACGGGCCTTTAGCCAGGCAGTGCTCGATGACTTCAAAGAGTTTCAGGACGCAGGCATTACTCATCCCGATATGGAAAAGATCAAAGCTCTGCTCACTACCAAAACAGATGTGCGATGAAAGGACCAATTATGAAACCAATCCTAATATTAGCAGCAGCGCTCGTTATCGCTGTGAGCGACCAGGCTTTCGCCCGGCTCGGCCAGACCGAAGATCAGGTCAACGCGCTTTTCGGAAAGCCGATTGACCCGGGTAAACCAGATAGCGATGGCATAACAACAAACATGTATAAGAACCCAACAGGCGAATACCTGGCTGTCGTCCAGTTTTTAAAAGGTCACAGTATCACCGAATCGTATGCCCGCGTTGATAAGCGCAAGCTTTCCGAAAAAGAGTTGTCGATCTTTCTCCAGGGAAATTCTGCCGGCAAGGAATGGAAAAAAGATCCGCGCAAGCTCGCGTGGGAAAGAAGCGATCACCACGCAGCTGCATGGTGCGAAACGATGGCGGGACGACCCACGCTCCTCATCCGCGCCAAGTAATTAGGTCGTCCGCCAAATACGCCAAAAAACACCGAAGATTCAGAGATCGGAAATCAGAGGTTAGACGTCGACTTTCTCTTTTTGGGGTCATTCTGCCTGTTTAGCGGATCAGTTGGCCAAACAAAGGTTTTTCGATTCTTTGAAACAAGTGACGATCTCGATCCGTATTTAGCTTGTGAAAAATCGAAATGCCCTCCTTGTGACAAAGCTTAAGTCCCTTTCGATCGCTGCCGGGTTAGTAGCTAGCTGTTGTCTGGCTGTTTCTCTTCAGGCCCGTGAGGTTGTCACCTGTGAATCGCCGGATGGAAAGTTCGCGTTGCGCCATAGTTATGCTCAGCAACAGCCGTACGCTGGAGATACGGCGATCATCGAAGTGGCGACGGGCAAAACGGTGCAGCCCTTGGATTCCAATTGGGAGATCGGAAGACTGAAGTTGTTGTGGTCGCGCGATTCTCAAAGAGTTGCCTATTTTGCAGAGAACGGCCATTTGACGGAAAACGTCGGTGGCTGCTCGACGCGAGTCTTTTTCCGAAATGCCTCGGCGTTCAACGAAATTAAATTGCCCGAGCTTCCTTCGCCGCAACTGCCGTCGAAAGCCGCAACAGAATCGGACAAAAAGACGAACAGGCGGGTCGAACCGATGGATTGGCTCAAAACTGGCGACCTGGTTCTGGAAAGCCAAATACTAAATGACGCGTGGGGCCGAGCGACTTCCACGATCACGATTGGCTTCGATCAGGAAAATCGGGCGGCGATTCGCAACGTCGAACAGGAGAAGATGTCGATCGTCGATTATTTTCTGCTCCTGCCGGCGGATCTGTTCGAAGGACCGCCATCAGTCTGGTTGCGGCATGCGCAAACCGGCGGCCATGCTTATCTTTGCGAGGCCGAGCTGCGTGAAAAGAATATCGATGAAAAGAACGGCTATATGAGTTGTGGCGGCGACGGCGCACAGTCGTCTTTCGACGTCGCGCTTTTTCGTTATCGCGATGGGCGACCGTTGCTCGCGCTTTGTCACGCCGGGGAGCCCGAAGTGGAAGAAGAGAATTCCGTTTACTCATACCTGTCGTTCTTTGAATTGGGCGCTGATGGTAAGATGCACGAAATCGAGCGTTCCATGTTGCCCAGAACTGTAAGAGGCAACTCCGAATTCGTGTTACCAAGACAAGGCAGGACGATTCTGGTGCGAGCGCCGAAGAGCAAGAAGGCCCTGCATAAGTTCAGCTGGAACGGCGAAAAATTTCAGGAAGAAAAATAGAGTGCGTCACAGACTTTCAATGAAAAAAAAGACCGTTGCTATTTTTGTTGGTACTTCAGTCCTGGCTCTGTCAGCGTTGCTAGCGCAGGACGCGAAGTTCGCTGCTGATAATTGGAAATACAGCCGCGATTTCTATTCAAAGGTCCATTTCGTCGCGATAGCGCACTTGTCTTTGGGCTCGGCAGGCACAGCGGAATTCAAGTACGACCGTTACCCGAATGGCGGACCGGAACGAATCCAATGCAATGACGGTGAGTTCGCGCGGAAGGATGGAAAGATCTGGCTGAAATCGAGTGACTGGGGCGAAACCGGCAAGCCGGTTGACGCGCAAGCATCCAAGCGATTGAACAACTGGATTGGCTTGATCCAAGCGCGATTGAATGGCGAGCCAGCTTCGAATGATCCGAGCGAAGGCGCGACGGTGATGAAATTCATCGGGAAGGAAGATCAGGGGGAGCGGGAAGAATTCGTTTTCGAAGAATCAAAAGAAACACCGAAAGCGAAGTCCTATCCGCATATCAGCTTCGGACGATTCAAGAACGCGGAGGATCAGCAGGTGTTGCTCTCGGAATTTTCCGGGCCGATGCGGCTCGGCGGACACGACGCAAAGGTAAAGATCAGTTTCAGCCATCTGGTCGCAGTGAACATTCAGGATGTCACGGAGAAATCGCCGTCGCCTGCGTCGTCGCCGGCGACTGAAGAATCTGGTGAGAACCTCGTTAATCGTGGCATCGAAAAGGCTAAGAACGGTGACTTGGATGGGGCCATGGCCGATTTCGATCGCGCGATCGAAATCGATCCAAAAGATGACGCGCCGTATTATAACCGCGCCCAGGCTAAGAGGCTGAAGAAGGACACGACCGGCGCCATTGCCGACTACACCCGAGCCATCGAGCTCGGCTCCACAAACCCGGCTGCTTACAACAACCGCGGCAACGCCAGGGCGGAGAATAACGACCGGGACGGCGCCATTGCTGATTACACGCGCGCCATCGAACTCAAGCCCAATTACGCACGCGCCTACTACAATCGAGCGATGGTGAAGAAGGAAAAGGGCGATGCGACCGGTGCCGCCACAGACTTTAAGACTGCCGAGAAACTCGATCCGGAATTGGCTAGCGACGAGTCGGCCACGAATTCAAAAAGCAATTCTTCTTCGGGAGTTACGACAGTCAGTCTCCTGGATGACAAGCTCAAGCTCGACCTGCCCTCTGATTTTTCTCGCGACGCTGATGATCCAAAGGACCCGAAAAATCTGGCGAAATTCTCCGGCCCGGATGGCGCGTGGGGGGCAATCTTGCGCGGCACACACGGACTCACGCCGGACAAGCTCGAGGGTTATCTCAAGATGCGCGTGGCGGAATACTCGAAAGGCTTCAAATGGCTGCCAAAGGATTCACATCTTCAATGGTTGAAGAAAGAAATGGTGACAATCGATGGCCGCAAATGGGCCGACTGGAGCTTCGTCCCGATGTTGAAGGGCAAGAAGGATTATTCACATAACCCGGTTTACACACGAAACCTAACGACTTCTTACAAAGGCCAACTGTTAGAAATCACCTTTACCTCTAATCTGAACACAACACCGGCGTTAAAGGAAGAGATAGACCACATTATGGATTCGGTGCACTTGGAAGAATGAAAACCATCCAAACATTCTTGTTCGTCATCTTGCCTGTATGAGCGCGTGCAGTCGTCATATTTCGTGGACATTCGCTGCGGTGTTTTTGCTTGTCGCCACATTCGCCTTCGCAGAAGAGCAGGAAAAGTCGCCAGCGAGATCTGTTTCACCGGATGGCAAGTGGGAACTTCGCGCTGGCGCGGGCGGTGAACAGGAGGATTTTGTTATCGCAAAAGCCGGCAGCGACGAGACCTCCTTCGTGCTCTCCGAAGAAGAATACGCTGACGGACTCGCAGAAGCGCTGGGTCGAGCGCCTACCTACGCAAACATCGTTTGGGCGCCGGACTCAAAACGCTTTGCATTTAACCTTCAGCCGGGCAAGGCCTATCAAACGGCGCAATTTTATCAACTCGACGGGGACACCTGGCGCAAGCTCGATTCGCTGGAATCCAAACCTGCTACGTTTGCGCCGCTCGATCGTTCGATGGTAAGGCAAAAGAAAAAGCTGAAACTGCCGCCGGAGGACGGGGGCTGGCCAATCATGACAAGCTGGCAGGTTCGCAAATGGATGGACTTAAACACCGCGCTGCTATATGCGCACTGGCAGAAAAACTTCGAAATCAAAAACGAAACGGAAAGCGTAGGCGCATCTTTTTTCTTCACGCTCAAGTTCGATCCTTTAGGTAAGTGGGAAATTGTTAGGACTCGTGAAGTGCCGCCAAAAGGAGTCGGCGGATTGAACCCGGAGGAGCGCAATGAAATTAATGGGATCGAGAGCGAGGACCGGGAATTGAGAAGTAAATGAAAAGACTATTTATCGCCCTAATAGTTATCGGCCTGGCAACCATGTTGGCTCCTGTCAGCGCCCAGGCTGCTAGGCTGGCCTTCGACGCAGCCGGGAATCTCTTCGTGCCGCACGGAGATTCTGTCTTGAAGTTCACGTCCGATGGAACGAGGAGCACCTTCGCCACGGGGCTTTACCCGCTTGGCTTGTGCTTTGATGGCAAAGGGAATCTATTTGTTTCGGACGGGTCAGCGATAACTCCCAGAAGCCGGCGCTCAATTCTCAAATTCACGTCTGACGGAAAGAGAAGTACATTCGTCACGGGGATCAGCTCTGTGGGAATGGCCTTGGATCGTTCTGGTAATCTCTTTGTTTCCCAAGGTGATTCGATTTTCAAATTCACGCCCAAAGGAGTAAAGCGCACGTTCGTCACTTCCAAAAAGGCTAATTTCATCGACTTGGCCTGTGACGAAGCCAACAATCTCTTTGTGGTGGGAGCTCGAGGAGGAACAATGAGGACTTTTTTCAGACACCAATTTGGAACTCGCTCGTTTCCCCGCTCGTTCGTCGCTATCCTTTGCGGCTTTGCCTGTTAAAGAGCATGACTACCTTAAAAAACATGACTTTTCGCCACGCCCTTTTTATTTCACTCGTTTTCACCAGCACAGCTTGTTTCGGAGCCGACGCAAAAAAATCTTCACCAGAAGACTTCATTCGCTCCCTTTATCGTTTTCATCAACCGGGGAAAGACACGCCATTCTGGTTCGACGATAAGCGAACGTTATCTAAGTACTTCGACAAGGAACTTACAACGCTATTTATAAAGGATGATGAATGCAAGAAAAGGGAACAGGGTGTTTGCAATCTCGATTTCGACCCAATTTACGACGGGCAAGATTTGGAGAAAGAAACGACTAACCTTCAAATTGCTGCGGTGGTTGGTCAGCCTGATTTGTTCAAAGTGACGTTTACCAACTTAGGAACGCGAACGCTCGTCTATGGACTCACGAACACTCCAAGTGGATGGCGAATCAGCGATATCAAGTATCCCGAAGGGCCCTCGCTAAAAGAAATATTGTCCCGTGTGAGTGCGTCAAATGGGCCTTCGAATAATTCAACAGCGTCACCCACTTCGACGCCGGAATCACAGCCCGGGAAAAGCGCAATCGGCGAGAACGACTTTTCGACGTTTTGGCAGAAATTTAAATCCGCGGTCATCCCTGGCGATAAAGCAGCGGTCGCGGAGATGACGAAATTCCCGCTGTCGATGCCCTATGGGGTAAAAGCCGTAAAGAACAAGGAGGATTTCTTGCGACGGTACAACGAAATTTTCAAAAGCGAGGCCAATGCCGCGCAATGTTTTAAAAGCGCCGAACCGCACAAACAATCCGACCGGCAATATGACATCTACTGCCCTTTCAAGGACACGCCAAAGGACTGGGAAAACGCACCGATTCGCTTCATTTTTGAATCGAGCAAGAACGGCTGGAGATTTGTCGGCCTCGACAACGTTAATGAATGATCTCAGGCCAATGCCAAGCAATGAGAATTTCTTGACGTTTTTTACAATCGCCACCTCCCGTCAGCAGCAGTTTTGATGGTTCCCATCCCATGAGACAAATTCGATCGCGAATGACAGCAGCGATCGCGCTCGCGCTCAGTCTCGCATTCGTTGCGCATGCTGGCGCGACAGCCATGTACGACTACAAACCGGGAGAATTCCTGGTGATCGATGGCGGAACCTCACCGGACAAGAAGTTCTCTATTGTTGCCGGAGAGAATAAGGCTGGAGACTTCGGAGTGTATTTGCGGGATGCCCAGACAAAAAAGCTGATCGGACAACTGGAAGAAGTGGCAACCGGTCTGGATTCTGCGCCCGACGCATATCACGCACATTGGGCGCCGGATTCCAAACATGTTGGAATTACGTCGCGGGCTGACCGGCACTGGGCGGACAACGCCATTTATCGGATTGAAAATCGACGCGCATATCCGGTGAAGACGCCGGAACTGCTTTGTCATGCAGTGCCTGAGTTTTGCCAGCTAACGAAAGACCTCGGCGGTGCGCTCACTGAGGATCAGATCTATGCCGACGATACCGCAGGCAAGCCGTGGAGGGTGCGTCAGAATTCGAGTTATTCTAAGATCGTGAAGTGGATTTCTTCGACGCGGTTTGTGGTCAGCGAAGAATCCCAGTGGCAGGTCAGGGAACGCGATCCGTCAGTGACGCTCGGTCAGTATGGAGAGGCGGAAAAAGAGGACGAGAGCGACCAATCGGCCGCCCTCTATCATGTTTCGTTCAACGCTGAAGGCGAATGCGAGCTTCTACCCGCCGACAAAACACGAGTGTTGAGCACGCAACCTGTTAAGGAACAAAAGACTAACGAGTAACATCATCCAATAACATGAAAGCAAAAATGTGCATCTACGGGTTTCTTGCGCTCGCTATTTCCTCGATCTGCACGCTGCGCGGTGAAGAAACATCGCCCGGCGGAGTTGTTCACGGACCGAAAGCTGGCTTTAACATAAGTGCGCCGGAAGGCTGGGTACTGGATACTGAGTCAGCCAAAGGACAGGACTTGCCGTGCGTTCTTTACCCGAAGGGCTCATCGTGGGCCGATGCGAAGACCGGGATGTACGCGAAGGTAGCCAGCCCCCAATGGGAAGGCGTAGAGGCATTTGTGGCATGGGCTATCCAGGGCATGAAGGAAAAGCACGGTACGCCGAAGCAGAAAATCGCGGTAGGTAAAACTAAGGACGGGCACGATTACTTTGTTAACGAATACCCTGCGACAAAAAATTATTCGCAGTGGGAAAGGGTGGGATACGTCCAACTTCCGCAGGGAGTCGCTTACATCGTGCTCACCTCGCGCGACAAAGCGAGCTACCAAAAAGATTCCGGTCAACTCGAGAAAGTTCTGAAAACCCTGGTGTACGTCGAACCGAAGTCCGAGACGGCGAGTGGCCAGGAATACGCTCGTCGGTACAGACAGCTGCTGGAGCAGCATGATGAGAGGCAGATCGAGCCGCTGCTCACCGAATGGCGGGAGAAGGCACCTGACGATCCCGACGCATGGATCACGAGCGCGAATTATTAT
>Ga0137403_10010588_pt1 | contig 10207 bp, 7 predicted proteins | sample CZOMad2_1_16fung_FD_122057 | JGI IMG/M metagenome (GOLD analysis project Ga0137403, IMG submission 122057) | Vadose zone soil fungal communities from Angelo Coast Range Reserve, California, USA - CZOMad2_1_16fungal (Hybrid Assembly) | ecosystem: Environmental > Terrestrial > Soil > Vadose zone... | reverse complement strand
CAGCAGCCATTGATAAAGATTGATGGGTCCCAGCACGGGATGGGGCTGGATGACCTCGCTCAAAGCGAGGCCGTCGCCGGGCATTACGCCGGCGCGGAGTACGGCTCGCGTTTGCTCCAGTGCGGTCCACGCAGATGCGGCGTCGAGATCTCCTTTTGGCGCGACTTCGTCCGGCGCATTCCGGCGACGACTGCGATCACCGATCAGCGCGAGGTCAAGGCTGTGCAGTACCGACGAGGTCTCGACTTCCGGCCCCAGCCCTCCCGCTTTCGCATCGCCGACCCACTTAGTCAGCCCTCCGCCGATGCGCTTTTCAATAATCACGAGGTGTTGCAGCACCTGCGCCACCGACCAGCGATCGGGACCGGGCGATTGATCGCGTAACTGCGCCGGAACAAGCCCTACTGCGTCGCTCAACGCACTTCGTTCGGAATCAAGATAGTTAAGTACTTCTTCGAGTCGTGGATGCATCGGTACGTTCTCCTTTATCCATTTGAGTATCACTATGGAAACTCTCAGGTCAACCTGAGCCCTGGTTGAGTGGTGTCCCATTTCTCAAAGATTTTCCTGGCAAGATAAACGATCCACGAAGTTGCACGAAAGAAAGTTTTTGTTCGTGCGGCTTCGTGTAACTTCGTGGATCGTTCTTCCCCGCGCGTCAAGAAGCACAAAGCCAAAGTAGGACACTACCCCTGGTTGAGGCTCGGATCGGAGCCGCACATTTTTTGACTTCGACCGTTGCGCATGCTAACTTGCGACGCATTAGCAGGAGCGTCACGCTCCAGGTTCTTTTAAATGCGTTTGGGTGTCCCGCGTCGAGCGGGGAGAATAGGGAAGCGGGTGAGAATCCCGCGCGGTCGCGCCACTGTGAAGATCGTCGCGTTCAATCGACGATGCAAAAGCCAGGAGACCTGCCCGAACGCCGTTTGCAGCTTTCGAACGCCTCGCGCAAGGGTGTTCAGGCCGCCGTGGGAAATCTCTTCCTAAAAAAGATCCCGTCGCCAGCCTGTCGCATCCGCGTGGCAGAAAGAGTGACGGGATTTTGTCTTTTCAGCACCGCAAAAAGAGGCTCCAGGGCGAAGCTTACGACAGTCCGCAAAGCGGACGGACGAGAATAGCCCAGCGATTTGTCGCTGGGTATGGGTCGTTATTAGAGGTCCTGGTCGGCGAAGCGGATGACAGAGGTTCCTTAAAATACCGACCTGTTCTTTCGCCCGTTTCACGGGCTCGGGATCAAATATTTCTCGCTGATCCCAGCACTGAAGGTGCTGGCCTATTTTCGATCGTCCGCTGCGCCGACTTCAAACCAAAGCACGTTTTTTATGCGGCGGTGCTGACTCTGGCGGTGCTTTCTATTCTGCTGACCTCGTCGTGTGCATCGCTTCACAGCCGGAACTCGTCCCCAAAAATTGAAACGCGTGAAGTCACCGACGAAGCCGGCCGGCGCCTGCAGCTCGCCACGAATATTGATCGGATCGTTTCAACGGCCCCCAATCTTACCGAGATCGTTTACGCCGTGGGCGCCGGCGATCGCCTGGTAGGCCGCACCAAGTATTGTGACTATCCGCCCGAAGCGAAGAACGTCGCGGAGGTCGGCGATACGATGACTCCGAGTATTGAGCGGATCATCGCCTTGAAGCCGCAGATAGTCCTCGTCTCGACTGCTTCCCAACTGGAATCATTTACCAAACAGCTCGACCAACAGAAAATCGCAGTCTATGTTACCGACCCCCACAGTCTGGAAGAGGTTTTCCGATCGATTGCGACGCTCGGAGATTTGTTCGGCACGCGCGAACAAGCGGCGACGCTGGTGGCCGATTTGCGGCGGCGCACCGCCATCGTCGAAGCAAAGCTCCACGAAAGCAAACCAGTGTCGGTCTTTTATCAGCTATCGGGCGAGCCCCTCTACACGATCGGGCGTGAATCATTTTTGACTGATCTGATTCAGCGCGCCGGCGGAACGTCGGTCACTGCTAACGTGTCCGGCGCCTTTCCTCGCTATAGCGACGAAGCTGCGCTGGCCGCGCGACCGGAAGCGATCATTTTGCCCAGTGGCGGCTCGATGGGAGCGGCGAACTTGACGCCCGCGGCGCCACTTAAAAACAGCCCGGCCGTTGTGAACGGTAGAGTCTTTAGAATTAATGATGATCATCTCGATCGGCCCGGCCCGCGACTGGTCGATGGTCTGGAAGAGATGGCGCGCGCGCTTCATCCGGAGGCGTTCAAGTGAAGCGCGAGAGATCAAATGAGCCAGGCCGGGCGACGTTAGGTCGAACGCTTTTGATCTGCGCGGCTCTTCTGTGCCTGCTCGCCGCCATCTCTGTGGTCGCCGCTCTCGTCGGCAACCAGCGGCTGCCACTGTCGAGTTCGCTTTGTGCGCTGGCCGGCGGATCGAACTGCGGCCTCTCTTCGGAACAACAGGCGATCCTGTTTGATTTGCGCTTGCCGCGCATCCTTCTCGCCGGAGCGGTTGGCATGTGTCTGGCGGCAGCGGGTGCCGGCTATCAGGCGCTGCTGCGAAATCCTTTGGCGGAACCGTATCTGTTGGGTGTTTCCAACGGCGCCGCCGTGGGAACGATGACGGCGCTGGTTTTTTTCGGAACGCACGAATGGAGCCGCCCCGTTCTGGCTTCCGCGGGTGCGCTGATCGCCACCCTGGTGGTTTACCAGCTGGCGCGCGGACGCGCCGGCGCCACGCCGGAGCGACTGATTCTCGCGGGCGTAATCGTCACGACGTTTCTTTCGTCGGCGATCGTCTTCATTACTACGCTGATGGATGCGACTCGCATTCGATCGTTCACCTTCTGGCTGTTGGGAGACTTGTCTGGTACTACGACTAATCTTCTGGCCGTCGCTTTGGTCGCGGCCGTGATCGGGGTTGGAGTACTGGTAATGAATGCGCGTTCGTTGAACCTGATGATGCTGGGAGAGCGTGATGCTTTTGATCTCGGCGTCGAGGTGGGACGGGTGCGGCTGACTGTGTTCATTGCCGCAAGTCTGCTGGTGGGGGCATCGGTGGCTTCGAGCGGATCGGTAGGATATGTCGGTCTGGTGGTGCCGCACCTGGTGCGACTCTCTTTTGGCAGCGACAACCGCATCGTGATCGCCGCGTCCGCGCTGGCCGGGGCTGCGTTTGTCATCGTCGCCGACACGGTGGCGCGGACCATCATCGCGCCCCGGGAGCTGCCCGTCGGCGCGATCACCGCGCTGATCGGCGCGCCGCTGTTTATTTATTTGTTGAGGAAGGGGTAGCGCAAATTATTAACTTGCGCAGCGAGCCATTCGCGGAAATTTGGGGCGCGAGTTAACAACTTTCGCGAGGTAGAGGGTAATTGCGAGTGCCGAAGAAAACTCTGTTGAGTTGGAGCAGCGGCAAGGACAGCGCCTGGGCGCTGCAAGTCTTGCGCCGGCGAATTGACCTTGAGGTCGTGGGACTGGTCACAACCTTGAACGAGGTTCACCAGCGGGTGGCGATTCATGGTGTTCGGCGCCAGCTGCTGGAGCGTCAAGCTGAAGCGGTGGGACTGCCGTTGCACATCGTCGATCTGCCGAGTCCGTGCAGCAACGATGAGTACGAGTGTGCGATGCGGAGTTTGATTTCGGAAACGCGAGACTCAGGAGTGGAATGTATGGCGTTTGGTGATCTTTTCCTCGAGGACATCCGACGTTATCGCGAGGAAAAAATGGCGGGGACGGGAATGGCGCCGTTGTTTCCGCTGTGGAAGATGGACACGCGATTGTTGGCAAACGAAATGATCAGCCAGGGTTTGCGGGCGTATGTGAGTTGTCTCGATCCGAAGACGGTTCCAGCGGGCTTTGCCGGCCGCGAATTCGATCATGAACTATTACGCAGCCTTCCGCCCGACGTCGATCCATGTGGTGAGAATGGCGAGTTTCATACTTTTGCTTTCGACGGCCCGATGTTCGCGCAGCCCTTGCGCATCGCGCCGGGTGAAGTGGTGGAGCGGGACGGATTTGTCTATGCGGATCTGTTGTTACAGAACCGGGAGCGGCCGGAGTCAAACACTCAAGAGTTAAGTTAGATGCTGGGCCCGGTCGCTACCGCTCCCCGGTTTTGACTTAGTTAACTGACATGCTTGAAGCGCGCGACATCAGCGTCAAATATGGCACCCGCGCAGCGGTCGCCGGCGTTTCACTGCGCGCACAACCGGGCGAAATCGTGGCCATTATCGGGCCCAACGGCGCGGGCAAGTCAACCTTCCTGCGGGTCCTGAACGGAACGTTAACGCCATCGCACGGCGAGGTGCTGCTGGGTGGGCGTTCGATTGAGTCCTACTCTCGCCGCGCGGTGGCTCGACGCGTAGGCGTCGTAGCCCAGGAAGCCGACGTGCGGTTTCCGGTGACTGTCATGGAGTTCGTGCTGGGTGGGCGTTACGCGTGGTCGAGCGTTAGCTCCTGGGGTTGGGAAAGCGAGCACGACGTCGCCACAGTGCGAGCGATTGTGGACGAAGCCGAGTTGGGAACTTTCGAATCGCGTCTGATGAATGAGTTGTCCGGAGGTGAACGTCAAAGAGCCGTGCTGGCGCGAGCTTTGGCCACGGAAGCTGACGTGCTCTTGCTTGATGAGCCGACCGCGAATCTTGATCTGGCGCATCAGGCGACGATGTTAAAGCTGGTTCGGGCGCGCTGTGACCAGCGCAAAGTGGCGGCTGTGGTGGTGACGCATGACGTCAACCTTGCGGCTGAGTTCTCTGATCGAGTGCTATTGATGAAAGATGGCCGGCAGGTGGCAATCGGTGAACCAAGCGCCGTGTTAACGCGCGATCTGTTGCAGCAGGTTTTCGATTTGGAAGTGCTGGTAGATGCTCATCCGATTTCGGGGACTCCGAGGATCACGCCAGTGCATGCAATGAGGTCAGTACCACCCGCGTGAGCGGGTGGATCCGGCACTCAATTCGCGAGTCGAGCAGAGTTGAGTCTTTAACCCACCCGCTGACGCAGGTGGTACTGACCTACTTAATAAATGCGCAGACCGGCGTCTGTGCGACCATAAACCGTTGAGAGGCGAGACAGGGAAGGCGGTGTAGAGCCGCCACTGCCCGCGCAACTGTAAGCGGTAACAAAACTCCGCAGGCTTTAGCCACTGCGCGCAAGCGTGGGAAGGCGCGGAGAGTTGGCGATTCGAAAGAATCCGAAACCGCGAGTCAGGAAATCTGGTCGCCGCTCACTTCAAGCTCGCACTGCGACGGGCAGGAGAAGCTAAGATGAAAAGAACAGAATATTGGAAGAAGCAACGCTTTGGTTTGTTAGTTCATAGTCTTTCAACCGCGAAGCGGTTGAGTCACAAAGCCCAGGGTTGTTGGGCATTGGTTGTCGTGCTCGCTCTCTCGATGTGCGCCTTTGCGCAGGGCGGCTCTTCAATCACCGGCCGCGTCACCGATCCGCATGGCGCGAATGTAGCCGGCGCCGAAGTCCGCCTGCGTTCACGCAGCGGCGCGCAATCAATAACCGTCACCGACGACAACGGCGCATACGCCTTCAAGAACCTCGCCTCCGGCGATTACGTTTTGGAAATCAAGGCCCATGGTTTTGTCGGCGTCACTTCAAACGATTTAAGTGTTACCCGCGGCCAGTCGCTCAACAATGACGTCAAACTTTCGCTGGAAGCCGTCAGCGAGAGCGTCGTGGTGACCGCGAGCGGGACCGTGCAGCGGATTGATGAAACCTCAAAAGCCGTCAGCGTGCTCGACGATCAATCCATCGAAGCCCGCCGGGAATTGACTGTGCCCGAGAGCCTGCGCGGGACACCCGGCATCCGGGTCCAGCAGCAGGGATCGATTGGGGCTTTGACCTCAATCAGACTGCGTGGGCTGCGAACATTTGATACGGCGGTGCTGCTCGATGGTTTGCGGGTGCGCGACTCGTCAGACATCAACGGCTCCGCGGCGGTGGTGATTCCCAATTTGCTTCCTGCCGATCTGGATCGCGTCGAAGTGCTGCGCGGATCGGGCTCGTCAATTTACGGCACGAATGCAATCGGTGGCGTGATCAATCTGGTGCCGAAGGTCGGGACAGGCCCGTCACATTTCGAGTTTGGCTTCGACGGCGGCGGTCTCGGGCTATTCCGCGAACGCATTGGCGGCGCTGGTGGAATTGGAAAGCGCGCGGGTTATAGTTTTGGCCTGACGCGTCTGGACGTGCGGCACGGCGTCGATGGCAATGACGAGTATGGCAACACGGTCGGCGTCGGCCGGATTCAATTCAACGTCACGCCCACCGTAATGATCAGCGCCAACTTTTACGGGACGATCGCCAACGGTCGCACCAACGACAGTCCGTTTGCTCTGCCGGCCGCATTCACCAGCGGTGTCTATCCGACTGCGGTCGAGGGCAAAACCTTCCACGCCGACATCAACAATCCCGATGAGGGCCGGCGCAATCGCGTACTGGTTGGCTCAATCAGGCTGACGCAACAGGTAAACGACAAGCTGTCATACTCGATTGCCTATCAGCATGTCGGCAATCAACGGCGCAACTATAACGGCCCGCGCTTCGATCCAAAGTTCGCCGCGTTCTATCCGTTTGGCGATTTCGCTTTTGCCAGCTTTAATAATGGGAAGACGGACACCCTGGATGCCCGCGCGAACTTGAGTTTGGGACGCCACAATCTGGCGACGGCCGGTTTCGAGTACGAAGGCGAGCAGATCTTCCAATCATCGATTCCATCTTTTAGCCCGGTTAACAACACGACCGACCGCCAGCGCACCTTTGCGGTGTTCGGACAGGATCAGATCTTTTTACTGGCAGATCGTTTGCAGATTTCTGTGGGAGCACGCGGACAATACTTCAGCGTTCGCGCCGCGGACCGTCCCGGCTCACTCGGAGCGATCAAGCCCGAACATTCACTGACGGGTGATGGTTCAGTCGCTTACTTTCTCCGCTCATCCGGCACCAAACTTCGCGGACACGTTGGGAATGGTTTTCGGGCCGCTTCGCTATTCGAGAGATTCGGGCAGGGAACTTTCTCTACTCTCGGATTTCGGCGGTTTGGCGATCCTACTTTGAGGGCCGAACAGTCGATCAGCGTCGACGCGGGATTTGATCAGCGCATCGCAAAGGACCGCGCGCGGTTTGGCGCGACCTACTTTTACACGCATCTGAAGCGGGTAGTCGCGTTCAATAATAATTTCGGCGTTGATCCGCTCGGGCTCGGTAGGTTCAGTGGCTACGAGAACCGTTTGGGAGGTTTTTCGCGCGGCGTTGAGAGTTATCTCGAAGCCGCGCCGTGGCGTAACGGCAACTTGCGCGCGTCGTATACCTTCACGAACAGCGATCGTTTTGTGAAAGGCCGCGGGTTTCAACCGGAGTACGTCATTCCCAGACATCTGTTTGGGATTAGCCTGACACAACGCTACCACTCGTTTCTGGTTAGCTTTGACCTGAACCGCACCGGGGCTTATATCGCTCCGGTGTTCGAGAACGATTTTCCGTTCCGTACGGCGGAGCTGACTTTTCCCGGCTACACCAAGGCTGATCTATTCGGCAGCTATGAACGGCGGCTGTCCGAGCAGGTCGTGATTACTCTGTTTGCGGGTGCGGACAATCTTTTCCGGGCGAAGTATTTCGAAAACGGATTTCGCGCGCCGGGGATTGTGGGAAGAGGCGGAGTAACTTTTCGAATCAAATGATCATCGTGGCGTTGAGGTCAGTACCTGGAGCGGTGAGGAGCGCGGACAGGGATGTTCGCGCTCCATCATCATTCCCGGAACTGACCTAATAACTAAGGCAGCTCAGCCGCGAATCTATAGAAGATGCGAGAGCCGGTATACAGAAGCAATCAAGATCTAACGCTGAACTCGCTCGAATCCCTCGTCGAGGGAGAAGACTTCTATTGGGAAGGTGAAGCGCTGGTCTTCACTGCGCGTTATCACTTGCGCCGAGGTTTCTGTTGCGACAGCGGGTGCCGTCACTGTCCTTATGAAGAAGACTCAAGAGACCGCAAGAGGCCGGCGACATAGCATCCGAAGGGCCACACCACCAAATGGAGCGCGGGCATCCCGCCCGCCAGAGCGCGTCAGCGCACTTGAGCTTGGCTAACTGCAAAGAATAGTTCGCGCTTCGCGCTCAGACGGGCAGGATGCCCGCGCTCCGTGGACTGAGCCCGTGACATCCAACCCTTGAATATCGGGTGCGAAGAAACTTCGTCAGCGGTCGCTTCCGCCCATTGCTCCGCCCGCAAGGAACACCACGCCCAGCAGGACATGAATGATGTGATCCATCTTGCCGAGCATCAGCAGCGGTGAGTTTCCGGGCGGTAGATTAAGCATGTGTTCGGCGCCCGTCCCAAGGAACCAGCCGCAGACGCCCAACAGAAGATAGACAAGGCCAAATACCAGACAGAACCCGCGGGCGCCGCTGTACGATCCTGAGAAGCCAAAGTACAACGCGATCACTCCAGAGACGATGTGAACCATGTTGTGCGCCATATTAAGGTGCGCACCCAGCAGGTTGTGTGAAAAGATCCCGGCAATACCCACAATCAAAAAAACCAAGCCCAGAAGTTTACAGACAGTCTTTGCCATCTTCTTGATCCTCCGTAGAAATGGTTACGAACCGCGGCGAATGCGCCCTTTCACAAGGGCGCCGCAATCCCGTTAGCGAGGTGTCTTTGGAAACGCGCGGATTGTACACCAAAGGGCTTTCTGGGGTGCAAGGTTTTTCGGGAAGGTGTTTTTTTCGGGATGGGAACGCGAACTGATCCCCTGGTCGTTTTCTCGGCGCATTGAGCCAAATCCTCACGGTGCTATAATCCAGAATCCCTCAGACAATTTGCCGTCAAGGAGCCGAGGTGGGTTATGCGAACGAATGAGATCGAAGGAAGCCTGTTCCGCCTGCTGGGCGCGCTTACCAGAGTCGGATTCGGGTTTATCCTGTTGATGGGCCTGGCTGGCGCAGCGATGGCGTACACCGTGGTATTTCGTGATGGACAGAAGATCGTCGTACCTTCGGCATTCATCGTGACTGCGACGACGTTGACGTTTGAAGCCGCACCCGGAATCAACCGGACGGTGCAGTTAGTTCTCATCGACGTCGCGGCGACCGAGCTCGCCAACAACGAAGCCCCGGGCAGCTTTTTCAAACACACAGAATCGAAGTCTATTGATTCGCCTTCGACGTTGCACGCGGTACATACTTTGACCAACCGCGATCTCGAGTCTATCCGGCAACGACGCTTAGAGAGCGAGCGAGACTATGAGAAGCGCCGGATCGAATTAGGTCTGCCTTCGCTGGAAGAAACGCGCAGGCGGCAAGCGCTCGAGGAAGAATCGACGCTGGAGTTGGTGCGCCGGCGCGCCGCGGCCTCAGCGAATGATGAAGCCTACTGGCGGAGTCGTGCTGGTGCGCTGCGAAACGAAATCCTGATGGTCGATGCGGAGATTAACTATTTGCGCGCGCGGATCGGCCATCCGGTTTCTCAGGTTCCCTTCATCACGCAAGGCTTTGTTACGGGCGTTGGTTCTTTTGGACGACAGTTTCGGGGCAGATTGGCCCAGCCGGGCGCGGGCCGTCCCGGAATTCAGGCAGCGGGAGCATCAAGGCTGACTAACCTGGGCGCGCGAGCGCTGAATCCGTCCAGGCCTTCAGCCGGTTTCTTTCCGCGGGCCGGTTTTGGCTCAGCCTTTCCGATCCTGCCGTTTGGTTACGCCGAAAGCTCGTATGACCTGAACCTGAGACTGAATGAACTGCTGACACAGCGAGCAGGACTGGACGCGCTTTGGCGCCAACTCGAAAACGAAGCGCGCATCGCGCAGGCGCCGCAGGTTTGGCTGGCGCCTTAACGCGCTGCTGGTTTGTCGTTAAGAGAAACGCGGGAGCGCGACGCAGGTGGTGTCAGAACCCGGAGCGGTAGCGATGGGATCAAACCCGCAAGTTGAGGGTTATGATCGGGTCGCTACCGCTCGCCGTTCTGACACAGCGATGCGCGCGAACTTGAAACTTGAAACTATGACTAACTGGGAAACCATTATCGGCCTCGAAATTCATGCGCAACTGAACACCGAGTCGAAAATCTTTTGCGGATGTTCGACGCGCTTTGGCGACGAACCAAACTCGAATACTTGTCCCGTGTGTCTGGGCTTGCCGGGCGCGTTGCCGGTGCTTAACTGGCGCGCAGTGGAGTTGGGTGCGCGGGCGGCGCTCGCCCTCGGACTCAACATTAACCATCGTTCGATCTTCGCGCGGAAGA
>Ga0137403_10010587_pt1 | contig 10207 bp, 11 predicted proteins | sample CZOMad2_1_16fung_FD_122057 | JGI IMG/M metagenome (GOLD analysis project Ga0137403, IMG submission 122057) | Vadose zone soil fungal communities from Angelo Coast Range Reserve, California, USA - CZOMad2_1_16fungal (Hybrid Assembly) | ecosystem: Environmental > Terrestrial > Soil > Vadose zone... | reverse complement strand
CCGGGCCAGGCGTTCTGTAGCAATGGCACCTTATGAGCCCTGCCGGGGTCACCGACCCCGGCTACAACAGCGTGTCGCCTGCGTCTCCATTCAAACAACGCGATGCCCGGCAGTAGAAATGCATAGACAATCGGGCCCTTGATCAGCATTGCGATCGTGAGCAATGCAAAAACGTAAACTTGGTCTCGCGGTCTCCACTCGGTTCCCTCTCGGATTTTTTTCCAAATCAATACGCCGATAAGAAAAATTATGAGCGCGAGCGGCATGTCGGTGCGCACGAGTGTTGCCAAACGCGGACTCAGCAGGTTCAATCCAAATGCACCGAGCGCAATGAGACCGGCAATTGGTCCGTAAGCGGAGCTGGCAGCGCGAAACAAGAAGATTGCCAGGGCGATCGCAGTGAGAAGTGATGGCAATCGCCACGACAGCTCCCATGATTGGGTCAATCCGAAAAGACCTGCTGAGACCCATCCCACGAGCGGCGGTTTGGTTGCCACGTGTTCGTGCGGAGTCTGCTGATAAAACCAGCGGCCTTCCTTGATCATCTGAAACGAAGTGAATGCCTGCTTCGCCTGGTCGTAGTCATCGAGCTGCCAGGGTAAATTGCCGATTAGAAACAAAAGAAAACTTACGGCAACAACGATCCAAACGGTTCGCTGGTCCTCGAGCACGCTTGTTGTCATGTCACTTGGCTGTAGTGCGCGCTGTCCTTAGCGCATCCTCTTTTGGCGTGGCAAAGCATTCTCCGCTGAGGACAGCGGACGCTACAGCGCGTGCGAAACGGACAAGGCATCTCGATTTTGCCGCGACTTACTCGCGCCAGAGAATTGCACGCACCGGCGCCCCGTCTCCACCAGCGATTTTTAGAGGCAGCGCCGCGAAGTTGTAAATACCGGCGGCGACGTCGGTCAGATCAAGCGATTCAATGATGGCGATGCCGGCGCCGGCCAGCGCGTGATGGTTCTGCAACGATTTCGAATCGATCTCATCCATTGATGGTAAGTCTAATCCCAGAAGCTTTACTCCATTTTTCTGCAGCCACGCGGGGACATCGGCTGCGATCACGGGAATTTGATCTGGAAAAACCGTGGAGTCGCTCCATCGACCAGTCTTTACGAGAAGCCGCGACGTCGCCGCGATGTCTTCGGCATGCGGCTTAAGTTCTTCGGCGGTGATCAGGTGCTTCTGCTTGGACCGCGCAAAACTCTGCGCGAGGTCGACCACGGTTGCGCGACCAACATAAATGTCGAGCGGCGCTCTCTCGATCGAATCGCCCTTTGGATCAAAGTGGAACCGCGCATCGGCATGCGTGCCGTTGTGCACGCTCATCGTGATCGCGCCCAGGTTCACGCTCGCGCCTTTCGCTATCTCGTTGGTCGCCCGAAAACGAAACGGCTCGTCACCAGGCCATTCTGCCAGATCGTGCGAAAGCGTTCGCGAAATATCCCAGACTTTCATCGCGCGATTAGTTGAATCCTTTTGGTATCGATCTTCCAATCTCTTCCACAATTACTTGCGCCGCTCTTTGACTAGCTCCGCTCTTAGCCATTAAGGAAGGCCGATCTGCAGATCGCCCCGGCGGACAGCCGCCTTCGCCTGCAGCTACGGGCGTGCCAGGGGAGACCGCCGCTCCTTGGAGTCTGTCAACGATCGCATCAAATTCGGAAATCATTCGCTCGCGTGCGCGTGAATCTTCCATTAACAGCTGCACGGCCTTGGCGATGGCAGCTGGTTTTGCCCGGTGCTGAATAAATTCCGGAACCACTTCTTTGCGTGCGAGCAAATTAGGCATGCCAAGATACTTGACGTTCACCACCAGACGCGCTGCGAGGTAAGTGGGCACGGCCACCTTGTAAATCAGCACAAAAGGCATCCGAAAATAAGCAGCTTCCAGCGTAGCGCTTCCTGAGGCAACGATCCCGACGAAAGCTCGCTGCATGAGCGCTGCTGTTTCGCCGATTTTGATTTGAATGACTTGGGAATTTTGTGACGCTTCACCCCGCGCCCTCCCCTCTCCTCTCACCAAGGGGAGAGGCGTCCCTGTCATACCTTCTATCGCCGACATGCGTTGCAATTCGTTAGATGCTTGCCGCGTTTCCTCTCCTTTCGGCGAAGGGAGAGGATGAAGGTGAGGGTTCAGCATCTGACTCATCTCGCGCGCGAGCTCGTCGGATGCCGCGGCGACTTGAAAGCGCAAAGTGGGGTTGGATTGGATTAGCAGGCGCACTATATCGATTATTACCGGAAAAATCTTCCGTACTTCACGCAGGCGACTGCCTGGGAAAAGCCCGATTAAATTTGGATCGCGCTCAGTCTCGATCTTCTGGACCTCCAATCTTTCAATCATCGGATGCCCGACGAATACCGCACGCAGGCCTGATTCATTATAGAGATCGGCCTCAAATGGAAAAATGCAGAGCACCAGATCGATGCAGCGCGCCATCCTTTTGATCCGGCCACGATTCCAAGCCCATACCTGCGGACTGATGTAATAAATTATCTTTTGTCGTCGCGATTTTTTTCGCAATGCTCGGGCCAGGCGCAAATTGAAGCCAGGGTAATCGATCAACACCAGTGCGTCCGGCTTGCTCTCCAGAATTTCTTTGATCGTTTCGCGAAATTGCTCTCGAAAATAACCATACTTCCTGAGCACTTCCCACAAACCAAGGACGGCGGCGTCGCCGATCCAGTTTTTGAATTGATTGTCAGCAATTTCCTGCATCTGCGGTCCGCCCCGGCCGATGAACTTCACCCCGGGATCCAACTCGCCAAGGGAGCGCATCAATGCGGCGCCGTGATTGTCAGCGCTCACCTCGCCGGCAACAAAATAGATGGTCATTCTTCCGTAGTGGCAGCCGCGTCGGCTGCAAAGTCGCATGCCATGCAGGCGGCACGCCCGCCTCTACAGTAAGATCTGCGATACGGGATCGTCCTATCCACTCGACGCGATTTGCTTCGTAATTTTGACTGCCAACTCAAGAGCCGCAGCTGCCTGAGAACCGGAAACGCGCGGCTGGCGTCCCGTGCTCGCACATTCGATGAACGAACTAAGCTGAAGTTTTAGCGGTTCTTCGTGCTCGATGTCTGCCCTGTCACGCCAAATCTGTTTTCCAATGCGCCGGTAAATTTCGCCGCTTTGATTTTGATAGTCGAGCGAGATGTACGCGTCCTCCTGAAAAATGCGAATCTTGCGGACGCGCTCGGGACTGATGCGGCTCGCGGTCACATTTGCCACACATCCGTCTTCGAAATGCAGTCGCACATTGGCGATGTCTTCACTCCGGCTAAGCACGGGCACGCCCACCGCATCGATACTCCACAAAGGCGAACGCACGAAATGCAAAATGACTTCCAGGTCATGGATCATTAAATCGAGAACGACACCGATGTCGGTGCCGCGTTCGGAGTACGGTCTGAGCCGATGCGCTTCGATGAACCGTGGATGCGTCAGATGTTTTTCGAGGGCGCCCAATACCGGATTGAAACGTTCCACGTGGCCGACCTGCAAAATCAGACCGTTGCGTGCGGCCAACTCTGCCAGCTCGGCAGCATGCGCAGTGTTGTCGGTGATCGGCTTTTCGACCAGCACGTGTTTGCCCTTCGCAAGAAGAGACCGTGCAACTTCGTAGTGCGTATTGGTCGGCGTCGCCACGGAAGCTGCATCAACCATCGAAACAAATTCATCCAGAGACCTAGTAGGCGTCGCGTGGAACTTGGTCGCAATTGTGCGGTTCGTGATCGGGTCCACGTCATACACTGCGGTGAACTGAGCGGACGGAATCTCCGCATACAGTCGCGCATGATTGCTTCCGATATGACCAACTCCAACAACCCCAACACGCAAATTTTCCATGTCGCTTCAAAAGCAGTCAACGCCGGAAAGATTCGCGGTCAAACCGCAGATGAGTCCGATCGTCGAACAAGTCGACCGTCGCTCTTAGGATGAATCAGTATCACTACACGCAATTGGCGCGGAACCATTCATACGTCCGAGCAATCCCATCCCGCAGCGGGATCGCCGGCTTCCAGCCGAGAGCGCAAAGCCTGGTCACGTCTAAAAGTTTGCGCGGCGTACCATCCGGCTTGGTGGCGTCCCAGGCGAGTTCACCGTCGAACCCGACGACGTCGCAGATTAATTCCGCCAGTTCGCGAATTGAAATGTCCTCGCCGCAACCGACGTTGATGATCTCCGGGGAATCATATTTCTCCAGGAGCAAAAGACATGCTGAGGCAAGATCGTCCGCATGCAAAAATTCGCGACGCGGTTTTCCAGTTCCCCACACGGTTAGCTTTTGATCCTGGCGTACTTTGGCTTCGTGCGCTTTACGCAAGAGCGCAGCCAGTACGTGGGATGTTTCCAGATCGAAATTGTCGTTCGGCCCGTAAACATTCGTGGGCATCGCTGAAATAAAATTGGCTCCGTACTCGCGGGAAAATGCCTGGCAAAGTTTCACGCCGGCAATTTTTGCAATCGCGTAGGCTTCATTAGTCGGCTCAAGCGGCCCGCTTAGCAGCGCCGTTTCAGGAATAGGTTGCGGCGCAAACTTCGGGTAAATGCAAGAGCTTCCAAGAAAGAGCAGCTTGCGCACGCCGCTCTCATAAGCTGAGCGAATGACGTTGTTCTGGATCTGCAAATTCTCGAGGAGAAATTCCACCGGGAAGTCGTCGTTCGCCTTGATTCCGCCGACCCTTGCAGCCGCGACAATGACTATGGTTGGTCGTTCCTCGGCAAAAAATTTCGCGACCGCAGACTCGTTGGCGAGATCAAGCTGCGAATGATCGCGCGTCAGCAAATTGTTGAACCCGTGGCTTTCGAGCCATCGAACGATTGCGCTACCCACCATGCCACGATGTCCGGCCACGAAGATCTTGTCGGATTTGTTCATGATTTACTCGGGCAGTACTCGCAGTCCGAAAAGCGAGTGGAGCGCAATTCTCTGAAAACTCACGGCACGAAAATCAAAAGCACAAACACAGCGAACAACAACAAGTGGATGCAACCCTGCAAGACATTTGTCTTCCTGCTTGTAAACGTAACGACGCTCACGGCCAGCGTCAGGAGAAGTAGCGGAAGATTGGCGCCTTCCACGCCGAGCGTGACAGGTCGCTTCGTGATCAGTCCAATGGTTAGCACGGCCGGAATCGTTAGTCCGATTGTAGCGAGCACGGAACCAAACAGAATGTTCATTGAACGCTGCAGCTGATTGCCCAAGCTGGCGCGGACCGCGCCTAAGCCTTCCGGAGAGAGCACCAAGGCTGCAATGATCGCGCCGCCAAGTGCCTGTGGCATATGAAATTTCTCAATGCCGTTGTCCAACGGGATAGCGAATTTTTCCGCCAATAAAATAACCGTTATCAGGTACACGAGCAGCAACGCCGCATGAAAAGCGGTTGAGCGCACCTGCAATGAATGATGAGCATACTTCGCCGGCGCCACAACGTCCCCTGATTCCATGAAATAGCCGCGGTGTCGCACGGTCTCGATAAGCAGAAAAATCGCGTAAAGCAGGAGTGACACGACAATAAGAAAGACTTCCTGTTCGGTAGAAAAATATGGCCCGCGCTTAGAAGTGGTGAAATTGGGAAAGACTAAACCGAGCACCGCCAACGTCATGATCACATTGAGATACGAGTTCACACCCAGGAAATTGTAATACTGTTCGCGATAACGTAAGCCGCCCAGCAACAGCGATAGCCCTACCAAGCCATTGAGCGCAATCATAACTACGGCAAAAATGGCGTCCCGCCCGAGCGTTGGGTTGTTGTCGCCATGCAACATTGCCGTGGATATCATGACCACCTCGATGCTGATCGCAGAGAGGGTCAAAATTAATGTTCCGTAGGGTTCGCCTAACTTAATCGCGAGACAGTCGGCATGGCGCACCACACAAATTGCCGACCAAAGGATAACGGCAAAAAGCCACAGAAAGACTGCAATCATCGCGACCGGGTGCCCAACGAGTTCGATGAACTGATTTCCAGCTGCAAAAAAAATCGCCGCCGTTCCCAAACCGAATAGTAGCGGAAATTCGCGGCGCAAAGCATCTCCGAAGTGCTGAGCGCTCTTCGCTTGGTGGCTGGGTTTTATCTTTCCAGACATGCGGGCGAGCATATCGAGTTCGTCTGCGCGATGCAATCGGCCAACGAAACGCTGTAGGGTGCGCTGTCCTCGGCGCATTTCATTTGCCGCCGCCAGCATCTCACTAACTCCGCTGAGGACAGCGGACGCTACAGGCGTGTTTCTCAGAAGGAACGGTCGATTTCGGGCCGTTCCTAACCACCGGCAATGGCGCCGATAATCAAAAATGGTTCTGACCCTTTTACAATCGCGTCCGGCAACGGGGTGTCCGGTAATTCATGCGACAAATCCTCGCCACAGGCAAAAAATCGAACCATTGGCCGGCGAAGTTTCGTGACATGATCGCGTATTGTTCCGCTCAGCATAGGATATCGTGCTTCGAGCGCGTCCAGCACTGAACGTTGACTCACAGGACTCGTAACTTCTAGTTCCAGTTCGCCATCAACGCGAGCAAGCGTACGCAGGTGAGGTGGAAGCACGACGCGGATCATTGGATGAATGAGGTTCCAAGTCTCAAATCCCAAGTTCCAAACAAATTCCAAATCCCCAGCGTCAAAATCGCAGGGACCGAAAGTTCACGAATTTGGGATTTGATCATTGAAAGTTTATTTGGGGTTTGGAGCCTGGGAATTGGGATTGCTCAACTGAGCGTTTGCACCTCTACCGAAAGCACCGCCGGTAGATCGCGCACGATGGGCTTCCAGTTATCACCTGCATCGGGCGAAGCATAAACCTGTCCGCCAGTTGTGCCAAAGTAGACGCCGCACGGCTCGAGCGAATCGACCGACATCGCATCGCGCAGCACGTTTACGTAACAATTCCGTTGCGGCAGACCTTTCGACAGCGCTTCCCATTCATTGCCACCCGTGCGGCTTCGGTACACGCGCAACCTGCCTTTGAGCGGGTAATGCTCCGAATCATTTTTGATCGGCACGACGTAAATCGTCTCTGGCTCATGAGCATGCACATCGATCGGAAATCCGAAATCGGTCGGCAAATTTCCGCTCACCTCATTCCACGTATCACCGGCATCATCGGTGCGCATGACGTCCCAGTGTTTCTGCATGAACAACGTGTTCGGGCGCGAAGGATGCTGCGCCATACGATGCACGCAGTGGCCGACTTCTGCCGTCGGGTCCGGAATGTATTGTGAATGGAGCCCGCGATTAATTGGTTTCCAGCTCGTTCCGCCGTCATCGGTGCGAAATGCACCAGCGGCCGAGATGGCGACTGAAATTCGTTTGGGATTACTTGGATCGATAAGAATCGTGTGCAAACACATCCCGCCTGCGCCTGGCTGCCATTTGGGACCGGTATCGCTGCCACGCAATCCGGCGAGTTCGTGCCACGACTGCCCACCGTCTTTCGATTCGAACAGCGCGGCATCTTCCACGCCTGCGTAGACATGATCGGGATTATCAAGCGACGGTTCCAAATGCCAGACACGCTTGAATTCCCACGGATGCTGCGTGCCATCGTACCACTGGTGGGTCGTGAGCGGCTTCCCAGTCTCAGGCGAGCTATCGTAAACGAACTTGTTACTCTCGCCCTTTGTCATGCCGTCCGTGCTTTTCAGTTCCTCAGGACTGCTGCCCGGTGTGTTCCAGGTTTTACCCGCGTCATCAGACCGTTGAATAATTTGTCCAAACCAACCGCTGGTCTGCGATGCATAGATCCGGTCGGGATTAACCGGCGAACCTTTCATATGATAAATCTCCCAGCCCGCGAAATGCGGGCCGCTGACCTTCCATCGTTTACGCGCGCCATCCGCTGTCAGGATGAACGCGCCCTTTCTTGTGCCAACCAGAACTCGAACTTTGCTCATAATTTAGATTTCTAACCGCGGATTACGCGAATCGCACGGATTCATTATGAAGATGCAGCGTTTCTTTTTGATCTCGTTCTGTCATTGTCGATCTGCGCCACGCGCGCTTTGACCAGCTTTTTCACCAGTGCGACCGGCAGCGGGTTGTCTGGGGAGAAGCGAAGCGTGCCTTTGCTGGTTTGGAAGTCTCTTAGCTCGTTCCGAAATTTTTTCAACGTGGCAGAACTCCCCGGATACAACGCGCAATGATTCGCCCACGCGCCAAAGAAAACCAGCGAGCGTCCATTGAGGCGAAACGCGGGAATTCCATAACTGATACATTCCTCCGCGTTTGGCGCGACGGCATGGATCGCTTCCCGAATTTTCTGAAGAGCATCGCGATGATTCGCGTTCACGCTCGCAAGATACTCATCGATCGTCTTGGGGCTTCGCTTGGTTGAACGCATAACGGCCGAACGAAATCATTTCCCTCGGCAAGCGGCCTTCAATTTCCCGATATCGATCTTCTGCATTTGAAGCATCGCTTTCATAACGCGTTCGGCCTTTGCGGCGTCTCTATCGTGCAACATGTCGATCAACACCGTTGGAGTGACTTGCCACGACAAACCGAATCTGTCCTTGAGCCAACCGCACTGCGACTCTTCACCGCCATCAGTAGTGAGTTTCTCCCAAAAATAATCCACTTCTTCCTGCGTTTCGCAGTTCACGACGAACGAGACCGATTCATTGAATTTGAACTGCGGTCCGCCGTTCAAAGCGACGAACTTCTGGCCTTCGAGCTCGAACTCAATCGTCAGCACCGATCCCGCCGGCCGCCCGCTCGCTTTGGCCGCTTGCTTATCGTAGCGGAGGATTCTCCCGATCTTCGAGTTCTTGAAGATCGACGTGTAAAACTTCACCGCTTCTTCGGCCTCCTGATCGAACCACAAAAATGGAGTGATTTTTTGCATTGGGATTTCTTCTGGGTCGTGCGCTTAATCTGGTATCTCGGCTTCCACAAGTTTCGCTAACAGCATCAGTGATTCCTGCCAGCCGAGATAGCACGCCTCGGCGGGAATCACAGCCGGAACGCCTTCCTGCACGATATTCAGCTCCGTTCCGCACGAAACTGGTTTCAGCGTGATCGTTGTTTGCATTTCGCCAGGCAGGTTCGGGTCGTCAAATTTGTCCGTATAGCGAATGCGTTCGTGTGGTGTCAGTTCGACATACGTTCCGCCGAAGGAATGGCTTTTGCCGGTCGTAAAGTTCGTAAACGACATCTTGTAACTGCCGCCAGCTTTCGCCTCCATGTGATGCACCTTGCACGTGAATCCGTTTGGCGGAAGCCATTTGGCCATCGCGTCGGCATCGAGGAACGCTTTGTAGATTTTCTCAGGCGCAGCGCGGAGCACCCGGTGAAGTCGAATAGTATTGGTTGACATGATTTCTTGCGCTTTTGGTTATTTGGCGTTTGCGTCCGGCTCTATGATTCCGAACACGTTGCCGGCTGGATCTTGTGCATATGCGAGCCAGCCGACTTTCGGGATCGCCATTTTCGGAACGCAGATTTTGCCGCCACGTTGCTCGATCTTTCTGATGGTTTGATCAAGAGAGGCAACCGCGACTGTGTTCAACGTGCCGGGACTTTGACCTTCTCGCGGGCGCGTGAGCCCACCATTGATTCCCGGCTCCTTGTCATCACCGGTAGTGACCAGCCAATATTCCATCGGACCGCCTTCAAACTTCTGGAACTTCCACCCAAAGACATCCCGGTAAAACGGCTGCACCGCTTCTAGATCGTCGGTGTAAATTTCAAAATGAGTAACGCGATTCATCTGTTGCTCCTTCTTTTCGAGGCCGCTCAATACTCGTCGTGACGACGGACCCAATCCATCGTGAAATCCAGGTGGTCTTCGTCGCGACCCTTCGGCACGAGATCGAGGAAGTTGTAGGCGCCGACCAGAATATCGAGCCCGCGCGCATAGGTGGAATAGGTGTGAAAGACATCGCCGTTCTCCTCTTTGTAAAAAACGCTCAGGCCGGGCATCTCGTCATTGATGTATTCGCCAACTTCGTAGTTGTAGCAGGCCTTGTTCTTCTTCTCCTCTTCCTTCGTGAAGGAGACGTGATAATCGAAATTGAAATCGTTGCTGTGCGACGAAATCCATTTGAAGCGCCACCCCATCCGTTTCTTGTATCGCTCGATCTCTGACAGCGGTGCGCGCGAAATCACGACGAATGTCACGTCGCGATGCGGCAGATGCCAGTTGGCCCCGTCAAAGTGATCTGCGAGGTACGAGCAGCTTTTGCAACCCTCCTCCCAG
>Ga0137403_10010585_pt1 | contig 10208 bp, 10 predicted proteins | sample CZOMad2_1_16fung_FD_122057 | JGI IMG/M metagenome (GOLD analysis project Ga0137403, IMG submission 122057) | Vadose zone soil fungal communities from Angelo Coast Range Reserve, California, USA - CZOMad2_1_16fungal (Hybrid Assembly) | ecosystem: Environmental > Terrestrial > Soil > Vadose zone... | reverse complement strand
CGCGAAGGCCATGCCCGTCCCGTGAATGATTCCAGTTTGCACGGTCAGTCCCTCGGCCATGCCGAAGGTTAAGCTCCCAGGCGCGATGCGCTCGCCGTATAGACTCTCGTTGCGAATGTATTCCATGTCCAAGAACAGCGGCTCGGTCAGTCCGACCAACGTGACGAATTGCAAGATATCGTGCTCGGTAATCGTTCGCCGGCCAGTCGCGAAGCGCTCGCCGGAGTGAAATTCTTCGAAGGTCATACCTTTATGCATGGGTATTCCTTATGTGCTGTTTAACGTGTTTTACCACATGCTGCGCTTCAAATGGGATCACCCTCGCCCACGAAGTGGAAGGGAAGGGTGAGGGTCATGCCCTCATCCTTCCCTTCGCCCAGAGGGAGAAGGAGAAGAATCTCCTGGTGCAAAATAACTGAAGTGACAGTTCGTCATCATATGACTTTTTTTCCTTTGAGGACCGCAATCTCGTCATTGTTTATTCCCAGCCACGACGACAACACTTCGTTGGTATGCTGTCCAAGCAGCGGCGGCGGCAGGCGAACTGATGCCGGCGTCGCGGAAAATTTGACCGGGATACCCGCCATGCGCACTGATCCCGCCGTCGGATGTTCGACTTCCACCAGCATGTCTCTGTGGCCCACCTGTGGCGCGGCGAAAACTTGATCGATGGTTTGAATCGGCGCGCAGGGCACTTCGGCTGCGTTCAAGATCTTTAGCCAGGTTTCATTGTCGCGGCTGCGAAACATTTCAGTGAGCATCGCGATGAGCACCGCGCGGTTTTCCACTCGATCGGCATTTTTGGCAAAGCGGGCGTCATCGGCCATTTCGGTTTTGCCGATCGCCTGGCAGAAGCGCCGCCAGATTCCTTCGCTGGCAACGCCGATCACGAGATAACTGTCAGCCGTCTGAAAACTCTGATAGGGCACGATCGTCGGATGGGCGTTGCCCCAACGACCCGGAACTTGTCCGCCGACGAGATAGTTGCTGCCGGCGTTGATCAAACTTGCCACTTCGGCTTCGAGTAGTGAAGTATCGATCCTCTGTCCGACGCCGAGTTTTTCTCGCGCGAATAACGCGGCGGTAATGGATTTTCCCAGCATCAAGCCTGCCACCAGGTCGATGATCGCGACGCCGACTTTGGTAGGCTCGCCGTCGGGCGCTCCGGTGATGCTCATCAATCCGCCCCAGGCTTGAACGATGAGATCGTAGCCAGGCACAGCGCTCATCGGGCCGTCTGCGCCGAACCCCGAGAGCGACGCATAGATGAGTTTGGAATTGACAGCGCGTAGATTTTCGTCGCCGAGCCCTAGGTGTTCCATCGTTCCCGGACGAAAATTTTCGATCAGCACGTCAGCGGATGCCGCCAGGCGGCGAATCAAATCTACACCTTCGTCTGTTTTAAGATCGACGGTGATGCTTTTTTTGTTCCGGTTGACGCAAAGAAAGTACGCGCTTTCGCCGCCGGCAAAGGGCGGGCCCCAGCCGCGGGTGTCGTCGCCGACGCCGGGCTGCTCGACTTTGACCACCTCGGCGCCGAGATCGCCGAGAAACATGGTGCAGTAAGGGCCGGCGAGAACCCGCGTAAGGTCGAGAACGCGAATGCCGTCGAGAGGGCCGTTCTTTAGATCAGACATGGTTCAAATCGTTCAAGCGCTTCGCTCCGTTCCAGACGTTCCAATCGTTTGATGAGACAAAATCACGCTGGTGGCGAAAACGAATGGGTTACTTAAGTTCAATTCCCTTGGTTTTCAGAATCTCGTCCAGCGTTTCGACGCCGAGCCAGAGGCCCGGCATGCCGCCGGGAATTGCCGCGACCTCGATGGCTTCGAGAACTTCTCTAGGACTTGCGCCCAACGTCAGGGCGCGCTCGCTGTGAAGTTTGACGCCGCGCGGGCGGTTAAGCGCGCACGTGATGCCGACCATGATCAGTTCTTTGGTCTTGCGCGGCAGGGCACCTTCGCGGCCGAACGTGGCGTCGACATAAATGCCTTTGAGCTTTTCGAAATACTCTGGATCTAACTTGGCGATAATGTTGTAGGCTTTGTTCTCCGCGCCCAACGAGGCTTTGTCGAATGCTTTTTTCGCTGCGTCTGCCATAAGCGGTCCTCCTGTAGGTTCTTACCTTGTAAATGTTCAACAAAACGACTTTAAGAAAATTTATCGCGCCAAAACACCAACAATACTCGAGTCAAAATCCGAAATCCGAAGCTCCAAATCCGAAACAAACTCAGAGACAAATAAATCTCAAATCGGGAAAATCCAAAACACCGAATCCGAGGGAAGCTGGTTTGGGATTTTACCTATTTTGCTCATTTGAAATTGTTTCGAATTTCGGATTTCGTGCTTCGAATTTTTTGCTCTTCGCGCCTTTGCGCGAGTCACTCCGATTGGGTTGCGACTTTGCTACGCCCAGTTTTTTGCGGTTAATCCTTTCTGGTATTCTGACTAATAACCACGTCGACGAGCGCCGGACCGTTTTGCTCTAGCGCGCGCTTGAGCGCCGGCTCGATCGCATCAGGCTGTTCCACGCGTTGGCCGAATATGCCGAAGGTGTCGGCGAGCCTGGCGAAGTTGATATCGGGGCCGGTGATCTCGGCACCCATTTCCGCGGCGATTCTGATTCTTTCTTCGGAGCCGCGAAATTGGTTCTTCACCGCCATGTAGGCGCGGTTGTTGAAAACGATCACGACCAGCGGCACTCGATACTTGGCGAGCGTCCAAAGACCCTGGATGCCGAACATGCAACTGCCGTCGCCGAGGCACGCCACCACACGGCGTTTGGGGGACGCAAGCTTTGCGCCGATCGCAGCCCCCAAGCCCCAGCCGAGAAATCCGCCGGACGAATTGGAAAAATAAGATCGTCCGGGCGAGAACTGGAAATTGGCCATGAGAATGTCTTTGCTGGTCGGGCTTTCATTGACGATCAACGCATCTTTTTCTATGAGCCGGTCCATTGTGCGAGCCAACCGCGCCGCGTTGATCGGTGTTGAGTCCCAGCCTTGCTTCACTCTGTTTTCCAGCTCGGCGTTCACCTGTTCTTTAGCTTTTCTGATGCGCTCCAAGCGTTCGGCTTTGGCGTCGAATGCCGCGGCAAATTTCGGATAGGTCTCGACCAGTGACCTTAGTGCACTCTTGGCGTCGGCGATGACACCGAGGTCGACGGGAAACACTTTGCCGATTTCCCAAGGATCTTCTTCGATGTGGATAGAGCGCGTGTCAGGTTTGATCACCGGCTCCGACAGGTAGCGGTACTCTCGGATCAAGCGACAGCCGATGGCGAAAATCAAATCCGGTTCGCCCCAAACGGGAAGATCGAACGAGGGTTGCCGTTCGGCGATCTGGAAGCTCTGCGGGTGCGTGGTCGGAAAAGCGAGAAACGAATAACGCGGCTCCATAACGACGGGCGCGGCAACCATCTCGGCGAACTTGATCAGCTCTTCCGTCGCGCCGCCTTTGGCGACGCCGCTGCCGGCAACGATCACCGGTCGCTTCGCATGCGCCAGCAGCTTCGCGGCTTCGGCCAACGCTTCCGGATCGCCGGCGATGCGCGGCACGATTCGCGAACGATCGGCTTCTGGGTTCGCAATGGTGATCGTTTCGCCAAGCAGATTACTTGGAAGAGCGAGATAGACCGGACCCGTCGGCGGTGTGGAAGCTACCTTGAAGGCGCGATTCAAATACTCGGGAATGCGGTCGGCGCGATGGACTTCTGCGCTCCATTTGGTGAACTGCTTGGTCATTTCGACGAGATCTTTCCCTTCCGTGTGGGAATCGCGACCGCCAATCCGCGTGTCGACATTGGTAGACGTCACGATGACCGGCGAGCGGTCCCGATAGGCGTCGTAGAGCGCGCCGATCGCATTGGCCGATCCCGGCAGGGTGCTCACCTGCGCAAGCTGCGGTCGGCCGGTGACACGCGCATGACCGTCGGCCATGGCCACGACACAAGTCTCGTGCATCGCCAAGACAAAACGGATTTTCTCCTGATCGGCGATGGTGCCGATGAATTCTTGCCCGCTCGTCCCCGGCAGACCGAATACATAATCGATTCCGTGGGCCGCCGCGACTTCCAGATAAGCTTGCGAGGCGATTTTTTCTTGAGGCATTCTTTAATGACTCCTTTTCGGCGCGGCTGTTCAAACGTTCAAGGGTTCAAGGTTCAACGTGTTCAAATCGTTTCCGCAAAACCTCGAACTTTTGAACCATTGAACAAATTACCTTACTCAAACTCTACGGCCAAACCGATTTAATGAATCCCGTGGTTTCTAGCTCGTCCATGAAGCTCGTATCCATGAATTCCTCGGCTTTACGGCCTTTCGCCTTCGGATTGCCCTCGGCCAGGAGGTTGAGCGCGGTTTCGACTGCTTTGGGATTGATCTTCGGGACCTTCTTTGTGTAACGGGTGGTGAAAAGATCATAAGTAGTCGTAAGAAGCTCCCGGTCATTCACGCCGCCATATTTTCTCAGCGCGCGGATGCCTAACTCTTTGTCCGTCAGGAGGCGGCGGGTTCCCTCGACGTAGGCCTTGAGAAATCTCAAAACGACCTCTCTGTGAGCGTTAGCGTATTTGCGGCTCGCCACCACCGTGGTGGAGGGAATATCCAATCCGGAGTCGGCAAAGTCCAGAAGCGTCTTGACGCCCATTTTTTCGGCTTGCAACGAATTAGGAAAAGAGATCACGCCGCCATCGACCTTCTTCTGAGCAATGGCCACGACCATGTCCGGCAATCTGCCGATCTGCAAGAGCTTCACATCCTTCTGCGGTTCCAATCCCCAATTTTTAAGCACCGGCCGAAGCAGCAGATCCGTGAGAGAGCCAAAGCGAGTGACCGCGACGGTTTTTCCTTTGAGGTCCCTCGGACCGGAGATGCCGCTGTGAACCATGAGTTTCATGGGCTGGCTATCGTTGGAGCTGGCCAGGAGAATAAGGTCCGATCCTTCCACCGACGCTTGAAGAAAAACCAGACCGGAGACCGACGAGAAATCCAGTTGGCCCGCCACGTGTACGGCAATCAACTGGACGCCTTGGATATAGATCATTTCGGGTTCGAAGCCGTATTTTTCAAAGAGATTTGCCTCTTTGGTCGCAAAGAGCGGATAAAAGTTGGCGCTCGGGGACGGGTATCCTACTCTGAGGCGCTCGGCCGATGCGTCGTTGGCCTGCGACGCGTGCAGAGAGATCGACACGAGGAAAGTTAACAGCCGGATTGAGTAAAGCGTTTTCATGTCACACCCTCCTGAAGTCTTGGACCAACAACAGTAAGGTCAACGCTCCTTCGACACGATCGGAGGTAAAAAAACTCGCGCTGGGTGAAGGATAGCCGATTCGAATTCGCGCCAGCTCAGCGCTATCGAAAAGGAAGCCCAGAACGAGATCAGGGCACCTAGGGCGATCAGCGGAAGCAACGCAAGTTCTTTGCTTGGGATCAGGGTAACTCCTCAAGATTAGAGCCCGAACAATGCCTGCGCATTGGCAAACAGTAGCTTGTCTTTCGCGGGTTGCTTGAAGCCGACTTTATCGAAGCTCGCGAGCGCCTTTTCGAGATCCACGTACGGAAAGTCAGTGCCGAAAAGCGCCTTGTCCTGGAGCCGGCTGGCGATTGCTTTCAGAAAAATTTCCGGCAGCTGCTCGGCGAGATAGCCAGAGGTATCGACGTGGACGTTTTTTTTGTGCGTCACGACGCCAATGAGTTCTTGTTCCCAAGGCCAGCCGGGATGCGCCGCGATGATTTTCATGCGCGGAAAATCGCGCGCCAGCGTGTCAAGGTGAATCGGCCTTCCGTAATCTAGGGCGATGCCGCCGCCGCCGTCGGTATTGGCGCCGAGCACGGTAAAACCAACATGAAACATAACCGGCTTGGCGCCCGCCTGAAGAACCTCCCAAATGGCGTAAAATTTCCTATTACTCGGATAAAAACCTTGATCGGGCGGATGAAATTTAAATCCGACGACTTTGGGATTGCGCGCCAGTTCCTGAGCATTGCGGGCGACCTTAGTTATATCCTCAGCATTGATGTCCAACGATGCGAGAATTCCCGCGAACGCGTCCGGGTACTTGGTCGCGAGTTCGATCACATGATCGTTGCTGTTGCGGCTGCCTTCCTTGACTGTGGACGGATGCCAGCCGATCAGCAAGGCTTTCACATCATGCTTTATATAGAGATCCGAGAACGTTTTTTCCGTTAGAGGGATTTCGTTTAGATTTCGCCTGAAGTAGCTACAGGCGTGCGCATCGAGCCCGCGTGTGCTCGGATGCACGTGAACGTCAATGGCTCGCATGCGTCTGTGTCCGTCCCGCGTGAGCTAATAACCAAGGGTTCGTTTGGTCGCTTTTGTAAAAGGTTTGCTTTTCCTCGGCCATTCGGGTGAGAAGCGCAGGCACGGGCATTGGCTGATCTCCGAGTTGCAGATTGGTTTTTTCCAAATCATCGAGAACTGCCGCGGGCCCGATTCCATCGATTCCTTTCAATGGCGGCTCGGGCATCTTGATGCCCTCGGTGGCGACGAAATCCACCGTGGCGGGAGATTCGCCGAGCTCAGCGACGCGGACGGCGGCAATGATCATGGATGTCTGCAGCGACCTTTTGATGGTCTCGTCATCGAGCGTTCGGCCGCGCGCTTCGGCAAGTTCGTAAATTTTCGGATTGGGTAATCGGTCAACGTAGAACGTAGGGTTGTCTTTTGCGAGTCGCGCGAGCAGTTTCGAGGAGCGCAAAAAAGCATCGCCTCTGAGCTCAAACATGACGCGCGTTACATCTTCTACGATCGATGGTTTCCAACTGTCGAAGCTGATCAAGGGTGGAAGAAGCTTGAGTTCTTTGGCAGCTTGATCGACGGCGTCGATGCGCGCGCCGCGTTCCAATAAGCGAAGCGCCATTACGGCATAGACCATGAGGATGCCGTTGGAAACGAAGCCGGAAATGTCATGGGTCTCGACCGGCCGGCGGCCGATTTCCTTTAAAAACGAAATCACGGCATCCCCTTGGGTCGCTGCCATGTCGCCTTTGACGACTTCGACCATCTGGGTATAGAGCACCGGATTGAAGAAGTGAGTTAAAGCGAATTTTCCTCGATCGTAGTCGCCGCTGGCGAGTAACGTTGCACGCGTTACCGATGACGTGTTCGTAGTGAGAATGCCCGAGAATCCGGCGTCACGTAAAGCTCGATACACAGCCAGCTTAGTCTTGCTGTTTTCCGAAACGGCCTCTGTCACTAGATCCATTTGTGCTAACCCGCCGAGACCGGGCGACGCCGTGAGCAGGTTGCGAATGTTCTCCGTCTCGGTATCACCGATGCGATTTCGTTTTTGGAGCCGATCAATGGTTTGCTCTCGGCGATCGCCGAGCGAGTTCATGACCGCTTTGGAGGCGTCATAAACGATGGTCTGAAAGCCTTTCATGGCGTAGAGAAAAGCGATGTCGAATCCCATGACTCCGAGCCCGACGACGCCAACTTTCCTTATATCAGTCATAAAATACTACTAGCCTGACTAACTCGACCGGAAATATCATAGGCAACAGGCCAACTCAACGCGATGCGCACACTCACCCGCATTCGCCGCTAAGAACGAAGGGTTTGTCCGATGAGACTTTTTCGAACTGTTACCATAATCCTGATTCTCTGGCTCGGATTAAATATGATCCGATCCAGTCGCTACGCTCAAGCTGCCGACCCCGAAAAGCTCAACGTCTGCTATTCGTCGATTGCGGCGACATCGATTACAACTTGGGTTCCCTATGAAGCGGGGATCTACAAGAAATACGGCCTCGACGTACGTATCATTTACGTCGCGGGAGCTCAGGCAATTGCCACATTGATTTCCGGCGACACGCAAATCGTCCAGGGATCGGGCGCGGCCGCCGCGCTGTCGCGCTTGTCGGGCTCCGATCTCACTGTGATCGGTACAACCATCAATGTTATCCCCATGAGTCTCGTGACCACACCGGAAATTACCACTGCACAGGACCTCAAGGGCAAAACTTTCGGCGTCAGCCGGTTTGGTTCGCTGACGGATTTGGGATTGCGCAGAGCCGCAAGCGAGTTAGGCCTCGATCCCAACAAAGACATCAAGATGATCCAGACCGGAGGCGTGCCGGAAAACCTGCTCTTCATGCAGCAGGGTGTGATCCAGGGCGCTTTAATTTCTTCGCCGACTCTGGAAAGAGCCAACGAGCTCGGCTATCGTGAGTTCATGAATCTAGCCAATCTCAAATACCGCTATCCTGGAACCGCGCTGGTGACGACCGATTCCTTCGTGCGCAGTCGGCCGCAGATGGTCAATCGATTTCTCAAGGCGACGTTGGAGGGCATCAAATACGCCAAGGCCAATCCAGATGTCACAATTCGCATTCTCGGCAAGTACACACGGACCACGGATACCAAGCTTCTTGCCAGTGCGTTCAAAAGCTACATTCTCGGCTATATCCGAGATATCCCCACAGTAACGCATACGGAAATGGAAGCGGTGATCGAAGATATCGCGACGCGAAATCCCAAAGCCAAAGGCATCGATGTTCGCCAGTTCTACGATCTCGCGCCTCTGGAACAGTTGGCAAAGGAAGGATTTATAAAGGAGCTTTATCCGCGCTAACGATCAAAGAGTTGTTCAAACCGTTCAAGCACTTCAAATCATTCAATTCGTTTAAGATACGGGAAACCAAACGGTGCAAATGAAAGGAAGCCTGTCATGACGAAAATCGCTTTCTCGAATTGGTCTCGTTGGGTATTTTACTGGGTCGTTGAGTTGGCTTTAATCGCACTCTCGGTTGGCGTTCCGCACGAAACTTCTTTTGCCCAGTCGGCCACGAGCGCCTCAGCCGTGAAAATTGGCATAATCGGCTCCGGTAACATCGGCAGCACGGTCGGAACGCTGTGGGTGAAAGCTGGCCATCAGGTGCTCTTCTCTTCGCGTAATCCGCAGAATCTCAAGCAACTTGTCGATGGTCTCGGCCATCTCGCTCGCGCCGGCACCGTAAAAGAAGCCTTAACATTTGGCGATGTTGTTTTTATCGGCGTGCCGTACAGTGCATACCCGCAGCTCGGCACGGATTACGCCAAAGAGTTCGTAGGAAAGATTGTGCTCGATGCCGGCAACGCCGTTCTGGCGCGCGATGGTGAGATCGCGAAGGAAGCCCGACAAAATGGAGTTGGGCTTACGTCGGCGAAATTATTAGCCGGTGCGCGAATTGTCCGCGCGTTTAATACGCTGAACTTTCGCAAAGTCGCCAGCCTTTCTAACCGTCCGGAGGGGCGTATTGCGATTCCTATGGCCGGCAACGACGAGGAAGCGTTGAAGGTCGCGGCAGCGTTGGTGCGCGACGCGGGATTCGACCCGGTGATCCTTGGCTCACTCCAACGCTCCAAGGTTTTTGAACAGGGAGGCCCTTTGTACGGCCAAGAGATCTCAGCGCAGGAGATGCGAGAGCGGCTTAAGACGCTGCCATGAGTCTAGCAATTGGTAGCAATGGCTGAAAATAGTGTAGTGTTTGTCCGACTCTACGTTTCACTGTCACGTGGCGAATCGTTTGTAGAATCGCCTATGAAGTGAAAGCGTCGGTGAGATGCACTGAGCGACTCACTTAGTAGTTGCGAAGTGAAACCGCGTAAAAGACTTCGGGCGTACCTTCTAGCGCTATTGCGACGTTCCTGTCTATTGTCGTGAGCTCTATCCGCGGTGAGGCTTCATGGTTATAATTTCTTATCGCGGTTGATTTTGCAGAAGTAAAGCGTTGCTCGCTGATAGCGCACGACGTGACGGAATTCCCCGATAACCTTGTCTTATTCGACGGCGTCTGCAATCTCTGCACTGCGTCGGTCCAGTTCATTATTCGCCATGATCGGGCGGGTATTTTCTATTTCGCTCCTCTTCAGTCAGATATTGGGAGGAAGATTTGTCAAAATCGGGGGCTGGATCCTGCAGCCATCCAGACTTTTATGCTGATTTCGGGTGGGAGAATGCTCGTGCGCAGTGACGCGGCTATCGAAGTTGTCTCCCGCTTTGGCGGCGCATGGAAGTTCGTCACGATCTTCCGGCTGATTCCCCAAGTGGCGCGAGACTGGGTGTATTCGACAATAGCGCGGAACCGTTATCGCTGGTTCGGCCGGACCGATGCGTGCATGATTCCGACGCCTGAAATCAAAGAGCGATTTCTCGGATGAGCTGGCCGAGGGCCTCGACTTGATCTCAAGATCTATAAATCTATAGA